>Ga0070741_10014614_pt1 | contig 13538 bp, 12 predicted proteins | sample Coa_R1_4_FD_66440 | JGI IMG/M metagenome (GOLD analysis project Ga0070741, IMG submission 66440) | Surface soil microbial communities from Centralia Pennsylvania, which are recovering from an underground coalmine fire - Coalmine... | ecosystem: Environmental > Terrestrial > Soil > Unclassified ... | reverse complement strand
TGCGTCCTCGCAGCCTGACGTTCCGGATACGACGATTGAAGACCGGCAGAGCAGCACCACCTCCAACACCGGTGTGAGCGGGCAGAACGAGACGCCCTCTGCTAATACTCGGAAGATGGGCACGACGGGCAACACTCCGGCATCTCCCGAGCAGAAACAACCGGCCGCCAATCCGCAGAACGGCACTTCACCGGACCAGCAGCCCAACTCCAGCACCGGCCCCGAAACCACGGCGCCGCATGCGGAGCTATTAGCGACTCCGGCAACGCGCGCGGTCGCCACACATACTCCTGACCCGGGCACCTGCATGAACCCGGCTGCGCTGCAGACCGGCGCCGACGGGACTCAGCCCGTCGCTCCGGCCTGCCGGTAATTCGCCCCGCTATCCAGGTCAGCAGCTTGTTCGTGAGTTGTCCCGCACTACTCCCTTAGACTAGCTCGCGCTCAAATTTTTCACGCAGAAGCGCAAGCTGCTGGGTGAGCACGCGCGTACGATCGTTAAGTTTCGAAATCCAGACAAAAAGCTCAAGAATGAGAAGTGTCTGCCCTACGATTGCGAAGAAGAAAAGCGCCGATGGAGGGTAGGGCACACCGACGAATTGCGCAATGGAGAACAAATACGGGTAGCCGATGGACGACGCCAGGAGAAGAAGCACCGCAAGGGCCATCCAGAGCAGCGCGAAACGCTCGCCGATTCGCCGGCTGCGTACCAGCGTTAGCACGCCCACAAAGATGATCAGGGTCGTGCAGAAAACAAGCAGGTGACCATGAGCGTGCATAGTAAACCTCACGGAAGGACGGTTCGCTGGCGTATGCTGCACATCACGATTGAGAGTGAAACCTTGAATATGTATCCAATCGAATGCAGAGCTCGAATGCTCGATATTCCGGCCGATCGTGCCGACATTTGCACGGGTACTTCACGAATGCACAGGCCCGCCCGGTGCGCGACAACGATCGCTTCTACTTCGGGATAGTCCTCGGCATATTCGCGAGCCAGCAGATGAATAGCGCGCCGGCTTAAGGCCCGGAATCCGGAGGTTGGGTCGGTGATCCTGGTGTGCGTGAATGCGGAGAGCGTAGCCGAGAACACGCGAATTCCGAGGCGGCGGAGCGCTGTCGACTGGTAACCTTCGCCCGTAATGAAGCGGGAACCAATGGCAATATCACAGCCCGTGCGGCAAATGATCTCCACTAGCACATCGACCTGGGAAGCTGGATGCTGTCCATCCCCATCTACCTGCACGGCAATATCGTAGCCTTCATCCCGCGCTAAGGAAAAACCTGTCTGCATGGCTCCGCCGATGCCGAGATTGCACGGCAGAGTTACAAGACGTACTCCAGTCGAGCGTACCACTTCCGCGGTGCTGTCACGCGAAGCGTCGTTGATCACCACTACATCGTATTGCGGGTACAGGGTAGTGAGTTCCCCAAGAACCTGAGGCAGCGAGCCTGCTTCGTTATATGCAGGAACGATAACGAGTACGCGAGGCATGAATGGGTTATAGCTTCTCTATCCGATCCTGGAACATTGTACGCGAGCCTAGTGTGCTAATGAAGCACACGGTGGCCAGCACAATCTACAGCCTCGTCTGAGGCATTCCATCCCTGATAAATATGGTAGTCAAGCCGCGATGCGAGATTAGGATTGAAGTTCGGCGAATAGAGGAATGTCGCGGGTTGTTTGTTTTCAACGCAGATTGCTTCGCCCTTTTGAACATGCATCGCATTAAGCTGTTCCTCGACATGTGCACCTTTTGCAAGGAATTCGGGGCTATAGCCATGGGCACGAACGTACTGAAAATCTGTAGCGCACAAAACAAATAACAAGAACGAAGCTATGACGCAGGAAGTAAGGAGCTTGTAGATGCTGCGTTCTGGTTCACTCAACCCATTCAAGATGAGGTACAGATTCATGATGATGAGACACATGATCCAATACAGATAGTAGCGGATTTCCTGCGATGCGGGCATGAAAGCTGTCATGACGGTGACCACGGTCATAAACCAGAATGGTTTCAGCCCGTAACGGCTGCGCAGAGCTTTTTGTAATGCCAGGAACAAGAACCCATTGAACAACGCCAGGGCTCCGAAGGTGCCACCCATTCGAACCGCGTGGGAATCCGGTGGAAGGTCCCCCTGGGCGTTGGTCCACAAGGGATTGCGGCCGTCGAAAGCGTTAAACTCGACCACAGACAGTATCCATCGCTCCCAGCCAGGAGCATTTGCCAGATACCGTGGTTCGGCGCGTCCAAGACCGCCGGCGGGGAACATACCCCTTAACTGCGTGTGCCCGATCGTCACCGCGACTGGGTACACCGGATTGTGCAGTTTGATCGTATTGCGAATCTCCCATCCGTAGTTTAGGCAAATAGTACAAGCAACAAAGGTAATGAAGAGCGCTCGTTTCCATCGGGGCATGCTTGCGTGTTGCCGAAAGACGAGCAGACGGTGGCGATTGAAATAAGCTACCACGGCCATCCCCAACAAGGCTGCACTTCCAACCAGCACGAACTGAGTCTTGGTATTTACGGCAACAGCCAGGCAGATGAGCGCGATGATCACATCACGAATGGAGAAAGTCTCTGGATCGATCCAGGCGATGAAAATAGAAAAGATTGTGATCGTAGCAAAAGAATTCGTAAATAAATCGACCAGCGCGCTTGTGCTCTGTAGCAGGATAGCCGGAACGCCCAACAACGCCGCTAATAGCAGTCCAAAAGGAATCTTGTGGCGAAGCCAAAAAAAGCACGTTGCAATCAATAAAGCGATCAAGCCAAGAAAATTCGCACCCTGAGGCCGAGACGTTAAGCGCCATATCATTCCCTGCAGGTAATCCGGAAGGACTGGCATGCCGGCGTACAGGCCCGCAAACCATGTGGAGAGATGATACTGTCGCTGCGTAATAATCCCTGTTCTCAGGGCAGCGAAGGGTAGGTGATAGGTTATCGAGTCCCAGGATACATCCATGTCTATCCAGGCTTTTCTGATGATAAAGACAAGTAGAACGAGAACGGCAATGGTCAATAGATGGGTGACATAATCGCGCGCAGTCTTTTGCGGAATACCAAGGTGTTCCTGCGGCGCACTATAGGAAGTCGCCGCAGTTAATTGAGCAGCGCGATCACTGGAAGCATGCATTCAGCATCATAATACCGCACCCGCATAATATCCGAGGCCGATAGACCATCTTCACTTCTTAATGCCCGCGCTGCAGACGCGCGCTGCCAGCCTGTGCCTGCCCGGCGACTCCGGCCGGCGTCTCGCGGCAGCCCTGGACTGGAGACGAGCCGAAATCAGACCCGTTTGTGGATATAATTCGCGCTGGTAAATCAACTTGCGGGAGGCTGCTTCATGCGAAAGATGTATCTGCTTATAGCTCTGGCGATACTGCTGCCTGCAGCTCTGGCCAACGCCCAGAGTCCCTTCGACGGCACTTGGAAGACCAACATGAACAACGTCGACTTCCCCAAGAAGCCCGACGTCTACGTCCTGAAAGATGGCATGTACTCGTGCAAGACCTGCACGCCGCCTTACACCATCAAGGCCGACGGCAGCGATCAGAAGATCACCGATCCTTACGTCGACACCATGGCGGTCAAGGTCGTCAACGACCATGAGATCGAACTCACCGGAAAGAAAAATGGCAAGGTGGTGCAGGAAACCAAAGTCACCGTCTCGCCTGACGGCAACACAATGATGTTCGAATTTACCGACAGCAGCAATACGAACGGCGCGCCGGTCACCGGCAAAGGCGAGGCGACGCGCGTGGCCAAGGGCCCGGCAGGCTCCAGCCCTGTGTCCGGCTCGTGGCGTATGAGCAAGATGTCCAACATGTCCGATAACGCCATCACCTACACCTACAAGACCAACGGTGACGAACTCACCATGACCAACGGCACCGGCCAAAGCTACACCGCCAAGATGGACGGCAGCGATGCGCCCATGAAGGGCGACCCCGGCGTCACCACGGTGTCGGTCAAGCGCATCGGCAAGAACGGCTTCGAGGAGACTGACAAACGCGATGGCAAGGTGATCGGCGTCTTCAAGGCGACCGTTTCTTCCGACGGCAAGACCCTGACCGGGGTTTACGACGATAAGCAACACGGCACCTCGGCAAAATTCACGGCCACAAAGCAGGAGTAGCGGCAGCATCAAGCGACAACGAAAGAGCGGCCGCTCGGGCCGCTCTTTTGTGCGCTGAGAAATTCCACGGGGCAGTCGGCCAGATTACTCCTCGCGCAGCAGGATGACAGGATCGACGTGCAGCGCGCGTTGCGCCGGGATCCACGTGGCCAGCAGCCCGAGTAGCAGCATGGCGATGACGGCGCCCGCCAGCACCAGGGGATCTCGCGGGGTGGCCTGATACACGATGAGTGCGAGCACGCGGCTGGCCAGGATGCCGAGCAAAAGTCCTGCCACCGAGCCGAACATCAGCAAGCGGAAAGCACGTCCCAGCGCCGCCTGCAAGATCTCTTCGCGCTTCGCCCCCAGCGCGACACGGATTCCCAGCTCTTTGAGCCGCTTGCTGATGGAATACGCCGCCATGCCGAAGATGCCGGTAATGGACAGCATCGCGCCCATGAGTCCGAGCACGCCGAGCGAGATGGTCGCCATGCGCGGCCCAAAGAAGGCAAAGTCCATCACCTGAAATCGGGTGCGGATGGAAACCGGCAACGCGGCATCCAGGTTGTGGAGCGTGCTTCGTATGGCGGCGCCCAACTGCTGCGGATCCTGGTCGGAATGCACGATCAGCCATGTCGAGCTCGAGGGCCGCTGCAGGATGGGAAGGAACATTGCCGTGTGGGGGTCCTCGGGGAGGCTGTTGTATTTTCCGGTTTCGACGATCCCCACTACCTGTATGCGCTTACCTTCCTGCGTTTTGAAGAAACTGCCGAGGGCCTTGGCTTCGGAGCCGAACATTCTGCGCGCAAATTCCTGGTTCACAATGGCCACCAAGGGAGAATGCTGGTCATCGTGCCAGGTAAAGCCGCGACCCGCGAGCAAGTTCGTGCCCGCCGCGTGCAGGTATTCGGGAGAGACGTCAAACCGGTTGGCATCGGCAACGGCATTCGCTGAAATGAGATTGGCAGTATCCTCGCGGAACACATTCGAGTCGGGCTGGTTTTCGCCCAACGGAACTCCATCGCCCAGGCCTACCGACTCGACTCCCGGGATGGCCGCGAGCGCGTCTTGGATACGCTTCTGCATGGCAGGCACCTGGTCGCTGCTGTAGCCGGCCATGGTCAGATCGGTGTCGACGACAATTCGATTCTCCGGATCGAAGCCGAAATCGTTATGCAGCGAGCGCGCCAGTCCGCGCACCGCAACCAGCGACGCGGTGACCAGCACCGCGCAGATGGCGATTTGAACCACCAGCAGCAGGTCGCGCGCGGCGAGCCGGCGGCCACCGCTTCTTGTCCCTCCCAGCTTGACGATCTCATAGGGATTGGTGCGCAGCACCTGCCTCACCGGCACCGCGCCGAACAGAAATCCGCTAACCAGGCTCAGCAACAACGCCACCGCATAGACATAGCCGTCGGGATTCACCGGCATCTGGACGGGGAACCTGGGCATCGGCTGCCACGCACTGAGCGCGCGCAGGAGCACGATGCTGCCCAGCAAGCCGATGGCGCCGCCCATCAGCGAAATCAGCACCGCTTCGGTGAAGAGTCCGCGCAGGATGCGAGTGCGCGTCGAGCCCAGCGCCAGCCGCAACGCAACTTCCCGCGAGCGGTCGGCGGCGCGCGAGGCGAACAGACTGCCCAGGTTGGCGCAGGCGGCCAGCAGAATCAAACCCGACAGCAGCATCAATCCCGTCATAAACGCGGTTACCGGGCCGCCCAGGTAGTCGCCATAAAGGCCGGGACGCGCCACCGTGAAGCGCATTCTGCCGTCTTCCTTAGGGTAAGTCTTTTCGAAGTACGATCCGATGGCGTTCAGGTCGGCGGTGGCTTGCGCCGTCGTGACGCCCTCCTTCAGGCGGCCCAGCGCCATAAACACCCACCGGTCCTTGCGTGCGCTCGGGTCATCCTGACCAAAGGCCGCATGATTCACCAGCGGCACAAAGCCATCGACGTTGAAGAAGACGAGCGTTCCGTGGAAGCCAGGCTGGGTCACGCCGATGATGGTGAAGGGATGCTTGTTCAGTTGGATGGTGCTGCCGATGACGGCCGGATCATCGTGAAAGCGCCCGTGCCAGCATCCGTAGCTGAGCACGATATAGGGCGCACTGTCCGGGCCGTGCTCGTCGGAGGCGTGAAAGACACGCCCGAGATACGGCCGCACGCCCAGCGCGTCGAAATAGTTTCCGCTGCCTTCCATAATCCAGGCATCGAACGGCTCTTTGCCGGTGTTCATGCCGGCCTCAGTCGCGTTGAAAGCAGCCAGGCTTTCGAAGCTGCGGTTGCGGTCGCGAAGGTCGAGATAATCAGGATACGATTCGTGCGCGTCGCGGACATCGGGGCGCCAGACGGCGTAGAGCCGGTCGGCATGGGGCAGCTTAAAGGGATGCAGCAGGAACGAGTTCATGACGCTGAAGACCACGGCGTTTGCGCCGATAGCCAGGGCCAGCGTGAAGATCGCGGCCATCGTGAATCCCGGCGTCTTGCGCAGCATGCGCACCGCATAACGCAAATCGTTCAAGGCAATCTCGAGGAAGTTGCCGCCCAGCGCTTCCTGGCACTCCTCCTTGAAGCGCTCCTGGCCGCCGAACTCGATGCGCGCCTGCCGCTCGGCCTCGGAACGAGCCATGCCCGCGCGCTGCAGATCGTCGGCGCGCAGCTGAATGTGGGCACGCAACTCCTCGTCGACCTCTTCGGCGATTTGCTCGCGATGCAAGAGCTTCGCGGCGAGCGAACGCATGTAGGATGCGAGGTTCATACTTCCTCCGGTCGTGCGGAGAGCGCTGAGCCGATGGCCGCTGCCAGACGATTCCAGCCCTCGGTTTCTTCCCGCAGGCGCTTGCGCCCGGCCACCGTCAGCTCGTAAAACTTGGCGCGGCGGTTGTTCTCCGAGGTGCCCCAGCTCGCCTTCAGCAGCCCCTGCCGCACCAGGCGGAACAGCGCCGGATACAGTGCGCCCTGCTCGATCAGCAGCGCCTGCCCGGAAATTTGCCCGATACGCAGCAGCACGCCGTAGCCGTGCAGCGGACCGAGCGAGACCGCTTTCAGGATCAGCAGATCGAGTGTGCCGGGAAGGATTTGCGCCTGGTCGGGCATTGCTCTCCTAAAATGATTAGGAGATTAGCGCCGCTCTCCTAAGCTGTCAAGGAGAAAGTTGTAAACATTTTGTCTACGCGGTAAAGCGGATCGCCCTCGGTTCGAATGTGAGTGATGGGTCACGTTTAATGCTGTTTCGCTACGCTGCGGCGCTGTGGCCGTGGCACTGCATCACCCCCAGGAACTTCGCCCACGGTCCCACCGCATCGCGATACTGGTAAGCCATCACCCGCGAGAGCTGATGCAGGTGCGTGAGGTCGTGTCCCGCCCACGTCGCCAGAAGGTTCCCGAGCGTCACCGGGCCCAGTGCGGGATGCAAGCCTCTGCGCTCCAGGTCATCCGGTTGTAAATTCAGGGCGCGAAGCTCCGCCAGGTTTTCGCCTCGCAATCGGGCGAACTCATCCAGGCGCTGCTCCAGCGGTTGGTTCTGGCCGCCTTTCATTTGCGAAAAGCGGTCGACGCGATCGAAAGCTCGCGAGTCGCCCTCCTCCAGGATTCTGCGCAGCCGCACCATCCAGTCGGTACGCTCCAGGTTCGCCAGATGTCCCACAATGTCGTAGGCGCTCCAACTGTCGTCGCCTTCGTTGCGGCGCACCCAAGTGTCGGACAGGCCGCGCAGCAGGGCATCGAGGGCTGCGGGCGTGCGGCTGAGCACAGCAATGGCCTCGTAGAGATGGAATGCAGTCGGGTCAGTCATGCCCGTGTAGATGCTCGTCCTATTTGCGGGACGCAGCGGCTGAGAAAAAGTTTTCCGGCCGAGCCGGGAACAAGACCTGCACTTACCGGTCAGCGACCTCGGCGGATTCCTCAGCGGCGTGAATGGAACGTAACGTCACGCAGCCTAATGCGGAAGATCGATTTCACGACGGAAGCAGCGAATTCAGGAAATTAACTAATTACGCCTATTAAAATTCCGTGTCCGCCGTGCTTCCGTGGTGAACATCTCTTTGACGGGGGTGCCGTTGCGGGGCAATAAAATCGCCCATTTCCGGTTTACTCTTGTAGGCGTGGGCGGTCACCCCGACAAGGCGCACGAGTTCGAGCAGCTGGCCATGCCTTTGTTCGCGCCGCTCTACAACCTGGCGCATTGGCTCACCCAGGACCGCAGCGAGGCCGAGGACCTGGTGCAGGAAACCTATGCCAAGGCGCTGAAGGGTTTCGATTCGTTTCGTCCCGGCACCAACTTTCGCGCCTGGATCTATCGCATTTTGCGCAACACCTTTCTCACATCGCGCACCGGCTTGAAGACCGTGGTCTCGCTGGATGACGAAGACGATTCGCAAACCGTCGCGCCGGCGACCGAGGAGACGCCCGAATCGCTTCTGCTGGCGCGCGCCGATCACGATGTCATCCAGCGCGCCCTGCGCGAGTTGCCGGTCGCCTATCGCGAGGTCATCCTGCTATGCGATGTGGAGGAGATGAGCTACCGCGAAATTGCCGAGGCGCTAGCGGTTCCCATCGGCACGGTGATGTCGCGACTGGCGCGGGCGCGTAGAGCCATGCGTCACCTGCTGCAACAGCGGGCCACAGGAGCGCACCCATGAGCTGCGATCGCTGGCAGGAGAAGATGGACGCATATCTCGATGCCGAGCTGCCCGAAGCTGAAACCCGTGAGCTGGAGGCGCACCTGCAGGGCTGCCGCCTGTGCTCGTCGGAGGCGCTGACGCGCTCAGAGCTGAAGCGCAGCATTCATCTTGCAGGCAAGGCATACACGCCCGACGCGGAATTCCGCCGCCGCGTTCTGGGCAGCATCGTGCCGCGCCAAACCCGCCGCGGATGGCTTTGGGTGTGGGCCGCCAGCTTCGTCGCAATCGCGGTTCTGCTGATCATCCTCGGTCCGCTTCTGTTGCGCCAGCAGCTGCAGGAGCAGCATCGTCTGGTCAGCGAGCTGACCGACCTGCACGTCATCACCCTGGCCAGCGCCAACCGCGTCGACGTCGTCTCGTCCGACAGGCACACGGTGAAGCCGTGGTTCCAGGGCAAGCTGCCCTTCACCTTCAACCTGCCCGAGCTCGAGGGCTCGCCCTTCGAGCTGCTCGGCGGCAAGCTCACCTACCTGGACGGGGCTCCTGGCGCGGAGCTGCTCTTCACCGTGCGCAAACACGTACTGTCGGTCTTCATCTTCAAGGACACTCCGGAGCTGGATCGCGCCATCGTCTCCGACCGCCCCATCCGGCGGCTCTCGTTCAACATCCAGTCATGGACGGCAGGCGGCCTGCGCTACTTCGTCATCACGGACGCCAGCCGCGCTGACGCGGACGACCTGCGGGCAAGATTCGCTTCCGCCGCGCAATAGTCGGAAGTGCATTGGCGCTTCTGCATGCGCGCCCGCTTCCGCCGCGCAATAGTCAGGAGCGCATTGCCGTTTCTGCATGCGCGCGATCACAACACCGCCTGCCCCCACATCGTATCTGGCCCTGGTGGGAACGCAAGCTCGTTACCGATCACGTCCGAGCCTTGGCTCAATCGAAGCTGCGAAGCAGCGATTGCGTATGTAGCCCCGGGCGCAAGCCCGGGGTGAGAATGCGAAGAGAAATCCCCTGGCCGCGTAGCGGCCCTCAAGCGCAACAGGAGCCAGTTCTTGTGGGCGCGGTACGCGCCGAGCATGCCGTGCGTCGCGGCCGGATTTAACTTTGGTGAGAAGGCAGATCCATTGCTTTGCTCGTAATGACAATCTCCTAATTCGTGCTGCCGTTGCCGTACGCCGACCTACTGCTCTACCACCAAATACTGCTCAATTTTCCCGTCCGGCATCTGGTAGATCACAATAGTCAAGCTCTTATTGGGATACTTCACGTTGTACACCCGCTCGGTCATCCCGCCGCGCAGCGACGATCGCGCCTGCGTGAACGATTCCGGTGCGCCCAGCGGCCCAAGACCGGTGGCGTAATCCTTCAGCGCCTGCTCGGTGAAATAGGCGTTGGCGTTGTCGGTGAACAGCGCGCGGTCGATCTTGCCCTGTTGCAGGCCGTCGTAAACTTTGCGCATCACCTCATCCTGCTTCGGGTCGTTGGGATTGGCGGCCTTCAGCAGCAGCGCCGTCACCTGTTTGCCGATATCGCTCGCGGCCGACGACGCGTCCTGATTGGTGAGCACTACCACGGCCATCTTGTCGTCGGGCAGCACGATGTTGTCGGCCACAAAGCCCAGCACCTCGCCGCCATGCTCCAGCGTGCGATGCCCGTTATTGCTGGTCACGGTCACGCCCAGGCCGTAGCGAGTGCCCACGCCGTTCTTCAGCAGAGTCTCGGTCTCCATCTCGCGATACGACGCCGGCTTCAGCACCGTCTCATCGATCATCGAGATGTCCCAGCGCGCCAGGTCTTCGGCGGTCATGGCCAGCTCGCCGGCGGCGAACATCCAGCCGCGGCCTTCTTTGCCGGCAGGACGCAGCGGCCCCAGCGCGTAACGCATGTAACCCGTCGGATCCGTCGCCGGCAGCTTGTTCTTATCGGTATCGGCAACGCTCTTCATGCCCAGCGGCGTAAACACGTGCTGGCTGAGGAACTGCAGCAGCGGCATGCCGGAGACCTTCTCCACGATCACGCCGGCGATCACGTAGTTGGTGTTGCTGTACTGCCACTTCGTGCCGGGAGGGAAGTCGAGCGGCTTGCGCGCCCAGCGGTCCATGATGCCGTCGGCGGTGATGGGCTGCAGCATCATCGGCGGCGCATAGTCCTGCGGCCAGTAATCCTGATATCCCGAGGTGTGCGACAGCAGCTCGCGGATCGTCACCTTGTCGCCGTCAGTCAATCCCGAGACGTATTTCGAGACCGGATCGTCGAGCGAGAGCTTGCCTTCTTCGGCAAGCATCAGAATCGCCGTCGCCGTGAACTGCTTGCTGATCGAGCCGATGCTGTAGCGCATGGCCGTCGTCGCCGCCTTCTGCGGATCGAGCTGCGCCTCGCCATAGGCCTGCACGTAGGCGATCTTGCCATCCTGCACCACGGCGACCGAGGCCGACGGAACGCCGGTGGTCTTCAGCACCTGGCGGGCGGCGTCGTCGATATTGCCGCGCAGCTCCGGAGGCAGCGACGGCTCGCTCTGCGCAACCATCGACGGCGTGAAGGCAAACATAACGACAACCGCGCAGAGCAGGGAGGTTTTGCGTAAGAAAAAGCTCTTTGGAAACATTGCCGACCTCAGAGGAGAGAGTGCAAACGCACTACAGTATCGCAAGCCGCGCTCGGCGGACAACTTGCGCAGAGAAGGGCTAGTGGGTCAGTTTGAAATCGGAGCGGTGGAAGGGCACGGCTTCAGCCGTGCCGAAAAGACGATGATGGAACATCGCTCTAGCCCCGGTCGCCGCGGCTAAAGCCGCCCTCGATGGCCCGTTGTTTCGCCGGACTGAAGCCCGGCTCTTCCACCGCTACAAATTCCAAACTGACCCACCACCAGAGAAGGGAATGCCTCAATTTGAATTCCTTTCCTGCCCGAATCGGGTAGAGCACGCCTTCACAGGCTCCTGAAAAATTCGTGGTGTCGGGCCGTTCGGGCTGGCCTTCAGCCAACATAAAAACGTTTGTTTCGTGCTCCCGCCCAGCTCTAGCGCGAAGAAGCTGCCTTCAAGTTTTTCAGCAAACCTCAAAACCCGACGCCAGGTATGACCTCAACTGCACGCCTAAAACGGTTTGCCGAAAAATTCGGGATTGCATCGCCTCGTATCAGGGCACCCCTCGTATCAGGGCACCCCTTTAGCAGTGCCGAAAATCGTGCATTTTTGCTTTGGAGTCGGCTTCAGCCGACGACATAAAAAGTTGCGCCGGCTGAAAGCCGGCTTCGGACAAAAATAAGGAGGAGTTGTTCGGCACGGCTGAAGCCGTGCCCTGATACGAGGCGCATCTCTTCCCAATATGGCAACCAGGCAAGCCGATAGCGCCGGTCCGCCTGGTTGCAGGCCGCAATGCGACATGGCCTTTAAAGCTTGCCGACCTGCCGCTTCACGATCTGCGGCTTCGGCGGCGGTACCACCTGCATCTCGTTTGCCGGCTGCGGCGCCGGCCCGGCGGCCGCCTGCTCGCCTGTCGGCATAGCATTGCCACTGGTTTCCGCGACAAGCTCCGGCTCGGGGAAGCCGTAGCCCTCCAGCAGGCGATGATGCATGCTGTAGAGCGCCAACTCCAGCCGGTCGGCCACGTTGAGCTTGTCGTAGATCTTGCGCAGGTAATTCTTCACGACCTGCTCGGTGGTGCCGACCTCGCGGGCAATGTCTTTGTTTTTCATGCCCTGGGTGACGCCGCCGATGATCATCATTTCCTTCTCGGTCAGGCGCATGCGCTGCTGCGGGCCGCTGCCCTGCATGGCTTGGCTTCGGTAGGCGTCGATCACCCAGTTGACACCCTGCTTGTCGAGCCAGGTTTCGCCGGCGGCGACCTTGCGGACGCAGCGCACCAGCAGCTCCGGTGAGATGCCGCGCGGCAAGATGCCGCGTACCCCGCGGCGCAGGAAGTCGACCGTTTCCTGCTCGCCCACGCGCGAGGTCACCAGGATCAGCCGGGTATGCGGCTCAACCCGCCGCGCTACTTCGCTGATGGCGTCTGCCGGGTTAGGGGAAATGCCGGACTCGAACAACACGACATCCGCAGCGGTCGACGCAACGACGCTCAACGTCTGCGACAGCGTCTCGGTCTGCGCCACCACCTCTAAGTCAGGCTGGGCGGCGAAGATCTTGCTCATCCCCACGCGGAAGATCGCCTCGGAGTCGGCGATTATGATGCGCAGCCGGGACACACCGGTATCCCCAGCGACCGGCAGCAGAGAGCCTGCGTGGCTGGTTCTTCCCTGTATGGCGCGGCTATTCGCTTTCGTTTCTTTGGAGCCGTTGGAAGTGGTACTCATCAATCACCACCGCAACACTATGTCCGGACGCGTCTCGTAAACTACGCACCACCCGACCTGTACATTGCACGTGCACCGATTCGCTCGTACCCAACATCTCCGCCGGCATCTCAATGGAAAATTCCACTGCAGCACCGACCTCAATGTCTGAATTCAACTGAAACAGAATGCCACCTGCGGAAATATCGGTCGTCTGCGCGTGAAGCTCCCCCGCGGAAGTCTTCAGCGTGACCTGCAGGTGCAATGGGAAACGAACAGAGTTGCGCAAGTCGGAATGGCGGCCAGCCGGCATCATAGTGCTGCTCACACGATATCGAGAAATGGGCGCATTGGGGACAGCTACGCACGAAACGGCATTACCAAAGTACCATTACTACCGGTTACTTTCCAGAATTTTGTTGCTCAGCAAAGCCTTATTTTTCTGGGGTTTGCCTGTTTCGGGAGGCGAACGCGAGGGATTCCGGGCAGACGTGATGACGT
>Ga0070741_10014613_pt1 | contig 13539 bp, 14 predicted proteins | sample Coa_R1_4_FD_66440 | JGI IMG/M metagenome (GOLD analysis project Ga0070741, IMG submission 66440) | Surface soil microbial communities from Centralia Pennsylvania, which are recovering from an underground coalmine fire - Coalmine... | ecosystem: Environmental > Terrestrial > Soil > Unclassified ... | reverse complement strand
CGTCGAGCGGTACTGTCCGCCGGATCGACCGCTTCCGACGCGCCCGCGGCGCGGCCCGGGTGCGTTCATCGCCGCGGAGCGCCCGAAGCGCGCGTCGACAGGCCGCTGAAAGCCGTTCCGCGCGCGCCCGTCGCCGCGTTCAGCGGGGGCGAACGACGCGCGCCGGGCGCTTCGGCAGATGCCGGAGCCCCATCCACGCGAGGGCCGCGACGTGGCTCGCGACGGTCTCCGCCGGCGGCGACCGCTCGCTCTCCGTCCACCACTGGCCGACGAACGCGACCATGCCGACCAGCGCGTGCGCGTAGATCGGCGCGGAGCGCGCGTCGAAGCCCGCCTTCCGGAACTGATCGGTGAAGATGTCGCCGACGCGGTCGGCGAGGTCGAACATGAGGGCCGGCATCTGGCCGCTCCGCTTCGACTCGGGTGCGTCGCGCACGAGGACGGCGAAGCCGCTCGGGCGCTCCTGCACGTAGGTCAGGAACGCGAGCACGGCACGCTCGAGACGCTCGCGTGCGGAGCCGGCCGTGATGGCCTCGACGATCCGGGCGACGATGTGCTCGACCTCCCGGTCGACGACGACCGCGTAGAGGCCTTCCTTCCCGCCGAAGTGCTCGTAGACGATCGGCTTCGATACCTTCGCGCGCGCGGCGATCTCCTCGACGGACGTGGCCTCGAAGCCGCGCTCGGCGAAGACTCCGCGGCCGATCTCGATCAGCTGCGCGCGGCGGGCGGCGGCGGTGAGCCGGCCGGACGGGCGAGGGCGTGCGGGCACTTGACCCGGTTACTACGGCACAGTAGGTTACGCAAACGTAACTTACTTCGACGTAGCCGTAACCGGGAGGGACGATGCAGGACGCCGCCAGTCGATGGGAGCACGATACGGTGCAGCGCTATGCGCGCGAGGTGCGGCCGCATCTCCGCGCCGAGGTCTTCCGCCGCGCGCCCGGGAGGCTCGTCTGGCTTCCGGTCCACCTCGCCGTCGTCGGCGGCGCCGGGGCCGTCGTGATGCTCGCGGGACCGCCCTGGTGGATCGCGCTCGTGTGCGCCGTCGTCGCGGGGCACAGCTGGGGCTGCCTCGGCTTCCTCGCCCACGAGACGCTGCATCACGCCGTCGTGCGGAGCCGGGTGGTGGAGAAGCTCGTCGGCTACGCCGGGTTCGGACTCTACGGCCTCTCGCCGACGCTCTGGACCGCATGGCACAACCAGGCGCACCACGGGCACACGGGGAAGCCCGTCGCGGACCCCGACGGCTTCGGGACGCTCCGCTTCTGGCAGCGGAACCGGGTCGTCCGCGTGCTCGAGTCGTTCGCGCCCGGATCGCGCCGGCCGCAGAGCGCGCTCTTCCTGTTCGTCTGGTTCTCGGTCCACTCGATGCTCGTGCTCGTCTTCCACGGCGAGCGGAACGGCTACTACGACCGCGTGTCGCGGCGCACGGTCTACGTCGAATCGGCGGCGATGCTCGCGTTCTGGACGGCCGTCTTCGCCGTCGCCGGCCCGTGGCGGTTCCTCTTCGTCTACGTCGTGCCCGTGCTGATCGCGAACGCGACGGTGATGTCGTACATCGCGACCAACCACTTCATGAATCCGCTCACCGACCGGAACGACCCGCTCGCGAACACGCTCTCGGTGACGGGCCCGCGCTGGCTCCAGCGCCTGCACCTCGAGTTCGGCTACCACGTCGAGCACCACCTCTTCCCCACGGTGAGCGGCCGGCACGCCCCGGCGGTCCGCGACGTCCTCCGGCGCCTGTACGGCGACCGCTATCTCTCGCTGCCGCACGCCCGCGCCCTCGCGCTGCTCTACACGCGCCCGAAGGTCCACGACGGTCCCGACGTGCTGGTCGACCCGCGTACGCGCCGGCGGTTCGCGGTCCTCGCGCCCGGCGACGCGTCGATGGCGCAGCTCGCCTGACGAGGCGGACGGCGCGGCACGCGCGCGACGACGCGGCGGCGTTTCGCGCTCCGTCAGCGCCCGGCCGAGATGCGGCGGTCGTCCCGGCGGAGCTCGCGCGCGAGCCCCGGGTCGCGGTCGCCGACGGCGGCGAGGACGGGCCCCGACACGACGCGCTGTGCGCGGAACGTCCAGCCGATGCGCGCGCGGACGTCGGGCAGCGGGTCGTCCAGGGACGCCGCGAGCCGCGCGAGCGTCGCGTCGTCGAGCGGCAGGCGGTGGGAGAGCGCATAGGCGGCCCACCGCCGGAGCGACGGATCCGCGCTCGCGAGCGCCCCGGCGAGCCGGGCGGTCACGCGCGGGTCCGTCGGGCGCAGGCAGTCGACGAGCCGCACGCCCTCGTCGGAGAGAAAGACCGCCGGCGACAGATCGTCCGCGCCGATCGCGTCGCCCGGGTGGACGTGCTCCGTGATGGCGCACGTGATGTCGGTCACCTCCGACGTGACCGGGCGGCGGAGGAGCTCCTTCACGCCGTCGACCGCGACGCGGCGGAGGTCGGCGGCCGTCAGCCATCCCATCTGGAGCGCGAAGTGCGCGAGCTCGAGCTTCAGCGCGGAGACGTCGAGGTCGCGGACGAGCCCGAGCACGCGCGCGCGGGCGGGCCGCAGCGATCGGATGTCGTCGAACACCGCCTGCGACGGCCGGTCGAGCGTCGGCGCCGGATGGCGCTCGAGGAAGACCTCGAGCGTCGGCACGAAGGCGAGGAAATCCTCGTGCGACATCACGTCGCGCGCCAGCTCGAGCCGGTCGAGCACGCTGCCGCGCTCGTCGTAGAGCGCGCAGATCGCGTTCCGGTCGCGCATCGCGGGCTCCGAGGGCGTCAGCCCGGTCGTCTGCGTGAGCGACGTCCCGCGGAACGCGCGCAGCAGCGCGGGATTCGGCGCGGCGCGCCCCTCGTCCTCGTCGAGGTGGCGGGCGTAGTCGGTGCTCCGGAGATACGCCGCGAGCATCGGCGCGGTGACCGCGCTCGTCGGCGCCACCGACCCGAAGCCGTAGAGGCGCGGCACGTTGGCGAACGTCCGCCGGAGCGTTTCCCGGAAGCTCGCGCCGAGCGGGCCGTAGCGGGTCGCGACGACAGTCTCGGCGGAGGTCCGGTCGAAGCCGTGGGCGAGCAGCACGTCGAGGTATTCCGCCGGCGTGCGGCGGTCCTCGCTCTTGGTCGCGAGCGTGTTGCAGCCGAGGAGGAACACCTCGTCCGCATGATGGAAGAGCCCGTCGCACCGCCGCTGGCACGACGCCTCCTCCATCGCCTGGAGCCGGAGGGAGTACGGACGCGTCCCGAAGAACCGCCCCGCGAACTCGCCCGAGTAGACGACGACGTCGCAGCGGACGTCCGGGCGGCACGCGTCCGTGAGCCAGGTGGGCCGCGGGTCCGGTCCGGCCGCGGGCGTCAGGTCGACGAACCGGAACTCCTCCGCCGGCAGGAGCCGCCGGAAGACGTCGATCTCGTCCGGCGCGTTGAACGCCGCGGTGCAGATGGTCCGCCGCGGCGCCGCGAACGCGGACGCCGCCGTCAGGGCGGCTCCGGCGAAGACGAGCGCCGCGTGGAGCGATCTCCATCGGCGGCTCACGAGAGGGGACTTGCAGCGCGCGTGCCAGGCCCCGGACGACCGAAGGGCCGGCGCTCCGCCGGGAACCCGACGAACGGCAGTGCGGATGATGCGAATCTCTCTCCGGATGACGATGCGCGCGACATCCGGTAGGACGGGACGGCCATGGCCGTCGTGCACCGCGTGGTCGAAGCGCTCCGGCTCGCGTTCTTCCGGAGCTTCTTCTCGCTCCTGCTCGCCGCGATCGCGGCGTCGGAGTGGGCGATGCTGGTGCGCGTGCTGGCGCACGTCCGCGCGCCCCTTCCGGCCGCGGCGCACGTGATCGGTCCCGTCGTCTTCTGGCTCGCCAACCGGGCCGTTCTCCGCGCGCGGGCCGGCGGCGTCGCGCGGGGAGCGGTCCGCGTGTACGCGCGGGCCGCGTTCACGAGCCTCTTCTGCGGGGTGTTCCTCCTGCTGACCGCCGTCGCGGCGTTCGCGGCGCGCCTCGGCGCGACGTCGGTCGCCTTTGCGGTCGGCGCGCCGCTCGCGCTCCGGGCGCCCGGCGCCGCACGGCTGTGGCAGCTCGCGGTCGATGCGGGCGTCGCCGGCATCGTCGCGACGTTCGTCTGGGGATACACGGGCGGCCGCCGCGCGCTCGCGGTGACGGAGCGGCGGATCGCCGTCCCCGGGCTGCCGAGCCCGCTCGACGGTCTCCGCATCGTCCACCTGAGCGACCTCCACATCGGCGACCATCTCGGGCTCGCCGAGCTGGCCGCGCACGTGGCACGCGTGAACGCGCTCGCGCCGGACCTCGTCTGCATCACCGGGGACCTGGTCGACCGCGCCGCGACGTGCGCGGCGGCGTTCCCCGTCCTCGGCGGGCTCCGCGCGCGGCACGGCGTGTTCGTCGTGCTCGGGAACCACGACGTCGCGGCGGGCGCGGACGCGGTCACCGCCGCGCTCCGCCGCCACACGGCGTTCACGGTGCTCCGGAATGCGCGGGCCGACGTGACGGTCGGCCCCGCGACGCTCGCGATCGCGGGCGTCGACGACCGCGGGCGCGACTGGGCGCGCGGCGTCCCGGAGCATCCGGCGCTTCCGGGTGTCGTCGCCGGCGTCCCCGCGGGCGCGGTGCTGGTGGTGCTGTCGCATCGGCCGGACTGCTTTCCGCAGGCCGCGCGGCTCGGCGCGGCCCTCGTCCTCTCGGGCCACACGCACGGCGGCCAGCTCGGCGTGCGGCTCCCGTGGCGCGGCCGCGTGCGGAACCTCGCGGAGTTCATCACGGCCTTCGACCGCGGCGTCTACGAAGCCGCCGGCGCGACGCTCGTGGTCAGCTGCGGGTTGGGCTTCACCGGCCAGCCGATCCGGCTCTTCACGCCGCGCGAGATCGGCTGCCTCGAGCTCCGCGCGGCGTAGACCCGGCGGCGCCGAGGCGCGGCGGCGCGCTTGCGCGTCGGGCGCACGCGGGATCGGCGGGGCGAGGTGGATCGCGTAGCGTCGGGCGCGTGGCGACGCGGGACGCGAGCGCCGTCGGGTGACCGATGGCGGATCCGGGCGAAGGCCTCCTCCAGCCACGCCGCTCGCGACGCGTGCTCTGCGTGTTCCCCGCGTACGCGCCGTCGTTCGGGACGTTCCAGCACGCCTACGAACTCCTCCCGGGCGTCCGCGCGTTCATGCCGCCGCAGGGCCTGCTCGCCGTCGCGGCGACGGTGCCGCGCGCGTGGCCGGTGCGCTTCGTCGACGAGAACGTCCGCCCGGTCACCGACGCGGAGCTCGCGTGGAGCGACGTGGTCTTCCTGAGCGGCATGCACGTGCAGCGCGGCGCGATCCGCCGGCTGATCGACGCCGCGCACCGCCATGACAAGCTCGTCGTCGTCGGCGGGCCGAGCGCGTCCGCGGCGCCCGAGTACTACCCCGAGGCGGACGCGATCCACGTCGGCGAGATCGGCGATGCGACGGTCGCGCTCCTCGCACGGCTCGACGACGACGTCGCGCGTCCGGCGCGGCAGCTCCGCTTCGAGACCGTCGAGCGGACGCCGTTCGACGCCCTTCCGATCCCGGCGTACCGGCTGGTCGACCTGCGGCGGTATTTCCTCGGCAGCATCCAGTTCTCGTCGGGGTGTCCGTTTCGGTGCGAGTTCTGCGACATTCCGGGGCTCTATGGCCGCGTGCCGCGCCTCAAGCGGCCCGAGCGGATCTGCGCGGAGCTCGACGCGCTCCGCGCCGGCGGCGTCCGCGGCGGGGTCTACTTCGTCGACGACAACTTCATCGGCAACCCGAATGCGACCCGGACGCTGCTCGCGGCGCTCGTCGGGTGGCAGCGGCGGAACGGCTACCCGTTCCGGCTGAGCTGCGAGGCGTCGCTCAACCTCGCGCGTCATCGGGACGTCCTCGCCGCGATGCGCGAGGCGAACTTCGCGACCGTCTTCTGCGGCATCGAGTCGCCCGAGACGGAGGCGCTCGAGCGGATGCGGAAGTCGCAGAACGCGCGTGGGCCGATCCTCGAGGCGGTCGCGGCGCTCAACGCGCACGGGCTCGAGGTCGTGGCCGGCATCATCCTCGGGCTCGACACGGACGACGCCGCGACGCCGGACCGCGTCGTCGCGTTCGTCGAGGCGTCGCGCATCCCGATGCTGACGATCAACCTCCTCTACGCGCTGCCGCGGACGCCGCTCTGGAGCCGCCTCGCCGCGGCCGGCCGGCTGGTCGACGATCCCGCGCGGGCGAGCAACGTCGTCTTCGCGCGGCCCTACGACGAGGTCGTCGCGGGGTGGCGGCGCGTCGTCGCGACGGTCTACGACCCGGTCCGGCTGCTCGACCGCTTCGCGGCGCAGACCCACTCGACCTTTCCACACCGGCTCCACGTCCGGCCGCCGCTCGATCCCGATCTGGTGCGCTTCGGCCTCGGCCTCCTCGCGCGCGTCGCGTGGAAGGTCGGCGTCCGCGCGGACTGGCGGGCCGCGTTCTGGGACGTCGCGCGCCCGCTCGTCGCGCGCGGGCGGATGGAGGAGGTGGTGCAGCTCGCCATCGTCGCGCACCACCTGATCCGGTTCACGCGGGAATGTCTCGGTGGCGAGGCGGAGGCGAGCTTCTATGCGGATCCGAGCCGGGCGGCGTTCCGCGCCGCGGGCTGAGGATCAGCGCGCCATCTCGATTACGAAGACATCGCCATGCCGGGCGGCGGATCGTTCGACGAAGGGAGGCTCACCGACACGGGGTGGAATCCCCACGTGGAGGCGTCCGCGAAGGGCGACACGTTCGTCGTGCGGGTCGACCTTCCCGGGGTCGAGCGCGGCGATGCGACCGTCGAGATCGACGACGACGCGCTCGTCGTCGCCGGCGAGCGGCGCCGCGAGGACCGGCAGGAGCACGAGGGCTACTTCACGACCGAGCTCGAGTACGGGAGCTTCGCGCGGCGGATCCCGCTCCCGCAGGGCGTCGACTCCGAGGCGGCGCATGCGACGTTCCGGAATGGCGTCCTGGTGATCGAGATGCCGCTCAAGCCGGAAGCGCGGCGCGGACGCCGGGTCGAGATACGCGAGGGCGGGGGTACGGAAGAGGCGGGGACGCAGACGACGACCAGCACCGGGTCGACGAGCGGGGGCGCCGCGCCGACGGGCGGCGCCGGCGGCGGATCGCCGACGGGCGGCTGACCGCCGCGCATGCGCGGTAGCCGCCGGCGGAGGCGCGGCTACTGCGCGGGGTCGCGCGACGACATTCCTTCGAGCCGACGGCGTGCGGGAGTGTACTCGCGACGTCGCGGCGCGTATACGCGTCGGCGCGACCCATGCCGGCAGACCGGTCCGACGCACTCGTCTTCTTCGGCGCGACGGGCGACCTCGCGTACAAGAAGATCTTTCCGGCGCTCCAGGCGATGGAGCGGCGCGGCCGCCTCGACGTGCCGGTCATCGGCGTCGCCAAGCAGGGCTGGACGCTCGACCAGCTCTGCGAGCGCGCGCGGCAGAGCGTCACGGAGCACGGCGGGCTCGATCCGGACGTCTTTCCGCGGCTTCTCGCCCGGCTGCGGTACGTCGACGGCGACTACCGGGACGACGCGACGTACGCGGCGCTCCGCCGGGAGCTCTCCGGGACGCGCCATCCCGCGCACTACCTCGCGATCCCGCCGAGCATGTTCGCGACCGTCGTGAACGGGCTCGCGCGCGCCGGCTGCACCGACGGCGCGCGGGTGATCCTCGAGAAGCCGTTCGGCCGCGACCTCGCGTCGGCCCGCGAGCTGAATGCGACGCTCCACGCGGCGTTCGACGAGGCTGCGATCTTCCGGATCGACCACTACCTCGGGAAGGGCCCGGTCCAGAACCTCGCGATCTTCCGCTTCGCGAACACGTTCCTCGAGCCGATCTGGAACCGCAACTACGTCGACAGCGTGCAGATCACGATGGCCGAGGCGTTCGGTGTCCAGGGCCGGGGCAAATTCTACGAGGAGGCGGGCGCGATCCGCGACGTGGTGCAGAACCACATGCTGCATGTCGTGGCCCTCCTCGCGATGGAGCCGCCGCTCGCGACGTACCACGAGTCGATCCGCGACGAGCAGGTGAAGGTGCTCCGCAGCATCCGTCCGCTCGATCCGTCGCACCTCGTGCGCGGCCAGTTCGACGGCTACCGGAAGGAGCCCGGCGTCGCACCGGACTCGACGGTCGAGACGTTCGCCGCCGTCCGGCTGCACGTCGACTGCTGGCGCTGGGACGGCGTGCCGTTCTTCATCCGTGCGGGGAAGTGCCTTCCGGTCACCACGACCGAGATCGTCGCGACGTTGAAGCGCCCGCCGCTCCAGGAGGTGCCGCTCGACGAGCGGAACACGTTCCGCTTCCGCCTGAGTCCCGAGGTGGTCATCGCCGTCGGCGCCCGCGTGAAGCGGCCCGGGGAGCAGATGGTCGCCGAGGAGCGGGAGCTGAAGCTCGTCGACCGTCCGATGGAGGAGGACCTCGATCCGTACGAGCGCCTGCTCGGCGACGCGATGGAGGGCGACGCGCTCCTCTTCGCGCGCGAGGACGGCGTCGAGGCGGCGTGGCGCGTCGTCGAGCCGATCCTCGGCAACGCGACCCCGGTCCATCCCTATGCGTGCGGAAGCTGGGGACCGGCCGACGCCGACGCGCTGACGGCGGACGTCGGCGGCTGGCACCAGCCCGGGCGCGAGCCCGACTGACGACGCCGGCGCGCGGCGTTTCGCAGCGGCGGGAATCCGCCGGCCGCCGGGCCCGGAATCCGGGCCGCCGACGCTGGCACGACCCGTGCTGCCTTCGCTCGTATGGACAAGATGCGAGCCGCGGTGTTCCGCGGCGTCGGCGACATCGGGATCGATGAGGTCGAGCGGCCGCGCCCCGGCGTGGGCGAGGCGGTGATCCGGACCACGCTCACGACGATCTGCGGGACCGACGTCCACATCCTGCGCGGCGAGTATCCGGTCCGGGCGGGCCTGATCGTCGGACACGAGCCCGTCGGCGTCGTCGAGGAGCTCGGGCCGGGTGTCGACGGGTACGCCATCGGCGACCGGGTGCTGGTGGGCGCGATCACGCCGTGCGGGCAGTGCCGCGCCTGCCTTTCGGGGCATCTCTCGCAGTGCGGCCGCGCCGACGGCTACCAGGCAACCGGCGGGTGGCGGCTCGGGAACACGATCGACGGCGCGCAGGCGGAGTACGTCCGCGTGCCGGCCGCGCAGGCGAATCTCGCGAAGATTCCCGCCGGACTCCGCGACGAGCAGGTCGTCCTCTGCGCCGACATCGCGTCGACCGGGTTCAGCGGGGCGGAATCCGGCGGCGTCCGCATCGGCGACGCGGTCGTCGTCCTCGCGCAGGGCCCGATCGGCCTCTGCGCGACCGCGGGCGCGAAGCTGATGGGCGCCGCGCTCGTCGTCGGCGTCGACGGCGACGAGACGCGGCTCGCGGCGGCGCGCCGGATGGGGGCCGACGTGACCCTCGACCACCGGGCGCTCGACGTCGTCGCCGAGGTGAAGCGGCTGACGGGCGGTGGCGCGGACGTCGCGATCGAGGCGCTCGGCACGCAGGAGACGTTCGAGACGGCGCTCCGCTGCCTCCGGCCCGCCGGAACCCTCTCGAGCCTCGGCGTCTATTCGGGGAAGCTCTCGGTGCCGTACGACGCGTTCGCCGCCGGCATCGGGGACCACCGCATCGTCACGACGCTCTGTCCCGGCGGAAAGGAGCGGATGCGGCGGCTCATGGCGGTCGTGGCGCAGGGCCGCGTCGACCTGACGCCGCTCCTGACGCATCGGTTTCCGCTCGACCGGATCGCCGACGCGTACCGGCTGTTCGCGGAGCGGCGCGACGGGGTGCTCAAGGTCGCGATCACGCCGTGACGCGCGCGGGCGTAACGCGCGTCAGAGTCCCGCGTCGTCGGCCGCGAGTCGCCCGATGGCGGACCAGTCGAGCGCGTCGCCGCTGCGGGCGAGCAGGGTGAGGAACCGGTCGCGCAGCAGCCCGGCGAGCGGCATCGGGACGCGGAGCGCGTCGCCCGCCGCGAGCGCGAGGCGGATGTCCTTCGCCCCGAGCGGCGCGGCGAAGCCGGCGGGCTCGAAGCGCTCCTCCGCGATCATGCCGCCGTAGGAGCGGTACAGCGGCGCGGTGAAGAGCGTCGAGGTGAGGAGGTCGAGGTACTGCCGCCGGTCGACCCCCGCCTTCGCGACCAGCGCCATCGCCTCGCCGAGCGCTTCGATCGTCGCCGCGATCAGGAAGTTGCCGCTCAGCTTCACGAGGTTGGCGACGCGCGGCTCGCTTCCGACCCGGAACAGGCTCTGTCCCATCGCATCGAGCAGCGGACGGCAGGCGTCGACGGCGTCCGGCGCGCCGGCCGCGACGACGTGCAGCTTCGCGGCGGCGGCCGCCTCGGGACGGCCGAACACGGGCGCGGCGACGAACCGCTGTCCGCGTCGCGGTGCGCGGCGGTGAGCCGCTCCGCCGTCGCGATGCCGATCGTGCTCATCGAGACGTGGACGGCGCCCGGACGGAGCGTCGCGACGATGGCGTCCGCCCCGAGCGCGACCGCTTCGACCGCCGCGTCGTCGGCGAGCATGGTGACGACGGCGTCGCCGCCACACGCGTCCGCGACCGTTCCCGCGGCGTGCGCCCCGAGGTCGAGCAGCGGCTTCTCGCGCTCGCGGGTCCGGTTCCAGACCGTGACGCGGTGACCTGCGCGCAGGAGGTTCGCCGCCATGCCCGCGCCCATCTTCCCGAGACCGATGAACCCGACGTCCATCGGGCCGATGTGTCACGCGGCCCGGGGCGACGGAAGGGGTTCCGCGTCAGGCGCGGGCCCCGGGCCGTGGTCGCGGCGCCCGGGGCCCACGCGCGACGCTCAGGACTGCCCGCAGCTCGCGGTACAGGAGCTCATCGTGTTCTTGCACGCCGCGAACGAGGTCGCGGCGGTGTCGGTACAGGACGTCGCGCACGAGCGGAGTGCCGCGACCGCGCTCTGACAGCCGGACGTCCGGCCCGCCTTGCAGGCGTTCTGCGCGGCGGTGATCTCGCTGCCGCAGCTGCTCCTGGCGCAGCTCTCCGCCGTCGACGCGGCGGTCTGGAAGCACGCGCGGCTCGTGTCGAAGCAGCCGGCGCGACACGGGAACACGAGCCGCTCGACCAGCCGGTCCGGTCCGTGATGGAACCGGCCGTGCGGTCCGCCGTCGTGCTTCATGCCGTGAGCCGATGCGACGGTCGCGAGACCGAGCGCGATGGCGAGCGCGGGAACGATGGTGCCGATCCTCTTCATGTCTCCGTCTCCTCGTCCGGCGTCGCGGCGAGCGTCGCGACGCCTCGTGCAGTGGGATGTCCGACGCGGGGGAATTCGTGTCGGGCTCACTCCTCTGGACGGCGGATCGCGCGCGCAGGTTGACAGCGGCGGGGGCGCGGCGCCGCGCCCCGCTCGCCGTCATGCCGGGGCAAATCGTCGCAGTGTGACGCTTTGCCCGGCCCCCGGTCCCCGTGGCTGCGGGCGAACCGGCACGTGCGGAATGGCATGCTCCCTGCGACAGCGCGCGTGCCCGATCGATCGTCCGCCGTCGACGGCCTCCTGGCCGCCGTGCTCGCGCTCGCCCTCGCCGCGGCAGCCGGCGGCGGGCTGGTCGCCCATGCACGCCGGGTCGCCGACCGTCGCGTCCGGGCGACGGCGCCCGCCGACGTGCCGTTCGAGTTCCAGACGCTGACGCTCCAGACGGCCGCGCTTGCGAGCGGTCGCGTGCTTCCGATCTACGGCAGCTCCGAGCTCTTCTGCTGCGGCTCCCCGTTCCGGCCGACGCAGGTCTTCACCGGCGCGGCGAGCGACTTCAAGACGCTGGCCCTCGGCAAGGCGGGCACGGCGGATCTGGTCTTCCTCCAGACGTTCGCCGCGCTCGGTCGGGCGCTCCGGGGCCGGAAGCTCGTCCTGTCCGTCTCGCCGTCCTGGTTCTTCCGGCGTGCGGGCGTCGGTCCGCGGCCCTATGCCGCGACGTTCTCGACCGACGTCGCCTATGCGTTCGCGTTCGACGGCGCCGTCCCGCGCGCCGTCCGCGCGACGGCGGCGCGACGGATGCTCGCATATCCGGCGACGCTCGACGACGATCCGCTTCTCCGGCTCGCGCTGGCCGACGATGCGGCGTCCGGCGTCGCGCACGCCGCGCTGGCGCCGCTCGGCGGGCTCGCGCGCGCGGTCCTCGCCGTGCGCGACGCGGCCCGGACGGAGCTCGTCGCGCGGAAGAGCCGCCGCGCCGCCGCCGCGCCGGTCGCGTCGGGCGGATGGGCCGGCCTGGCCGCGACCGCGACGCGGATCGCGGTCGCGGGCGATACGACGAACCCGTTCGGGTTCGCCGACCGCGCGTATCGCGAGGCACGCCGGGACAAGATGGTGCAGGACGCGGTCGCGCTCTACCGCGACGGGGCCGACAACCGCGACGGCCGGACGCTGCCGGCGCCCGTCGCATGGCTGGGGCACGTCGCACATTCCGTCGAATGGCGCGACTTCCGCGCGACGCTGCGGCTCCTGCACGCGCTCCACGCCCGGCCGCTCGTGTGGACCATGCCGCTGCCCGGCCGCTACGACGACTACACGCGGCGCTCGCCCGCCGCGCGCGCGCGCTTCTACGATCGCTGGGAGCGCACGGTGCGATCGGCCGGCGTCCCGTGGCTCGACTTCCGCGCGCACGACGAGGATCCGTGGTTCCTCACCGACCCGGGGTCGCACTTCAGCGCGCGCGGCTGGATCTTCGCCGACCGTGCGCTCGACGTGTTCTGGCACGGCGGGTCGACCGGCGACGTCACCGCCGCCGTCGCCGACCTCGACCGCGCGGCGCCGTCGCCTCCCGTGGCGGTCGCGGACCGGGGAGGCGCCCGATGACCGCGGACGGCACCGTCGCGGCCCGCGCGCTCGCGATCCTGCGCGACGTCACGAGGGACGACGACGTCGTGACCGACCTCGACGTGCCGCTCTTCGACTCTGGACTCCTCGACTCGCTCGCGGTCGTGACGCTGATCCTCGAGCTCGAGGCCGCCTTCGGGCTCGTGGTCTCGCCCGCCGACCTCGACCGCGAGAGCTGGGCGACCCCGCGGGCGCTCGTCGCGGACGTCGAGCGGCGGCTCGCCGGCGGAGCGCCCGCGTGACCCGGTCGCGTGCGCGGGCCGTTCGCGTGACCGCCCTCGTGCTCTACTACCTCGCCATCGCGGTCGGCGTCCTGCTCGTGCGGCTCACGCCGGACTACGCCGCCGTCGGCTTCGTGTACCAGGCGTTCTGACCGCGGCATGTTCGCGGATCCGTTCGTGGCACGCATGGCCGGCGGAGGGCCGGCGGACCGGCCGGCGATCGTCGGCGCCGACGGCGCCGTCACGCGCGGCGAGCTCTTCGCCCGTGCGCACGGGATCGCGTCGCGGCTCGCCGCGACCGACGCCCCGGTCGTCGTGTACGGGCGGAAGCAGCCGGCGATGCTCGCGGCGTTCGTCGCCGCGCTGGCCCGCGGGCGGCCGTACGTGCCGCTCGATGCGACGCTCCCGCCGGCGCGGCTGGTCCGCATGCTCGCCGCCGTCGGCCCGTGCGACGCGGTGCTGGTCGACGACCCGCCGCCCGC
>Ga0070741_10014612_pt1 | contig 13539 bp, 10 predicted proteins | sample Coa_R1_4_FD_66440 | JGI IMG/M metagenome (GOLD analysis project Ga0070741, IMG submission 66440) | Surface soil microbial communities from Centralia Pennsylvania, which are recovering from an underground coalmine fire - Coalmine... | ecosystem: Environmental > Terrestrial > Soil > Unclassified ... | reverse complement strand
ATTCTACATTGCAGGTCGGGATGAACACCGCAACTCATATTGGGGCCGGGTGTAGCACAGACTGCGCGGGGCCAGTTCGGGATTTTGGAAACTCTTTAAGTGTGGCCGGTCCAAAATGTCGCAAACCAGGGACAAATTGCACGGTTTCATGGGGTTAAATCCTCATTGTGATCCTGCCAGAGCAGCCTCTCTAACGAGGCACTTCCGGCTTATCTGTGACGACAAAGCCATTTCTACACGTAAGGCGTGAATTATCAAAGAATTACTTGGACAATGGAATGTAGTTCGGTAAATTGAGTTTGGTCAAATTGTGGCAGGGGGATTGCCGTCGTGGGAACGGAAGTTGCGCCGTATTGCGCTGGACGAGGAGGGGAACATGTCTATTCCCCAACGTATCCGCGAATACTTAGATTCCCAGAAGGTCCCACACGAGTGGGTACATCACCCTCAGGCTTTCACTTCTCAAGAGGTTGCTCATTCCATGCATGTCTCTGGGAAGCGCTTGGCCAAAACGATAGTGCTCAATGGGGACGGAAAACTACTAATGGCCGTGATTCCAGCCTCCCACCGGCTGAACCTCCAGGACCTGCGAGGGGCAGCCGAGGTGAAGCAACTCGTGATGCTTGCGGAGAGCGAATTGGCCAAGCTCTTTCCTGACTGCGAACTGGGAGCCATTCCTCCGCTGGGCACGCTCTATGGGATGGATGTCTGGGTAGACCGTGTCCTGGCCCAGTCGGACGAGATCCTGTTCTGCGCGGGGAGTCATGCTGATTGTGTTCGCATGAGCTGGTCCGACTACTTTGATCTGGTGAAGCCCCAGCTTGGTCGCTTTTCCGAGGCCTGGGGCGCGAAGGCAGCCTGAGCAGCTCCCTCTTGGCCCGGGGAGAACGGGGTTCTGCCCACGGAGAGGGGAAGTGTGCACCGCGACGCCTTCCCTGCACGAGCAGCTCCTTATTATTGTCGAGGCGATGGTAACCTGGCAGAAAGCCTCAAGGTGATTAACGGCCTCGCAAGTTTTACCTCATGGATTGTCGCTCCAGTAGCCTGTGCGTTTCCGAGTATCAAGTAGCCTGAAGCATTGTAAGATACGGGGCGGGGCTTTGTGTTTGCTTTGAATTCGACCCGGAGGATTTGATGGCAGAACTAAAGGAAAAACTGGCGCAGCAGATTCCTGGACTCCGAGAGGAAGTGCGGGCGCTGATCAGAGAACATGGAAACAAGGTGATTTCTGAGGTGACCGTCGCCCAGGCTTTCGGCGGCATGCGCGGCGTCAAGGGTCTGGTATGTGATACGTCAGTAGTTGAACCGGATAAGGGATTATGGATCAGGGGCATTCCGATCGCCGAGCTGGCGGGCCGCTTGCCCGAAGAGATTTTCTATCTGCTTTGCACGGCCGAGCTCCCGGACGCGGCGGCTCTCGCCTCCCTGCAAAAGGACCTTCGTGAGCGGGCAGAAGTCCCGGCCTACGTATGGAAGGTTCTGAGAGCGATGCCGGAAGACTCTCACGCCATGACCATGCTGAATACGGCAATCCTGGTCCTCGAGCGCGAATCGGTTTTTCGGCGCCGGTACGAGAAGATGCAAAAGGACGAGTACTGGGAAGCGATGCTGGAGGACTCCCTGCAATTGCTGGCCAAGCTGCCCACCGTTGCGGCGGGAATATATCGTCTGCGCATGCGCAAGGGCGAACCGATCATTTCAAATCACGAACTCGACTGGGGAGCCGATTTCGCCTACATGCTGGGACTTCCCGATCCAATGGGCGAATTCGCCAATCTCATGCGCCTTTATCTGACTCTTCATTGCGACCACGAGGGCGGAAACGTCAGCGCTTTCACTTGCCACACGGTGGGCTCGGCTCTCTCCGATGCCTACTACGCGGTTTCGGCGGGCCTCAATGGCCTGGCCGGGCCGCTCCACGGGCTGGCCAATCAAGAATGCCTGCACTTCGTGCTCTCCGTTCGCGACAGGTTCAAGGGTGTTCCGACCGACCAGCAATTGCGCGAGTACGCCTGGAACACGCTCAATGAAGGACACGTCATCCCCGGGTATGGCCACGCTGTGCTGCGGATCACGGATCCTCGCTTCACAGCTTTTCACCAATTCGGCGAGCGAGTCTGCCCGGACGACGAAATTTTCAGGATCGTCGATCGCATCTTCGCCATCGTCCCCGGCGTATTGAAAGAGCAGGGTAAGGCCAAAGATCCCTGGCCCAATGTGGACGCAGTCTCCGGTTCGCTGCTCTACCATTTCGGACTGACAGAATTTGATTACTACACCGTATTGTTCGGCGTCTCCCGAGCGCTGGGAATGTGCGCTCAGCTCATTCTCAATCGAGCACTGGGCACGCCGATTACCCGGCCCAAGTCGGTGAGCACCGAGTGGATCAAAGCCATTACGGGTGCCATGACCTGCGCCGCCTGAGGGAATAGGCCCCATGCATAATATCCAAAACAATATGCTCAACCGCGCCGACCCATCCGGACCAAGCTTGGCCCGGGAAGAGAACCGGATGGGCCCCGGGTGCGCCGACTGTCCGGTACTCAGCACTTCCTTGTTTCGCTCCCTTTCCAAAGAACAGATCGCCAAGATGGGCTGCGTGTTCCGGCCTACCCGGTATCGCAGAAACCAGATCCTTTTCTTCGAGGGAGGGGTCAGCCAGCATCTGTTCGCCCTGCACTCCGGGATTGTAAAGCTGGTCAAAGCGCTGGAGAACGGCCGGGACCGCATCATGCGAGTCCTGTTTCCAGGGGAGCTCCTGGGCCTTGAATCCCTGGCGGAGGAAACCTACCCGCTCACCGCGGTGACCCTGAGCGATTGCGAAATCTGCGCGGCGTCACGTGACGAGTTCCGAGGCTTCCTGTACAACAATCCAGAAAGCGCCTGGGGCATGGTTAAGTTCCTCGTGGGCGAGATCGCCCGGGCGCGTGCCCAGATCACGGACATGAGCTTCAAAGACGCACGCATGAAGGTCGCCACGCTCCTGCTCTCGCTGATTTCTTCAGAGAGACCGGTCTCCGAAACCGAGGACACTCGGTCCTTCGTCCTCCCTGTCTCAAGGCAGGAAATCAGCGAGATTCTGGAACTGTCACCGGAGACCGTTAGTCGCACTCTGAGTTCTTTCCGCCGAGAGAATCTGATCGAGGCCCACGGTCGCCACCTGGTCGTTCACAACCTCGAAGCTCTTAAAGCTGCCGCCAAACGCTGACCCTGCGGTACGGTCGAACCCGATTGCTGCCCCAAGCAAGCGGTCTGTTTTGTGCTGATTGGCCGAACTTACCTGCCCCGTTGGCACCCCCGCTTAATCTCGTCTGAAACCAATATGGACTCCATGTCCTTTTCTCCTTCCGCTGACCCTCGGAATAACAGATTCTGTTAGCTCAGCCAATTTAATAGAGTAATTTCAATATATTGACCGCGATCAAGTCGAACTGTGACAGCGTTCATCGACATGTGGAATCTCGACTTGGTAGTGTCAGCCCTGTCGGCGGGTCTTGGGGGATAAGTACCCCAAGGGGGTAGGAATCAGCCACCGCGCGCTGTTGCAGCATAGACAAGCAATAGAGACACGCAAACCATAACTGCTACGGTGCGCAACTCCAGAATCAGATTCGAAGATGACACTGCGCACTGCTGCGGGGACTCTCATATTCGCTCTATGCACTTCCGTGATCATGGCGACGCCGAAAGCATCTCGAAGCGTCGCGCAGACTTCCCCTTCAGTAGGGAGCAAATCGGAGTTCATCTTTGTTGAAGCTCCGGTGGTCGCCGCCGGTGCACTCACCGAGCGGTTCCCGCAGGGGAGCCGCCTCGTCCGGCTCACTTCAGGAACAAAGCCTTCTCAGGTTGTCAACCTGACGCCAGACTTTTTCGCGGCCGCTGACCCCCAAGTCTCATTTGAGGGTTCGAAGGTGCTTTTCGCGGCCCAGAAAGACGCGCGCAGCCGCTGGCAGGTCTGGGAGATGAAGACGGACGGCTCCGACAAACGCCAAATCACGAATTGCGCCGACGATTGCCTGCGTCCGGCTTTCCTTCCCCGGGGTGAAATCGTTTACACCGAAATCACGAAGCGCGGCGACGGTTCGTCCCGAGTGGTGGTGAGCAACGAGGATGGTTCGGACCCGCGCGTCATCACCTTCGGCCCCGGGAACTTCCAGGTGGAGACGGTGTTGCGCAACGGGCTGATCCTCGTGTCCGCGGCTGCGCCGCTCGTTCCGTCCACCAGTACCGATGGCTCTCGCGAGCTGTACACGGTTCGCGTTGACGGCACCGGCCTGACTTCGTTTCGCTGTGACCATCAGCAACGGGCGGTTCGAACCGAGGCACAGGAGCTGGCGGACGGGTCCGTGGTGTTTGTGAAAAACACATCCGCCCAAGGGCAGGTCGGCGGCGAACTGGCGGAGATCCGGCGAGGGGCGCTTCACAACTCTGTTATTACCCCACTTCAAGCCGTCTCCTGGTCGCCCCGCCGCCTGGAGGGGCAGAGATTAATTGTGGCACGCAAGGTTGTCACCGCGCAAAACCATGAGCCGAAATTTGACCTCTATGCTTTTGACTCCGTCAGTGGCACATTCAGCGGACCTCTCTATCGGGACAAAGACTTCTCAAGCGTGCAAGCAGTTCCCATCGCCGCTCACCCCGTCCCTCGCGCCTATTGGAGCACGCTGAATCCCAACCTCAACGTCGGGTACTTCATCTGCCTGGATGCTTACCAGGCCGCGGACGCTCCCCAAGGCCGCATTACAGCTTCGATTGCTCAAGTTCGGGTGCTGGCCCTCGATTCCGAAACCAATCGAGAGAAGAATCTGGGTGAGGCCCCCGTAGAGAAGGACGGCTCATTCTTTGTTGCCGTGCCGCCCGACAAGCCCGTTCGCTTTGAATTGCTGGATTCGAAAGGCCAGGTCCTTCGCGCTCAACGAAGCTGGGTATGGACGCGGCCGGGCGAAGAGCGCGGCTGCGCAGGATGTCATGAGGACAAGACCCTGGCCCCTGAGAATCGCTGGCCGGAGACTCTGCGACGCTTCGATACCCCAACCCGCCTGGGAGTTTCTGCACCAGCCCAGGCCGCACACTGAGGAAGTTATGCTTGAACGGTCCAAATGGTCGCCGAAAGGCTCGCCCGCCCTGTCATTCCGAATGCAGCAAGGAATCTCGCTCCAGAGGGAAAGAGATTGCAGGATTCGTCGTGGCCATTGGCCCTTCGGATTGACATGCTTCCGGAGAGTTCTTCATCGACCCGCACACTGGATGTTTGTGATTCTCGCACTGGCCGGACTGCTCCTGGCAGGCTTGAAGGTGGAAGGCCAAAACGCAACATCCAAAAACTCCTCATCCTCCGTTCTTCCCACTTTTGAGGACGTCACGGACAAAGCCAGAATCAATTTCCGTCACTCCTTCGGCGAGAAGAAGTTGAGTTCCATGCTTGAGGCCACCGGCTCCGGCTGCGCCTGGATCGACTACAACAACGACGGCTATTTAGATCTCTATACGGTAAGTGGTCGTTACCTGGAAGGCGTCACGAAATTCTCCAAGCCGGACGGGATGGATGCCACAAACCACCTCTACCGGAATAACGGCGATGGTACGTTCAGCGACGTTACGGCCGAGGCTGGCGTTCCCGGCAGGGGCTTCGGCATCGGCGTGACGGTGGGTGACTATGACAACGACGGCTTCGAAGACATTTACGTCACGAACTGGAACTCGTCCATCCTTTATCACAACAACGGCAACGGCACATTTACCGACGTGACCGAGAGAGCTGGAGTACAAAACCCGCATTTCGGAACCGGCGCCGCCTTCTTTGATTATGACCGCGATGGGAAACTCGACCTCTACGTCGGGAATTACCTGAAGTTTGATCCCAACGCCAAAATGCTCTACTTCACTGCGGACGCCTTCCCGGGCCCCCTCGACTACGAAGGCGATGCGGACCGGCTCTTTCACAATAACGGCGACGGAACGTTCACCGACGTCTCTCACAAGGCCGGAATCGACAATCCTCTCGGGCGGGCTATGGGCTTGACGACGGGCGACTACGACAACGACGGCTGGCCGGATGTTTACATCGCCAACGACACCATGGAAAGTTACATGTATCACAACAACCACGACGGGACATTCACCAATGTGGCCCCGGACGTGAACACCGCTTTCGGTGCCAATGGCGAGGCCACCTCCGCTATGAACCCCATTTTTGGTGATTACAACAACGATGGCTGGCAGGACCTCTTCGTTTCGGACATGCGTTACCATCGCCTGTTCTTAAACCCCGGACCCAAGGGTTTCTGGCTGGATACCACTGTGGAAACTGGTGTTGCTCAAGTTTCTGGCCAGTACGTGGCCTGGGGCGATGGTTTCTTTGACTTTGACAATGATGGTTGGAAGGATCTCTTCGTGGTGAACGGCGGGCTGCACTGGCTCGTTCCCATGGAAGACTCGTTGTTGCGCAATAACGGTGATTCCACCTTTACGGATGTTTCGAATCAGGTCGGAAGTTACTTCGAGTCCAAGTTCAAAAAGGTTGGGCGAGGCGCCTGCTTCGCCGATTACGACAACGACGGCTATATGGACGGGTTTATTGTGGTTCTGGGCGGGAAAGGCATTTTGTTGCACGCTACTCCCCCCCCCGCCGGCAAGCGCAATCACTGGCTGACTCTCAAACTTGTGGGGACCAAGAGCAACCGGGATGGATACGGCAGCAGTCTGGAAGCCATTTCAGGAGACTTGCACCAATACGTTCAAGCGGTGTCTGAGAACGGTTACCTTTCTCAGGGTGATCCGCGCCCGCACTTCGGCCTGGGCCAGCACGAGGAAGTGGACAAGCTCGTCATTCGCTGGCCGAGCGGCATCGAGCAGACCCTCGAGCACGTCAAGGCGGACCAAATCCTGACGGTCACTGAACCTCAATCATTGGCGCCTTCGGCGACCGCCAAGGGAGGTGGCCGGTGAGTGCCGTACCTCGGGGGGGAGGACCTGCAAAGTCCTCCCGAGGGGAGCACCACGTGGGCGCTCCCTTGCATGCCTGCGACTCGGGCGGACCTTGGAAGTCTGCGATGTTCACACTGCCGCTTGTTCCTGCATTGATTCTTACTTTCGGCCTCTGCTCGCCTCGCTTTGCCGCCGTTCCGGCAAACCAGGGCATCGCGTCGAGTGAGCCGCGCTATCTGTCGCCTTCCGAAGTCAGACTTTCTCCTGACGGCCGCCGCCTGTTCATTACCTGCGAAGACAGCAACGAAGTACTCGCCGTCGATCCCCGAAGCGAAAGGGTTGTGGCGCGCGTGACGGTGGGACAAAAGCCCTGGGGCATGGCGCTTTCACCCGACGGCAAGACCATCTATGTGTCCAATGAGTGGAGCGACACGGTCAGTGAGATTGATGCGGCAAGCTTTCAGGTCCGCCGGACGCTGAAGGTCGGCTGGGGACCGGTCGGCTTAGCTACCGACCGCGCGGGCAGGACGCTCTACGTGGCGAATGGCATCGGCAACGACGTTTCCCTGGTGGACCTCCGCACCGGTCAGGAAACGAAGCGCTTCAGAACGCAGAGATATCCCCAGCAGGTGACGCTCTCGCGCGACGGGCGCCGTGTGTACGTCTCAAACGTGCTGCCGCGCCTCGGGCCTTACGACCAGCCCCCTGAGTCCGAGTTCTTGGTGCTTGACGCCATCCGACAGACCGTTGCTGAGCGAATCACGGTTCCGGGCGTCATTGAATTGCGGCAGATCGCGGAGGCTCCCGCCAGTCTCGGTGGCTACGTGCTGGTGCCCTTCATGCGGCCGAAGAATCTTGGGCCGCTGATTGCCGTTGCGCAGGGCTGGGTTCTCACGCACGGTATGGCCGTGATTCGACCCGTCAGCGCACGGCCGTCAGGGAAAGGGACCAGTGAAGTATCCCAGGTCCTCCTCGACGACATCGATTACTACTACGCCGGCGGTTACGGCGTCGCGTTCACACCCAACGGCCGCTATGCTCTGATCAGCTCATCCGAGGCTTCCACTCTCACGATTATTGACACGGCGAAGCTCGCGCGCCGGCTGCGACAGGTTCCCGCGAACGAGCTGCCCAACCGACTCGATTCTGCCCGGACGTTTGTGGTGAAGAGGCTCGAAACCGGTCACGACCCGCGCTCGATTGCCATCTCGCCGGATGGCCGCTTCGCGTACGTCCCCAACCGGCTCGACGACAGCGTGACCGTCGTGGACCTGGCCCGGCTCAAGGTGGCCTCCACGATCGATCTGGGCGGGCCGAAACAGATCACCCGGCGACGGCGCGGCGAGCAGCTCTTTTTCGACGCGAAATACTGCTTTCAGGGCCAGTTTGCCTGCGCCACCTGCCATCCCAACAGTCACCTGGACGGTCTGGCCTGGAACCTTGAGACACCGCAGCTAGGGCGTGACCGCGTGGCCAACCGCACGCTGCGGGGGATCAAGGACACAGCACCTTACAAGTGGAACGGGCACAATCCCGATCTGGCCACACAGTGTGGGCCGCGCATCGCCAAGTTCCTCTTCCGTTCCGAAGGATTCAACAAGGAAGAGCTGGAGGCATTGATCACTTACTTGAGCTATATCCCGCTGCCTCCGAACCGTCATCTGGCGCCGGACGGCCAGTTGACTGACGCTCAGGAACGCGGAAAGCAGATCTTTTACCGCACCCATACCAATGACGGCCGGGAAATACCTGTGCAGAATCGTTGCGACACCTGCCACCCCGCAGACACCCACTATACGAACAAGCTCAGCACCTCGGTCAAGTCAGCAAGCAAATACGACACGTCAGATTACTTCGATACGCCGCAGCTTGACCGGGTCTATGAAAACGCCCCCTACCTGCACAATGGCGAAGCACTGACCCTTGAGGAAATCTGGACGGTATTCAACAACAGTGACACACACGGCGTCACCTCTGACATGAGCAAAGAGCAGTTGAACGACATGATCGAATTCCTGAAAACCTTGTAAGGATTCTGGATTCACGAGGCGAAAAATGAAGACCCAGATGATGAAGATCCTGTTCGGTGTAAGCCTTCTCCTGTTAGCCCCCTCCTTTTCCCTTGCCCAGAAGCCTCGCCTCATTACCCACTGGGAGAATTTCACCACGGGCAACGGTATGCCGGACGAAAAAGTCTTCTGCGTGGCCGTGGATGGAAACCGCGTCTGGGCCGGCACCGAGGATGGGTTGGTGCTGATTGAGAACGGCAAGATACAGAAGGTCTATAAGACAGAAGATGGCCTGGCCCACCGCGTAGTGATGGGGATTGCCGTGGACAAGGCCACGGGCGACCTGTGGATCGCCACTTTCGGGGGCGTCAGCCACTTCTCCGGGGGGCACTTCGAGAACTTCACCAATCTCACGAGCGGGTTGCTGAACGATATTGTGTACGGCATCGCGGTGGATGGCAAGTATGTTTGGGCCGCCACCACCGCCGGGATCAGCCGCCTGAATACCTACACGGGGGAGTGGACCAACTGGAGTGAGAAAAACGCGCCGCTCCATGAGCCCTGGGGCTATGGGGTAGCCCCGGCGGGGAACAAGGTGTGGTTTGCCGTCTGGGGGGGTGGACTGATCGAATACGACAAAAGTCAGGGATACATGAAGGCCTACACCGACCCTGATGAAGAAATGGAACTCGTCCTCTTCCGCAACCAAGGCTTGATCCACATCATCGTTTCGAACGTCTCCTACAACCCTGACACCAAAATGGTGTGGGCTTCCACCTATTTCGGATTAAGCGGGTACGATGGCCGCAACTGGCACAACTACCTCACGAAGGACAGCGGCCTCGCCTCGGATTTCATCAATGCTCCCAAGTCGCGGCGGAACGAAGTATGGGCTTGCACCGATAAAGGATTGAGTTATCTCGATTATAAAACCGGAAACTGGGTGACCTACCGACCTTCCAAGCAAGGCGGCCGGGGAGAAATCGAAATCACCTGGGCCGATATGAAAAAGACCAAGCTCGAAACCGCGACTTCCCTTGCTCACAACTATATCCTCAACCTGGATTTCCAGGGCGAGGATATCTGGGTGGCGACAGCCAAAGGGCTGAGCCACGGTATTCGCGAACCTCAGAAGGAGACCCAACTCTATGCCTCTATCAGAAACCATCGCAGCACGCGAGAAATCGCACAAGCTCGTCGCCAGGAAAGCCGTTAGCGCGCCACAGGTCCTCAACGAAGCCTATAATTATCCCAAACCGTCCTCGTTCTCTCGCGCGCTGCGGCTGGATATCAAGGGAGTCACCATCCTGCTGATTTCGGGTACGGCCAGCGTGGATGAATACGGGCGGACAGTTCATCCGGGCGATTTTCGCGCTCAGACCTGGCGGACGTACAGGAACATCACCGGCTTGCTCGAGGCCGAGGGAGCAAGCTGGAAGGACGTCGTTCGCACCACCTGCTACCTCCGGGACATCGAACGCGATTACGAAGCGTTTAATGAGATCCGGACCCAGTTCTTCAAGGAACAGGGCCTCGATCCGCTGCCGGCCTCCACCGGTATTCAGGCCATTCTCTGCCGGCCGGACCTGCTGATTGAAATCGAGGCCATCGCGATCTTCGAGTCCGATGGCGAATCGAGCAACAACAACGGCGACCAGCGAATCGCCGCCTAATTCGGTGTCCCGTTGTGACGGAAGCCCGGCCCCCGGACGTGCCGCCCGCACGCTATCGGAGCCGGCTTCCCGGTGATCATTTCAGCCTTGTCTGCTTGCGTCGAGTCCGGATAAGGATGTGCCCCATGAACATCGCGGGAAAACTCAACATCGACGACTTGCCACAAATCTGCCCGACCCTCAGCCGGAAAGCGAAAAAGCGATACGCGGAGGGCGAAACGCGTGTCGTGCAGGTGCTGGAGGTCTGTTTCGGGGCCGACCAGCCCGTGGTCATTGCGGGGCCGTGTGCCGTGGAAAGTCGAAAGCAAACCCTCGAAGTCGCCTTCGCCGTGAAGCTTGCGGGCGCTCACATGCTGCGCGGCGGGGCTTACAAACCTCGTACCGCGCCTCACGACTTCCAGGGGCTGGGTCTGGAGGGGTTGAAGATTCTTCGTGAAGCACGTGAGGAAACCGGTCTGCCCGTCGTGACCGAAGTGATGGACCCCCGCCTGGTCGAGCAAGTCGCGAATTATGCCGACATGCTCCAAGTCGGCTCACGGAATATGCAGAACTATCCGCTGTTAACGGAGGTGGGTCGTTGCGGGAAGCCCGTGCTTCTCAAAAGGGGCATGGCGGCAAGCCTGTGCGAATGGCTGGGCGCAGCCGAATACATCGCTTCGCAGGGGAACCTGGACATCGTGCTCTGTGAGCGTGGGATCAAGGCATTCGCCTGTGGAGAGTACTCGCGCAACGTTCTGGACTTGAACGTAATTCATGCCGTGAAGCAGGAGACCTTTCTGCCCATCATTGTCGACCCCAGCCACGCCACGGGCGTTTCCGCCATGGTCGAGCCGGCAAGCCGGGCGGCCATCGAGTTCGGCGCGCAGGGATTGATTATCGAAGTTGCCGCGGCCCGTGCGGGGGCGGAGAGGCCCAAATGCGACGCCGCGCAGGCCATCAGCCCCGAGACTCTGGCGAATATCGTGGAATTCATCAAGGCGCGCGCGGCCTATCGGGCCGGCAAGGGCCAGGCTCAAGTATCTTCTCCCGCGACGCCTCAGGCGCTCGCCATGACCGGCGCAATGTGACCGGATGCAAATTGGACGGGATTAACATGAAGAAACAACTCTGCTACGCATGTCTTCTCCTCACTCTGGTTTCACCGCTCTGGGCTCAATATGATGAGCCCAATGAAAAGGACGCCAAAGATGTGAAACGTTATGCCAACATGCCCGACGAGGCGGTCCCCTACCGGCGGTTTACAAAACCCTATCAGGATTGGTTTGTTCAGACCAATACGATCGAATACAACGGCGCGGCTCAGGACCGGCCGGACGGTGACATCTCGAAGCTGAAGGAAGTGGCCATCGGCCTGTTCGAGCCGATCGAGAATAATCCCGAATCGATCTTCGGCATTCCTGCCATGCACGGGGCGCAACTGGCCGTCGAGGAGGCCAACGCGCGAGGCGGGTACAAAGGAAAGCCTTACGCGTTGAAGATCCATAATGAGTCGGCATTGTGGGGCGCATCCTCGACCGAGCTGGTCAAGATGCTGTTCGATGAAGATTGCTGGGGGATGGTAGGGTGCGTGGATGGGCAGAACTGCCACATCGCCCTGCGCACCACATTAAAGGTCGAACTCCCCATCGTGGATACGGGCACGACCGATCCCACGGTCACCGAGACGCGCATCCAGTGGCTCATGCACAACTTTCCCGACGACCGGCAGCAAGGCTACACCCTTGCCGATTACGTATTTAAGACTCTCAAGCTGAAGCGCATCGGAGTTCTTCGCACGCAGTCGCGTTACGCGCGCATTGGCGTCGTCAAGTTCAACGACCAGGCGCGACGAATGGGCCGCCAGCCCGTGCTGGAAGTGAAATTCGACCGCGGAGACAAAGATTTTACGCGCCAGCTCCGTATGCTCAAGGAAGCGAAGATCGAGGGTCTGGTCATCTGGGGCGAAGCACCTGAGGCGGGTCTCATCCTGAAACAGATGCGTGAAATGGGCATGAAACAACCGGTCTTCGGCGGAAGCCGACTCGCTTACCCGCAACTTGTTGACATCGCAGGTCCGGCGGCCGACGGCATCGTCATGACCACGACCCTGGACCCCACTCGCACCGACCCGAAATGGGTGAATTTTCGCGAGGCCTACCGGCGTCGTTTCAACGAAGAGCCCATCGATTATGCTGCGTATGCGTATGACGGGATGAACATTCTGATCTCGACCATTGAGAAAGTAGGACTGAACCGTGGCCGGATCATGGCCGCCTTGCGGGATTATCAGCTCAAGGATTACGAAGGGGTGGCCGGGACAGAGCACTTCGACCACACCCTGAACAACATCTCGCCGATTACCATGGCTCGGATCAAGAACGGAAAGTTTGAATACTGGGCCGCTCCGCGCCAAGGTGGCCATGAAGGCTCTTCATCCGGCGCACGCTGAGCACTGGACGAAGAAGCGGTGTTTTTGGACTGAACTCGCCAATGCCTGGAACCTTTCGATTCCGCTCACTCGGGCCGCTGCTTGCGGCCCTTTTCGTTTCCGTCGGTGTCGCCAAGGGACAATCAATTTCAAAACCTTACGCAGCGATCGACCGTAATGCGGTGAACTACGCCGGCCCGGGACGCGAAACCGGCCATGATCTCACTGGGCCCGTCGTGAAAATCGGGCTTCTGGTACCGCAAGCAGGACCAAGAAAGAGTGAAGGCCAGGCCCTCCTCGAGGCGGCTCAAATGGCGCTCGAAGACGAAGCCTCCAATCCATTCGCGAAAGACCGGAAGCTCGCGCTGGTGATGGGCGACGAAAGCGGTCCCTGGGGCCGCGTGTCGAGCGAGGTCGTGCGGCTCATCTACGAAGAGGAAGCTGTCGCCTTGATCACCTCCGCCGAAGGCGGATCGGCTCACCTGGCCGAACAGGTGGGAAACAAGATTGGCGTTCCGATTGT
>Ga0070741_10014611_pt1 | contig 13539 bp, 13 predicted proteins | sample Coa_R1_4_FD_66440 | JGI IMG/M metagenome (GOLD analysis project Ga0070741, IMG submission 66440) | Surface soil microbial communities from Centralia Pennsylvania, which are recovering from an underground coalmine fire - Coalmine... | ecosystem: Environmental > Terrestrial > Soil > Unclassified ... | reverse complement strand
TCGATGCCCGCGGCATACGCGTCGATCGCGGCAGCGGCGTCGGCCATCGCGGCGGCGGTGGCGGCCGCGTCGGCAGTCGCTTCTCGTGCGCGCGCGATCAGGGCGAGAAGGCGCCAGCGCGCGGCCTCGTCGCCCTGCGCGAGCGCTTCGTCGCAGGCGTCCACGAGCAGCGCCAGCGCCTCTTCGGCGCAGCCGAGCGCGAGCAGCGCGCCGCCCTCGACGCCGGCGAGCATGAGCGCCGGCGGGCCCCCGGAGTCCGGGGGCAGCGCGCGCAGCGCGCGGGCTCGCCGCAGCGCGTCCGCGGCGTCGCCCTCCGCGAGCGCGATCTCGGCGCGCGCCCAGGCGATGCGGCGCTCGGAGAGGTTGCGCGGCTCACGGCCGTCCGGCATGGCGTCGTCGAGGACCGCGCGCGCCGGCTCACGGCGACCGGCGGCGTGCAGCGAGAGGGCGAGATAGCAGGAAACGTTGTCGATCCACCACCAGGAGCCGATCTCGCGGGCGCCGCGTAGGCCTTCCTCGAGCACCGCGACGGCGTCCTCGAACCAGAGGGCGAGCCAGTACATGGAGCCCAGCGCGAAACGCGCGCCGGTCGCCCACTGGCGGTGGCCGCATTCCTCGGCGAGGCGCAGACCGGCCTGGATGTGCGCTTCGGCGTCGCTGACGGCGCCGAAATGCGCGAGGGCCTGGCCGCGGATCCAGGACGCGAATGACTCGGCGACGGGCGAGGCGATGCGGCGGGCGATCTCCAGCCCTTCCAGGCAATCGCGCTCGACCAGCTCGCGCGGGCGGGCGCCCGTGCGCACGCACTCGGCATTCGTGGGGCCGCTGAAGGTGCCGCGGCTGGGCAGCGTCGAGGTGAGGCCGGTTTCGTCGCCGAGCGCGCGCATGAGCTCGATCGCGCGGTCGTAGTGGGCGACGGAGCGCACGCGGTCGCCGTGGATCCCGTAGGCCATGCCGAGCAGGTCGTGGGTTTCGGCCATGCCGGCGCGGTCGCCGGCCTGCTCGAAGAGCGGGAGCGCATCGCGGTGCTGGGCGATGCCGTTGGCGGTGTCGTTGGTGTTGACGAGCCAGTTGCCGAGCCGGTTGAGGCTACGGGCGATGAGCAGCGGCTCGGCGCGCGCCCGGGCGAGGTCGAGGGCGCGGCGGAAGTAGTCGCCGGTGCGCTGGTAGTCGCGGCCGGCCCAGAGGAACCCCAGGTCCATGAGGGCCTGCCACTCGGCGGCGGGGTCGCCGGCGCGGCGCGCTGCCTGCAGCGACGCCTCGAAGTCGGCGCGGGCGAGGTCGAACCGGCCGGCGTGCTCGGCGGCGGCGCCGCGCTGCCGCAGCAGCGACGCGCCCGGCTCGCGGCCGAGGCGCCGCTCGCAGTCGATCGCGCGCGTGCAGTGCTCGATCGCCTCGGACATGGCGTAGATGCGCTGCGCGTCCTCGGCGACGCGGCGGGAGTAGGCGAGCGCCTGCTCCCACGCCTCGGCGCGATAGTAGTGGAGTGCCAGGTCGGCCAACGGCGCGCCATCCTGGGCGGCGTGCATGTCCTCGAGCGTGCGGGCGATGCGCTGGTGGAGCGCGCGGCGCTCGCGCGCGAGGAGCCCCGAGTAGATGGCGTGCTGCATGAGGGCGTGCCGGAACGCGAAGCGGTCGGCGGACTCCTCGACGATGAGTTGCGCGGCGAGGAGCTCCTTGAAGAGCGGCAGCAAGTCGCTCTCGCCACGGCCGGAGAGGCGCTCGAGCAGCGCGAAGTCAAAACGCCGTCCGGCGACCGCCGCCACGCGGAGCAGCTCCTGCGCTTCGGAGCTGAGGCGCGCCGAGCGCTGCGCGACGGCGTCGTGCACGGTGCGCGGGATGCGCAGCTCCTCGACCGGCTTGCGATCCCAGCCGCGTGCGCCGTAGAAGATGTCGCCGGAGGCGACGAGCGTGCGCAGCACTTCCTCGATGAAGAAGGGATTGCCCTCGGTGAGGTCGGCGATGGCGTGGAGGAAGTCGCCGCGGACCGGCTGATCGAGCCCGAAGATGGCGCGGATCATCGTATCCACTTCGGCCGGCGAGAGCGGCCGGAGTGCCCATTCGACGGAGAGGCGGGCACGGTCGAGGGCGGCGAGACAGTGGTCGAGCGCCGGCGTCGTCTCGTCGCTGCGATAGGTGAGCATCAGGAGTATCGGCTGCGACGGGACGCGCCGCGCGAGCCGCACGATGAACTCGAGGCTCGTGTCGTCGCTCCAGTGCAGGTCCTCGACGATGAGCATGACGGGCGCGCGGGCCGCCATGCGGGCGATGAAGTCATCCAGCGCGCCGAAGAGCGCGCGCTTCTCCCGCTCCGGCTCGAGCGCGGGCGCGGAGGCGACGCCGGGGATGATGCGGGCGAGCTCCGGCAGGAGCTTCACGAGATGCGGCCCCCCGGCGCCGATGCAGTCCGCGACGGTGGCGGCGTCGTGGACGGCGACGCACGTGCGCAGGAGGTCGATGATGGGCGCGTAGGGCAGCGAGCCGTCCGCCTCGAAGCACTGCCCCACCATCACCTGCAGGGGTGCGGCGCGGGGGCGCGCCTCGGCGGCGCGGCGGGCCTCGGCGACGAGCCGCGACTTGCCGATGCCCGCCTCCCCCGAGACGAGGAGCGTGGCGCCGGCGCCGGCGGCGAGCTCATCGAGCATCCGCTCGAGCGCGGCGAGGTGCTCGCCGCGGCCGATGACGACCGGGCTGACGATCGTGCCGTGCTGGACCGTTTCCGTCCCCACTCGCCCTCTAAGCTCGCCGGCGGCTCCGCCGCGAGGTCATTTTGGCGGATTTCTATTGGTAGCGTGGCAAGAGGCCGCCCAGCTCCGCAGCATCACACGCTATGGGCGCGGAGGGCATCGCCGGAAGCGCGCATCTTGCGCCAGCGCCATGCGGGCGGAAGCGCCCGGGGTTGGCGCGGAGTGCGTAGAAGGTCAGGGACGGGCTCGGGCGCCGTCCGCGCCCCGCGGGCGCTTCTGGATCTCCTCGAGCAGGCGGCGCGACGAGCGCGCGATCTCGTCCACCGCCGCGTCGAACGCCTCGGCGTTCGCCTTCGACGGCGTGCGGTAGCCGCTGATCTTGCGGACGAACTGGAGCGCGGCGGCCTGCACTTCCTCTTCGGTCGCGGGCGCGTCGGAGCGCCGCAGCGTCTTGATGCTCCTGCACATCGTCAGCCTCCCTCCGCCGGCGCGGCGGCCGGCTCCCGCCAGAGCGGCAGTTGCGCCGCCTCGCCCTCGCTGAGCTGCATGCACTGTACCCCGATGAGCCGCAGGCGCTGGCCGGCGGCGACGGTGCGCTCGAAGAGCGCCTCCGCGGCGCGCGCGATCTCGTCGATCTCGTCCGTCGGCTCCGCTCGGGTGCTGCGGCGGGTCACGGTACGGAAGTCCTCGTACCGCAGCTTCAATACGACGGTCCGCGCCCGCTGGCCGCATGAGCGCAGGCGCCGTCCGGCGTCCTGGGCGACTTCGCGCAACTCGCGCCGCAGCTCGGGACCGTCGGCGAGGTCGCGCGCGAACGTCGTCTCCGCGCCGACGGACTTGCGCTCGTGCACCGGCTCGACGGCGCGGTCGTCGCGTCCGCACGCCATCTCGTGCAGCATCGGCCCGCGCGAGCCGAGCAGGCGTTGCAGCGGGCCATCGCCCGCGCGGGCGAGGTCGCCGACGGTGCGCAACCCTGCGCCGCGAAGAACAGCTTCGGCCTTCGGGCCGACGCCCCAGAGCGCGCGCACCGGCAGCGGGGCGAGGAACGCGGCCTCGTCGCCGGGCGCGACAACGACCAGCCCATCGGGCTTCTGCGCATCCGACGCGACCTTGGCGATCGTCTTGTTCGTGCCTGCGCCGACGGAGACGGTGAGGCCTGTCGACTCACGGACGCGCCGCTTCAGCTCTCGCCCGAGGGACTCCGCGCCGCCGTAGGCCGGCGCCTGACTCGTTACGTCAAGAAACGCCTCATCGAGAGACAGCGGCTCGACGAGCGGCGTGATCGCGCGGAAGATCGCCATCACCGTGCGCGAAACTTCGCCGTAGCGGTCGAAGCGCGGCGGCACGCGGACCGCTTCTGGGCACAACCGGAGCGCGCGCGACATCGGCATGGCCGAGTGCACGCCGGATCGCCGGGCCTCGTACGAGGCCGCCGCCACGACGCCGCGCGACTCGGGCGGGCCGCCGACGACGACGGGTTTCCCGCGCAACTCCGTCCGGTCGAGCTGCTCGATCGACGCGTAGAACGCGTCCATGTCGGCGTGCAGGATCGTGCGCGGCATGGCCGAAGCCTACCGCGCGACGCCCGGCGCCCGCGTGTCCACGGACTCCCAACGCCCGGACGCCGCCGCGCGCAGCGCCGCATCGACCGCGCTCTGCGAGCGATAGCCGTCCTCGAACGTGGCGGCGCGCTCGGGCGCCTCGCCGAGCACGCCGTCGACGAAGGCGGCCATCATGCGGTCGATGGCGTGCGGGCGCCCGTCGTGCGCGCCCTGGGGCAGCGGCAGGCGCCGCCACTCGCCCTCCGGCTCGCGCCGCCAGAGGGCATCGGCCTCGCCGCGCGAGAACACGCACATGAGCGCGCCCCGGGTGCCGGTCACGGTCATCCAGCCATGGGCGCGCGCCGGGCGCGAGTCCGCCGGCTCGAGCGGCACCGCGGCAGCGGGGGGCGTCGCGCGGCTCGTGAGCACCTGACCCTGCAGGGCACCCTCCGTGCGCAGGAGCAGTGCCGCGAGGTCCGGCGTCTCGACGGGCACGCGCTGGCCGCCCGCGCGTTCGGCCTCGCGCGGGACGGTGTGCGTCAGCGCCGCGACCGCGGCGACCGGACCGCAGGGCTCGCCGCAGACGAAGTTCACGGCATCGAAGTAGTGCGAGCCGATCTCGCCGAGCTGTCCGGCGCCGTGCTCGGACGCGAAGCTGCGCCAGGTCGCCTGCACGGTGGCGACCGCCTGCCGCTCGTAGCGCTGGCCCTCGATCTGCACGAAGTACGGCGCGCCGATCGCGCCCGCGCGCACGATGCGGCGCATCTCCTCGAGCGCGAAGGTGTGGCGAAAGATGAAGGCGACCTGCGCGATGACGCCGGCGCCCGCCGCCGCCAGCGTCATGTCGGCGGCCTGCGCCGCGTCGAGCGCCATCGGCTTTTCGCAGAAGACGTGCTTGCCGGCGGCGATCGCCGCCATGGCGTACGGGTGGTGCTGCGCGTTCGCTCCCGCGACCGTCACCGCATCGATGTCCCGGCGCGCGAGCAGCGCCGGGAGGTCGTCGCTCGCGTCGGGCACGCCACAGCGCGCCGCGAGCGCCCGCGCACGCGCGCGGTTGCGGCTGTAGATGGCGACGACCCGCCCGCGCGGGTGGGCCTCGACGCCCGGGACGTGCGCCGTCTCCGCGAAGGCGGACGCGCCCAGCACCGCCACGCGCACTTCGCGGGCCATGGACCTCCTGCGGCCGCATGATGCTCGCTGCAGCGCGCGGGGGCCAATGCGTCGCCGAGATCAGTTCAGCTCGCGCTCGGGGCAGAAGCGCTCGGGGTCGAAGCGGCAGCTGTGCGCCTTGATGAAGGCGCGGAGGCGGTCGTCGGAGTAGTCGGCGAGGGACATCACGTCGAGGCGGGTCCAGCTTGCCGCCGCGATGGTATCGGGCGCGAGGTCGGGGTCGGGCGACATGACGACGCGCGCGCCCAGCGCCAGCTCCTGGCGCACGACCTGCGTGGCGGCATCGACGGCGGCGCAGCCGGAAGCGCAGCGGTAGCCGACGTAGACGCCGGCGTGCTCCTGGATGTGCGGGATCGCCTCGCGGGGGATGACGAAGCCGTAGACGCCGGGGTCTGGCGGCACCTGCAGGACGTGCCCATCCTCGAGCCGGACCCGTTCAACGGGCATGTGGAGGCCGGATGTCGGCGGGTTGGACGCGTAGCAGGTGTCCGCGATCGCGTCGGGCGCGCAGAAGGGCACTCGGGCCGGCAACGGGTAGCCGCCGGGCGTGTGCTTCCGCCCCTGCGGCGGGACGTAGCGCCCCGGCAGCGACGCCGAATCGTCGATCTCGGCGCGCTGGTCCGCGCGGAGCGCGCCCGCAGGCAGCCCGCCGATGGCGCGTGCATCGCCGTGCGTGAGCACGCCGCCGTAGAGCGCGGCATCGGCGACCGCGAGCAGCGCGATCATCGCCGCCAGGGTCCGCTCCCGCCACCGCATCGAACTGCGCACCGGGGCGATTATAGATGGGGGCTTTGGCCGCCGCCCGCCGCGGCACCTAGACTGAACGGCCATGACCCGACTGTCGCGCCGTCTTCGACGCGTCCTCGTGCGCGGCTGGCCGCTCTTCGCCTCGCTGGCCTTGCTCGTGGCGGCGCCGTTCCTGCTGAGCCTGAACCGCAAGGGGCGGGTCGCGGTCGAAGCTTCGATCTACCTGCCCGACATGGTGCTCCAGGTGCCGATGCCGGTGCGGCCGGTGGAGCTGTTCACCGACGCGCCGCATCGCGAGCGGGTGACGATCGCGTACACGAGCCGCAACGGCCCGCGGACCATCGATGCGGACCTGTACGTCCCGGCGCACGGGACGGCACACGAGGGCGTGGTGTTCTCGATGGGGGCGCCGCCGCTGCCGCTCGACGACCCGCGGCTCCGCCGCATCGCCGAAGACGCGGCGCGCTCGGGCGTGGTCATGCTCGTGCCGTTTTCTGACCGGCTCGACGACGAGCGCATCGAGCCGGAAGAGATCGACGCGCTCGTGGCGGAGTTCCAGTACGTGCAGCGGCAGCCGGAGGTCGACCGCCGGCGCGTCGGCTTCTTCGGTGCGAGCGTCGGCGGCTCGCTGGCGCTCGTCGCGGCGGGTGACCCGCGGATCGCCGACGAGGTGGACCACGTTGTCTCGTTCGGGGGCTACTTCGACGCGCTCGAGACCTTCGGCGCGATCGCCACGCACCACATCGAGTACGACGGCGTGGACCAGCCGTGGACGCCGCGGCTGCACGCGGAGGAGGTGATGGCGGAGCAGCTGATCAACGCCGTCGACAACCCGCGCGACCGCGACCTGCTGACGCGCATGTTCATCGACGGCGAGCAGGCGGACGGCGCGGAGCTGGCGAGCCTCACGCCGGTCGGGCGCAGCTCCTACGACTTTCTCGCGAACCGCGACCCGGCGGCCGTGAGCGCGCTGATCGACCGCCTCCCCGCCTCGGCGCGGGCCGAGCTCGACGAGCTGTCGCCGCGGACGAGCATCGGGCGGGTGAAGGCGGAGCTGTTCATCGTCCACGACCGCGCGGACCCGTTCATCCCGTACACCGAGTCGCGCAAGCTGGAGGCCGCGGTCGCGGGGCGCGACAACGTGCACTTCGATGAGGTGCGGCTATTCGAGCACGTCCAGCCGAAGCTCGACCAGCGGCCGGATATCATCGCGCTGGACAGCACGCGGCTGCTGTTCCGCCTGTACCAGCTGCTGTTGCGCTGGGATTAGCGAGTCGAGGGCCGGCGCCCCTTCGCGGCAGGCACGCTGCGTTCGCTGCGTGGCATGGGCAGGGCCGCGGGCGTCGCCACGAGCCGGGAGACGGCTACTCTTCGGCGAACCCCTGCGAGACGAGGAATTGCTTCGCCTCGTCGACGCTGTTGAACACGCGCGACCCCAGGCCGTCCAGCGCATCGACGATGTCGTCGTCCGCGCCTTCGTCGTACGCCGCGTCGACGATGCTCGCGCGCTCGACGCGCCCGTTCGACGCATAACCGTTCTCGATGTACGGGGCGATGCGCGCCCACTTGACCGCCATCTGCGCTCCTTCCGGACCCGCGGGAGTATAGCGGCGGCGGTGCGAAGGCGAAACATCCGGCTAGCCGCTGCTCGCCGTGATGTCGCGGCGGGTGTAGACAAAGACGGCGAGCGCGATGAAGGCGACGGCGTATGCCGCGAGGACGAGCGCCGCGCCCTCCGGCGAGTGCACGTGCTGGCGGGCCAGCTCCTCCTGCCCGGCGCGGAAGCGCGGCAACGCCGGGGGCAGCGCGTTCTGGGCCAGGATGACATCGGCATTGGCGTTCAGCAGGTAGTTCGGGATGTCCTTCCACGGGCTGCCGCCCTGCCGCATGATGCTCGAGACGATCGGCTCGATGAACGCGACACCGATGCCCGTCCCCGCGCCGGCGAGGGTCGACCGGCCGATCACCGCCGCCCCGAACCCGAGCGCGACGTACGGGGACATCACGAACAGCGTGCGCCCGAACGCGGCGAACTGTTCGCGGAACCATGTCGCCGTGAGGAAGCCGTAGTCGCCGCCGCCATCGACCTGCGTGACGATCGCGCTGTAGGCGACGGCGACGGCGATCGCGGCGAGGACGCCGGCGACGGTGAGCGCCGCGACGACGACGAGCTTCGCGGCGATCAGGCGCCCGCGCCCGCTCGACGCCGTCGCCATCAGGCGCACCGTCCCCCATGCGTACTCGCTGCCGACGGCGCCGGCGGCGAGGATGATCGCCAGGATGGCGCCGAAGGTGCCGGCGATCTGCAGCGCGAACGGCACCGAGCCCTGGAGGAAGAGCGCGCGCCGCAGGTCCTCGCCGGTGAACTCGTTGTGCTCGCCGAAGCGCGTGACGCGCCCGCTGATGCTCCAGAGCACGGTATAGAGCAGCAGCACGAGGCCCACGAGCAGCGCCGCGAGCACCCACGTCATCATCCGCTTGCGCAGCTTGAAGAACTCGGCGTTGATCAGCCGCGTCACGCGCCCGCCTCCTCGCCCGTCAGCTCCAGGAACACGCTCTCCAGCTCCTCCTGCCACGGGGAGAGCTCGGCGACGTACACGCCCTGCGCCGCGAGCGCCCGGTTCAGCTCCGCCGCGCGGGCGACGGGCGCCGTCGCCCGGACGTAGCCATCGACGTGCTCGACGCCCGTCACCCACGGCACGCCGCCGAGCGCGCGGGCGAGCGCGCCGTTGTCTTCGGCCCGCAGCCGCAGGTGCTGGCCGCGCCCGATCAGCTCATCGACCGTCCCTTCGGCGATCAGCCGGCCGCGCTTCACGATCGCCACGCGGTCGCTCACCGCCTGCACTTCGTGCAGCAGGTGGCTGCAGAGGAAGACGGCGTGCCCGGCGCGCGCGAGCTGCGGGATCAGCTCGCGCACCTCGCGCGTGCCCGCCGGGTCGAGGCCGTTCGTCGGCTCGTCGAGGATGATCAGGTCCGGGTCGCGCAGCAGCGTCGACGCGATGCCGAGCCGCTGCTTCATGCCGAGCGAGTACGTCTTGTACGGATCGCGCCCACGCTCGCGCAGCCCGACGGTCTCCAGAGCCTGTTCGATGCGCCCCGGCGGCACGTCGCCGAGCGCGATCGCGAGCGCGCGCAGGTTGTCGTAGCCGGAGAGATAAGGGTAGAAGGCAGGCGTCTCGATGACGGCGCCGACGCGCCGCAGCGCGGGCCATGGGCGGCGCGCGACGTCATCGCCGAACACGACGGCGCGGCCGCGCGTCGGCCGCACGAGGCCGAGGATCATGCCGACGGTCGTGCTCTTCCCGCTCCCGTTCGGGCCGAGGAAGGAGAACACCTCCGCCGCGTAGACGCAGAGGTCGAGGTCGGCGACCGCGGTCAGCGAGCCGTATTTCTTCGAGAGGCCTTCGGTGCGCAGGATCTCCCGCCGCTGGGACACGGGAAGATCCTACCAGCCGGGCATTGCGGCCGGGGGTCGGCGATGCCCGGCGCGCATGAATCACCGGGCCACGCGATTGGCGGCGCATTCGGTCGGCGCGGCGTCGCTCAGGAGCGGGCGTCGAGCTCGTAGAGGAGCGCCTCATCGAACGGCGGTGACGTCGCGGAGACGTACACCATCGTCTCGGCGCCATCATTGCGGATCGCGTGCGGCATCCAGGGCGGCACGGAGATGAGCGTGCCCTCGCCGACCTCCTGCTCCTCATCGCCGACGATCATCACACCGCGTCCGCGGATGATCACGTACACCTGCTCTTGCGACGCATGCTCGTGGCGCGCCTGCTGGCTCCCGGGAGGGCACTCGACCCACGTGACGTTCATGTTCGTGGTGCCGAACTGTCCGCGCGCGAGGAGCAGATACGATAACTGGCCGCCCCGTCGGTGCACGGGCGCCCGGGTGATGTGCTGCGTGTGCATCTCGGCCTCCTCGGCGCGCCGGACGCGACGGCGCAAGGGTGGATGCGCGCGCCGCGCAGTTGAGGCGCGCGAGCCGGATTCGCTACCATGCGCCCGGCCGGCGCCCGCCGGCCCGCGCTGCCGCGCTCCCCGGTAGCTCAATGGTAGAGCAATCGGCTGTTAACCGATGGGTTGTAGGTTCGAGTCCTGCCCGGGGAGCCAGATTACACCACAGTCCCCATTGAACCGTTCGGCCCGGTCGAGGGGGGTACGCCGCCCTGAACAGCATGTTCGCTGCTTCATACCAGTCTGCCCCCTCGACCCCCTCGGAGGCATCTATCACGGCGTCGAGCGCCCGCTCCTCGCGCAGCCACTCGTCTCGCTCGTCCCACGGGAAACGCAGCCTCACTCGCGGCACCCATTCGTCCAAACCGGTGAACTCACCATCGAGCCACCGGACTCGCACCTTCATGCGTTGCTTGGGGCTAAACTGAAGTAGCTCTGCCTTGCGGATTGGGCAGTCAATGTCGTACGCACGCTCGCGGTACGCCCAAATCTGACCAATCTATTCGGTCTGTCATGTCAGTACCCCGTCCCAATAGACTACGTTCGACCGCCACTCAGCCAGAACCGAAGGCCATCAGGCAACCAATGACCCGCGCCTTTTCGTCTACTGACCGAGGCTACAATGGCAGGTCAGGCGGTTCCCAGCACCGGATTGGAGAGAACAAGCGATGCCCCGATCGAAGTTCTCCGTGCAGCCGAAGACGAACGAAATCCGGAAGGCTGGTGAAGTGGTCGGCCTGACGGACCGCATCTACGACACGAGCGGAGAGCAGGTGACATTCGACGAGATTCTCGTCAAGGGCGACCTCTCCGGCGAGTTGGAATACAACGGCGCAAGACTCCGCGTCAAGGGCATCAACATGATGGTCGGCCTAGAGATTGGGCCTCAAGGCGCTCGTGGCCCGGTATGGCGCGGCGTGCAGTGCGAAGTTCTCACGAGCTGATGGCAGCGGACGTAAACCAGCCGTGGCGGGACTGGATGAGGAAGCATTCCAATCTCCTCGTCGCCAGCTTCGAGGCCTCCGCCGGAATCAAACACACGGGGACGAAGGGCAGCGCTCGGGAGACACAAGTCATCGACGTTTTCCAGCTACTCCCGCAACGAGTCACTCCCTACAAGAACGTGGTCATCATGGACAGCACGGGGACAGAGTCGCCGAAGTTCGATGGCGCAATTCTCGACCGCCGCAATCTTCCGCTCTTGGCCCAAGTCGATGACGCACTCATCGCCATGGTCGAGAGCGTAGAGGTTTGCATCGAAGTCAAGTCGAATCTGGATAAGGGCGACCTCGAAGACATGTTTGCGAAGTGCAAGAAGCTGCGTGCAATGAAGCTCCAAGTCGAAGGCCAGAGGCGTCCAATGATGGCGGGAATTGCGTACAAGTGTGAGAACACCAACCTCCGCTATTTCGACTATGCAACAGCATTCTGGGAAAGCCCCGCCGAGTCGCCCATGCCGGTGTGCGTCCTCGGGCAAGCTGTGTTCGCTGCTGGTCAGCCAGACACTGATGACTTGATCCTGTAACCTGACACCGGCGCAATCCCGGTGATGTTCCCCACAAAGAACGACTCGCTGCTCACGCTGATGTATCTGCTGTTCAGTTGGGTAACCGTGCTTCGACCACCGTGGGCCGATGTCGCCAAGGCATACAGTAGAGAGTTGCTGAGCGACATCGAGGGGTTCCACTTCGATGCGGACTTCCTCAATGTGGTCCAGACAGATAGAGCGAAGCACGATTTGGCTCGCAAGGGGTTTGAGGGTCACACGGCCAACATCGAAGAGCAATACACCCACGCTCGGGCGCTCATTGGCCTCTGAGGTGGCCGTCGGTTCGCCTTGAGGGCTTCTCGCCGACGATGCTACTGCCGCGCTTTACTTTGGAACGTAAGAGCGCGGGCAAGAGCTGGCCCGTACGCCGATTCAGAACGGGGGTGTAAGCGCGATAACCGGACACCTGCCCGGGGAGCCAGCCTTTCCTCAAGCATGCCTGCGACCCACACGGTCGGGCGCCGCCTTCGTCCTGAGCCGCTCCCCGCCGCTTGGCTCTCGCCGCCGGAGCTGCGAGCATGAGGGCCGGTACGAAGAGCGAAGGACAAAGCGATGGTCAGCGAGGACATCACCCGGCGGCGCGAGGAGTACATGCAGCTGATGCGCGACCACGGCGCGATGCCGCCGGCGCGCATCACCGAGAGCGTGCGCGAGAGCCAGGCGCGCCTGCTCGCGGTGCTTGCGCCGGTCCCGGAGGAGCAGGCCGTGCGCAAGCCCGCGCCCGAAGAATGGGGCCTTCGCGAGCTCGCGCTGCACGCCGCCTTCACGGAGCATCTCGTCGCGAAGCTGATCCATCACACCGCGCGGGGCGAAGCGCCGTCCGCCGAAGACCTGCGCGGCGCCGGCATCGGCATGATGCCGGACGACGACGGCCGCCCCTACGCGAGCGTGCTCGATGAGCTCCGGGAACGCAACGACGAGGTCGTCGCCGCGATCGCGGCCCTGCCCGATGCGCCGAACCTCGAGTTTCGCCTGCCGCACCCGTTCTTCGGGCCGCTGAACTGCCTGGAGTGGGCGGGGTTCCAGCGCGTGCACGACACGGACCACCTGCAGCACGCCGAGAAGATCATCGCCGCCATTTCCCCGCGCGCGCACGGATAGGGCGAAACCGGCGGCGCGGCGCGGGCTGCGCGTTGCTCAGCGCGGACGCGGCGCGATGAAGTGCGCGCGGCTTTCGCCGACCGCAATCGTGTCACCGTCTTCGAGCACCAGCACCGGGACGGTCATCTCGCGGTCGCCGACGAGCGGGGCCGGCCCACGCAAATGCACGAGCAGGTGCGTCTGGCCGCGCGGCACGACGCGCAGGAGCGTCTCCTCCGCATCATCTGACCCTCGCAGGACGACGTCGATGCCATCGGGTTCATCGGCGCCGTCCGGGATCGGCACGTAGGCGCCGGACCGCGGCCCGGACTCATACGCGATGCCCGGACGCTTCGGCACCGGCCACTCCGGCGCGAGCTCGTCCTGGCGGGCGTCCGGCTCGGGGCCATCGACCACCTCGGGCTCCGCCCTCAAACTGAGGAGCCGTTCGGCCTCGGCGTCGGCAACGACGCTCTCGCCGGCGCGGCGGCCGATCGCGCCGGACCGCGGACGAGCGTCCTTCGCGACGGCGGGAGCGTTCACGTCCGCGGCGGTGGCGGTCGCCTGGTCCATGTCCGGTCCCGGCGCCGATGGCGTCACGCTTTCGGCGGTGGCCGGGATTGGGGCACGCGCCCAGACCGGGGCTCCGGGGCGGACGCCCGCGCGCGCGTCGTAACCGGCCCGCTCGACGGGGTCGCTAAGCACGCGGCACGCGGCGAGGAGCGCCTCTCGCGCGGCCACGCCGTCGCGGCCGCGGGGCGCCGCGCGCTCGGCATGCCGCGCCGCGACGCGCACGACCGCCGGCGAC
>Ga0070741_10014610_pt1 | contig 13539 bp, 13 predicted proteins | sample Coa_R1_4_FD_66440 | JGI IMG/M metagenome (GOLD analysis project Ga0070741, IMG submission 66440) | Surface soil microbial communities from Centralia Pennsylvania, which are recovering from an underground coalmine fire - Coalmine... | ecosystem: Environmental > Terrestrial > Soil > Unclassified ... | reverse complement strand
TCGATGGTCTTGGGAACGCCGACCAGCTTCATTCCTTTGCGGTAGAGTTCGAGAGCTATCTTCATCGAACCGTCTCCGCCAATGCTGATGACGGCGTCAATGCCCATGCGGGATGCATTTGCGATCACCTCAGCGGAGATGTCGCGCACCACTTCGATCCCATTTTCTACGGTGCTGTAATGGAAGGGGTTGCCACGGTTGGTGGTCCCGAGAATGGTCCCCCCGCGCGGTAGAATGCCGCTGACGTCAGAGAGGCGAAGCTCACGAGAGCGTTCCGGCCAGATGATCCCGTCAAAGCCGTCGGGGATGCCGACTACTTTCCAACCATATTTCAGAATGGCGGATTTCACGGCGGCGCGGATGACTGCGTTCAGGCCAGGAGCGTCGCCTCCCCCAGTGCATATACCGATGCAACGAATTTGAGACATGGAGTGAGCGTGTCACAGCAGCGAAAAACAATGCCGTGACACTGCCCACAATCTTCGGTGACAAGGGTGCCGAGGCCAAGGTCACCGAGGGGCGTAGCCCGGCGCCTGAAAGGCTCATCACTTCTGCGGTTCGGCGCAGTACCGCTGAAGCTGTTCCCTGATACGACTTTGGTTGTCCGAAGTATGAAGCGGTGGCCTGATACCAGACAGTCTGAGGCGGCGCATTCGGCGCCGCCTCGAGACTTTTCGTTTACTGCACGATCAGAGGAGCCGTCTTGGTGAAGGTCGTGGTTCCGGAATAGACCGCCGTAATGGTGTAGGTGCCGGGTGTGGCCGAGCTGTTCACGGTGATGGTCGCCGGAGATTGCTGGCTGGTGATGCTGATGGTTGTGGGCACAGCTCCGGTGCTGTCGGTGATGGTCCAGGTCGTCGTCGCCGAGACATCGACGGTCGTGGAACTGCCTGAGACCGTCGCCAGTGCGGAAATCGTTCCCGTCGAACCACGCGTAATGGTCACCTGGGTCGGATTGAGCGTTAAGCCGATCACATTGTTGAGCGACACCGTCAGAGTGGAGGTCCCGCTCACTGCGCCGGAGGATGCAGTGATGGTGGCCGTGCCTGCGCTGACCGCAGTAACTTTGCCACCGGTGCTCACCGTGGCGATTGTGTCGTCACTGCTCGACCAGAACACACCGCTGGTAAGCGTCTTTGTGCTTCCATCGTCGTAGGTTCCGATGGCGGCCATCTGCAACGTGCTTCCCTGCTGAATATTCGGAGACTGGGGACCCACGGTGAGAGTAGTCAGCACCGGATCCTGAAAAAATCCACTACAGCCTACGAGCGAGGCCACCAGCAAAAGCATGGCAAATGCTGAGAGCAGTCGAACTTTGCGCATGGTACTCGGCATCAATTTTGACCCCAGAACAGCAGTTCAGAGAGATTTTGCGTCCTCAAATTGTAGCAGAGATGCCACCGGCAGGACTCTACTCTGTCACTCTGGAGAACGCTTGAGGTACAACAACTTGCGAGCAAATTTGCGAGAGAACAACTCGGTTCTGCCCGCGTGTTCCGCTTGTCACTCGCCGTACTTTCGCAGACTCTGCTAACCTGAAATCAACAGCATGCGGACTCTCGGCTTTTTCCTGTTCATCCCCCTCCTGATTTCCCTGGCTTCAGCCGAAAATTCCACCTCTGGTTCAACTGGCGCTGAGTCGAAAAGGGTTCAGCGGGTTTACCAGATCTGTCCCCGTTGCATTCACGCCTACGAGGACTTTCTCGCTTCGGATGCTTTGAATGGCCGGGGTAGCGCCACCCATGACGAACTGGTGGCGGGCACATACCTCGCCTCAAAGTTCGAGGAGTTCGGAATCGCCCCGGCCGGAGACAACGGCGGTTACTTGCAAAAAGTTCCTCTCATCCGGCGCAAGTTCGCCACGCCTCCGGAATTGCGGTTCACCGATACCGGGACTCATGACGACGTCGCCTGGAAGCACGGCCTCGAGATGCTGGTTCTTCACGTCGGCCCTTCGGAACTGAGCGGCCCGCTCCAGAAGATCGTGCTGGGCGACAACACTCCAGCGGTTCAGAGAGGGGCGTTCGTGTTGCTGCTGGGAAAAGCAGGGGCCCCGGTTCCAACCAGAAGCCAGGCTGCGAAGTTCTGGAAAGAGGGCGCCGCGGCTGTTCTGATCCCAGAGAATCCCGGCTACGGAGCTTACTGGCAGCAACTCGGGAAGAAATTTCTCGCAGGAAAGATCGAATTGCCCGACGGGAGCGGCGAAGCTCCCCTTGATCAATCCACCCTGATGATGCTCAACGACGATGCTTGCAAAAAACTTCGCAGTCTGGCCGATGGCATCACGCTTTCGCTAAAAGCGCCGTTCGACAAGACGGAGAACTTGACCACTTGGAATGTGCTCGGGACCTTGGCCGGCCGAAGTCCATCGATGGCCAAAGAGACGGTCTTGTTCTCAGCGCATTACGATCATCTCGGGGTGGGGGAAGCTGTCGACGGGGATTCCATTTACAACGGCGCGGATGACGATGCCTCAGGCGTGACCGCGGTCCTGGAAATCGCTCGGGTTCTGAGTTCGGGGGGTCACGCGCGGCGCCCAGTTCTGTTTGCCCTGTTTGGCAGCGAAGAACTGGGTGGACTCGGCTCTGATTACTTTCGCGATCATTCGCCGGTACCGCTAGATCAGATTGCCGCCAACCTGGAATTCGAGATGATCGGTCGACCCGATCCTAAAATTCCAGCCGATGCCATGTTTCTGTCAGGATGGGAGCGTTCAAATTTTGGCCCCGTGCTGGCCCGACACGGAGCGCACCTCGTGGCCGATCCCCATCCAGAACAGAATTTCTTCGAGCGCTCCGACAACTTTGAACTGGCAAAACGAGGAGTGGTGGCGCAAACGATATCAAGTTATGGATTGCACGAAGACTATCACCGGCCCAGCGATGACATTGCCCACCTCGATTTCAAGCATATGGACGATGCGATTCAGTCATTGCTCTTGCCCCTTGGATGGCTGGTGAATTCAAGTTTCAAACCTGAATGGAAAGCCGGCGGACGGCCATAGAAGCCCGATCAGTGCTTCTTCCTCGCTCTCGCGATGCGCTCGTCGATCGGTTTGCGACCGGCGAAGCCTTCGCTAACTCCGTGCCAGTGCGTAATTCCCTGCTCGCCGAGTTTCCAGCACAGCAAGATCACCTCGCCTTCAACCCGGCAAGGAAAATCGAGTAGCCCGATATCCAGATCTTTCACCTGCACCCCGGTGGCATCGATTTCGGCGATCGCATCTTTCACGCGCTGAATAGTTTTTTCGCGCTCGGCTTTGCGACGAGCCATGTGGACCACGTTCACTAAAAGACCGCCGCTGAGGAACACGCGATGGGCGAGCTCCTGGAACTCGGCATCTACGGCTTCGATCAATTTCTTTCCGTCAATTGCAGTACGGAGGAGAGATTCGAGAATGGGTAAAAGAGTCTGCGCTTCGTCTAAAGAGAACGTGCGTTCTGCCATATGGTATGCCCCTATTCTAATTCATTGCAGGGGAAGAGAGGCCTAAAGGTTTAAGCCACATCCCATTAGCAGGGAGTCAGAACTTGGGTTTCCAAGCAACTCGTGTACACTTCAGCTCGCTGAGCAGAGCACAACAGGATGGCACAATGGCAACAGTACTCATCACAGGAACAAGCACCGGAATCGGTTTTGAAACAGCACTCGCCCTGGGCCGAGCAGGTCACACGGTGTATGCCACGATGCGTAACCCTGTGCGCGCGCCCGATCTCGGAGAGAAAGCTGTGCGGGAGCAACTTCCCATCAGTATCTCGGTCATGGATGTTGACTCGGACACTTCGGTAAAGACAGCCATGGCCGACATCCACAAAGAGGCTGGGCACATTGATGTCCTGATCAATAATGCCGGGGTGGAGCGCAATGGATCAATAGAGGAGCTGCCCCTCTCGGAATTCCGCGCAGTGATGGAGACTAATTACTTTGGTGCGATCCGCTGCATACAAGCGGTAGTGCCACAGATGCGCCAGCGCAAAACCGGATGCGTCATCAACGTAACCTCGGTCGCGGGACGCATTGCCACATCGCCACTCGCACCCTACACCGCGTCGAAGTTCGCCCTGGAGGCGCTCAGCGAAGCGCTTGCACAGGAGATGAAGACCTTCAACGTGCGGGTCGCCATCGTCCAACCCGGCATCATTGACACTCCCATGGCTCGTCGCTTGGAAGATCCGGCCCACGGTTCCCACTATCAGCAGCAACGCCGCTTTGGTCATCTATTCGCTGCGGCACTCAAGAGTCCAGCATCGCCATCTCTGGTGGCGCAGAAGATTCAGGAGATCATCGAAAGCGGCACCTGGCAACTGCGACATCCGGTTGGCCCCGATGCGCTGCCATTTCTGGGATGGCGCAACTCGATGACCGATGAAGAATGGGTGGACATTCACGCCGCCGACGACGACGCATGGTACAAGCGAATGGAAAACGACTTCGGCATGACGATTCGGCCGAAAAAGTAGGGACAGATGGCCCAAGCGCGTTGATCAGCCGCCGATATGCACCATTGTGCGAGAAGCTGGGACGAAATCCGGCTCACCAATATGGTGTCGTTCCTCTTTTCGCTGGACCACTTCGCGAATGAATTCTACGAGGTCTTCGTCCGATGCCCCGCGTCGCATCAGGCCATGCAGATCATGGTCCCAAACAGAAAACAGGCAAGTGCGAATCTTGCCATCAGAGGTGATCCGGATGCGGCTACAGTGTCCGCAGAAGGGATGTGAAACGGGCGCGATGATGCCAATTTCTCCGATCCCGTCATCGAAGCGGTAGCGGCGTGCGGTTTCGCTGCGTTCATGCGGAATCTCGACCAGCGGACGGAACTCGCCCATGCGATGGAGAATCTCGTCGAGCGTAACCACCGTGTTGGGCGTCCACTTACGATCTTCTTCCAGAGGCATGAACTCGATGAAGCGCACAACAACATCTTCCTCCCGCGCGAACAAACCGAAAGGGATGATCTGATCTTCGTTGAAGCCGCGCATCAGCACGCAATTCACCTTTACAGGACCTAGGCCGGCATCGCGAGCCGCGCGAATTCCTGCGAGCACGTTGTCGAATCCATTTGGCACACGCGTGATGAGGGCAAAACGCTCGGGATCGACTGCATCCATCGAAACCGTCACCCGGCACAGGCCGGCTTCTTTCAATGGCTGCGCCATCTCGGCCAGCAAGTGCCCGTTAGTGGTGATGGCAATGTCGAGAGGCAGACCGTCGGGTGTACTCAGGGCCGCAACATCGCGAACGAAGTTCACCACCCCGTTGCGCAGCAGCGGCTCACCTCCAGTGATTCGAACCTTGTTCACGCCGAGCGAGACCAGCACACGTGTCATGCGGAGGTAGTCGGCAAAGGGCAAATCGGAATACATCGCACCATCGTTGCCGGTACGGCAGTAAACACACTTGTAGTTGCAATGGTCGGTAATCGAGATCCGGAGATCGCGAATCGGGCGTCCGAATTTGTCGGTAAGTGGCATCTAGCACTCAGCATTCAGCACTCGGCAAAACTGTGACCGGCAGCGAACGGCAACTAACTTGCTTGGCCGAGTGCTGAGTGCTTTCTGGAAAGGGACAAGCAGGCAGGAGCCAACTCCGGCGAGCATTTCCTTTCCAATGGCTTCTTACGAAGCCGGGAGGAACGGGCGTTTCCACCCGAACCCTCGGGCTGGTAGCGGAATTAGCTACCACCCTCGCCGCTCCGGCCAGGGTATGCCCACAGGCCGAAACGGTCGGAAACTCAACTTCATTATAGAGTGTCGGAGGCGCTCAACGGTTTCAAGGTTTTAGAGCCTTCTCAATGGCATCTTCGGCAAGCGGAGCCATGATCCGGTATCCGGCAGCATTTGGGTGCAGCCCATCCTCGGCTAAACCGCGCTTCAGCAGCCCTTTGTCGTCTACCATGGCGCTGAAATAATCGAGATAGACGCATCTCTTGGAGAGGCAATATTCCTTTAACCAGTGATTTAATTGGATGATTTTTGCCGGCGAGCGCTCGGCGAACAGGTCAAGGGATTCTGGAGTGTAGTTGTTGACCGGTGTCACGGAAGAAAGAACGACGTGAATCCCATTGGCCCGCGCAATCTCTGCCATGGAAGCGTAATTGGATTCGATGTCTTCGATGCGTGCAGGGCCAGTATTGCCGGCGATGTCGTTTGTGCCGGCAAGGATCACGACCACTTTGGGGCGGAGATTCACTACATCCTGCCGGAAGCGGATCAGCATCTGGGGCGTGGTTTGCCCGCTGATTCCTCGATTGATGTAAGGCTTGCCGGGGAAGTAGGCACCCAGTTTCCAGAAATCGGTGATCGAGTCTCCCAGGAAAACAACGCGGTTCTCGCCTTCGGCTGGAGGTCTCATCCCGGCGTTCTCATTGCGATATCGGCCGAGTTCTCCGAAATCGTCCAGCAGAGCAGCCGCATTGGAGGCACGCCATTGCTCTAGCGCCTCTTGCGGAGATAGTTTGGCCGTTTGGCCTAGTGAGGACGATGCGAGAATCAGCGAAGCGATGACGATGGTTATGCGGACGCCCATGGCTGTCTCCGGCGATAGCATAGCCGAATCAGCCCGTCTCCTGCTCCGATTGTGTGTTTGTCAGTCTTCGTTGGTCTCGATCTGCCGGGGCGGCAAAGCTTTCAGGTCAGGATGATCGGGATCTCGCCAGAATACGTGAAAGCACTCGTCGGCTTGCTGCGGAGTCCAGACCGTCCCATCCGAATACGTAATGATCTTAGGAAACAGGATCCAACCCACAATCTTGTCGCGGAAGGATTTCAAATAGGCAGGTTGGTTTAACACGTGTTGCTGATGAGATGGCAATACCCGGTCGTCTCGCCACTCCGTGCTGCTGAACGGTTGGCGCCGAAAGTTCGAAGTCAACAGATTGTCGGCGGAAAGGATCATGCTCTTGATGGATTTATTGCTCTGGTTCTCGACCGCAAGCGAAAAGGTGTCGGCCGCGGCGTTCCAGAAATCTCCGGAATCAAACTTCAAGGGGCATGAACGTTTGGGTGGTTCATAGATTGTGTAGGTCGCCATCATTCCGGCTTCCATGTGATCCGCCACCTGGCAATGGAACAGCCAGGTTCCAGGATTATCGGCCACCATATCGGCAGTAACCATGCTGGCAGGGAGCAATTCGATCACATCGGTATGACGGTTGTGGGAAAGTACCGTCTTCGCGTGCCAGTGGGGGGTGTGCAGGTCTTTCTCGTTGCCCATCCCCATCAGATACCATCGCACGTGATCTCCGTTTTTTGCAATGAGTCCTGGAAGGTTACCAAAGACGTAGCCATTGATGGAATGAAATTGACCGGCATTGTTGCCTCGCATCTCATCGAAGATCATGAACATCGTCACGAATTCCTGGTCGACTCCTTTGGGAGTGCCGTCCGGGCGCGCCTTCCCTTTCGCAGTCACGATGATCGCGCCGAGTAAGCCGGCATTCATTTCGTAAGCCTCGTCGGTGTGTGAGTGATACCACCACACGACCGAGCTGGCATCCCCCGGGCCCGGGCCGCTCCCCGCATCGGCAAACCAGTGATAGGTGAAATGTCCACCCGGGGCAATACGGGCACCGGCGGCTATGGGCAAATAGTAAGAGCCTTCATTGGCTTTGTCGTAGCGAAGTCCGTGAGGATGTATGCTGTGCGGCAGACGTCCCCGATTCAAGAACTCCACTACGATGGAGTCTCCCACTTCCGCGCGAATAATGGGGCCAAGAATTCCCAGCCACTCTGGCTGCGGTTTGCGGACCTTGAAAGTGGAGTCCGTGTACTCAATGTAGCGAGTTTTCGCCCAGCTGGTTTTTGCCGACCAAGGCTGCGGAATAGGTACACCGTGAAGCAAATCCTGGCCGCTCGGGGCGAAGTCCCACATTACATCCTCGGCGGCAATGTAGTAATGACGGGTGGTGGCAGCGCAAGTGACACCTAGACAAAGCAGGCAGCACAATCCCAGAAGGGCGGCACCCAGAAGCGACATTTTCTTGGGTAGCCAGGAGATCGGAATCTCAGCACAACTCAAGCGGCCATCCTGGAGTGGAGGACGGCCGGGGAGTACCGTGGGCATGAACTTGGCAGAAAGAACATCGCGGACTCTGCATCATTGTCGCATATGAGGCGCGGCTGCCGCTCGATTGGCGGGAAGCACTCGTGTTTTCGCCATCATGCCGCCGTCTTCGTGGTCGAGAATATGGCAGTGGTATAAGAAGTTCCGACGACCTCCGGTTCGCGGAAATCAAGCCGGACCTTGACGCCGGGAAATGGGTAGCTTGTACCATCCCAGTAAGGCACGACGGTTTTGCAGCGATGTTCGGCGAACTTTCCACATAACACGAGAAGCCTTCATAGCTTCAGCGGAGACCAGCGAAGGCTTTAAAACTGAGATTTTGCGCAGCGTCCCGTATTCGTGCGCTCACTTCACATCTTCACCAGTTCCACCCTGCGGTTCTTCGCTTTGCCGTCATCAGTAGAGTTGTCTGCCACTGGCTTACTCTGTCCCCAGCCCTTGGCCTTCAGGCGCGAGGCATCAATCCCATGAGAGGTGAGCCACACAACCACAGCTTGTGCGCGCTTCTCCGACAAAATCTGGTTGCTCGGCGCCGATCCGGCGTTGTCGGTGTGACCTTCGACGCTCAGCTTGACCGTGGGATTTTGCTGGAGCATCTTCGAAATCTCGCTGAGAACACTCTCAGAATCGGGCAGAATTGTCGCCTTGCCAGTTTCGAAGTGAATACCGTAAACGGCAACATGTCCAGTCTTCGCCAGTTCATCGGACAAACTAGAGGCGTCTGCCGTGACTTCCTGCTGCATGGCCTTCTCAGTAACGATGGTCTGGTAGTAGTAGCTGCCGCTGTTCTGCAGCCAGTACCAAGTGACGCCCTTCCGTGCGGTGATGGTTCCGGGGCTGTCCTCATAAACGATGCTGAACCCCGCTTGCTTCAACGCGGTTTCGAAATTACGGAACACCTGGATCTCGCTCACCCCATCGCGCACGCCGTAATCCCAGTAGTGATACTCGCCCTCCACCGTCTTTTCGGCGTCATCTTTGCCGATCGGGAGCTTGGCCTGCTCGAATTCCTTGTTCTCGCAAGAGTGAATCGTGCTTCCCGGCATCCGGGTGATGATGGCGGAGTCTTTGCATCCCTCCGCATCCACCGGCGCATCTTCTTGCGCAAAAAGGTTGAAGGCGGAAATTGCGAGAGCAACGAGCAGAGCGAGCCGGGCAAGTCTCATGCGGAGTGGCACTCCTTGAAATGACGTCAAATCCGGCGTCATTTTACATGCCCGCAATGGAGAGCAAAAGAGACTTCAGCGAGCAGACTTTCAGGCCACAATCTTCCCCGAGGACTGATTCCCTTCCGCCTTCTTCGCATAGATTGAAAGATGTTGTCGCGATAGATTGCGGAATTCCGGAATGTCCGCTTCTGGAAACACCCTCTTAGGCAACACAATCACCACGGGCTTGGTTTGCAGGCCGGCACGGTCATTGGATCGAAACGGCCAGGGAGAAACCAGCAGGAACATGTCCTCGTTCTCAAGGAACCGGCTGAATTTTGTCCAAGGAATGCTGCAACGGAGATTTGGAAGCCCCACTCCATCGGGGAGGAATTCCATCAACTGTTCATCGCGGTAATCGGGTTCCGGCCCAAATTCATGCAACCGCTTCCGAGTGACGAATCCGTAGGTGGTGAAAATACATAGAGCAACCAGCCCCTGCGTGTGCGATTGATCGCGATGGCGGTAGATGTTGAGCAGCACCGCCACTGAAATCACCAAGCCCAAGAAGATCGAAACCGACGGAGTGACTCGTACCACTCGCGAGTGTACACGCGAATAGAAGAGCTGCCGGGCTTTCTTCAGTTCCTGAGGAGTGAGTTGAAAGGATACCTGCACTGGGATTGCCCCTCACATGCCATCATAGTTTGGGCCGCCACCACCCTCGGGCGGAACCCAGGTGATGATCTGGTACGGGTCCATGATGTCGCAGGTCTTGCAGTGCACGCAATTCGAAGGGTTCAGGCTGATGCGTTTTCCGTTTGGAGCGGAAGTGTCGTCCACCATCTCGTAGACGTTCGCGGGACAGAAATTCTGGCACGGACTGCCGAATTCCTTCACGCATTTCTGCTCGCAAATGTTCGTATCGTGGATCACCAGGTGCGCGGGCTGATCCTCTTCATGCTTGGTTCCGGAGTGATACAGATCGGTTAGCTTATCGAAGGTGAGTTTGCCGTCTCCCTTTGCCGGACCCAGCAAGTGCGCTTCGGGGCCGCCGTTTGGCGGCAACTGCGCCAGCGGTTCGAGCCGCTCGTAGCCCGGAATACCGTCATAACGGGCGCGAAGCCCTCGGCCTCCGGTGAACTGCTGCACCCCGGCATGAAACATTCCGGCCCAAAAACCCTTTTCGAAACCCTGATGGAAATTCCGCACCTTCCACAACTCGTCTTTAATCCAGCTGCTCTCGACTTTTTTCTGGAAACCGCCCAGAGTCGCTGCGGACGCGTCGTCTTTCTTTAGAGCTTCGAACGCAGTCTCTGCGGCCAACATGCCGCTCTTGATGGCGAGATGGATACCCTTCAGCCGCTGTGAATTCAGGAAGCCGGCGGAATCTCCCAGAATCATCCAGCCATCGCCAGCAACGGGAGGAATGGCCCACCATCCGCCATAAGGCAGCGACTTGGCCCCGTAACGGATCATCTTGCCACCTTCCAGGAGCTTGGCGACAAAGGGATGTTGCTTGAAATCCTGCAACACCTTCTGCGGATCCAGACGTGGGTCGGGATAGTCGAGTCCGGTCACGAACCCGAGAGAAACGACATTGTCTTTTGATCCGTAAATCCAAGCGCCGCCGTACTCTTTTGTGGTGAGCGGCCAGCCCATGGTGTAGATCACTTCTCCGGGGGCGATTCGCCCCGAAGGAACTTCCCAGAGTTCCTTCACCCCTTGCCCGTAGGTTTGCGGGTTGCGATCTTTCGCCAGATCGAATTTGCTGATCAGTTGCTTTGTGAGCGATCCCCGAGTGCCTTCGGCGAGGATCACGATCTTGGCTTTCAGATCGTAGCCCGGTTCAAAGTTGGACTTGGGCTGGTTCTGCTTGTCGACGCCCTTGTCATCGGTGCGGACGCCGGTAACCCGGTTCCCCTCGTAAAGCAATTCGGAGCCGGCAAAACCGGTGAAGATCGTAATTCCCGTCTCCTCCACCTTGCTGCCCAGCCACTTTACGAAGCGATTGATCGAGATGACGTAGTTGCCGTGATCGCGTAGTGGCGGCGGGGTGATGGGAAACCTGAATTTGCCTTTCTCCGTAAGGAAGTAAACCGACTCCTTCGTCACCTCCGCATCGAGGGGAGCCTCTTTCTCGAATCCCGGCAGCAATTCGCGCATGGATCGAGGATCGAGCAGCGCGCCGGACAAACAGTGCTGTCCAATTTCTCGAGCTTTTTCCAGCACGTAGATATTTTCTTTGCTCAGTTGCGAGTCGGGATTTTTGGCATTGTGTTCGTCAATCAGCTGCGAAAGACGCAAAGCACACGCCATTCCGGCAGGGCCGCCGCCGACGATCACCACGTCAGCCGGCATCTCCGGACGATCAACACCTTCGATAGGCTTGCGAAAAATCAACATAAGAGAGAAAAGATCCCGCAGAATTGCGCGAATCTTCACGGATCAGATCAAGTTCATCCGCGAGAATCCGTGGCCAACTAAGTTCCTGCTTTTGCCTTCTTCACTTCCTCGATCAGGGGCGGCACGATGTCAAACAGATTGCCCACGACCGCGTAATCGGCGATTTCGAAAATCGGGGCTTCGGAATCTTTATTGATCGCGATAATCGTGCGTGCGCCCTTCATGCCCACAATGTGCTGAATCGCCCCGCTGATCCCGAGAGCCAGGTAGACCTTAGGCGCCACGGTCTGACCCGACGAACCGATCTGGCGGTCCATCGGCAGCCAACCGGAATCGCAAATCGGACGCGAGGCTGCCAGTTCTCCTCCCAACGCTTCCGCCAACTGTTTCGCGATCTCGATGTTCTTCTGCTCTTTGATCCCGCGCCCGACGGCAACAATGATTTCTGCCTGCGTCAGATCCACCGCCTGCTTTGCTTCCTTAAAAACTTCCTGCGGCTTATTGCGGATCACGCCGTCCGCGATCTCTACTTGCACCGTCTCAACCGCCGCGGCTGAACTTCCGGCTTCGACTTTGTCTCCGCGATAAGCGCCATTTTGAAATGTCACGAACCAGGGCGCTTCGGACGCGAAGCTGACATCGGCAGCGAGCTTGCCCTGAAACATTTGGCGGGTAAACAAAAGTTTCTCGCCTTCTTTCTTAAATCCAATGCAATCGCTAATCGCGCTGCGTCCCATGGCGGTGGCGAGTTTAGGAACGAAATCACGTACCTGGTAGGTGTGCGGCATCAGCACAATCTGTGCCGGATGCGAGCCCAGGAACTGTTTCAGCGCCGCCACAAAAGCATCCGGGGTGTAAGGCTCGAGCTTGTCCGACTCGATGGCATAAACCTTTGCGACTTTTTTGCCCGCGACTTCGTTGGCAATGCCGCTAACGCCCTTGCCAACCACGGCCGCTTCCAGGGTCCATCCAGTTTCAGCAGCGAGAGCTTGGCCCGCGGTCAGAGTCTCCCACGAGACGCGGTTCAGTTTTCCTTCGCGCTGTTCAACAACCACGAGAATTGTGCTCATTTATGTTTGGCTTCTTGAATATGAATTTACAAACTACTCCGCCGCACCCGCATGACTTCTCTTCACAAACCCACTGATCATCAGGATTGTCCCCAACACCGCGGAGACCCCGATCACGCTTAGAAAAGGCAAGTGCCGCCCCAACTTAACGGCTGCCGGCAAGAAGAACAGAACCAGCAGTCCAACAACCCAAACCGCCAGCCCGACGAACATCAGGGCTGTCCCACGTTCACGCGCCAGCTCCTCGTCTGCCATAAGCTGCTCCTTGGAATCCGAGTGCATTATGGCGGACTACCGGTTTCCGGTCAGTGACAAGGCCCTCAGGCCGCTCTAGAGTTTCGCGGATCTTCTCGCGAAGTCCGCTGGATACCCTCGGCACGCTTGCGAGTGCCGACCGCGATCAGGACAATGCCTAGAAGTCCCTCGCCCAGCACCCACCACATCCACATGTGCGAGCCACTCTTGAGCCCGGTGTATACAAAGATCAACAGGAGCAGGTCCATCCACAACAAGACCTTGCCCACCGTAATCATGGCCGCGCCCCTCCGAGCTTCGCCGGCCGTTCCCGCTTCATCCTTGATTCGAACGTAATTAGTCTCTGGCATAGCATTCGTTGGATGCATGCCAGCTCAACCACGGTAGCCGCTAGAACGCCCGCACTTCGTTGCGCAGCTTGTCCACCAACTTTTTGGCAACTTCGCCCGCCGGGCCTTCCAATACTTCAGTATTTTTCGTCTTTTGTGGCACGTAGAGGCGCTCAATTTTCTGCAGGTTCTGTCCCAGCTCGGATTGCACATCCCCTAACGTCACCTTGCGAAGCGGCTTGTTCTTGGCCTGCTTGATGCCGATCA
>Ga0070741_10014609_pt1 | contig 13539 bp, 13 predicted proteins | sample Coa_R1_4_FD_66440 | JGI IMG/M metagenome (GOLD analysis project Ga0070741, IMG submission 66440) | Surface soil microbial communities from Centralia Pennsylvania, which are recovering from an underground coalmine fire - Coalmine... | ecosystem: Environmental > Terrestrial > Soil > Unclassified ... | reverse complement strand
CAGCTCGCCACCGCCGCCTTCGACATGCGCAAGCAGACCGCGCTGGCTTCCGCCATCGCGCAGCGCGCGCTGCTGTCGATCGCGGTCAATGCGAAACGGAGAGGTTAACCACCCTTGGCCAAGCGCTTCATCACGTCGTCGAGCTGCTCGAGACTGCGATAGCTGATCTGCACGGAGCCGCCGGGATCGCGGTGATGAATGGTTACGGTCAGGCCCAGCGCGTCGCTGACGCGCTTCTCCAGCGCGATGGTGTCGGCGTCCTTCGCCTTGCCGCCGGCCCTCGCCTTTTGCGGCTTGCGCTCGGGCACGCCTTCCTCATGCGCAAGCTCCTCGGCCTGCCGCACCGTGAGGCCTTCGGCGACGATCTTGTTCGCTGCCGCCACCGGATCGGGCACGCCGATCAGCGCGCGCGCATGCCCCGCCGACAATTTGCCGGAGGTGATCAGCGCCTGCACCTCGGCCGGCAACTTCGTCAGTCGCATTGTGTTGGCGACGTGGCTGCGGCTCTTGCCGACGATCTTCGCGATGTCTTCCTGGCTGCGTTTGAACTCGTCGGCCAGCGCGTGATAGCCCTGCGCCTCTTCCAGCGGATTCAAATCTTCGCGCTGCACGTTCTCGATGATCGCGAGCTGCAGCGCGTCGCTGTCGTTGACGTCGACCGGAACGATCGGCACCTCGTGCAGGCCGGCGGCCTGCGCGGCGCGCCAGCGCCGCTCGCCGGCGATGATCTCGAAACGGTCGTTCGCGCCCTTGACGGGGCGCACGACCAGCGGCTGGATCACGCCGTGCTGCTTGATGGATGTGGCGAGCTCGGCAAGCTCGGCTTCCGAAAACGCGCGGCGCGGATTGCGCGGGTTGGGCTTGAGAAATTCGATCGGCACCTTGCGCTGCGCGCGCGGGCGGTCGATATGCGCCGCCTCGCCGCCGACGTCGCCGATCAGACTTGCAAGACCGCGGCCCAGTCGCGAACGCGCTTCGTCGGCCATCGCCAGCTCCCTTGGATTCACGTGCACCACTCCTCGTCCGTCATTCCGGGGCGCGCGAAGCGCGAACCCGGAATCTCGATGTTATCGATGCCGTCTCTTCGAGATTCCGGATCAATGCGCTGGCGCGGATTGTCCGGAATGACGTCGTATTGGCTAATGCGTCCGCAATTCGCGCTCGCGCTGGATCACTTCGGTGGCGAGCTTCAGATACGCTTCGCTGCCGACGCATTTGAGATCGTAGACCAGCACGGGCTTACCGTAGGACGGCGCCTCCGAAATGCGCACGTTGCGCGGGATCATGGTTTTGTAGACCTTGCTGCCCATGAACTGACGGACGTCGGCGACGACCTGGTTCGAGAGGTTATTGCGGGAGTCGAACATGGTCAGCACGATACCGTGGATCGACAGGTTCGGATTGAGCGTGGCGCGGACCTGCTCGACGGTCTGCAGAAGTTGCGACAGGCCTTCGAGCGCGAAGAACTCGCATTGCAGCGGCACCAGGATCGCATCCGACGCCGCCATCGCATTCACCGTGAGCAGGTTGAGCGAGGGCGGGCAGTCGATCAGCACGTAGGTGTAATCGTTTTCAGGCGTCGCGTTGGTGTTGAGGGCGGCGATGGCATCGCGCAGCCGGAAGGCGCGGCCGGGCGTGGTGCCGAGCTCGAGCTCGAGGCCCGACAGATCCATGGTCGAGGTCGCGATGTGCAGCCGCGGCACTGCGGTCGGCACCACCGAGTCGCGCAGCGGGGCCTCGCCGACCAGCACGTCATAGGTCGAGGTGTTGCGGCTCTTGCGGTCGATGCCGAGGCCGGTTGAGGCGTTACCTTGGGGATCGAGGTCGACGATCAGCACACGCTCGCCGATCGCGGCCAGCGCCGTACCCAGGTTGATCGCGGTCGTGGTCTTGCCGACGCCGCCCTTCTGGTTGGCAAGCGAGAGGATACGCGGATGGCCGGGCGGATTTTGTATCCTATCTTCTTGATAAGATTGATCAATTACACTCATGTCAATCGCCGTCCGTTGCGGAAGCCTGGCGCCGCTCGATGCGGTCGAGCTCGACGATCCAGCCCTGTCCGCCCGTCAGGCTGGAATGGAGATTTGGTTGGATATTCCAATATTTAGTAGCCTCGGTCAATTCTGCCTCAACATCTTGACCCTTGAGAAACAGCGCTTTTGCACCCTTTCGCACCAGCGGCTCCGCAAAGCCGATTAGTTGATGTAGCGGAGCCAATGCACGCGCGGTCACGCAATCGATGGGGCTCGGCAGCCTGTCCACAGTATCCTCGATTCCCTCGGCATGGACGAGTCCCGGCGCAGATGTCACACGCAGCGCCTCGCGCAGGAACGCGGCCTTTTTGTTGTTGCGCTCGATCAGGTGGACCATCGCCCCGGGCGTCTCCGCGAGCGCGCAGGCCAACACGATGCCTGGAAAACCGCCGCCGCTGCCGAGATCGACCCAGATCTTGGCCTTCGGCGCGAGCTTCAGGAGCTGGAGCGAGTCAGCGACGTGCCGTGTCCAAAGCTGCGGAAGTGTCGAGGGCGCGACGAGGTTGGTCTTGGCCTGCCACTCCCTGAGGAGCGCGAGGTATCGATCCAGCCGCGCCTCTGTTTCACGTGAAACAGGGATCAGCGCCAATGCGGTGGCTTTGTCAGATTTATCCGAAGCCGGCTGTCCCAAGCGGAGCTCGTTTCACGTGAAACAATCAGGCGGTCACTTTGGTCTTGCGCCGCGCCTCGCGGCGAAGATAGGCGGCCAGGATGCCGAGTGCAGCCGGCGTCATGCCATCGATCCGGCCCGCTTGCCCCACGGTCCAGGGCTTCGCGCGCGCGAGCTTGCCGCGGACCTCGTTGGAAAGACCCGGCACCACAGCGTAGTCGATCTCGCCGAGCACGAGGCCTTCGTCGCGACGGAAGGCATCGACATCGGCGCTCTGGCGCTTGAGATAGACGTCATACTTGGCATCGATCTCGAGATGGATCGCGATGGCGGGGTCAATGGCCGACAGCTCCGGCCAGATTGACCGCACCTCGGCCCAGCCGACCTCCGGGTAGGCCATCAGCTCGAAGGCGGAGCGGCGCTGGCCATCGCGGTTCAGCGCGAGCCCATACTTCGCGGCCTCGTTCGGCGTCAGTGTCAGGGATTTTGCGAGCCGCTTCGCATCCTGCAGCGCCGCCATCTTGGCGACATGGCGGGCGCGCCGCGTGTCCCCGACACAGCCGAGCGCGATGCCCTTGTCGGTCAGGCGCTGGTCGGCATTGTCGGCCCGCAATGTCAGGCGATATTCGGCGCGCGAGGTGAACATCCGATAGGGCTCGGTGATCCCCCGCGTCACGAGATCGTCGATCATCACGCCGAGATAGCCGTCGGCGCGGTCGAACACGATCGGCACGGCGCCACCAGCAACCAATGCGGCATTGAGCCCGGCCACCAAGCCCTGTGCGGCGGCCTCCTCATAACCGGTGGTGCCGTTGATCTGGCCAGCCAGGAAAAGCCCGCGCAGCCGCTTGGTCTCAAGGGTCGGGTCGAGCTCGCGGGGATCAACGTGGTCGTACTCGATCGCATAGCCCGGCCGGACCATCTTGACCCGCTCCAGGCCGGGGATCGTGGCCAGGATCGCGAGCTGAACCTCCTCCGGCAGCGAGGTCGAGATGCCGTTGGGATAAACCGTGGTGTCGTCGAGGCCCTCGGGCTCCAGGAAGATCTGGTGCCCGTCGCGATCGCCGAACTTGACGATCTTGTCCTCGATGGAGGGGCAATAGCGCGGACCGGTGCTCTGGATCTGTCCCGAATACATCGACGAGCGATGCACATTGGCCCGGACCACCTCATGGGTGGCGGGCGTGGTGCGGGTAATGCCGCACTGGATCTGCGGCGTCGTGATCCGGTCGGTCAGCACCGAAAACGGCTCCGGCGGATCGTCGCCAGGCTGCATTTCGACCGCGCTCCAGTCGATGGTCGTGCCATCGAGCCGCGGCGGTGTCCCGGTCTTGAGCCGTCCGAGCGTGAACCCGGCGCGCTCAAAAGACTTCGAAAGCCCCATCGCGGGAGCTTCGCCAACCCGGCCGGCCGGCCAATTTCTCTCTCCGAGATGGATCAGGCCACGAAGGAAAGTGCCAGTGGTGACGACAACGGCACCGGTCGTAAGTTCGCGGCCATCGGCCAAGCGAATGCCGGTGGCCCGGTCATCGGAAACAATCAACTCATCGGCCTCGCCTTCGATGACCGTCAGATTGGCGGTGTCGCGGATCGCAGCCTGCATCGCTGCGGCATAGAGTTTGCGGTCGGCCTGGGCGCGCGGACCGCGAACCGCGGGGCCCTTGCGGCGATTGAGAACCCGAAACTGGATGCCGCTGGCATCGGCGACCCGGCCCATCAGGCCATCGAGAGCGTCGATCTCGCGGACCAGATGACCCTTGCCGAGCCCGCCGATCGCAGGATTGCAGGACATCGCCCCGATGGTCGCAAAGCGGTGGGTGACCAGCGCCGTCCTGGCACCCAGCCGCGCCGAGGCACTCGCGGCCTCGCAGCCGGCATGGCCGCCGCCGATGACGATGACATCAAATGATTCCGAGGTGCCGGTCATGGCGGCGACTTCTATCGCGGGATGGCGAAGCTCGAAAGACGTTTCACGTGAAACGGGGAAGATTTGGGCTGCGCCGCGGTGTTTCACGTGAAACAATGAAACTCGAAGATCGGAATCCGGCATTTCGCCTGAAACACACCGTTAACCATGTTTGTTAACATCTCGATAATGGGTTGAACCAAGGAATAACGCTACTTTCCAATACAGAATTCACGGAAGATCACGTCGAGAATGTCCTCGACATCGACCTGCCCAAGCAGCCGCCCCAGAGAATAAGCAGCGGAGCGCAAATCCTCTGCCGCGAGTTCTTCGCCCTTCCCAATGACGTCCATGCTGCGTTGCAGCGAAGCTGCCGCCTGCCGCAGTAGATCGCGCTGCCGCTGCCTGCCGATCAGGCCTGCCTCGGCCGAGCCGAAAAATTCCTGCGCGAAGCGGACCATGGCTGCGATCAACTCGGACAATCCATCGCCACGGCTTGCGGAGATTGCGAACATCGAGTCGCTTCGCGCTGGCACGGTCGTCGATTCGAGATCAATCTTGTTGCGCACGATCCAGGTCGGCACATCATTCGTCGCTGCTGGCTTCGTGGCATCTGCATCGGTCAACCACAGCATGAGATCCGCTTCCGCCGCGCGCGCCTTCGCGCGACGAACGCCCTCCTGCTCCACCGGATCGTCAGTCTCGCGAATGCCGGCAGTATCGATGACGGTCACCGGATAGCCGTCGAGATCGAGCTGCACCTCGATGATGTCGCGCGTGGTGCCGGCATGCGGCGAAACGATCGCGACCTCGCGGCGCGCCAGCTGGTTCATCAGCGTCGACTTGCCGACATTCGGCGGGCCCGCGATGGCGACCACGAGGCCGTCGCGCAGGCGTTCAGTTCGACCCTGTGCCGCAAGCACTTCTGTGATTTCGCCGAGCAGCGCTTCGATTTTCGCGCGCGCCGGCGCGGTCAATTCGTCGGGCACGTCGCCCTCGTCGGAGAAATCGATGCCGGCTTCGATCAATGCGGAGGCTTCGATGATCTGCGCGCGCCAGCTGCGCGCCTTGTCACCGAGCAGACCCTTGAGCTGACGCAGCGCCTGGCGCCGCTGTCGATCGGTGTCGGCATGAACGAGATCGTCGAGGCCTTCGGCTTCGGTGAGATCGAGCTTGCCGTTCTCGAAGGCGCGGCGCGTGAACTCACCGGGCTCGGCCGCACGCACATTTTCGATCGACGACAGCGCTGCAAAGAGCGAGGCGAGCACCGCGCGCCCGCCGTGAACGTGAAACTCGGCGATATCCTCGCCGGTCGCGCTCGCTGGCCTTGGGAACCACAGCACGACTGCGTCGTCGATCGGCTGGCGATCGGTGTCGCGCAGCAGCGCGCGGGTCGCGACTCGAGGCGTCGGGATTTTCCCGGCAAGCGATTGCAGGGCTATGCCGGCCGCCGGGCCCGAGACGCGGACGATGGCGATCGCGCTGGGCGGCCGCCCCGATGACAAGGCGAAGATGGTCTGGTCCCGCGGATGCATCGGCCTAATAGTGCGGGCCGCATTGAAACGGCAACGTTATTCGATCAATTCCCTCTGTGCTGCACCGCAGCATCCGATAAATGCTGCGCTTTGTGCCGCAGCAAAGCCTGCAAAAGAAAGGGCGCCCGTTGGGTGCCCCATCTCGAAACCGCGTTGGCTTTATGTGTTCATCGACTCGAAGAACTCGGCGTTGCTCTTGGTGCTGCGGAGCTTGTCGAGCAGGAAATCGATCGCATCCATGGTGCCCATTGGATTCAGAATCCGCCGGAGCACGTACATCTTCTTCAGCACCTGCGGATCGGTGATCAGCTCTTCCTTGCGCGTGCCCGAGCGCGAGATGTCGATCGCCGGGAAGGTGCGCTTGTCCGAGACCTTGCGGTCGAGGATCAGTTCCGAGTTACCGGTGCCTTTGAACTCTTCGAAGATGACTTCGTCCATGCGGCTGCCGGTATCGACCAGCGCGGTCGCGATGATGGTGAGCGAGCCGCCCTCTTCGATGTTGCGCGCGGCGCCGAAGAACCGTTTTGGCCGCTGCAACGCGTTGGCGTCGACGCCGCCGGTCAGCACTTTGCCGGATGACGGCACCACGGTGTTGTAGGCGCGGCCGAGGCGCGTGATCGAGTCGAGCAGGATCACGACGTCACGGCCATGCTCGACCAGGCGCTTGGCCTTCTCGATCACCATCTCGGCCACCTGGACGTGACGCACCGCCGGCTCGTCGAAGGTCGAGGACACCACCTCGCCCTTCACCGAGCGCTGCATGTCCGTGACTTCCTCGGGACGTTCGTCGATCAGGAGCACGATCAGGTAGCAGTCGGGATGATTGGCGGTGATCGAATGCGCGATGTTCTGCATCAGCACCGTCTTGCCGGTGCGCGGCGGCGCCACGATCAGCGCGCGCTGGCCTTTGCCGATGGGTGCCACGATGTCGATAACCCTTGCGGACAGGTCTTTTCTGGTGGGGTCGTCGATTTCCATCCGGAACCGCTGATTGGGAAACAGCGGCGTGAGGTTGTCGAAATTGACCTTGTGCTTGGCCTTTTCCGGATCCTCAAAATTCAGCGTGTTGACTTTCAGCAGCGCGAAATAGCGCTCGCCTTCCTTGGGGCTGCGGATGTGGCCTTCGATGGTGTCGCCGGTGCGAAGGCCAAAGCGGCGGATCTGCGATGGCGAAACGTAGATGTCGTCCGGACCGGCCAAATAGTTCGCATCAGGCGAACGCAGGAAGCCGAAGCCGTCGGACAGTACCTCGACGACGCCTTCGCCGACGATGTCGGTCTCGGCTGCCGCGAGCTGCTTGAGAATTGCAAACATCAGCTCCTGCTTGCGCATGGTGCTGGCGTTTTCGACCCCGTTCTCCTCCGCAAACGAAACGAGTTCCGCCGGCGTCTTGGATTTGAGGTCTTGGAGTTTGATTTCCCGCATGGGGGTGGTCCTGTGGAGTATCTTCGAGGAGGGGGTGCAAGCTGGCTTCAGGAAAAGCGGACGCGAAAAAAGAGGTCCGCAAGCTCAAAGCAAGGTAAGTGCCGGTAGGGGCTTCAAACCTGATGCGGCGGCCGGTTCAAACCGGAACGCAACGACATCCGCCTGCGTGGGGTGGGATACCTTCAATATAGAAAAACGCTTCTCGCTTCGCAAGCAGCGTAAAAGTCACACCCTTCTCAGGAAAACGGTTTGACGATCACGCAAATGACGATCAGGATCATCAAGAGCGTCGGTACTTCGTTGATAATACGATAGAATTTCTGGCTGCGCCGATTTTGGTCGGCCGCGAAATCCTTAACGCAGCGGGCAAAAAAACCGTGAACGCCCGACAGGATCAGCACCAGCAGAAACTTGGCGTGAAACCACGGCGCCGAATACCAGTGGCCAGCCCAGACCAGATAAAGACCGGCGAGCCAGGTCACGATCATCGCAGGGTTGATGATCGCTCGCAGCAACCGCCGCTCCATCACCTTGAAGGTTTCACACTGTTTCGAGCCGCCTTCCGCCTCGCAGTGATAGACGAACAGCCGCGGCAGATAGAGCATGCCGGCCATCCAGGAGATGACCGCAATCACATGTAGCGCCTTGATCCATTCATACATTGGCGGATATTCGATTCGGCTCGTTCTGCGACTCTCGCTATCGATTTGTGCCGAGACCTGTCCGCAGGGCAAGCCTTCCCTAAAAGAATCTTAGATTCTTGAGGTTTGAGTCTTTCTTGGCGGTGAATTGGACTCATGCAAGACAGTCCTTGCGAAGGCGAGCGCTTGTTCACATCCATCAACATTGTTCGAGCTGCATCGGTCCGACCCGGTAATATGGCTGGATTCAAATGCTTGAACGCATGAGTCGGCGGCTTATGCAGAGACAAGTCCACATAACCCCGGTATCATCGAGAGCGACAGCCGGAGTTTTCCTTTTTCTGAGCGATGTGAAGAAATGGCGGCTTATCCCGGATCGGAGAAACGGGCCGCCTTTTCCATCACCGAGTCACACAGGGATTCACAGGACACACAGAGTGCCGACGTCAGGTAATTACTTTCACCTCCATCTGATTTCCGACTCGACAGGTGAAACTCTGATCACCGTGGCGCGCGCTGTTGCCGCGCAATACGCCAATGTGACGCCAGTGGAACACGTCTATCCGCTGGTGCGGAGCCAGAAGCAGCTCGATCGGGTACTCGACGAGATCGAGGAATCGCCGGGGATCGTGCTGTTCACCCTGCTGGAGAAGGATCTGGTCCAGAAACTCGAGGCCAAGTGCAAGGACATCAACGTTCCGAGCCTCTCGATCATTGGACCGGTCATGCACCTGTTCGAAGCCTATCTCGGCGCGTCGACCACGGGACGTGTCGGCGCCCAGCACGTGCTCAATGCGGAATATTTCAAGCGGATAGATGCGCTGAACTACACGATGCTGCATGACGACGGCCAGCACGTCGAAGGACTCGATGATGCCGATGTCGTGCTGGTGGGCGTGTCCCGTACCTCCAAGACGCCGACCTCGATCTATCTTGCCAATCGCGGCATCCGCACCGCCAATGTTCCGCTGGTGCCGGGGATTCCTCTCCCGCATCAACTGGAGCACTTGACCAAGCCGCTGGTGGTCAGCCTGCATGCGACGCCGGAGCGGCTGATCCAGGTCCGGCAGAATCGTTTGCTCAGCATCGGCGCCGGCCCGAGCAACGAGGAGTATATCGATCGTCAGGCGGTGACCGATGAGGTCGCCTACGCCAAGCGGCTTGCCGCGAAGTTCGATTGGCCGCAACTCGACGTGACCCGCCGCTCGATCGAGGAGACTGCCGCCGCGGTGCTGAAGCTCTACACCGACCGGCAGCGGCACCGGCTCGCGGAATAGCATGGCACTCTGGCGCGGACCGAAGGCACTGATCCTGGCGTCGCAAAGCCGCGCCCGGAAAATGCTGCTCGCCAATGCCGGACTGACATTTGAAGCGACGGCAGCCGGTATCGACGAGCGGAGCATTCAGGAAGCATCGAAACTCTCCAAACCGGGCCAGATCGCGGCTCTGCTTGCGCGAGAAAAGTCATTATGGGTCTCGCAGCGCAAACCCGGGCATCACGTCATCGGCGCCGACCAGACCCTCGCGCTGGGTGATCGTCTCTTCAACAAGCCCGGCGATCGGGCAGCGGCAGCCGAGCAAATCCGCATATTGTCCGGACAGACCCACGCCCTGCACTCGGCAATTGCGGTCGCGCTCGACGGGAAGATCGTGTTCGAGACGGTCACGGTGGCAAGAATGATGGTGCGCACCCTGGGCGATGCGGACATCGCGGCCTATCTGGATGCAGTAGGGGATGCGGTGACGCAAAGCGTCGGCGCCTACCAGCTCGAGGGCTTGGGCGTGCATCTGTTCGAGCGAATCGAGGGCGATCATTTCACCATTCTGGGCCTGCCGCTCTTGCCCTTGCTCGCCTTTCTGCGTAGCCAGCATTTACTCGCGCTGTGACGAGTAGTGGACCTCGCCAAATGCTGATCCTGGGTTTGACCGGCTCCATTGGAATGGGAAAATCCACTACCGCAAAATTGTTTGCGGAGGCGGGCGTACCCGTCTACGACGCCGATGCCACCGTGCACAAACTTTATGAGGGCGAGGCGGCGCCGGCGATCGAAGCGGCTTTCCCGGGCACCACGTCTGACGGCAAGGTCGATCGCGCCAGGCTCTCCGCGCGCGTGGTGCACGACCCCGCGGCCATGAAGCAGCTCGAGCAGATCGTGCATCCCATGCTGGGCGCATCGCGCCGGAAATTCTTTGCCGATGCGGAAGCCGCCGGCGCACCGGTCGTGGTCGTGGATGTGCCGCTATTGTTCGAGACCGGCGGTGAGACGCGCGTCGATGCGGTCGTGGTCGTGACCACGTCGGCGGAACTGCAGCGGGAACGGGTGCTGGAACGGGGCACGATGGACGAGGCCAAGCTCGATTCGATTCTCGCGCGACAAATGCCCGACGCTGAAAAGCGCAAGCGCGCCGATTTCGTGGTGGATACCTCCCACGGGCTCGATCCCGTTCGCGCGCAAATCAAGGACATTCTGGCCGCGGTTGTTAAGATGCCGCAGCGGCGGACCTGATTCGCTGCGACCATCCAAGAGCTTCATGCGCGAAATCGTTCTCGATACCGAAACCACCGGCCTCGATCCCCTCCGCGGCGATCGCCTGGTGGAGGTCGGCTGCGTCGAGCTGTTCAACCGCATGCCGACCGGGCAGACCTTTCACCGCTACATGAATCCCGAACGAGAGATGTCGGCGGAGGCCTTCGCCGTGCACGGGCTATCGACCCAGTTCCTTGCCGACAAGCCGTTCTTCCACGAAGTGGTCGACGAGTTCCTGGAGTTCATCGGCGATGCGCCGCTGGTGATCCACAACGCCTCCTTCGACATCAGCTTCATCAATGCCGAGCTCGACCGTCTCAAGCGGCCGGCGATCCCGCGTGATCGGCTGGTCGACACGCTGCTGCTGGCGCGGCGCAAGCATCCCGGCGTCTCCAACCGCCTCGACGATCTCTGCTCGCGCTATGCGATCGACAATTCTCATCGGACCAAACACGGTGCGCTGCTCGACGCCGAGCTCCTGGCCGAGGTCTATGTCGACCTGATCGGCGCGCGGCAGTCGGTGTTGATCCTGGCAACCGAGACCACGGAGATCCGCTTGGGTGTTTCGGCCGAGATGCTGCGCCGGCAACGCCCGACGCCGCTGGCGCCGCGGGTGACGGACGCCGATCGCGAGGTGCATCGCGCTTTCATCGCCACGCTCGGCGAGAAGCCGATCTGGAACGACTATTTGTCAGCAAGCCAGGGAGCTTAGCTCGGCTTGGCCGGTGCGGGCTGATTGGCAGCCGCCTGGCGCGCCATGTTCTGCCGGTACAGCCCGACGAAATCGACGGGGTCGAGCATCAGCGGCGGGAAGCCACCGTCGCGCACGGACGTGGCGATGATCTCGCGCGCGAACGGGAACAACAGCCGCGGGCATTCGATCAGCAGCATCGGCGACAGCTGCTCCTGCGGGATGTTCAGCAGGCGGAACACGCCGCCATAGACCAGCTCGAAGCGGAACATTACCTTGCCGGCGTTCTCGGCCTTGCCCTCGATGGTGATCGTCACCTCGAAATCATTGTCGCCAACCTTGTTGGCGCCGACATTGATCTGGATGTTGATCTGCGGCGGCTGGGCCTGCGGGGCCAACGAGCCGGGCGCGTTCGGATTCTCGAACGACAGATCCTTGGTATATTGCGCCAGCACGTTGAGCTGGGGAGGAGCGCCCTCGGGCGGGCTGCCGTTGCCGTTGGTCATGAAATGTCTCCTCGCCCATGCCTTGTGTCGTGGCGAGTGGCTAACATAGCCCCGCCTCGCTCTACAAGGCGTCGGCCATTGGCTGAGGCCTCAGGCTGCGGCGAATGGTGAAATTGGCGCCATCCGGGCAAATTCATCATCGTAAACGATTGATTATGGGCCTTTTCCCATCTGCGCCGGGTTTCCCCTCAACCCAAAAAGGCGCTACAATTTGCGCTAGTGTCCGGTTCTAACATTCGCATTATGTTCCGACTGGCTCTGTTGCGAATGTTAGAACCGAAGGACACTAGCAAATGTACGATTCTGGTGCGGTTTTGGATTTGACATTCGCTATGCTGGACTCGCGGTAAACCTGTAGCGAATGTCAAATCCACCGCACCAGCCGAAATATGCCATTGGCCAGGCAAGATTTCGTGCCTACATCCTGCGGACTTGAACGATGCTGTAGTATTCAGCCGTTCCCCTCAGAGCAGGGAACGCACGACCGCCGGGCCCGTTGGCGGCTGAGACCAGAAAGCAGACACGTGGACATCTACACCATCATCTTCCTTGCGTTGGCGGTCTTCATTTTCCTGCGCCTGCGCAACGTGCTGGGCCAGCGCACCGGCAGCGAACGGCCGCCGTTCGATCGCGCCGCCCGCAACGCCGTTCCGGGTGGGACCGACAACAATGTCGTGCCGATTCCGGGGAAGGTGATCGACCAGGCGCCGCTGGCGCCGACCGCCGATGTGACGCCGTCGACCGACCGCTGGAAAGGCCTCGCCGAGCCCGGTTCGGCGCTGGCGCAGGGGCTCGACGCCATCCTCGCCCGCGACTCCTCGTTCGATCCCAAGTACTTCCTGTCGGGCGCACGCAGCGCCTACGAGATGATCGTGCTCGCCTTCGCCAATGGCGATCGCCGCGCGCTGCGCGACCTGCTCTCCTCCGAAGTGTTCGACAGCTTCGAGACGGTCATGCGGGACCGCGAGAAGTACGAGCAGAAGACCGAGACGCGCTTCGTCTCGATCGACAAGGCGGAGCTGGTCGGCGCCGAGATGCGCGACCGCATGGCCCAGCTCACCGTGCGATTCGTGTCGCAGATGATCTCCGTCACCCGCGACAAGGCCGGCACGATTGTCGAGGGCAATCCGGACAAGGTGGCCGACATCACCGACGTCTGGACGTTTGCCCGCGACACCACCTCACGCGATCCGAACTGGAAGTTGGTTGGCACCGGAAGCGCCCACTGATTTGAGATTTCGCACACGGTTCGTCGCGGCCTTATGTGTCACCGTAGCCGTGCTGTCGCTGATCCCGCTTGCCGAATTGGCGGCGCGGACTTACCGCACCCACCACGCCGCTCCAGCCCGTCAGCCGGCTGTCGCTCCGCGCGCGCTTCCCTATCCGCAGCTCGAATTGCCGCTCGCGATCAACGGCAGCCAATACCTCCCGCTTGCCTGGTCCGACGTTCCCGGCTGGAACGAGGACGACCATCTCGCCGCGTTCCAGACCTTCCGCGCCAGCTGCGGCCCGATCGCGGCGCAGGATGCGGCGGCGCTGCCACCGGATTCGCGGGCGCTCGGCGCGTCCTTGCGCGATCCCTGCCGCGTGGCGCGGTCGACCGAGATTTCCGACGGCGCCAGGGCGCGCGCCTTCTTCGAGCAGAATTTCACGCCGCTGAAAAT
>Ga0070741_10014608_pt1 | contig 13539 bp, 11 predicted proteins | sample Coa_R1_4_FD_66440 | JGI IMG/M metagenome (GOLD analysis project Ga0070741, IMG submission 66440) | Surface soil microbial communities from Centralia Pennsylvania, which are recovering from an underground coalmine fire - Coalmine... | ecosystem: Environmental > Terrestrial > Soil > Unclassified ... | reverse complement strand
GGAATCGCCCGCATTCTCCGCCTTCACCCATTCGCCGCCTGTCTTCTCGGCCAGGTCATACACATTCGCAGGCGTATAGTCGGGATTGGACACCCGGCCGGGCGTGAGCGCCGCCGGCCGGATCGCGCGACCCGTAATAATAGCGTTGAATACTGTATCCGCCTTGTCCAGTTCGCGAATCACCTGCCCATCCGTCAGCCGGTAGCTCGTGCTCAGGTTATCCGTCAGGATCAGGATTGCGCGCCGGCCACCCGGCCCCGCGTTCTTGTCCATATAGCGCGCCGCATCCATCACGGCCGAATTGATCATGGTGCTCGTCCCCACATCCCAATCCTTCACCGCGCCGCCGATATTCCGCGCCGTCTCCGCCAGATTGTCGCTGAAGCCCTGCGCCACCGCCGTGGTCTTGGCGAAAACCATCAACGCCACGCGATCGCCCGGCCGCAAATGATCCAGCGCGTCGCGCGCCTCCGCCGAAATCTGATCGATAAATTTCTGCATGCTGCCGCTGATGTCCAGCAAGATAACCAGGTTCAGCGGCTCATCGCCGTGCGCGAACGATACAATCGATTGCGGCTGCCCTTCGTCGGTAACGTTGAAGTTGGTTTTCCCCAAATCCGGAACCAGCTTGTCGCCCTGCGTCACTTGCACGTCCACGCGCACGTCCGAGACGCCCGTCTTAAAGGTCGGTGTGTCGCCTGCCGTATCGCCCGCGGGCTGATCTGACGCCACCGCCGCCGGTTTCGCCGCAAAGTCGTTCTCCTGCGCCGCCAGAGGCGTTAGCATGAGAAGCGTCGAGATGAAACACATCATTGTCGGCACCGCCGGCCACATCGACCACGGAAAGACCGCTTTAGTCCGCGCGCTCACGGGCATCGATACCGACCGTTTAAAGGAAGAAAAGCAGCGCGGCATCTCCATTGACCTCGGGTTTGCGCACCTCTCGCTCTCCGCCGGCGTGCGCGTCGGTCTAGTAGACGTACCGGGCCACGAAAAGTTCATCAAAAACATGCTGGCCGGTGTGAGCGGCATAGACCTCGTTCTCTTTGTTATAGCCTCAGATGAGTCCATAAAGCCACAAACTCGCGAACATTTTGATATTTGTATGTTGTTAGGCATACGGAAGGGCATTGTTGTCCTTTCGAAAGCTGACCTGGTTCCAACCGACCTGATCGATCTGGTGCGCCTGGAAGCGGGCGAATTCATCCGCGGCTCGTTCCTCGATGGCGCCCCGATGGTCGCGGTAAGTGCAACCACCGGCGCCGGCCTGGACGAACTGCGCGCGGAGATCGCGAAAATCGCCGCCACCGTCCCGGCCAAAGACCAATCGCAATATTTTCGCTTGCCCATTGACCGCGCCTTCGCCATGCGCGGATTCGGCGCCGTTGTCACTGGAACGCTGGTCTCGGGCAGCGTTCGCGTTGACCAGGAAGTGGAACTGCATCCCTCCGGCCGGCGCGTCCGCGTGCGAGGCATTCAAGTGCATGGCGTCGATGTTCAGGAAGCTACCGCCGGCCAGCGCACCGCCGTCAACGTCACAGGCGTCGATGCCTCCGAACTCGGCCGGGGCATGGTTTTGGCCGAAGCGGGACGTTTTCACGTCACCCGCCACATCGATTGCTCGTTTCAACTTTTGAACTCGGCCAAGCCGCTCAAGCACCGCGCGCCAGTGCACTTCCACGCCGGAACGGCCGAGTTGCAGGCCGAAATTCGCCGCGTCAAAGGCACGGACCCCATCGCGCCCGGATCGCGCGAATATGTACGCCTCGTCTTGAGTGAACCGCTGTTGATCCTGCCTGGCGACCGCTTTATCGTACGGATGTTCTCGCCCGTGATCACCATCGGAGGCGGCGTCGTCCTCGACATCGATCCCCCGCGCCGTGCCAGATCCGCCGAGCGCCTCCAGATCCTCGAGTCTGCGCCCCCGGCCGATCGCATCGCGCTTCTGGTTCGCGAATCCCGTTATGGCATGGGCATGCCGGACCTCATCGCCCGCACCGGCCTTACCGAAGCGGAGATCCGCAAAGCATCTCAGGGCGGACCCATTACTGTCCTCGAGGCGCCGCAATTTTGGCTTCTCGACCCGGGCTGGGTCCAGGAAAAATTGGAAGCCTTCGTGAAGCATCTGACACTGTTCCATCGGCAGAATCCCCTGCTTGCTGGAGCTTCCAAGGAGGAGCTGCGAAGCCGGTACTTACCCGAGGCTCCTCCCTGGCTGTTGGACGCTCTGCTCGCGCGATCCAAGACGTTAAAAGCCGCTGGTGAAACAATTCACCTTTCTTCTCATAGCGTTACGCTGCGTTCCGACGAGCAGGAGGCCACCTCCAAAATCGAAAATGCATTTCGCGCCGCAGGTCTCGCCACCCCTTCCGTGAACGAAGTCTTGGCCAAATCCGGCATCGACCCTAACCGCGCCAAAACGCTCCTGCAAATCCTCCTCCGCGATCGAAAGCTGATTCGTGTGAGTGCCGAGCTGGTTCTCCACACCTCTACCATGGAGTCCCTCCGCTCCCTGCTTTTGCAAAAGAAGGGTGCCCGCTTCGAAGTCCCCGAATTCAAAGACTGGACAGGTATTTCTCGCAAATACGCCATTCCTCTGCTCGAATACCTGGATCGTGAACGCATTACTCGCCGCGAAGGCAACGCACGCATCGTGCTGTAAGGCGGCTTGACATTTAGGCGAAGAAAAGACGAATATAGTGCTGCTGTGCTCTTCGAAGATGATCCTCCTTCGAAATTGGTCGGAATTGCCCGGCTCGCTGCTTCCAGCGATCTCCTCGAAGCCAAACGTAAGGTGGAATACCTTGAGCTAGAAACCCGCAAGTTCATCGGCCGCGGCTCCGGCCGGATGCGGGAAATCTGGACCATCAATCCCTATCGCGGGTGTGAGTACGGCTGCAAATATTGCTATGCGCGTTACGCTCACGAGTTTATGGAGCTGCGCGATCCCGAACTATTCGAAACCAAAATCTTCGCCAAACATTTCGATGCCAGTGCGTTTCGAGCCGAAGCGCGCCGCTTGGACTCCGGCGACACCGTTTGGATCGGCACCGCCACCGATCCCTACCAGCCCGCGGAGCGCCGTTTCAGGATCACGCGCCAAATTCTCGAAATCTTCTCCGAGGGCCGGGGTCTCGATTTCGGCATTACCACCAAATCCGATTTTGTCGCGCGCGATGCGGATTTGATGGCGCAAATCGCAAGGCACAATCGGATTCGCGTCCATCTCACCATTACGACGCTCGATGAGCGCCTCGCCCGCCTCCTCGAACCTCGCGCACCGCGTCCCGAACTGCGATTGGCCGCGCTGAGGAAGCTCACCTCGGCGGGAGTCCCCGTCAGTGTGCTGGCGCATCCCGTCATGCCCCTCATCAACGACGCCGAAGAAAGCCTGGATCAAGTTTGCGCAGCCGCCGCGCGCTGCGGCGCTTCCGCATTCAGCGCCGCGCCAGTGTTCTTGAAGCCCTGTTCCTACCAGGTTTTCCTTCCGTTCCTCGAACAACATTTTCCTCATCTGGTCCGGCGTTATCGCGAGCGCTTCGACAAATCCGCCTATCTCAAAGGGCATTACCCCGAGATGATTGCCGAACGGGTCAATGCCATTCGCGCGCGCCACAAACTCGCGGGTTGGTCAAACGTAGAGTGGCCTGCGGACGATCAGCTCTCACTCTTTCCGACACTCGAAAAACCGCCGGCAGCTGCGGAACGGCGCAGTACTTTACAACGCAAAGTAAATAGCCTATAATCCTCCCATGGCTACTGTCCGGAGCATTCGCGTTCCTCGCGCTCAACCGGTCTCCCTGCAGACCCACGCGATGGACAACCTCCGCGTCATTCGCGAAACCATGGAACGTGCCGGTTCTTTCACCGCGGTTCCTGGTTGGGGCGGAGTGGCGATGGGCTTCAGTGCGCTGGCGGCGGCCGCAATCGCAGCGCGGCAGCCCACCGTGGAACGCTGGCTCGCCACCTGGCTGATCGAAGCGGCCTTCGCGATGGCTCTCGCGGTGGTCGCAATCAAACGCAAAACGAAGTCCATGCAAGGCCCGCTCATTTCCGCGCCCGCCCGCCGGTTTGTTTTGAGCTTCGCGCCGCCCTTGCTGGTCGGCGGTTTGCTCACCGCGGTCTTGTTCCAGGCCGGCATCGCGCGCGCCATCCCTGGCGCATGGCTCCTGCTCTATGGAACCGGCGTCGTCACCGGCGGCGCGTTCTCTGTCCGAGTGGTCCCCGTGATGGGCCTGTGTTTCATGTCGCTCGGGGCCGTAGCTCTGTTTTGTCCCTTCGCGTGGGGCACCGCGTTTCTGGCCGCCGGTTTTGGACTGTTGCATATCGCATTTGGAATTGTCATTGCCAGGAGGTATGGTGGCTAGACAAAACACAGCAAGAAAAGAAGACAAGGCGGTAGCCGCGCGCGCCGCCGTCACCCGCGCATCTGCCGGCCTGGATCGGCTGATCTATGAGCCCATTCGCCTGCGCATCGTCAGTGCGCTCGCCGTAAATCCCTCGCTCAGCTTCAACGAATTGAAGAAGCTGCTCGACACCACGGACGGAAACCTGAGCGTTCACGCCCGCAAACTCGAAGACGCCAACTACATCGTCTGCAGCAAATCTTTCGAAGGACGCATGCCGAAAACGCAATATCGCTTGACCGACACCGGGCGCCGCGCCCTGGAGAAGTACCTCAACCACATGGAGGCTCTAATTCAGGCCATCCGCAAGTAACGCTTGATCGAAGACGGCCCCTTTTTTTCGGACTACTCTTTATGTCACAAAGAACTTCAGACCAATCGGCCGCGCACGCCTCTGTCCCGTTCATCCACGCCGCCATCATTATGGACGGAAATGGCCGCTGGGCCGCCGCCCGGGGACTCCCGCGCGTGGCCGGGCATAGCGCCGGAGCGGAGTCTCTACGCCGCGCCGTGGAAGCAGCCCCCGATCTGGGCATCCAAACGCTCACCGTGTATGCCTTCTCCTCCGACAACTGGCGGCGTCCGCAGCCCGAAGTCGCGGCCCTGATGAAGCTGTTCCACAGCTATTTGCGGCGCGAACAGGCCCGCTGCGTCGACCAGGGCGTACGCGTTTCGGTAATTGGCCGGCGCGATCGTCTGCCTCGCCTGCTGCTGCCTGTCATCAAGGAATGCGAGCAGGCCACGGCTCGCGGAAAGAAACTCCACTTGCGCCTGGCCGTCGATTATTCTTCTCGCGACGCAATCGCAGCCGCCGCTCGCGTGCTGAAGCAAAAGGCCACGCGCGAATCGCTATCCAAGGCCCTCGGCGCCGCTGACGTCGATCTGCTGATCCGCACCGGCGGCGAACAGCGCCTCAGCGATTTCCTGCTCTGGGAATGTGCCTACGCTGAGCTGCTTTTCACCCCCGTCATGTGGCCCGACTTCACCGCCGCCGACCTTGCCGCCGCCGTCAACGAATTCCGCTCCCGCGAGCGCCGCTTCGGTGCGCTTCCGCATGCCGCTTTGGCGTGAAAGAGCCCTTTAGCATAACCCTTCTGCGCAACGGCATCATCGCGATCATCGCAGGCGCCGTGATCGCGCGATTTTGGGGCGGACTATCACGCTGGCCGCTAGCCACTCTCTTGGCGCTATGGCCATCCTTGGGCGGTCACTACGTGGAGGTTTGGTTCCTCAATTGGTTTCGGCCCCGCCTACCGCCCTCGCGTCCAGTGCAGGTTTCGGCTCGCCTTGCGGTCTGGTTCGTTGGTGGTATCGGTCTCGCAATCGGCATGCTTCTGACCACATGGTGCTATCACGATTCCGGCCGCTGCATTGGCCAAGATTGCTGTGGTACGCAGGCCTTGCCTTTCTCTCGATCGAGCTTGTGGTACACCTCGTTCTCGAGCTGCGCGGCCGGCCAAGTTTCTACAACGGGGGCGGATAGACCGCGCGGCGCTAGCCTAGTTTGCCGAGAATCGCAAACATACGCTCGCAATTCGGCGCGGCCTTTCGCACTTTCGCCGGATCGATCGACTCAAGCAGCTTCGCTCCATGCTTGACCTTGTGATATTCACCGCCTGCCGCCTTCTTCAAACGCTCGAACACGTCCCGTTTCGGAACCTCTTCCACCTTTGGATTCCCCTTCGGAGCCTGTTGTCCGAACAGACCCTCTAGCGCGTCAGGATCTGCGAGAAACCACGATTCCATCACTTGCACCATCCAAAACACCGACTCTTGGTCACACTCTCCAAGAGCTTTCTTACGGCGCTGAAACTCCTCCGGCTCCTCGTGATCGAGCAGCAGGACGTTCCACGAATCGCGGTGCGTGCTGACAGCATCCAGGAAGTCCTGGATCGGTGTGGCCCTCGCTTCTACAACCTGAAACTTACATCGCTTGCTTCTGGCACGCTCCACGATCTCTCTCAGAAACTTGTGGAATCCCGGCTTCAGTGCCTTGTCGCCTTCGAAATAGATCCGAAGCTCCGTTACCACCGATTTCCGCCGATTTCTCCTTTTCGCCATAGTTCTCCGAGCGTGTACCTCTCTAACCAAATCGAAAGTTGCTTCTTGCGCAGGCGCTTGAATTGAGTACCATTGTCGAAATCTCTCTCCGTTACGAGAACAGTCTCCGGACGGTCAGAGAGGGCATCGATAAGCGCTTCGGAATGCGTCGTTATTATGAGTTGAGTGCGTTCCGACGCCTGAACTAAGGCTTCGGCGATTATCTGGACCGCCTCATGATGGAGACCAACCTCGGGCTCCTATATGCAGATTAACGGAGAAGGATCGGGTTCCAGAAGTACCGCTAAAAGGCAAAGAAGCTTGAGCGTTCCATCGGAGAGCCGCCAGGATGGAAGTTGCTCTAGTAGTCCGCTTTCCTCGATATAGGTTTTAGCGAAGGGCCCGTCTAGTCCGACCTTCACCTCACGAAAACGATCGTAGAAGCGATTTATATATGCGCCAACTTTTTCTCGAAGGCGTTTGAAATCCATATCGTGCAGAACCAGCGCTAGATTGTCTCCTCCGTCTTCCAACGGCCCTTTCGCCATCGAAGTCGAAACTCCCCCTCTTGCTCCGGAACTGATCGTCGTCCGGAACTCCCTATAAATCTTAAGTGCCTCGAATCTTCGGCCTACACGAGTGATAGGAGTGGGGTCAACGGGGCTCTTAGATAAAGCGAAAGCCGACTGATTCGATACGACAGCGCTGCCGTTCATACCCCTGAACGTCTTTCGGAAGGACGGCCCAAATATTAGCTTGTTGGAAGTCCGGTAAAAATATGTCCCAGCACTCGTCCTCTCCGGATTGGAAGACTGAGTACCTAACACCTCGCGTACAATTGTGAAGCTCTGAGACTCCTCCGCAAATTCAAGGCGATACTTCAAGGGGTCGTCGCCAAGCAGATCGCATTCGATGACAGCAACTGGAAACGGCTTCGCGAGGGAGCAAACAAAGTGAACCCCACCTAGTTTGCGGATTGCACCAGCCAAATCCACCGGCGCCGCCTGCAGCAGACCAATCGCCTCAATCAGATTACTCTTCCCCGACGCGTTCGCCCCAATCAGCACGTTCAACGCCCGCAGTTCCACCTCGGTCTTCCGGAACGACAGCAGGTTCTCCAACTTGAGCTTGTGCAGCAACACCGGTACAGTCATTCTAACGATGATCCATGTCTGCACTCCAGCCGCCGCGCTCCTCCTCACTGGATTCGCCGCCGCACAGCCGGTTCCCACATCCGCGTGCGACTTCGACGGCTTTAACATCGATGCCCAACTCGCGGAAGTAAAGGCAGCATCCCCCGCGTACTACGGCTGCGCTACCGGCAAGTGTCTCCCCATGCGCCTCCGGCCCGGCGATCCGGTCGTAATGAATCGTAGCGAGGGTGATTGGACGTGTGGCTATCTCGTCGCTCGCGACGGCGCCGCGCAGGGCTGGATCCGCTCCAACCATATTCGCCCGATTCCGGCCGATCCAAACCCGCCAGTCACCGCTTTCATCGGAACGTGGCTGCAAGAGTCGAACCGCATGCGCATTCGAGCTTCGAAAACCGCCGGCAGCCTGGAACTCACCGGCGAGGCCTCATGGCACGGCCGTCGCGGCAGCGTCAATACAGGCGAAGTCTCCGCCGTCTCTGCCCCACAAGGCAACAAGCTGCACTTCCAAGATGATGCTTGCCGGATCGATCTCGCTCTATTGGGCCGATTCATCCTCGCGAATGACAACAACATGTGCGGCGGAGCGAACGTCCGATTCTGGGGCATTTGGAAGCGCGCAGCTGCTACAGCGCCCGGAAAATGACCGTCAGCGGGTATGCCCAGGATATGGATGCGCTCCGGCCAGCGTGTCCGCTATCGTTCGTGCCGATTCCGTCGTAATCAGCGTGTTCTGAAAGAGCGCTATTTTCCATTGGCCATTTGCGTTCTTCTCCGCCACCAGCGTCGGACGGGCCTCGATATTCTGCTCCTGGTCATCCAGGTACCACTTCAGATATGCGTGAATGAAGACCACCGCTACGTCTGGCCGCACGAAACGCACCTTCTCTACCTCATAACGGTTGTGGCTGCCTTTGTAGATCGTGTCGAAGATCCTGCGATGACCTTGCTCGATGTCTTGGCTTCCGTGAAAGAACCCGCCCAGCACATGAATGAAGTCGGCGTCGCCGGCAAACTCCGCAGCCCACGCCACGCTGTCCGCTTTGTTCCATGCCTGTTCGAGTCTGTGTACCATTTCCAGCAGAGCTCCTTGCTCCCCCGTCATCCTAGCCTCCTCATTGCCAGTTTAATCTCCGAGCGGCAGCCGTCCGCGTTGTGGTTCTTGATGTCGAGAGTTCGTAGAATGGTGACACCGCTTTACAACTGAATGGATGAACTGCAGCTATATTCCGTCGTCGGCGAGGAAGGTTTTGCGCGCCTGGTTGCGGCATTCTATCGGCAAATTCCGAAAGACGACATCCTGGGCCCCATGTATCCGGCAGCGGACTTGGAAGGGGCCGAACTGCGCCTCCGCGATTACTTGATTTACCGCTTTGGCGGACCCGATCGCTACATTCGAGATCGAGGCCATCCCCGCCTGCGCGCGCGCCACTTTCCATTTGCAATTACGCAAGCCGCTCGCGATCGGTGGATGTCACTAATGACGGAAGCCCTTGAGGGCGCGGGTTTCCCACGTGAGGCCCGGGAGACACTGCGGGCATTTTTCGATGCTATGTCTACCTTCATGATTAACCAGGGCGGATCCACGGCTCAGTCTTGAAGTGAACAATAGGGTGCGCTCAATCAGCTAATCTTGCGGACATAGCCCGGCAACCCTGATCGGGGTATTCCAGCGGGCGCGATCCACAATTCCGAGGGTCTTCCCCCAGCCTCCAGAGATGAATACGATCTCTCGGTTCCGATCGTCGCTCGGATATCGGACTCACGCGGCGCGAACCCTCGAACCACAAATTCGTGGTCTTCGTACCGACATTCGTTCGCCGGATCTCGTTTGCGAATCCTGACTGAGGCTGGAGAAGATAGCAAAGAGCGTGGCCCTGCGCGGGAAAATTGGCTGCCCAACGTTTGAGCTTCTGAAATCGAGAGGCCGTCAGGATCAGGAAGGCCGCCGTCGAACTCTCGTGTCCGTTGTTCTTCTTACGCTGTCGCGCCTGAAAAAATCTCCAAGCGCGAATTCTGCTTTGCACAAGGAGCTTCTCGTGCAACGCAGATCTATAAGCTGAAGGTCTTCCGCGATCACGGCGTCATCTTCAACGATTAGAAATCGCGCTTGCCCCACGTTCTTCCTGCTGCCGTTTAGACGGAGTAAGCGGGAAGGTGACCACCCATTTGACACCGCTTCCGTTAACACATGCATATTCCGCGCGGCATTGCCGTAAGAGCAACCGCACGAGCTGAAGTCCCATTGAGCTTGTTCTCTCGACGTCTATCCCGCAAGGGAGACCGACGCCGTCGTCCTGAACCTCCAGCCGAGCGGCGCCGTTGTCCAACAACTCACCGTCCGCGATGCTCTGCGGGAGGTGCCGCAGAGATACAGCTACATGTCCGGCGCGGCCTGCGGGAAAAGCGTGTTTAAAGCAGTTAATGATAAGTTCGTTCGCAATCAAAGCCAACGGAGCAGCCCGTTCCATATCTACGACAACGTCGGCCACATCGATGTTGAACGTGATTTCTGGCCGGCCATGGAGTTTTTGGAGGGTCAACGCCAGCATCCGTAAATATCCGCCCAATTCTACTTCTGCAAAGTCTCCTGACGCATAGAGCCTTTCATGCAGTTGGGCGATAGTCTGCACCCGTCCTCCGGCTTCGTTGAGGGCGGAGACCACGTCAGCGTTATCGGTGTACCCGGACTGAAGGTTCAGAAGCCCGGCGATCGTTTGGAGATTGTTTTTCACCCGGTGATGGATCTCCTGCACCAGAGCTTCTTTCTCCCGTACCAGTAGCTGCAGTTCCAGTTCCCGATCGTGAAGCGCAGTCACGTCTTCGATGGCCAGCAGTATGAGATCCGCTTGATCCTTGCGGCGGCGTAATTTCCGGGCGTTCAAACGCATCACCTTCTGACCGATCTCAGGAAATGCGTGCGTGACTTCGTACCCGGAAAAAGCACTATTGCTTGGAAGAATGTCTTCAAGCAATGTTTTGAGTTTGGGGATATTCCACTGCCCGTTTCCCAACTCGTAGAGCTTCCGGCCAAGCGTTTCAACAGGCTCAACCTTAAATCTTAGGTAGAAACTGCGGTTTGCAAGGATAACCTTCAGCATTGGGTCCAGGAGAAGCACGGAATCCTGTACCGTATCGACAATCGCCTCTGCCAGGAGCGGCGCGTCCTCAATCAGGCCTCGCAGCGAAAGCAGGTCCTTCAGCGGACCCCGGTGGGGTTCAGCTGGCATATGCCTATTAGACTACGCCTTCGGTTTAGCGAGCACGCCGTTCCGGCGACCATCCAGCAGGACTGCGGTTCTCGTCGCTGGCAGCCCGTTGCTTGCACCATTTCAAGCAGCCGAGGTGTGCCGCCAGTGTGGATACCGAGAATGTGTTCCACTGAAACTTCGCGTCGCCGTCCCAGAGGGTATAACTAATCTCGGAGGCATCGGCAAAAACGCTAGGCCGTATTTATTCCGCGGGTCATCCGTGATATCCACCGCCTCTCCATCGGTAATGCCGTTACGGATGTCGTGAAATCCACCTTGGTTCGAAGAAAAGCGAGTAACCGTCCGTCGCGCGTAAATAGACCACGGAATCGGGAGCGAATCCTACCGGAAAGAGCGCGCTAGTCCGGCTTGCGATCCGAGACGAGGCTCGATGGATGCTGCATATCGTCCCGATCGAATCGCCGCAGGAGCACTCCGAACGGACCTGGCCGCGGTTCGCTCCATCGATTCACGCTGGTTTAGCGCATCGAAAAACGCCCTAGGCGGACGAGGTCCTGTCTGGGGTTGCCACTGGCCTCGGCCGGCCAAGCCGGGTGTCATTCAGGAACTCCATTTCCATCCAGTCAGTTGCCGCGGTCAATTCTCCAATTGCAATGAACGTAGATGGAAAACCAGCCGACGTGCTGGGCGCGCCCGGCTCCCCCTGCCCTGGGGCGCGAATACCGGTCTACTAGGCCCTTTCAATCTGAGGCCCAGTACCGAAAAACATTTGCCAATGCGCCAGATCCGCTAAAATAGGATTAGGCGTCCTACGCCTACTATGATCCTAGACTCCACGCTGGCAAAGGTCTTCGGGACCAGAAACGAACGCGAGGTCAAGCGTCTCCGTCCCATCGTTGCCTCTATCAACGACCTGGAGCCCGCCCTCCAGCAGCTCTCCGACGCCGATTTGGCGGCCAAAACTGTTGAATTTAAGCAGCGCATCGCAAACGGGGAGTCCCTTGACGATCTGCTCATCGAAGCCTTTGCCGTCTGCCGCGAGGCGGGCCGGCGCGTCTTGAATATGCGGCACTTCGACGTCCAACTCATTGGCGGAATGGTACTGCACCGGGGCCGGATCGCCGAAATGCGAACCGGCGAAGGCAAAACGCTGGTTGCCACCCTGCCCTGCTATCTGAATGCTCTGGAAGGCAAGGGCGTCCACGTCGTCACCGTCAATGATTACTTGGCCAAGCGCGACGCCGAGTGGATGGGCCGCATTTACAAGTTCCTCGGTCTCTCCGTCGGTATCATCGTCCATGACCTGGATGACGAAGAGCGCAAGCATAGCTACAACTGCGACATCACCTACGGCACCAATAACGAGTACGGCTTCGATTACCTCCGCGACAACATGAAGTTCCGCCTGGAGGATTGCGTACAGCGCCCCCACAATTTCGCCATCGTTGACGAGGTGGATTCCATCCTGGTCGACGAAGCCCGCACCCCACTCATCATCTCGGGGCCCAGCGAAGAATCGACTGACAAGTATTACAAGATCAACCGCATCATTCCGCGCCTGATCCGTGGTGAAGAGATCAAAGGCAAGGAGCCGGGCGAAAGCTACACCACCGGCGATTACACGGTCGACGAAAAGCATCGCAGCGCCGCGCTGACCGAGGAAGGCATCGCGAAAGTCGAAAAGCTCCTCGGCTGCGGCAATCTCTATCAGCCCGAGAACTGGTCCACGCTGCATCACGTCCAGCAGGGGCTCCGCGCCCACGTGCTTTTCCAGCGCGACAAAGATTATCTGGTGCAGGATGGCCAGGTTATCATCGTGGACGAATTCACCGGACGCGTGATGCCCGGCCGGCGCTGGAGCGATGGCTTGCATCAGGCCATCGAAGCCAAGGAAAACGTCAAGATCGAGCGCGAAAACCAGACGCTGGCTACCATCACCTTCCAGAATTATTTCCGCCTGTACAAAAAGCTTGCGGGCATGACCGGTACGGCCGAAACCGAGGCCGCCGAGTTCGAAAAGACTTACAAGCTCGACGTGATGGTGATTCCCACCAATCGTCCGATGATCCGCAAGGAATATCAGGACATGGTCTATCGCACCGAGCCTGAGAAATTCCGCAACGCGGCCAAAGAGATCAAGACCCTGAACGAAAAGGGCCAGCCGGTTCTGGTCGGCACCATCTCGGTGGAAAAATCCGAGCGGCTTTCCGCCCTGTTGAAAAAAATGGGCGTCAAGCACGAGGTCCTGAACGCGAAAAATCACGAGCGCGAGGCCTTCATCATCGCCCAGGCGGGGCGCAAAAACGCCGTCACCGTCTCGACCAACATGGCCGGCCGCGGTACCGATATTCTGCTGGGCGGCAATCCGGAATTCCTCACCAAGGAATATCTGAAAAAGGAAAACAAGGATCCCGATCTTTACCAGACCAGCCCCGCCGGATCCCCCGAGCGGGAGGAATGGGACCGGGTGATGGCGCGTTTTCGCGCTGAAACCGCCAGCGAACACGATGAAGTGGTCGCGCTGGGCGGACTGCACGTGCTCGGCACCGAGCGCCACGAATCCCGCCGCATCGATAACCAGCTTCGTGGACGCGCCGGACGCCAGGGCGACCCCGGCAGCTCGCGCTTCTATCTATCGCTGCAAGACGACCTGATGCGCATCTTCGGCGGCGAGCGCATGCAGAATCTCATGCTGCGGCTCGGCATGGAAGAAGACGTGCCGATCGAGTC
>Ga0070741_10014607_pt1 | contig 13540 bp, 15 predicted proteins | sample Coa_R1_4_FD_66440 | JGI IMG/M metagenome (GOLD analysis project Ga0070741, IMG submission 66440) | Surface soil microbial communities from Centralia Pennsylvania, which are recovering from an underground coalmine fire - Coalmine... | ecosystem: Environmental > Terrestrial > Soil > Unclassified ... | reverse complement strand
CTCCAGCACGTAGCGCAGCCGGCCGGCGAACCGCTCCGGATCGACAAGGTCGCCCATGCGGATGCCGATCCGCCCCACCTTATCGGCGAAGGCGGGGCCGACACCGCGGCCCGTGGTGCCCACGGCGAGCGGGCCGCGCAGCTCCTCGTCCAGCCGGTCGATGATCGGGTGGTACGGCATCACCACGTGAGCGCGATCGGAGATATAGAGCCGGTCGACGGCGACGCCGCGGTCGACCAGCTTGTCGATCTCGGTGATCAGCCGCGCCGGCTCAAGCGCCACACCGTTGCCGACGATGCAGGTCTTGTCGCCGTAGAAGATGCCGGCGGGCACGACGTTGAGCTTGAATTTGCCGCGCTCGTTGATCACGGTATGGCCGGCGTTGTCGCCGGCGGAGTAGCGTGCGACGATCGTGGCGCGCCGCGCCAGCAGATCGACGATCCGTCCCTTCCCTTCGTCGCCCCACTGCCCGCCGATGACCACCGTTGCCGGCATGGCCGCCCCAATCTAGCGGCCGGCCGCTCGCTGGCAGACCGCGCCGCAGGCCGGCACACGAAAGCGCGCCCCGGAGGCGCGCCCGTCGCCGGACCAAACCCACGGCATTGTAGAGGCCACGCCCGAACTCCGCAATACGTCCTCGCCTCGAACGCCAGCAGCGGCAAACTCGGGTCAGCCGCTGGATCCGGAGTTATGCATCCCGCCGCGTCTCGACGCCGGTGCAGGCGCGGCGGTACGCTCGTGCGCACCGGCGCAACGCCGCGATCTGGATCGCAAACGCCATGTCCGCTGCCCATCGGTCCGGCGAAGCACCGCGCGGCGTGACCGCGCACATCTCCGGCCCGGAGCCCGCCGAGTGCTTCCACGGCGCGGCGGTGCTGCGCATGCGGCCGCACCCGCTCGCAGGCGCTCCCTCGCTTCAGCTCGGCGTGCCCGACGACGCGCTGGGCTTCCGCCCGCGGCCAAACGCACGCTACAGCGTTGAGATCGAAGAAGACGCGGCACGCTACAGCAGCCACGCCGTCTGGCTGGAACGGGTACAAAGTTCGTGGTGGTTCGTGTTGGACGCCGGGCAGGGAATAGGGAGTAGGGAATAGGGGATAGACGCTCAGGTGTGCTTCTCGGTGCTGTTGCCGAGCAGGCGCGCACGCAGAGCCGTCAACATTTTGCCGAGTTCGGTTGAAAGGGCAAAATCTGCCGCGATCTCTTGTTCAGCAAGGCAACCAACGCCTACAGCCACGAGCAAGCACGTCTCGGTTTCACTCAGCGAGCTATGCGCGATTGAGAGGAACTGGGCATAGTCCTTTCTCGTTCCGCGCGAATCTCCCTCCGCGATGTTGGTGGCGACCGAGACTACGGCCCGCGTCGTCTGAGACGTAAGTCCATAGACTTCGCTGCGCGGGAATCGCTTTGCCAAGGAATAGACGACACCGGCCAGTTCCATAGCCTTTTGCCATACCACCAGATCCTGGTGCGACCGCGCGATGTCATTCCGACCGCTCTTACGCACGACCGCTCCTTCTAAACTGTATTCCCTATTCCCTGAACGCCATGCGCGTCATTTCGACTTCGAAGCCGAGGCTGGCCCAGAAGGCGGCGGCGCGGGTGTTGCGGCGCAGCACGGAGAGGCGGATCTCGCGCACCTGGTGGCGGCGAAACTCGGCCAGCATCGCCTGCGCCAGCGCCCTGCCGGCGCCGCCGCGCCGCGCCTCCGGCACGATGTAGAACTCGTCCACGTAGCCGTCGGTGATGTCCTGCCGGTACCAGTGGAAGCCGATGATGAACACGCAGAAGCCGATGCGCCTGCCATCGCGCTCCGCCCACCAGAAGCGGCGGTCGCCCGGCTCGCGCAGCAGGCGGCGGTACTGCTCGCGCGAGAACGGGTCGGGGAAGTCGTTGAACGTCTCCAGCTCCTCCCAGTAGCGCGCGAACCAGTCGAGGAACTCCTCGATCTCCTTCTCGGCCACCGGGCGCACCTGGATCGCGGCGCCAGCGCTCGCTGCCTCGCCCATCGCAGCTCCTCCTCGTTCGTTGCGCTCACATCGGCTATGCGCGCCAGAGGCGCGGCTGTACACCCTGGGCCAGTTCCGGCGCGTTGAACGCCTCGATGCGGTGCGGATCAAGGCGCAGCAGGCAGAAGTTCGGGTCGTGTGCGCCCCGCCAGATCACGCCGGGGTCGTAGCCGGCGATCGGGTCGCCTTTGAAAACCAGCCAGATCCGTGACTTCTCGGCCGCATCCTCGACGACGGTGCAAACGCCGGTGACGGTGAGGTGGCGACCCTCCTTCGTCCAGTAGAACAGCTCGGCGCGCGGGTTGCGCTGAAGCTGCCGCACCTTGGCGGAGCTGCTGCGCGTGGCGATCCAGACGGCGCCTCCCTCCCACACCGGATGCACGACGCGCACGTGCGGCTGGCGCCCGCCGGCCGTGGCGAGGAAGGCCCAGATCGCCGCTTTGACCGTGGCAGTGATCTCCGCGTCGAAGCCGGTGCCGGCGGCGATGATCGGTGCGCCGGGGCCGTTGCTCATCTCGTCCTCGCTCTCGCTATCATGTGGCGAATGCGCGGCAGGCGCCGCGTTGGGCGCGATCATAGCGGAGTACGCGGCTGCGAGCGCCGGCCGGAGCGGAGGTTGCCATGCAGGAGTCGGCGGAAGACCTGGCACGGCTGCAGGCGCTGATCGATCGCGGCATCGCGCAGGCGGGGCCGTTCCTGCGTAGCTCGTTCGAGATGCCGGAGCACTCGCTCTCCGCGCGGCAGGTCGTCTCCGTGTTCGAGGGGAACACGGTCGTGGCGCTGAGTACGGCCACCGCCGGCGGCGAGCCGCGCGTCGCACCGATCGGCTGCCTGCTGATCGGCGGCGTCTTCTACATTCCCACCACGCGCACGGCGGCGCGCTACCGCATGGTGCGGCGCCAACCGAAGGTGGCGCTCACCGCGTTCGAGGGGATCGACCTCGCCGTGATCGTGCAGGGCACGGCGCGACCGGTGCACCAGGACGATGCCGACTACGCGCGGATCGAGGCGCTGCACCTGGAGTTCGGCGGCACCAGCCCGAGCGGCTGGGGCGAGCCGGACAACGGCTGCTACCTGGCGATCGTGCCGGACTCGATCATCACCTACGCCCGCTACCCGGAGCAGATCGGCGTGGAGCCGACAGGCTAGCGCGCTCCCGCTCGCGAGCAAGAGTCTGCGTAATTCTCGCTAAACCTCCGAGATCGCCGCGAACGGATGTATAGATCCGTTTGACGCCGCGCCGGGGCCTTCGGAGACTGGATCGTGGCCGCGGCGCCGCCCCTGCGTCGCGCCGCCGCGGCAGGGCGGGCTGCTGCCGCCGCGCGCACGCCGGCTCCTTCTACGAGTTTCGAGCCGCGGGCGCGCCATTCGCACGGCAGGAGTCGCACGCGTGATCCCCACCGCCCGCGCCCTGCGGCCGCTCGCGGCCGCGCTGCTGGCCGCCGCCTTCATCGCCTGCAGCAGCAGTAACAACAACGCCGGCAACACGGCCAACACCGCTGCAACGCAGCCCCCGCCCGCCGCCACCGTGGCGAGCACGGCAGCCGCGACCTCGCCCGCTACGCCACGTGTCACAGCGGCGGTCGCTTCCCCGGCAGCCGCCTCGCCCACCCGCGCGGCCTCGCCCGCTGCCGCCATCGCGACGGAGACGGCGCCGAAGCTGCCGGCCACGGCTACCGACAAGGACGGCAAGAGCGTCCAGGTCGCCAGCATCGACCGGATCGTGCCGCTCGACGGCGATATCACCGAGATCATCTATGCGCTCGGGCTCGGCCAGAACGTGGTTGGCGTCGATATCAGCTCGACCTACCCGCCGGATGTCGCCAAGCTGCCGCAGATCGGCTACCAGCGCACGCTCACGGCCGAGCCGATCCTCGCACTCAAGCCGACGCTGATCATCGGCGACGAGATGGCCGGCCCGCCGCCGGTGATCGACCAGTTGCGCGGCGCCGGCGTGCCCGTCGTCATCTTCAAGTACGATGCCTCGATCGACGGCATTCCCACCAAGATCCGCAACATCGCCGCGGCGCTCGGCGTACCCAACCGCGGCACCCAGCTCATCGCCGGCGAGCAGCAGTCGGTCGCCGACGCAAGGGCGCTGGTGGCGAAAGCGACGAGCAAGCCGAAGGTCGCGTTCCTGAACATCCGCGGCGGCGGCACGCAGCAGATCTGGGGCCAGGGCTTCCCCTCGCACGACATGATCGTGGCGGCGGGCGGCGTGGACGCCGCCGACGCCGCCGGCATCCAGGGCTCGAAGCCGATCACGGCCGAGGCGCTGGTGACGGCCGCACCGGACGTGATCCTGATCACCACCTCGGCGCTGAAGGACGCGGGCGGCGTTGAGGGCGTGCTGCAGATCCCCGGCATCGCCCAGACGCCGGCAGGGCAGAACAAGCGCGTGGTGAGCCTGGAGGATCAGTACCTGCTCGGCATGGGTCCGCGCACCGGCCAGGCGATCATGGACCTGGCGAAGCTGCTGCACCCCGAGCTGAAGTAGGGCGGACAGGGATCGGTGTTAAGGAGTAGAGGGGTAGAGGCCACTTGTGGCCCTCATCCCCCGGCCCCTTCTCCCAATGCTGGGAGAAGGGGAGAACGATTACCGGGGGTGCGGGGCTGAAGGCGAAGCGATGGATGCCGCCCGGCGCTGTGGCTGGCCTTTAGCCGCCAACCGGCGGATCGCAGCTCCCCTCTCCCAGGATTGGGAGAGGGGCAGGGGGTGAGGGCCGAACGGCCGGTTGGAACCGAACGCATGCAGCTTGAGCGACCGTGGGGAAGGGGGAGACGCAGCCGGCGCGAAGGCACGGCGGTTACCGGCGCCGTCGTGCGCTCGCGGCCCGCGCTCTTTCCCGTGCTGCTGCTGCTGCTCGTCGGCGCGACGCTGCTGAACGCGGGGATCGGCGCCGTGCGCATCTCGCCGCCGGAGGCGGTCGCGATCGTGCTGCGCCACCTCGGTCTGCATCTCGACGTTACCGTGACGCGACAGCAGGACGCGGTGCTCTGGGCGATCCGTCTGCCGCGCATCGTCATGGCCGGGCTGGTCGGTGGGGCGCTGGCGCTCGCCGGCGCCGTGCTGCAAGGAATCTTCCGCAACCCGCTGGCCGAACCGGGGCTGATCGGCGTTTCGGCCGGCAGCGCCCTGGGCGCCGTGGCGGCGATCGTCGCCGGCTTCACGGCGCTGGGTCCGGCCTCGCTGCCACTTGCAGGTTTCGTCGGCGGGCTGCTGGCCACGCTCGCGGTCTACCGCTTCGCCCGCTACGGCGGCCGCACCGAAGTGGTGACGCTGATCCTGGCCGGCGTGGCGCTCAACGCGATCGCCGGGGCGCTGACGGGGCTGTTGCTCTTTCTCGCCAACGACGCGCAGCTACGCAACGTCGTCTTCTGGCAGCTCGGCAGCCTGGGTAGCGCCACCTGGACCACGGTCGGTGCGGTGGCGCCGTTCGTGCTGATCGGCACACTGGTGCTGCCGCGCTACGGCCGCACGTTGAACTTGCTGGTACTGGGCGAGCGCGAGGCGCGTCACCTGGGCGTGGACACCGAGCGGGCGCGGTTCCTGCTGATCGCGATGGCGGCGCTGCTCACCGGTGCGGCGGTGGCCGTGGCCGGGGTGATCAGCTTCGTCGGCCTGGTCGTGCCGCACATCGTGCGCCTGATCGCCGGGCCGGACCACCGCACGCTGCTGCCCGCCAGCGCCTTGGCCGGTGCCACGCTGCTCCTGCTGGCCGACCTCTTCGCCCGCACCGTGGCGCTGCCGCGCGAGATTCCGCTGGGCGTGGTCACCGCGCTGGCCGGCGGGCCGTTCTTCCTCTGGCTGCTGGACCGCACCCGCCAAGAGCACGGCGGCTGGGGATGATCGTGCCATGCCACGCCTTGAGGCCCGCGGCGTCTCCTACCGCGCCGGCGAGGCGCTGCTGCTCGACGGCGTGAGCATCGAGCTGCGGCCGGGCGAGGTGCTGGCGCTGGTCGGGCCGAACGGCGCCGGTAAGTCGACCCTGCTGCGCGTACTCGCCGGCGACCTGGCGCCGACGGCGGGCGAGGTGCTGCTGGACGGTGCAGCGCTGGCGGCGTTCAGCCCGCGGGCGCTGGCGCTGCAGCGGGCGGTCATGCCGCAACAGACGGTGCTACAGTTCAGCTTCACCGCGTTTGAAGTCGCCTTGATGGGCCGCAGCCCCCACCTGGGCACGAGCCGCGGCGAGAGCGAGACGGACCTGGCGATCGTGCGCGAGGCGCTGGCACGGGCGGATGTGCTGGCGCTTGCCGGCCGCGCCTACCCCTCGCTCTCCACCGGCGAGCAGCAGCGGGTGACGCTGGCGCGGGTGCTGGCGCAGCAGTCGCCCATCCTGCTGCTTGACGAGCCCACTTCGGCGCTCGACATCCGCCATCAAGAGCTGGTGATGGCGATCGCGCGGGAGCGGGCGGCGGCGGGCGGCGCCGTGCTGATCGTCGTGCACGACCTGAACCTGGCCGCGGCCTGCGCCGGCCGCGTCGCCGTCCTGCAACGCGGCCGGCTGGTGGCCTGCGGAACACCCTGGCAGGTGCTCACGGCCGAGCTGCTCTCGCGCGTCTTCGAGCACTCCATCGCCGTCCTTTCCCACCCGCTGGACGACCGCCCGCTCATCCTACCGATCCCGTCTACCGCAACTGCCTCCGCAGATCCCCCTCCCCTACCCAAATCCACTACCATAGCTCCCCCCTCTCCATTTCATGGAGAGGGGGGCAGGGGGTGAGGCGATGCCCCGTCAGTTCCAGCAAGACGAAGCGCTGCGCGGCCTGCTCGACGAGATCCTGTTGCTGGCGCAGCAGCGCAACCTGAGCGCGTTGCAACTGCTCGACCTGGCGCACGAGCTGGAGAAGGTCGGGCTGCTGCGCCTCGCCGACGAGCGGCTGGACGAGCAGCTCATCCGCCGCGAAGCGCAGCCGAAACGGGGCGGCCACAAGGCCGCCGGGCGCTAAGTGCCGGCCCGATCGGTTGCCCTCGCTGTGCCGCGGAGTGCGGACGGAAGGCAGCGGCAGCGATGCCCAGCGGCGCCGGCGTGCCAGGCGGGGGCCAGCAGCGCAGGCTGCCGAATAGCGGCTCGGCGGGCCGGGAGCCACCACGGTTCCGCGGCCAGCACTGTGGCGGAGGTGCCAGTGTAGCAACGGCTGCAGCACCGTCCTGGTCCACGGCCGTTCGCCGCTGACCAAATTGAATGAGTTCACACGTGGACGAGACGGTAGCCGACCATCGTGGAACGGAGATGGACCGCCCATACCGAATTGGCAGACCGCGGCGCTCGCCGCTGAGCGACAGGGGCAGGATGCATGCCGGCGCGCCTCAGGCGTCGAAGCTGGTCTCGACCTTATGCACGAAGCCCCGCGCCGTGCTGTGCACGCCGGTGATCTCGGCGCGATCGAGGTCCGGCGAAGTCGTGATGTGCTTCTGGACCAGCCGCCCGATCGGCTGCGAGGCGAGCACGCCGAACATCGCCGCCGTGAACACCGTCGGCAGCCGCTCGAAGCGCCGCCGCGACGAGCCGAGCGCCATCATGCTCGCCAGCCCGGTCAGCACGCCCGCCACGGCGATGTTCGTGCCGCAGAGCGGCGTCACCGCGAGCCCGGCTTCGCCCGCCTTCAGCCGCAGCAGCGCCTCGCGGGCGCTGCTCGTGATCGCGTCCGTCGGGATCTTGCCGTAAATGTAGAAGCCGTCGGCCACGGCCCGGCCGGCCAGCCGCACGTCCGGCCCCAGCTTCGCCAGCAGGATCGACACCGTGCCGTGCTCCAGGGCGTGGTTGCGGCGTACGGCGCCGACGATCCCGCCATTCATGCTCGCGCCCGCCTCACAGATCTGCCGCGGCGCCGCACGTGATCGCGGCCGCCGCCCGCGAGCCAAGTATAGCAAAGCGGCGCCGCCGGACCTTGACACGCCGCCGGCCGCGGCGCTACCCATAGGGCGGCGCTGTGGTTGCTGCGTGGCACCGGCCCGCCGCGCCGCCGGCCGATCAGGACGGTAGGCACGAGGCGAAGGAGGCAGGCGATGGCCGAGGTCGAGCTGCTGCTGCAAGGGTTCTCGCTGGGTACCGATCAGGGCAGCCCCGCCTTCTGCGGCGTCACCCTGGTGCGCGGCTCCCGCACCATCCTCGTCGATGTGGCGCACACCGGCCGCCGCGAGCTGCTGCTGGCGAAGCTGCGCGAGCGCGGCCTGCGCCCGCAGGATATCGACGTGGTCGTGCTCACCCACGCGCACTGGGACCACATGCTCAACATCGACCTCTTCACCAATGCCGAGGTGCTGGTGCACGAGGCGGAACGCGCTTACGCCGGCAATCCCGACCCGGCAGATTGGGCGACGCCAAGCTATACCGGCCTGATCCTCGAACGGATGAAGCTCCGTTCCGTGCGCGAGGGCGACGAGATCGACCAGGGTGTGCGCATCCTCGCCACGCCGGGGCACACGGTCGGCAGCATGACGCTGCTGGTGGAGAACAATGGCGAGACGATCGGCGTCACCGGCGATGCGCTGCCCAACGCCCGCTGCGCCCTGGCCGGCACGCCGTATCTGATCTTCGCGACGGAAGCCGAGGCGCGCGAGAGCGCCCGCAAGATCACGTCGCACTGCTCTGTGCTCTACCCCGGTCACGACCGGCCCTTCCGCCTCAAGGACGGCGCGGTCGACTACCTGATGCCGACCAGCATCCGCATTACCAGCCAGATCGAGCCGTCCGCCACGGATGCCGGCATCACCCTGCACGGCGCCGAGCCGCGCGGCATCTGGGTGATGCCCCGCGCCGCCGCCGTCGGCGACTGAACCCTTCTGACGTGCGTGGCTGGCTAACCGAGGGGCCGGGGCGCGTGTGCAGCGCCTCGGCCCCTCACGTTGGCGTAGCGTCCGCGTCTGCCCTTAGCGGCAGCTCTTCGCTGCCTGCAGCAGCGGCTGCGATCCGCTCAACGCGTCCTTGCCCAGGTGCCAGATCATCACGCCGCCGAGGCTGTTGTTCTTGACGAAGCTGCACTTGGCCGCGATCGAGGTCGCGTCGTCGAAGGAGATCACGCCGGCAGCACCGTTGTGCACCAGGTACGGCACGCCGGAGCTGGCGCCGCGGTAGGCGGTCCAGCCGTTGCCGATCAGCGGCGCGATGTCCTTGTAGTCGGGGGCAGAGCCGGCCGCTGGCGCGTTGTTCGTCTGGTAGATCGCCGTGGCCGCGTTGAACTGCTGGCCGAAGAACGGCAGCCCCATCAGGATCTTGCTGCGGGGAATGCCGAACGACTGGTAGTAGGCCATGTCGGCGCTGGCATTCTCTTCACCGCTGTGGCCGGCGTAGAGCGCCGCGTTGTCGTCCACCTGCGCCGACCAGCCCGAGCCGCTCATGTCGTAGGTCATCACGCTGAACCAGTCGAGATACTGGTTCAGCTTCGCCATGTCGTACCACTGGCCGTTCCAGTTATTGGAGGGCGCCGAGATCGAGAGCGTCTTGCCGTTGCCCAGCGTGGTGCGCAGCGTGCTGACCAGCGCCGTCAGGTTCGCCTTGTCCGTGTTGTTCGCCGGGAACTCCCAGTCCAGCTCGGCACCGCTGTAGCCGTACTTGTCGAGCAGGGCGTTGAGGTTCGTCGCGAACGCCTGGCGGCTGGTTGCGCTGCTCGCCAGCTTCGCGAAGTTCGCCGTCACCGTGCTGTCGTCGCCGGTGCCGACCACGAGGATCACCTTCACCCCCGCCGCCTTCGCCGCGCTCAGCAGATTCGTGTCGGGGAACGGCCCCCAGTCGGGAATGCTAATGGTGCCGTCCGCGTTCGGCGTGACGGAGAAGTGGGCGATGTGCGTGAGCGCGGAGAAGTCGACGTTCTGATAGGTGTAGCCGGAGTTCACCACCCAGATCGGGAAGTAGCCCATCACGATGCGGCCGCTTGACGGCGGCGGCGTGCCGGTGGGCGTCGGCGATGGGGTAGCGGACGGCGTCGGGGACGGTGTGGGAGAGGGCGAAGGCGAGGCTGTGGCGGAGGGCGTCGCGGACGGCGTGCCGGTCGGCGTGGCCGAGGCGGTGGGCGATGGCGTAGCGCTTGCGCCTGGGGCGGCGCCGTTGACGAAGGCGATCTCGTCGACGTAGATCGCCGGCTGCGCCTTGCCCTGGGCTTCCTGCAATACCACGCCGCCGACCTGTTTGCCGGCGCCGCCCAGGTCGGCCACCGGGATCGTGTATACCGTCCAGGCACCGGGCGCGGGCTGGCTGCCGTAGTTGCTCAGCGGTACGAACGGCCCGAGCTGCCTGTTGTCCGTGTCGGTAATCGCCACGTCGAACGCCTGGCCCGGCTGACTGGCCTGCGCGGCGAAGGTCAGGTACGGGTACTGCGTCGCGCTGGCGCCGCCGTTCGAATGGAGCTGCAGCGCCCCCCAGGCCTTGGTCACCGTGAGCTTGATCGACTTGGTGCCCCCGTAGACCGGGCTGCTGTTATTGAAGCCGACACTGGCGTTCCACGACCAGTTGCTCCAGCCGCTGGCCAGCGCGTCGTGATACACGCTGGCGCTCGTGCTCGCGGCGGCGGCGGTTTGTGTGCCCTGGCCGGTTGCGCGGCTGCCTGCCAGCGCGGCCAGCAGCAGGGCGGAGGAGACGGCGGCGAAGCGGGCGCGACGGGAACGGAAGGAAGCGAGCACGCGGTAGCCTCCCCGGCAGCCATGCCGCCGATCGCTGGCGCCCGACAGGGGTGCGCCAGACCAGGGAGGTCCGCGCGTTCGGCAGCCCGGCTGCCTCTGCCACCGCCCGTTGCGGTTGCGGTGGAAGGCCCGTGGCTTTGCGTCCCCACCTCGCGGTGGGTTTGCCTTTGTCGGTGCGACGTCTTGCTGTAATGCGCTGTGCGATGTAGCGCTTCTGTTAGGAACGTCGCCAATGAGCGCGGCGCGACACAGCCGCAGCGCGCCATAATCGACCGGCTCGTTACTGTTCCGTTACGTTGCGGCAGGCGCGGAGTGGTGCATCAGAGCGGCTGCGACCAGCCGAGGACGTGTGCCGGACCGGTGCGGCGTGGTGGGGCCCGTAGCGGAGGCCCATGCCCGGACGCTACGGTCAACCGATCGCGATGCGTTCGCCATCGAGGACGGGCGCAGGCTCGACGATCGCGAAGGAGCGATCGGCGACCCGCCCGGCGAGCCGCCCGACCGGGTGACGCTGCAGCCGAACCTCTCGGCGGTTGCGCCCGGTCAGAGCGCGACCCTCTCGGTGAGCCTCAGGCCCGGCAGCTACGCCATGCTCTGCTTCATCGGCGACATGGAGAGCGGGCAGCCGCATGCCGCCCTCGTCATGGTGACGACCTTCACCGCACAGTAGCCCCTTCGCGGCAACGCAAACCGCGATCGCAAGCGCCGGCCCACGGTTGGGCCGGCGCTTTGGTCTGTCGCGCGGGCTTCGCCCATTCACCCTCGGGAACACCACGCGGCGATGCTGCCGGCGTTATCACGCGGTGGGCGGCGCGAAGCGTATCGGTATGAGGGGTATGGCGCCGGCCGCGAACGGCTGGCGATCATAAGGCATCAGGACGATCGGCCCGAGCGGATCGCACCTTCCACGGTACCGATAATTCGCACCACAGCAGGAGCGCTCCCGTGGTCGCACACCGCGCGGAGCCGCAGCGCGCCGAGGACGGCGCCCAACCCGACCCGGAGGCGTCGGCGTTCGCCGCCGGCCTGCGCTACACCAGCGACGCCCAGCCCGGCATCCGCCGCCGCCGGCACGGCAAGCAGTTCGTCTATCTCGATGCCAGCGGCGAACCGCTGCACGACCGGGCGACGCTCGCCCGCATCCGCGCCCTGGCGATCCCGCCCGCCTGGACCGACGTCTGGATCTGCCCCTCGCCGCGCGGCCACCTGCAGGCGACCGGCCGCGACGCCAGAGGGCGCAAACAGTACCGCTACCACCCGCGCTGGCGCGCCGTGCGCGACGAAACCAAGTACGAGCATCTGATCGCCTTCGGCGAGGCGCTGCCGCGCATCCGCGAGCGCGTGGCGCACGACCTGGCCCTGCCCGGCCTGCCGCGCGAGAAGGTGCTGGCCACGATCGTGCGGTTGCTGGAGGCGACGCATATCCGCGTGGGCAACGAGGAGTATGCCAGGCAGAACCGCTCGTTCGGCCTCACCACGCTGCGTAACCGCCACGTCGCGGTAGCCGGCGAGGAGGTCCGCTTCGCCTTTCGCGGGAAGTCCGGCAAGCAGCACGCGATCGCTCTGCATAACCGTACGCTGGCGCGCATCGTGCGGCGGTTGCGCGACCTGCCCGGCTACGAGTTGTTCCAGTACCTGGACGACGAGGGGAAGCGACAGAGTATCGACTCAGCCGACGTGAACGACTACCTCCGCGCGATCGCCGGGCAGGCGTTCACCGCAAAGGATTTCCGCACCTGGGCCGGAACGCTGGCCGCCGCCCAGGCGCTGACCGCTGCCGGCGCCTTCTCGTCGCAAACGGAGGCGAAGCAGAAGACCGTGGCGGCGGTCAAGACGGTGGCGGAGGAGCTGGGCAATACGCCCGCGGTCTGCCGCGCCTGCTACGTGCATCCTGCCGTGATCGAGGCTTACCTGGCTGGCCGGCTGGCAGAGCGTCTGGCTCGACAGGGAGGGCATGCCCCGCACGGCCTGGCGCCCGAGGAGGCGGCGCTGTTACGCCTGCTACGAGTGGATTCCGAGCAGCGCACCGGCGATGCGGGTACCGGCCGCCGCGGGTCGGAGCGAACGAAGCGAACGGCCGGCGAGCAGCGGGCGCGGACCCGGGACTGACGGCCGGGGCGCAGGCACACGATCGCGTCACGGCCGCTCCATGCTCGCGCCCGTGGTACACGTTCTGCACGTTAGGCGACGCCGATCCCCGCCAGGGTCGAGATCAGTTCCTGCCGAAGCTTCTTGGGCATCGGCCGTTCGGAGCTCGTCTCGCGCGAGTAGCAGCGCAGGCAGACACAACTGCGGGCGCCACCAGGCACGGCGACATCGTCCAGATCAACGTCGAAGTGGCAGATGATGCACGAGTACATGTTCTGTTCCCCAATCCCGGGCGACGGCTGCAACCGTCTTCCATTACCAGTGTGTGGTCTGCATCGTGTTTCCCCATCACACATATGAACCGTTCCCAATAGGACTTTTGGCCAGTGGGCTACTTCACCTGCGGCCGAAGGGGGCATGTACGCAATACCCGGTCTTGCCTGCAACCACGGACGAGGCCACCGCTGGCCCGGCGCGTCGTACGGGGCGTTCGCCGTCGCATGGCGGCGCGGTATCAGGGCAGCAAACGCCGAAGGACCGGGCTCTGAAACTCGCCGGCCAGGCAGTCCATGTACACGACGTCGTACGGCTTGCCGGCGAACCAGTGCGCCTCGCGCCGCCGGCCTATCTCCTTGAATCCGGCGCGGAGATAGGCACGAATGCCGCGCTCGTTGTAGCTGAACGCCTTCAGCATGACGTTGTGCAGCCCCAGGGCCGTGAAACCGTAGTCGAGCAGCAGCCGCGTCGTCTCCGTGCCGTAGCCCTTCCCCCACTCATCGCGCTGGCCGATGAAGATGACGAACTCCGCCGTGCGCTGCCCGGC
>Ga0070741_10014606_pt1 | contig 13542 bp, 12 predicted proteins | sample Coa_R1_4_FD_66440 | JGI IMG/M metagenome (GOLD analysis project Ga0070741, IMG submission 66440) | Surface soil microbial communities from Centralia Pennsylvania, which are recovering from an underground coalmine fire - Coalmine... | ecosystem: Environmental > Terrestrial > Soil > Unclassified ... | reverse complement strand
CGATCTCATCCGCATGGCCGAAAAACTGGGCATCCCTCCGGGCAAAGGGCGTTCGACCACCGCATCATAGTTCGGTCCGGCACCAATTCCTATACGAAGGGATAGCTTCGATCTCCACAAGTAGACTTCAAAATCGTCCTGCCGCGACCGATACTGGACTTGTCAATTGAGTCGCCGCTTTGCGGGAGTCCTTGGCAGGGAGTATGGAGAGTCCGGCATTTCCGGTATTGAGCAGGCGATGGCAAAAAATCGAAAACCTGTGGCGCGAGCGGCTGGACCAGGCTTTCGAACGCTATCAAACCGCCATGTTCGAGTACCGCCGGCTGCTGGTGCAGGAGCCCGCTGGACACGCGCCGAGCCCGGATAGCCCGTTGTATCGAAGCCGCCGTGCGGAATCGGACGCTCTCACCGAGTACTTGCGAGTGCTGCGGATCTTTCGAGACATTACCATCCGTCACAAATTGCCCGGGGAGCCATTCAAGGACACATTGCAAACTGCCCCGGACCGCCCACCCGCGATCTCCGTGGTGGACGACGATGAGTCGATCCGGGACTCGACTAGAACGCTCCTGAGATCGGCGGGCTACCGCGTAACGACTTTTGCATCCGCCGAGCTTTTTTGGGATTCGGGTGCTGTGGGGGAAACAGACTGCATTGTTTTGGATATTCGCATGCCCGGAATGGGCGGTTTGGAATTGCAGCGCCGCTTGAACGGGTCCAGAGCCGGTGTTCCCATTGTGTTTCTTACCGCCCATGATGACGCGCGAAATCGAAATCTTGCGATGGACGGTGGCGCAGTGGATTTTCTATGCAAACCCTTCGATGCGAGTACTCTCGTCTCTGCGGTTCAGACTGCTCTCACCCGCCACGCCGTGAATTTGGAACTAGAAAAGAGGATTGCCGGTGTCCACTCCGAGGATGAGTAGCCTGGAATCGTCGAGCGTCGAGGCTGGCTTGCGCGCCGAGATGGAACGCCTCGCGCGCAGGAATGCCGATCTCGAGGGTTCCTATGAGAACCTCGAGTGGTCTTTGTTTGTGGCGAGCCATGACCTTCACGAACCGCTCCGCATGATTACCGCCTATGCCCAGCTCCTCGCGAAGAAGTGCAGCCATGTGCTTGATGACGAAACCGGTTTTTTTGTCGGCAATATTATCGATGGCGCCACGCGCATGGGCGAGTTGCTTGCGGATCTGTTGGCCTATACGGAACTCGGAGCGCACTGCCCGGAATCGTCCGAAACAGTGGACTTAAACTCTGTCCTGGGAACCGTTATCGAGAATCTCAAGCTGTCCATCGATGAAACTCAGGCGGTCGTCACGAGCGACCCCTTGCCCATAGTTCGCGCGCACTCCAGCGATTTCATCCCGTTGTTCCAAAATCTGATTGCGAACGCCATAAAATATTGCAGCAAGCGCCCTCCCCACGTTTCCATTTCCGTAGGCCTCGCGGACGGCCAGCTGCGATTCGCAGTATCCGACAACGGCATTGGAATTCATCCTGAACACCACCTGGTAATCTTCGATCCGTTCAAGAGACTGCATGGCAGGGAGATTCCCGGGACCGGCATCGGCTTGGCAATTTGTCGTCGAGTAGTCCAGCGGTACGGCGGCCGAATCTGGGTGGAATCCCGGCCCGAAGAAGGCGCTACGTTCCTGTTCACGGTGCCCGGAGCGGCGATCGCCGGGCGCCTGCCTCCGCCGTCCCTTACATCGGCCCCCGGCCCCGAATCGCCGGCCGCGGCGCCTCCACAACCGGTGCGGGAGGCGGGGGTTCCGGCGGTTTGCGCACCCGCCGGTCCAGCCGGTCCGCGATGAACTCGTCCCGAACTTTATTGTTCTTCCGCGCGCCCGCCTTAGCCTCCACCGCTGCCCACTCGTCCGGTGTGACCTCCTGAATCGCGGGCAGGTATTTCTGGAAGTAATTCCGAAGCCTCTCCTGCACGGGCTTGACGGCGGAGTGGTACATCACAAACAGCACGTCCTCCGGCGCCGCCTCCGTGACCAGGAAGTATACTTGCGATGCCTTGCGAATGCGCGCCGATCGTAGTGCGGTTTCGAGCTTCTTTGCCTTCGCCTCCAGCTTTTGCCACACATCCACCTCAGGTTTATGCATCTCGGTGGACTTGATCAGCGCCTGTTTTTCCTTGGCGTTCAGCTTCTCGGTCAGCACATAAAAAAATGGACCTTGGCGCGCGGCCCGCGTGCGCGAATCATCGGGCAGCAGCTTTGCCAGCTTTTCGAATTTCGCCAGTCCTTGGAGATTCGCCTTCGGCCCGGTCAGCGCCGGCGAAAATAGACCCAGCAGGTTCGCTTCCTCGAGGGCCTTCAAAATCTCTGCCGGACTGTCTTCCGCGCTGATGCGTTTCAGTTCTTCGAAGAAAACGCGCGGTGGAATCAGCTTCTCCACCTCCGCTTCGCGCGCGTTAGCCACCTGCATCTGCGTCCGTTCCTCGATCGTGAAACCCAGCCTCACCTGAAATCGCACCAGCCGCAGCAGCCGCGACGGGTCATCGTAAAGACCGTAGGGATTGGTCAGCCGCAGTTCCCGCCGCTCCAGATCGGCCAGGCCGTTCATCGGGTCCAGCAGCAGCCCGCGCGATGCCCGGTTCAGCGAAAGGGCGATTGCGTTGCACGTGAAATCGCGCCCGCGCAGATCTTCCTGGATCGTGGTGGCGCTCACCTGCGGCTTGGCCCCGCTGCGCGCGTATTTCTCCTGGCGCGACATGGCAATCTGCGCCGTCACCCCCGTGGCAAAGACCAGTTCCGCGCTCTTGCGGTTTTCGTCCAGCGACACGATCTTCGCGCCGCTCCGGTCGCTCACCGCTTTCGCGACTTTCACCGCGTTGCCTTCCACCGAAAAATCCAGATCGCGGATGCGGAAGCCCGCGAGCATGTCGCGCATCGCTCCCCCGGTCAGAAACAAATTGACGTTTGCCTGACCGGCCGCCGCCTCGACTTCTGCCACTACACGGTTCTGATCCGTGCTCAAGTGGCTCTCGAGCATATAAATGTAGTCGCTCATCGCAAGCGCTTTCGATCCAAACTCAAGAACAACCGCCGCTCCTCACTCCCGCGAGATTCACGCCCGCGGATGGTGCTGCTCGACCACGCGCCGCAGTCGCGACTGCATCACGTGGGTGTATATCTGCGTAGTCGAGATGTCCGCATGCCCGAGCATCACTTGCACACTGCGCAGGTCTGCGCCACCCTCCAGCAGGTGGGTGGCGAAGCTGTGCCGGAACACGTGCGGCGTCAGCCCATGAAATATCCCGACCTTCCGTCCGTAACCGGATAATAATTTCCAAAATGCCTGCCGCGTCAGGCACCCTCCGCGCGCGGTCACAAATAAGTACCGGCTCGCCCGGCGTTTCAGCAGGGCGTTCCGGCCGCTCTCCAAATAGTCCCGAACGGCCCGGATCGCTTCTTTCCCGACCGGGACCAGCCTCTGCTTATTCCCCTTGCCAGTGGCGCGCAGCACTCCCATTTCGAGATTCAGGTCGCTCATTCCTACCCGGCACAGTTCCGAAACCCGCAGGCCGCTGGCATACAGCAATTCGAGCATCGCCCGGTCTCGCAAACCGATCGGCCGTGAGACCTCCGGAGCCGCGATCAGCTTTTCTATCTGCTCCAGATTCAAAAACTTAGGGATCGCTTGCCATTGCTTGGGAGTGCGCAGGTGCTCGGAGGGATCGCTCGCCAGAACCCCTTCCCGAACCAGAAACGCCGAGAAATTCCGTAGCGTGGCGACATGGCGGGCAACCGTTCGGCTGCTCAGACCCGCTTGGTACAGCGAATCCAGGTACCGCCGCAACGCTTCTGTATCGGCCACCGGGGCCCGGTCCCCAAGAAACCCACTAAGCCTTTCTAAATCAGCAGAGTAGGCACTCAAAGAGTTGACGGAAAGCCCTTTCTCCACCCGGCAGAAATTGAGAAACGCCTGGATCTGGGGACGCAACTCGGCGGTTCCAGTCGTCCTGTCATCAGGCATCGAGCCAATGATACAATAAGCGCCGAAATGTTTGAAACATACTTCACACCTTGAGGTAGTTTTTTGGCCGGTTCCACCACCAAGAAGGCCGTCATCCGGAGGTTCGACCGTGAGGCCCTCACCGGATATGTGAATCCCTCCAGTTATCAGCAGCTTACCGGAATTGAGCTGCTTCTCGCCGACGGCAATCTGGCCACCGTTCCCTATGGCGAGATCAAAACCGTCTCCTTCGTCCGCGACTTCGATGCCCCCAATGAGACCGCCCGGCAGGTCTTCAACACGCGCCCCAAAATGGAAGGCCTATGGGTCGGTTTTCAATTCCGCGACGGCGACCGCATGGAAGGTGTGATGCCGAACAACTTGCTGCCCGCCGAACCGCACGGCTTTACCGTGATCCCGCCCGATCCCTATAGCAATCATCAGCGTATGTTCATCCCGCGCAGCGCTTTGCGGTCCGTCGAAGTTCTCGGTGTGGTCGGCAGCCCATTGAAGAAGAGGAAGGCCAAGGTTCCGCCGAAGGAGCAAATCGGACTTTTCGATGAGTAGTCGCGAAATCCACCAAAACGCGTTGCGATATACTGAGCTTTAGCGTAAATTTTGTCTCTCGTTGGAGGTTGTATGAAGCTACGGAGCTTGGCGCTGACCACGGCCGGTGTGGTCCTTTTTGCCTTTTCTGCGTTCGCGCAGACCGCCAATCTGGAAGGAAACGTCAAAGGCGAAGATGGCAAACCCTTGCAGGGTGCATTGATCAAAATTGATCGCACCGACATCAAGGGCCACTATCAAGTAAAGACCGACAAGAAAGGGCACTTTCTCCATGCCGGTTTGCCGTATGGTATGTACGACGTGACGGTTTCAGTCAATGGCCAGGACAAAGACGGCGCGAAGGGCATCCCGCTTCGTGGCGGCGACATGATGCCGCTCGATTTTGATCTTTCCAAGTCAGCCGCTGCCGCCGCTGCGGGCCAGGCCCAGGCACAGGCAGCTCAGGATTCCACACGCGGGTTGACCGCCGCGCAAAAGGCTGAGCAGGAAAAACAGTTAAAAGAGCGCGAAGAGGCCATGAAGAAGAATAAGGAGTTGAACGACGCGTTCAACGCCGGCATGACCGCCGCGCAAGCCAAGCAGTGGGACCAGGCCGTCACCAATCTCTCCAAGGCCAGCGAGCTCGATCCCAAACAGCACGTCGTCTGGGCCCAACTGGCCGAAGCCGAGGTCAACTTCGCCGAGACTAAGAAAGGTCCCGAGGCGGATGCCGAAATGCAAAAAGGCCTTGATGCCTATCAGAAGGCAATCGAGATCAAGCCCGACGATGCCGGGTATCACAACAATTACGCCCTTTCGCTCGCCAAGGCGAAGAAGTTTCCCGAGGCTCAAGCCGAGCTGACAAAAGCGGCAACACTCGACCCGCCCAATGCCGGCCGCTACTACTACAACCTCGGCGCGCTCTTAGTGAACGCCGGACAAAACGAACCCGCCGGCGAAGCCTTCAAGAAAGCCATCGAGACCGATCCCAACTACGCCGAAGCGCAGTATCAATATGGTGTATATCTGCTCTCCAAAGCGACCATCGCCGCCGATGGCAAAGTGACGCCTGTGCCTGGAACTGCGGACGCCTTCCAGAAGTATCTCCAGCTGAAACCGGATGGGTCGTTCGCCGATTCCGCCAAGTCCATGCTTTCCACGCTCGGCGCGACTGTGGATACTTCCTACAAGAACCCTGCCGCCAAGAAGGGCAAGAAGTAGTTTTTGAATCGGGGCGGGAGCCAGTGGCTCCCGTCCCACAAACATGATCCGATTTTTTGTAATTCGCTTTCTCGTTCCCCTCCTGGTCTTTTTTCTGATCAGAGCCCTCCTCAAAAGCATCGTTGGGAGCGCGCGCTCCTATTCCGGTCCGCAGACCCGGCCGCAGCAGGCCGCAACCGTTTCCGCTGGCGGCGAATTGAAGAAAGATCCCGTATGCGGCACATACGTGTCGACGAGTGGAAGCCTGAGCCGGACCGTCAACGGCCAGCTTGTCTATTTCTGCTCCTCGCAATGCCGCGACAAATATAAAGTCGCTTAGCCGAGCAGCCCGCCGCTTACTGACGTGCGCGGCTCATTCAGTGCGTTACCGAGCCGCGACCGTCAAGGAGCGCTTTTCACCACACGCCTTTAGATCAGAATTATTCCTCTTCGCATGCCGATTGCGACCGCTTCGGCGCGCGTGCCCGCGTGGAGCTTGCCGAGAATCGACGCGACGTGAAATTTCACGGTGTGCTCGGAGATGCCGAGTTTCCAGGCGATGTTTTTGTTGGCGGCGCCCTCGGCCATCATGCTGAGCACTTCGAGTTCACGTGGCGTGAGCACGGGAGTTTCTCCGGAAGCGGGGGCCGGCGTCGAAGCCGTCAACAACGCCTCGAGATCGTGAGGATCGAGCACGGCCATCCCGCTCGAAGCGGCATCCACCGCGGCCAGCACTGCCTGTGGGGAGGCATCACGCGGCAGAACGGCGCGCACTCCGAGCCGTAGCGCTTCCGGTGTCCACGCAGGCTGCGCCTCATTTGAGAGCAGCACGATCGGAGATGCCTGGCCGTCCTGGGGCGGAGCTAGTTCGTCGACGCGCACTGCGGCCAGGATCACGTCCGGCCGCAGCATCTCCGCCGACGAAAGATCCGGGAACGAGCCGGCCAGCTCGATCTCGGGATCGGAGCCGACCAGCGCTTCCAGGCCGGCGCGCATCACCGCGGTGGGCGCCGCGATGAGCAGCCGGATCACGCCGCCTCCGCCCGCGCCTCGAGCCGCGCCACAGTCTCGCGGGTCCGTTGGTAATCGCCGCGAAGGAACTGCAGAGCGATCGGGCCGGAGGCGCCGTCGAGCGCTTCCGCCAGGGCGTCCGGAGAATCGAGCGGCGCGCCATTGCAGGAGATCAGAATATCTCCGACCCGCAACGCGGCGCGATCCGCGGCCCCGCCTGTCTCGATTTCGAGGATGAGCATGCCGGAACGATTCCGCTCGAAGCCCACCGGCCGGAGCGTGATCCCCAGTCGCGGGCGTGTCCCCTGCCGCAGGAAATCGGTCACATCGCGCGACGGCACGGCCAGCCCCAAACCATGCGCAATCGCGGTATTGATGCCAATGACGTGCCCATCGGCATTGGCGAGCGGGCCCCCGGAGTTTCCGGGCGCGAGCCGAACCGTCGCGCGCACCCAGTTCCGCCGGCCCATGCCCGGCACCGCACCCACCGAATGGATCACTCCCGTAGTCAGCGCCCCGGAGAACCCCAGAGGACTGCCGATGGCGATCGCCAGTTCGCCGGCACGTAGCGCCGTCGAATCTCCGGCGGTGGCCGTGGGCAGTCCGCTTTCCGGAACCCGCAGGACCGCTAAATCGCGCCGCGGATCGTAAGAGGTGATGCGCGCTTGCAGCCGGCGGCCGTCCCACAGTTCCACTTCGTTACTAAAGGAGCGCGCTACGTGAGCGTTGGTGATGATGAGGCCGTCCGCGCCCCAGATGACGCCCGAACCGCCGCTTCTCGATTTGGCGGAAAATACCTGGACGGTCGACCGCCGCAGCCGTTCCGCGACTTCTCCAAATGTGCGCATGTCAGTCCCTCCGCGGCCGCTCGCCCACCGTTACCGCGATCTCCCTCGGAGCGCCGCCGCGCAGCAAAGCCGCTTTGATCGACTGGCCGGCCGCGGACGACTCCAAAGCGACCTGAACATCCTCGGTGTCGGAAACGGATTTTCCGTTCACCGAAGTCAAAATGTCTCCGATCAGAATGCCGGCCGTCGCGGCAGGCCCACCCGCTTCGGTCGACAAGACAATCAGACCTTTCTGATGATCGGGTAGCACCACCGGTTGCAAGCCGACGCCGAGGTAAGGGCGTGCCACCCGGCCGCGGCTGAGGATTTCGTCCAGCACGCGATTGATCGACGCAGCCGGAATCGCCAGGCCGGCCAGTCGCGAGAGTCCGGAAGTGGCCACCCCAATGGCAGCGCCCGCGGAATCGACCACCAGCCCGCCGGACGAAGCGGGATACATCGTTAGGTCGAGCCGTATGTATTGCTCGAGCCGTCCGCCGCGCCACGTGCGCCAAGGTCCGCTCACCGCGCTGATGATCCCCATGCTCGCGTTGACGCCCGAGTCTTCGGAGCGGCCCACCGCCAGCGCCAGGTGCCCCGCTTTGACCCCCGTGGCGAGTTGCGCAATCGCTTCGCCTGCGGGTTCCGCCACTTTCAGCACCGCCAGGTCCATCCCCTGATCAACGCCCGCCAGTGTGACGGGGCGATTCGTGCCGTCCGGCAATGTGACGGTGATCTCTTCCTCGCGCCGGATGGTGTGCTGCGCCGTGACGATCACGCCCGCACGCCAGATCACTCCGCTCGATGAAAAGCGTGGTCGCGCGTGCACTGCGACCACCGAGCGCCCGGCGCGCTCGACTCCCACCGCGAAATCATTCGATAAATCGGCCCATTCATTTGCCATTGAAAGTCTCCAGTGACTTCAGGATGCCGCGCCCGAGGACACGTGCACATCGGTAGTTCGGCTAGGGTGAGACCTGGTCACGCGGACGAGTGGGCGGGCGATGAACGAGGGCGGGTGCATCGGAGGACCGCCGCAAACCGATTGATATCAGCGCAGCGCGCTTCCGGCGAATGGAACCGCAGGATCAGCGCGACCAGAAAGCAGAGTGCATACCCCGAAACCAGCGCCGTCCGTACCCAGTGTGTCTGGAGGATCAAACTGAAGCGGTTCGCCAGCGCCCGGCGCGCCAGCCCCAAGTTCCCTCTGCCCCCTCGGCGCGCCAACCCGAGCAAACGCCACTCCGCCGCGCGGACGCGCAAGTCCTTGCTCTTGCAAGCTCATGCGTGTGCGCGAAGCAGATCGACAATCGCTCCGAAAAGCTTGGACTTGACCGTGTTGCGCTGGGGTGCGCGAGTAATATAACGGACCACCACCTCGAACCCGTTGCTTCCGGGGCGGAGACTGACGGTGGGCGCGGGAGAGAACTCAGTCGTGCCGTACCGGTGGTTGACGCGCTTCCAGTCCTTTGCGGCTTCGCTGGCATCGGCCTGCGTTTCGCGTTCGACGATCTCGCGGATCTGTTGCGCACTGGCATAAGGATCGCCGCTCGAAGGGAGCGTGAGCCGGAGTTCGTCCCACAGCCATTGGCCGGAGGTCGAGAAGTTAAAGTAATGGCCTTCCAGGGCGAAACTGTTCGAGAATGCCACTTGGCGGCCAGTGGGGTGGCCGCTTTCGGTCCAGTTTCCTTGCTCCAGCAGCCGCGTCTTCAGCATTCCGATCTCGATGACTTCGCCCGACACGCCATCGATCTCGACCCAATCGCCCAAGCGGACTCCGTTCTTGCCCATCAGCGTAAACCATCCGAAAAAGGCGACGATGAAATCTTTCATGACCACGGTAATGCCCGCCGTGATGAGGCCGATCATGGTGGACACCTGCGTGGGAGGACCGAAAATGATCAGGAGAATCGCCAGCACCGCCACCACTTGCAACGCAATGCGGCCGATCACGCGCACTTGGTGAAACAGGCGCCGGTCCGCATGGCTGAAGGCGCGGCGGATGGCGCCGTTCAACAGCACAGCAGCCAGCAGAATACCGAGGATCACTGCCAGCGAGCCCTGGATCAGATGCAAAACGGCGCGCCGGCGGCTAGCGACGAGTAAGCTCCAGCTCCGGTAAACGGCGGCGAGTTGTTTGGTGTCCGAAGCGCGCTCGTCGAGTCCCGTGATGGTTTTCTGCTGCGCGCCCATCTGCCGCAGGCGTGCCGCCGAGGGCGAAGGATCAGACGGGCCGGGCCGTTGGGCCTGAAGAGTGTTGCGTTGAGCGAGGAGGGTTTTTGATTCCGCGTCAGCTTTTTCCGCGGCACCCTGCAGCCGGCCATCGTAATCGCCAATCGAAGACCAGGCGCGAAGCTGATCGCTCATCGTGCCAGTATTAGGGAGTGCGCCGAACTTGAGCGTCTGGTCAGCAATCTTGTCCGACGCCTCATGTTCCTGCAGCAGCCGCTGCAGCCGCGCGCGTTTGTCGCCGCCCTGCCGCGCCAGCGTATCCGTCACGTCGTCCAGCTCATCCTGGTCGAGATCCACCTGCGCCTGAGCCCGGTCCAGGGCTCCGCTGGTGTCGCTCGCCAACTCGGCGACGCGCTTCTTATCCGCGTCGACGCGTGCCTGGAGTTGCGTGATGCGGTCGCTCAATTGGCGGAGAGGGCCGGTGGGCGGAGCCGCGGCTGCCGCTTCGGCATCCCGGATTGCCGCGGCAAACCGGAGGTCCAGCTCATGGTCCGCCAGCCTCCATGCCTCTCGCGCCTGTGTCTGCTCGTCGGGCGTGGCAGCCAACGCGGCGAGATTCACCGCGGTCTGCAGCAGCGTTGTGTCGACAAGCGGCTGCCCTTCCGCGGAGGAATTGCGCGCCGCCGCCGGCGCTGCCGAATCGCGCGTCGAATAATACCAAACAAGACAGGCCACCAGTAGTACTGTCAGAAGCATCGCCGGCAGATATCTGAGCGCTTTCATCGATCCGTGTCTCATTCAAGAGTACACTCGATGGGACAGGAGTTTGTATGCGGCGCTTACTCAAATGGTTCGGCATCTTCGTGGCGGTTCTGGTGGTTGCGGTGATCAGCTTGCCATTCCTGATCAACGTGAACCAATTCAAGCCGAGGCTGGAGTCGGCGCTTTCGACCGCGCTCAACCGCGAAGTGAAGCTGGGAAACCTGAAACTTTCTCTGCTTTCGGGTGAAGTGACCGCCGACGATCTCTCGGTGGCCGAGGACGAGGCGTTCGGCAAGCCCGCATTCATTAGCGCGAAATCGCTGAGTGTGGGCGCGCAGATCTGGCCGTTTCTGTTCTCGCGGCGGTTGATCGTGACGTACCTGACCATCGACCAGCCGGAGATCGCTCTCGTGCAGGCGCCCTCCGGCAATTGGAACTTTTCGACTTTGGGCGGTAAAAGGTCCAAGTCCGTCGCGCCTGCGCCGGGCACCGCGCCGCTGGACCTTTCAGTAAAGCTGGTGAAGATCACGAACGCTCAGGTGAGGCTCGGCCGCACGCTGGGGCACTGGAAGCCGTTGGTTCTGCAACAGCTCAATATCGACCTCGAGGACTTTTCGCCCGATACCTCATTTCCGTTCCGCCTTTCGGCCAAAGTTGCGGGCGGTGGCGACATCCAGCTCACCGGCAAGGCGGGGCCGATTGACCCCGTGGACGCCGCGATGACCCCGGTGAATGCCTCGTTAACCGTCACGCGCCTGGACCTGGCGCGTTCCGGCATGACCGATTTCGCGCCGGATCTCGGCGGTCTGGTTTCGTTCGCCGGCAGCGGCTCGTCGGACGGCCGGTTCCTGCATGTGAACGGAAAAGTGAAGGCCGAACAGCTGAAGCTGAGCCGGAAAGGCACTCCGGCGAAACCTGTCGTCGAGATCGATTACACCGCCCGGCACGATTTCCGGAAACACAGTGGCGACCTCAGGCGAGGCGATATCCACATCGGCCGCGCGGTTGCGCACCTGACGGGGACTTACGCCGAGCGCGGCGAGTCGATTGTGCTGAATATGAAACTGGCGGGTCCCGCTATGCCGGTGCCCGAACTCGAAGCGCTGCTACCCGCTCTCGGAATTGTTCTGCCGGCCGGCAGCAGGCTCGAGGGCGGGACGGCCAGTGTGATGCTGGCGATGGAGGGTCCGGCTGCTGATCTGGTGACAACCGGATCACTCGCTATGAACAACACCACCCTGACGGGCTTCGATCTCCCGCAGAAGATGCAGAGCATCGAAAAGCTGGCGGGGATCAAAGGCGGCCCGGATATGCAAATCGAAAACCTGAGCGCGGACGTGCGCGTGGCGCCCCAAGGAGCCACCGCGCAAAATATGTCTCTCGTCCTACCCGCGATTGGCCAGCTGAGCGGCAGTGGAACCGTAAGCCCGGCAAACGATCTGGACTTCCAGATGAGCGCCATGGTCCACACCGCGGGGCTGCTTCGGATTGTCTCCAACACGCCGATTCCCTTCACCGTCCAGGGGACATGTGCCAATCCGGTTTTCCGGCCCGATTTGAAAGCGGTCGCCAAGGAGAAAGTAAAAAGCGTCGAGGGTGGATTGGAAAAGGCGGCCGGAGGATTGGTGAAAGGGCTGCTCGGCGGCAAATAGCGCTAAGCGCGCCGATTTCTTCTACCGGCGCCACATCACGTAGCTGTTCTTCTTGCCGGCGCCGTTCCCCTCAGGTTTTGCGCCGAAGAGCAGCCGATATGGCAGAACTCGTGCTTTACCTGAATTAGCGCATTGGCGCGGTGCTTGCCGCCTCGAATCAGCGCTCATGCAGAGGAGAACTGTCATTATGTTTACGCGAATTTCTGTCTCTTTAGGGTTTGTGTGCTCCGCCGTCGCCTTATGTCTTGCCGTTCCAGACCACGCACGAGCACAATCTGCACCACCTGGTTCCTCTTCACCTCAAACCTCGCCTGATCGGGAAGCGCAGCCAGTGCAGCTCGCCGTCCCCTTCGGAACGGTGGACGGGCAGCTGGTGATCTCCGGTCGGAACCTCATGTTCATCGACCAGCAACATCCGGGTGGCTCATTCACCGTCTCCCGTGACGACGTCCGTAATATCAACGCTCAAGGCAGCGACATGACCGTCGATCTGGTTCGTGCCGTGCAAAACAGCGGCGGACCGACGAACCGGCTCGTCTTCCGTATGGTCAATCCCACCGTCACGCAGAACGTCGCGCAATGGTTCCATGAAGGTCAAACGGGGTCCAGCCAGCAAACCGGAAGCGCTGACCGCGGCCCGTCGAACGCGCCCCAAGTGACCATGTCCTTTCAGGTCAAGCACGATCACCGGTTCGGCAGTGACATGGGACGGCTCCTGGTTACGCCGGGGCAAGTGAGCTATGAGTCGGTCACCAGCATCAATAAGTCCCGACAGTGGAATCTGTCGGATATCAAGGAAGTGCGCCGGGATGGCCCGTACAAGTTGAAAATCGTGCCCTTTTCCGGCGACGATTACAATTTCGAGCTGCTCGGACAGGGCATGAGTTCGGATCAGTACCAAATGCTGGTTGATGCAGTCACGCGTGCCCGCATCAGCCGCCATGATTGACGGAGCCCGGATTGCCCGGCCGCGGAGAACGCGCACTCATTCCGATACCAGCCAGGCCGTCAGCGGATAGTGACGAGCCTGGTCGGCAGCTATTGCAGCCGTTGCATCAACCCGAGTCCAATTCGAGAGTACAAACCTCAACTGGTTCGGCATTTGCGCGGCAGTTCTGCCCGTCGCGGTGATCAGTTTGCCATTTCTCATCAACCGCCACCAATTCAAGCCGAATCTGGCCAGGTAAAGCTCGGAAACCCGAAGCTTTTCATTGCCCTCGGGCGAAGTGAGCGCCGGTCGATCTGTCGATCGCCGAACACGGCCTGGAGGACTTTTCGCCCGGCGCTGCGTTTCCGTTGCGCCTTTCGACGAACGCCGCAAGCAGTTGACTTCAATGGCCGGGATTCGATAGCGCGTCATCGAGGAATTGCGAACGAGCACTCCGCGACCCGGTTTCACACTCGT
>Ga0070741_10014605_pt1 | contig 13543 bp, 13 predicted proteins | sample Coa_R1_4_FD_66440 | JGI IMG/M metagenome (GOLD analysis project Ga0070741, IMG submission 66440) | Surface soil microbial communities from Centralia Pennsylvania, which are recovering from an underground coalmine fire - Coalmine... | ecosystem: Environmental > Terrestrial > Soil > Unclassified ... | reverse complement strand
CTGTGATGGTTGCGCCCCGTAGCTCAAGACCCGCCGCCTCTGCGGCAAGACAGATTCGCACTCCGCGGCTCACGCCGGCACGAATGACACATTTACTATGCTGCTTCATTGCTTCCGCCGCCCAGCGTGCGATGATTAACGCATCATCCACGCGCACGTGTTCGGGGAAAGGCACATCCAGTCCTTCCAAACGCATCCACGCGAGAAAATAATAGGTTGACAGACGATACTTGAGCCAATGCCTGGAATCACGCCCGCCGAGCGGCGAGAACCACCGTTCCGGCATTTTGCCCGTGCGCGCGAAATACAACATGAGGCGCAACCCCGGCGCGGGCAAAATGCCCTGCCAGATCGCGGTCGGTGCATCGAGGAGACCGTGCGCGGCAAGCGTCAGCATCCGATGCGGTGCGTTCGCCGCGATGTGGTCTAAATCTACGGAAAGATTGGAGGCAGCTCCTGTCGAGCCGCCCGTCGTGTTCATCAGGTCGCGGCTACTGTAAGGATTGTCAAAATCGCGCTGGGTCACATGCATCGTCAGCCCATTGCGTACGATGGGTGCGCGCCCTTTCAATTCTTGAAACGAGACATAAACTCCCGACTCGCGCAGCTCGCGCAGTGCCCCTTCGACTCCCTTGTGTCGCACGCATTCGCGCAGGTCGCCCAGTTCGCAACCTGCCATTTTGAGCAGCGGTAGATACGGACTGCGCGGATAACCGTAGATGGTGCGCTCGACGGTACGCAGGAATATTTCTTCGCGATGTTCCATTCGTTCTCGAACGATTTGCCGTGCTTCTTCGAGCGTCAATGGATGCTGCATAAATCGGTGCAGCGAAAATGGAAACTTGACGAACATGCGGAGATAGTCGAGGTTTTCACCCATCAAAGGTTCTCTCGTCGTTTCTCTGCCATGAGCGATTTCATCGGCGTTAAAATAATTTTCCGGGTCTTTTCGTCAACCCGAGTATGAATCCGCGTACCTGTTCTAATTCCCAACTGGCGAATTGCCAAAGGAATGACGATTCTTCCATTTGAAATCTTAATTGCTTTCATTGTGCCTCCAATTGAGTTTGGCAAGTATGCCAGCAAGCCGAGAGCAAGTCAATATACTTGGCAAATATTAAATTCATGCTTCCATTGCGCGATGCTCTTGACACGCCCCGCGCTTTCTGCTATATTACCGCCAACAAAATCACAGACGTTGACGCAGACGAGTACGCGTTTTACGAGTTCCAGAGAATCCGTTGCACGGTGCAAGACGGATAGCTACGAAAACGCCGAATGGACTGCCGAGTTTTGGAACCCAATGCGTAGGGGCGATGACATCTCATCACGCAGATTGCCCATCGAGACGCGGTATGCGTGATGATACGTCAGAGGTCGCCTCGCCCGCTAGTAGGTTCCAACGGAAAGCGCCCCCGTTATCGCGGCAGAGAGGATGCCGATCGAATAGATCAAGTCCTCGCAAGAGTGAGACTGGCTCGCACCTACCGTCCGTCGTCATCGCGACGGAATTTTTGTTTTAGAGCAATGGGTTTACAGCGAGCGTAGCGCATTCAAGCGCAACCAGTCTCAATAGGGTGGCACCACGGGGAAAAACCTCTCGTCCCGGAAGGGACGAGAGGTTTTATTTTTAGTGGCTATCTGTCAAACCTTCGGGGTCTCGGAGACCCCGAAGGTTTGAGCACAAGTCGAGGCGTTATGTTTCATCCAACCAAAGAAGAGTTTTTAGAACTCGCCACGCGTGGCAACCTTGTGCCGGTCTATCGGGAGCTGCCCGCCGACCTCGAAACGCCGGTGTCCGTGTATTTGAAATTGCGCGGACAACGCAGCTCGTTTTTGCTCGAATCGGTAGAAGGCGGCGAACAGCTCGCGCGCTATTCGTTTATCGGCGTCAATCCGTCACGCATCCTCACGATTCGGAGGAGTGAGGAATCGCTTGACTCCGTGCGCGCGATGCTTCGCGACTCTCGCGCGGTGAATTTGCCGGGATTGCCGCGTTTTACGGGGGGCGCGGTGGGATTCATTGGCTATGACATGGCGCAGCGATTTGAGCGGATTCGCACGCACCGCAATGGGAATTATCAAGAATATCCGCTGCGCGATTTGCCTGACGCGATTTTTATGCTTGCCGATACGGTCATTGCCTTCGACCATGTGAAACACCGCATGTTGGTCGTTGCCAACGCGCATGTGAATGGCGATGCGTCCCACGCGTATGACGAAGCGATGGCGCGTGTCAATCAACTCATCGCGCGTTTGCGCCAACCGTTGTATCCCCCGCTGCGCGGTTCGGTCAGTAATGGCTTTCAACTCAAATCGAACATGACGCCCGAACGCTATTGCGAGATGGTGCGCGACGCGCAGGAGCACATCGCGGCGGGTGATATTTTTCAGGTCGTGCTTTCCCAACGGTTCGAACGCGAGACGCACGCCGAAGCGTTTGAAATTTATCGCGCGCTTCGGCGTCTCAATCCCTCGCCCTATATGTTCTTTCTGGATTTTTCGCGCGCCGAAGGCACGCACAATACGCAGTTTGTCGGCGCGTCGCCTGAAATGCTGGTGCGGCTGGAAGACGGTATCGCGCAGCTCAATCCGATTGCAGGCACGCGGCAGCGCGGCGTGAATGAGCAAGAGGACGCGCGTTTGGAACAAGAATTGCGCGAGGACCCGAAAGAACGCGCCGAACACGTTATGCTGGTGGATTTGGGGCGCAATGATTTGGGACGCGTATGTGAGTTCGGAAGCGTCAAGGTGCAAGAGTACGCGGTGGTCGAACGCTATTCGCACGTCATGCACCTCGTTTCTCGCATTGTCGGCAAATTGTGCCCCGAATACGACGCATTCGATTTAGTGCGCGCGACGTTTCCTGCCGGGACGCTTTCGGGCGCGCCGAAAGTTCGCGCGATGGAGATTATTCACGAATTGGAAAACGCCCAGCGCGGTCCCTATGCGGGCGCAGTTGGCTATTTCGGATTTCCGTCGGAAACCAATCAAAGCAACATGGATTTGTGCATCACCATTCGCACCATCGTGATGCGCGACCATCACGCGTACATTCAGGCGGGCGCAGGCATCGTCGCCGATTCGATTCCCGAACAAGAGCATCAGGAATGCGTGAACAAGGCAACGGCACTCGCAGAAGCAATTCGCATGGCAGAGGAGGAACTATGATTGTGGTGATAGACAATTACGATTCGTTCACCTACAACCTCGTGCAGTATCTCGGCGAATTGGGCGCAACGCTGCGCGTCTTTCGCAATGACGCGGTGACGTTGGATGACATTCGCGCGCTCGACCCCACGCATATCGTCATCTCGCCGGGCCCCGGCGATCCAACCGAAGCTGGGATTTCCAACACCGTCATTCAAGACATGCACCGCGCCACGCCCATCCTCGGCGTTTGTCTTGGACATCAATGCATAGGGCATGTCTTTGGGGGAAACGTGACGCGCGCCCCGCGCTTGATGCACGGCAAAACGTCGCGTGTCTTTCATCGCGGCAGCGGACTGTATCAAGGTCTGCCGAATCCATTCGAGGCGGGTCGGTATCACTCGCTCATCGTGCAGGAGCCATTGCCCGAACCACTCATTGTCACCGCGTTCACCGAGCAAGGCGAGGTCATGGGTTTGCAACACAAGACCGCGCCGATGTACGGGGTCCAGTTCCATCCCGAATCGGTTCTGACGCCACACGGCAAACAATTGCTACAAAATTTTCTGAACATTGCAAGCAGCAGCTTAGAAGTAGCACGTAGCAGGTATCAGGTAGCAAGGGGACTTGCTCTCACTATCCCTGCTACGTGATATCTGCTACTTGCTGCCTTCTACCAAAAGGAGTCACCATGATACGCGAAGCAATCGCCAAACTGATGGAAGGACAGGATTTGGACCAAACGCAAGCCGAAACCGTCATGCAAGAAATTATGGACGGCGAAGCGACCCCCGCGCAAATCGCCGCGTTTCTCACGGCGTTGCGGTTGAAAGGCGAAACGATGGAAGAAATCGCGGGCTGCGCGCGCGTGATGCGCGAAAAAGCAATCCGCGTCACGCCGCAACGCACCGACCTCGTAGATACGGCGGGAACGGGCGGCGACAAGGCAGGCACGTTCAACATTTCGACCACTGCCGCGTTTGTCATCGCGGGCGCGGGACTCGGCGTTGCCAAGCACGGCAATCGCGCGATTTCGGGACAATCGGGGAGCGCGGATGTGTTGGAGGCGCTCGGCGTGAATTTCGATGTAAGACCCGACCAAGCCGCGCGCTGTATTGACGAGGTGGGTATCGGTTTTCTCTTTGCGCCGAAACTACATCCCGCGATGAAGAATGTCGCGCCCGTACGCAAAGAGCTGGGCGTGCGGACTGTGTTTAACATTCTCGGTCCGCTCACCAATCCTGCGTATGCGCCCGCGCAAATTATCGGCGTGTTCGACGGCGCGTATACGGGCACGATGGCGCGCGTGTTGAAAACACTAGGCAGTCGCTCGGCGTTTGTCTTTCACAGCGAAGATGGCCTCGACGAACTGACAACCACTGCCGTGAATCACGTCACGTTTTTCACCAACGGCATCATGCATACCGAAGCTCTTGATTCGCGCGAGCTGGGGTTAAAATCTGCTACCCGTGAAGAATTGCGCGGAGGTATCCCACAAGAAAACGCGCAGATTGCTCGCCAAATTTTGGGCGGCGAAGAACGCGGCGCAAAACGCGATGTGGTGATGCTCAACGCGGCAGCCGCGCTCGTCGCGGGTGGCAAAGCGGGCAATTTGCGAGAGGGTCTCGCGCTCGCGGCGGATTCAATTGATTCGGGGAGAGCGATGCAGGCACTCGAGGCTTTAGTTGCACTCTCACAGAGTTTTGTGCAACAAACAACGTTGCTCGCACAATGATTCTGGAGCAAATCGTCGCGGCAAAGCGACAGGAGATTGAAAAACGTCGCGCCCGCATTTCGCTCGATGAATTTCGGCTGCGCGCCGAAAATTCACCGCCCGCGCGCGATTTTGCGGCTGCGCTGCGCGGAGAGGAATACGTCGCGCTCATTGCGGAAATCAAACCCGCGTCGCCCTCGCGCGGCGATATTCGTACTGATGCCGACCCTGTGAAAATTGCGCGTCTCTATGACGAAAATGGCGCAGCCGCGATTTCTGTCCTGACCGACCGCCAATTTTTCAAAGGCGAGCTGAACAATCTGAAAGCAGCACGGGTGGGCGCGGACGTTCCGCTATTACGCAAAGATTTCATCATTGACGAATACCAAGTGTACGAATCGCGCGCGCTGCAAGCCGATGCTATTCTGCTCATCGTGCGCCTGCTCGACGATGCGCCGCTGCGCGCCTACCGCGAACTTGCCGAATCGCTCGACATGGTAGCACTGGTTGAAATCCATGATGAAGCGGAATTGGACCGCGCGCTGGCATCCAACGCGCAGCTTATCGGCATCAACAATCGAAATCTCGCGGACTTTACCGTTGATTTGGCGAATACAGAACAACTCGCGCCGCTGATTCCAAAAGAAAAAGCGATTGTCAGCGAAAGCGGGATTTTTACTCCCGAAGATGTTCTGCGCGCGGCGAACGCAGGGGCAGACGCGGTCTTGGTCGGCGAAGCACTGCTGCGCGCAGAGGACATTGGCGCAAAGGTGCGCGAGTTATCTGGCATTCATAGGGCAAATTTGTAAATTTGCTCAACAAATTATGGTCAAAGTGAAAATTTGCGGCATCACGAATGAGGAGGATGCGCGTATATCTGTTGAAGCAGGCGCGGATCTGCTTGGTTTCATTTTCTATCCACCCAGTCCGCGCTATGTTACCCCTGCGCGTGCGCGTGAAATTCTATCGGCGCTTGGCATAGAGCGTGAAAAGATTTGCGCCGTTGGCATTTTTGTCAATGAATCATCCGACCACCTGCGCGCGGTGATGGAAGATGCGGAATTGGATTTCGCGCAGCTGCATGGAAAAGAACCGCCAGAGGTAGTGCAAGCGTTCGCTGGGCGCGCGTATAAATCGCTTCAGGCGAAGGACCTTGACGTGGCGCATAGTTTGATGGCACACTATCGCCACGCCGTAAATGGGAACACACCCGCCTTTATCGCCGATGCGCCACCCGCGCAACTGCCCGGCGGCAATGGCAACGTCGCGGATTGGACGGTCGCCCGCGAAATCGCCCGCGCGTTTCCTATATTGCTCGCGGGGGGGTTGAATCTAGAAAATGTGCGTAAAGCCATCGAGACCGTGCAGCCGTGGGGCGTGGATGTTTCGTCAGGCGTCGAACGCGTGCCGGGATTCAAAGACCACGCCCAGGTGCGGGAATTTATCGCAAGGGCGAAAGGGAGCGGGAAATGAAACAAAATGGTTCGGCGCGGGGTCGCTTTGGCAAATACGGCGGCCAGTATGTTCCCGAAACGCTGATGCCAGCGCTCGAAGAATTGGAGCAAGCGTTTGATGCAGCGCAGCAGGCTGAATCGTTCCAACGTGAATTTGACGAGCTGTTAAAGCATTTTGTCGGACGCCCGACGCCGCTTTATTACGCGCGGCACTTGACCAAGCACTGCGGCGGCGCGAAAATTTATTTCAAGCGCGAAGATTTGGCGCACACAGGCGCGCATAAAATTAACAATGCGCTAGGACAAGGGCTTCTAGCGAAACGGATGGGCAAGTCGCGCATCGTTGCGGAAACAGGCGCGGGCCAGCACGGCGTCGCCACTGCTGCCACGTGCGCGATGCTCGGACTCGAATGTATTGTGTATATGGGCAGCGACGATATTCGCCGCCAGGAGCCGAATGTTTTTCGCATGAAGCTGTTAGGCGCGCAGGTGCGCGAGGTGAACAGTGGTAGCCGCACCTTAAAAGATGCTATCAATGAGGCTCTGCGCGATTGGGTCACGAACGTTCGCACGACGCATTATTTGATTGGCTCGGCACTCGGTCCACATCCCTACCCGACCATCGTGCGCGAATTTCAGAGTATCATCGGGCGCGAAGCAAAGGAACAAATTCTGGAGGCGGAAGGAAAACTGCCGACAACATTGATTGCTTGCGTCGGCGGCGGCTCGAATTCAATTGGGCTGTTCGACGCATTTCGTGCCGACGATGTGGAAATGATTGGCGTGGAAGCGGGCGGCATGGGTATTGAATCGAAGAAGCACGCCGCGCGTTTTGCCGAGCGCGGCATCGGCGTGCTTCACGGAAGTTATACGTTTATTTTGCACGACGAGGATGGACAAATCCGCGAGACGCATTCTATCAGCGCGGGACTGGACTATCCCGCCGTCGGGCCCGAACACGCGGAACTCTTTGAAACCGAACGCGCAGGCTACACCTATGCGACAGACGATGAGGCGCTCGACGCATTTCAAAAAATTTCACAGTTCGAAGGCATTATTCCTGCGCTTGAATCCGCGCACGCAGTCGCCGAAGTCTTGAAACGCGCGCCGCGCATGAATAGCGCTGATGTGATTATTGTGAATTTATCGGGTCGTGGGGATAAAGATTTGCAGACGGTGATGAAGGCGATTGGAAATTAGAGGTTAGAAGTTAGAAGTTGGAGATTAGAGATTTCTGTCTCCTGCCTTCTGCTTACTGCCTATTCCTATGAATCGTCTTGACGAAAAATTCCGTGAATTAAAAGAGAACGGGCGCGCGGCGTTGATGCCATATTTGCCGCTCGGCTATCCCACGCTAGAAGTCTCGCGCGAATTGATACGCGCGGTGTGTCATGCAGGCGCGGACATTCTTGAATTGGGGATGCCGTTCAGCGACCCACTCGCCGATGGCCCAGCGATTCAACACGCCACGCAGGTCGCCCTGCAAAACGGCATGACGATGAATCACAGTTTGGACATGGTTCTCGATGCACGTACGCGCGGCGTGACGATTCCGCTGGTCTTGATGGGCTATTACAATCCGATTCTGAAATATGGAATTGAAAAATTTGCACGCGATGCGTTCGAGGTCGGCGCGGACGGTGTGATTGTTCCCGATTTGCCGATTGAAGAAGCAGATTCCTTGCAGCGCGCCCTGCATCATCAAGATGTACATCTCGTCTTGCTCGCTGCGCCGACCAGCGGTGAGGAACGTTTGCGAAAAATCGGTGCGGCGACGCGCGGCTTTTTGTATCTCGTTTCGGTGACCGGTGTAACCGGCGAGCGTGATTCACTGCCCGAAGGGTTGGAAGAGTTCGTCCTGCGTGCGCGTGCTGTGACCGACAAACCGATTTGTGTCGGCTTTGGAATTTCCAATGCCGAAACCGCGCAGCAAGTCGCTAAAATGGCTGATGGGGTAATCATCGGCAGTGCGCTCGTCACGCGTATCGGCGAGCCGCAGAGCGCGGTCGAGAACGCGACCTCATTCATTACCGAAATGCGTCGTGCGATGTAAGCGTAGAGGTTCAACGGATGGCGCAGCTGATTAAACCGGGATATTCCATCAACAATTTCAAAATCATCGAACTCGCAGGTGACGGCACACAGTCGAATGTCTATCTTGCCGAGCGCGAGGGAAAATCGTACTGGCTCGTCCAAATTGAAGCGCCGACCTGGGAGCCGAACGTTGGCTCGCTGCTGGCGGAACGCTTCGTGGATAAAGACGGCGGCAAATGGGTAGCAATCCCTACGAGCGGAACGAATATAGTCAATCTCGCGGCATGGGTAGATCGGCTGGAGCTGCGCTTTATCGGTTGGCGTTGGGCGCGTCTTGCCAGCGGGGTTGGCTTCACCCATCGGAAGGGCGCGGTGCTACAGCGCGCCCATCTTTTAAGCCTCGCCCGTCTCGTGTTCAATACCGACGGAGAACTGTTATTTTTGCAAGGCGCAAGCGATGCTCCCGAAGCGTACAGTTTTGCTCCGCCGGAGAGCGTCGAACAATCTACCTCCGCGTCCGATGTGTACGCGTTGGGCGCATCGCTCAAAGCAATTCTGGGCGAACCAGTGCCGGGCGGGGTACAAACTGTCTTGCGCCGCGCTACCGACCCGGACCCGAAAAAACGCTATGCGGACGCCGCCGAATTTAGCCATGAATTAGCTCTGGCGCTGCCGAAACCGCCGAAACCCGCGCGCCCTCCGTTGCCGCGTTGGGCGTATTGGGTCATGGCTGCGATTGTTATTATGTTAGTTGCGTATGTGGTATTAGGAATTGAATTGGCAGCGGTTTTTATCAAATAATCCATACGGGAAAAAATACGGCTTGAGGTTCGAATGCAAAAAGGGAGAATTCTGACGGGCGACCGCCCGACTGGACAATTGCATCTAGGAAATTATGTTGGCACACTGGCGAATCGCGCGAAATTGCAAGACGAATACGAATTGATTTTGCTCGTCGCCGATTATCATTCGCTGACGCGCAAAGTGGACAAGGAACACGTTCTGGAAACTCGGCAAGCGGTGCGCGAAGTCGTATTGGACAATCTCGCGGCGGGCGTTGACCCGGACAAGACGACGTACTATGTGCAGTCGGATGTGCCGAGCGTTTGCGAATTGCATCTGTTGTTTTCGATGCTGACGACCGTGCCGCGTCTTGAACGCGTGCCGTCGCTCAAAGAAATCATGGATGCGGAACACATTGAACAACCATCGTATGGTCTGCTCGGCTATCCCGTTTTGCAAGCCGCCGATATTTTACACGTACGCGCCAATCTTGTGCCTGTCGGCAAAGATCAAGCATCGCACATCGAGGTCACGCGCGAAATCGCGCGGCGCTTTAATTATTTATACGGCGATGTCTTTCCTGAACCCGACGCGTTGATTGGCGATGTGCCGACGTTGATGGGCACAGACGGCAGCGGCAAAATGTCGAAATCGCGCGGCAATGCGATTCTGCTCGCAGACGACCCGGAAACGGTTCGTCAAAAAGTGATGAATATGTACACCGACCCGACCCGCATCCGCGCCGATATTCCTGGCAATCCCGAAGGCAACCCGGTGTTCCAATACCACGATGCGTTCAACCCGAATCGCGCCGAAGTGGAAGAATTGAAAGAACGTTATCGTCAGGGCAAGGTCGGCGATGTGGAAGTGAAAAAGAAATTGAATGCGGCACTGCAAGCGTTCCTCGAACCCATCCGCGAACGTCGCAATTATTACGCCGCACGTCCGCAAATGGTGGACGAAATTCTCGCAGCAGGCGCGGCAAAAGTGCGTCCCATGTCCGCCGAAACGCTACAGATGGCGCGTGAGGCGATGGGGATTGGAAGTAGCGTGATAGTGCAATAGTGCAATCGTGCGATAGTGCGATACGCGAACTCCCAAAGGAGGAAATCATGTCCGAGCAACACAAATTTATTTTGCCCGAAAGTGAATTGCCGAAACAGTGGTACAACATCAATCCGGATATGCCAGTAGACCCGGGCAAGACCGCGTGGAATGCCGTGTTACATCCGGGAACCAAAGAGCCGGTCACACCCGACTTTCTTGCCGTCCTGTTTCCTATGCAAGTTATCCTGCAAGCAATCAGCCTTGACCGCTGGATTGATATTCCCGAACCCGTGCGTGAAATCTATCGCTTGTGGCGACCGTCGCCGTTGTTCCGCGCGGTTCGGCTTGAAAAGGCGCTGGATACGCCCGCGCACATTTATTACAAATATGAAGGCGTTAGTCCCGTCGGTTCGCACAAACCGAACACCGCCGTGCCGCAAGCGTTCTATGCCAAAGAAGAAGGCTCAACTGGATTCACGACGGAAACGGGCGCGGGACAATGGGGCAGCGCGCTTTCGATGGCGTGCAATTTTTTCGGATTGGAATGTCATGTGTACATGGTGCGCGTGTCATATCATCAAAAGCCATATCGCCGCATCATCATGGAAACATTCGGCGCAGATGTAGTGCCGAGTCCGTCCGACCGCACACAGTACGGTCGCCAATTGCTCGCGCAAGACCCAGAGCATCCGGGTTCGCTGGGCATCGCCATTTCCGAAGCCGTAGAAGCCGCAGCGACATCAGGCGGCAAATATAAATATTCCATCGGCTCGGTGTTTCCGCCTGTCTTGCTCCATCAGACCGTGAATGGGCTGGAGGCGCTCAAGCAATTTGAGATGGCGAACGAATATCCCGATGTGTTGATTGGTGCAATCGGCGGAGGCTCAAATTTCGCGGGATTCGTATTCCCGTTCCTCGGCGAGAAATTCCGCAACGGGCGCAATGTGCGCGTCATTGCCGTCGAACCAATGGCAGCGCCAAGTCTCACCAAAGGCAAATATACCTTTGACTATGGTGATTCGGCGGGCATGGCTCCGATTTTGAAAATGCACACGCTCGGACACACGTTCTTGCCACCGGGGATTCACGCGGGTGGCTTGCGCTATCACGGTATGGCTCCGCACGTTTCTGCGTTGTACGAGAATGGAGACATTGAAGCGGTTGCGGTGCATCAAGTTCCCACGTTTGAAGCGGCGGTACAATTTGCGCGCGCCGAAGGTATTTTGCCCGCGCCCGAATCGGCGCACGCGGTGCGCGTGGCGATTGACGAGGCGCTGAAATGCAAAGAGGCGGGCGAGAAACAAGTCATCGCGTTCAATCTTTCGGGACATGGACATTTCGATCTCGGTGCCTACGACCAATTCTTGCACGGCAAGCTGCAAGACTATGAATATCCATCCGCATTGGTTGAGGAAGCAATGAAGCAATTGCCGGAAGTGCCGGCAATGGCGTGAGAACCTATCCCCCTACCCCCTTTCCTTGTAGGAAAGGGGGACAATTGCCCCTCTCCTCATACGAGAGGAAGTGGGGAGAGGTTGACTTGAATTTTAGTGAACGACCCTTATGAGCGAATTTACTGGCTCGTGCGTCATGTGCCGGAAGGTCGAGTTACGACGTACGGGCAGCTCGGCGCAATGTGCGGCATCCGCGATTCGCGCACCGTCGGCGAAGCGATGAACGCTTCGCCGCGCGATGTACCTTGGCAGCGTGTTATCAATTCACGCGGGACGATTTCGATTCGCGGCGCAACAGGGGAACGCCAACGTAAATTATTGGAAGCCGAAGGTGTCGAGTTTGATGAAAACGGTCAGGTGGATTTTGCCAAGGTCGGTTGGCAGCCCGATCCCGCGTGGCTCGCAGCGAATGGCTACAAGACCCCGCCGCCTTTGGTCAAAGAGAAACCGGATAAGGATAAAGACAGCGGACAGTTGAGTTTGTTCTAGGCGATGGAGTAAGTAGAATGTAGCAGGTAGTGTAGGGGCACGGTTACCCTGCCCCTACACTACCTGCTACATTTATTCCTACCATCTAAACTATGGAAGCCAAAGAATTAAATCTCTCGATTGTTGAACTCGACGATGTATTGCTGCACGAAGAGATTGAACACAAGCGCGTGGATAAACTCATCGAACGGCTGCGGGGCGACCGCATTCTGAAAAATCCGCCGATTGTGACGCAGGTGCGTGATGCGGGTGTGACACGCTATATTGTCCTCGATGGCGCGTCGCGCTCCACTGCCTTGCGCGAATTGAACATGTCGCACATCCTCGTGCAAATCGTGGATTACCATTCGCCCGCGCTCAAGCTCGAATCGTGGAATCATCTCCTGCTGGATATGACGCCCGCCGCGCTGCGCCGCGAATTGGATGAAGTATCGTGCATCGGCATGGTCGAGATGGATGAGGCACAGGCGAAACGCGAACTAGAGGAGCGCAAAATTGTCGCGTACGTGAAATTCAGTGATGGGCGCACGGCGGGCTTGCGTTGCAGCAGCGACATTACCGAGCAGGCGCACGCGCTGAACGAAGTCGTGCGCTCGTACGAATCCAAAGTGGAACTGTATCGCGTGGCGTCAACCGATTTAGAAAATCTCGTCGCCGACCCGAACCGCCTCGCCGCCGTGATGGTCTTTCCGCGTTATCGCCCTGACGAAATTGTGAACCTCGCGCTGAATGGCGCAAAAGTGCCGATGGGCATTACGCGGCATATCATTCCGGGACGCGCGCTGCGGGTGAATTTACCGCTCGATATTTTGGAAAGCAAGCAATCGCTTGATGAAAAGAATAAATGGCTCGATGCGTGGCTCCAAGCGAAAATCAAGAATCGTAACGTGCGCTATTATCAAGAGCCGGTATTTTTGTTTGATGAATAAAGACGTATCTTGAAGTCGGCGTTCGGATGCCAGTGCTTCCAGTGACGAAAGCCGCGCACAGGCGGTTCGCCGCCCGTCACTTGCCAATCATAATGCTCGCACAATGTTTGTAATACCGTTCGACAGACCATCATCGTGAGTGGAACGCCGTTGCAGGCATGTTTGGAAAATCCGAAAGGTGAATATTCAGCCGTTGTAAAGTTTCTTTCCAAGAATCGGTCAGGATTAAATCCACTTGGATTTGAAAAAATGTTTCCGTCGCGATGACTTTCCCAGACACAGACGCGTAGCTGCCACCCTTTCGGAAAATGAAACCTTTCGTACTCCACGTCGCGGTCAATCGTGCGATATAGATATTCGCTCTGCGCTAATCGCAGTGTCTCTAGAAGGACTGGCTGTAAAACATCTGGCTTGCCGCATTCTGTCATTGCAGCATTGTTACGAATCCGTGCAATCCATTCAGGATGCGCGCCGAGCATTAGGAATGCC
>Ga0070741_10014604_pt1 | contig 13543 bp, 9 predicted proteins | sample Coa_R1_4_FD_66440 | JGI IMG/M metagenome (GOLD analysis project Ga0070741, IMG submission 66440) | Surface soil microbial communities from Centralia Pennsylvania, which are recovering from an underground coalmine fire - Coalmine... | ecosystem: Environmental > Terrestrial > Soil > Unclassified ... | reverse complement strand
AAGATCGTTGGCGTCCAGGTGCTCCCGGACCTGGCGCGCTACGTCCTTCCATAGGGCCTCATATCGCGCGGTGCGGCCGTCGACCGGCAGCGCGAGGGGCCAGGCCGAGGAGCGGTTGCCGTGCTTCTCGACATCGAATGGCAGCATCATATGATCGAGCGGCACGCCGTAGCCGGGTCCCCAATACCCATACTTGCTGGTGAAGGCCGAGCCATCGATGTAGCGACTCAGCCGGCTGTCAAACTCCGTCCAATCCAGAATGGCCTTTTCTCCAGCTATGTTTATCTGCGGCCGGTACGCATAAATCAGTGGCGTGATCCGGTGCTGCCGGGCGAGTTGATAGTACGCCAGTTCCTCGGCGGGCTGCATCGCCTTCATCGAACCGTTCCAGATGTCGCCGGGCACATGCGACTCCTGCGGAAGAGAAAAGTCCCAGATATCTAGCGTCACCGCGAGCGTCGCCTGCCCGCCTTTCCACTGGATCTGCAGCTCTCCGCGATACTGCCCGGGAGGAGCCGCGGTTCGTTCATTGGGCACGAAAACGTCGATCCACAGCGCCTGGTTTTTCTGCCCTGGGATATCGTTGTACAGGTCCGGTATGGAGAATGGAAAGCCGCTGTTCAGCCGCGAGCGGCGCATCGGCATCAGGGCGTCGGCATACCAGGCCGGGCCGAGCGAGGATTTCTCATAGCCGCTGGTCGGCCGGCGCACCTGGACATACCATTCTTTGAAGATCGCGAGGTGCTGGCCGGCGATCTCCGCTCCGCTGGGATGGCGCAGGGCCGTAAGGCTGGCGTCCACGTCGACGACCGGCTGGTCGGTTTCGATGACTACTTGAAAGGCCGTGAATTCGTTGCGGGCGGCGTGCAGCGAGACGGTTCGGCTGTCGGCATCCCAAACCAGGTTGCGCCGCCGAAAATCGCCTGCAGGATAATCGGCGTGCACATCGGGCCTGGCCTCCAGGACAGCGCCATTGACCGGGTTGACGCGCACTCCGTCACTAACTGCCCACACCGCAACGGCAGCAGCCCCTCGCTGGGCCAAAGAAAAAATGACCAAGAAAGTGCCCACGACGAGAATAGGAGTTCGAATTCTCATTTGGCTCAGTATACTACCGGCTTCGGCGACATAAATCTTGTTGATGGGCTGAGAGCTGCTTCACGCTGGCAATGGCGCTTGATGTTCACGCACGAGGTTCGGTGCGGCGCTGCACGAAAGCGACGACTAGTAACGCGAAGCAGAAAACCCGATCGAGTAGTGATACCGCGCGATGTGGCTACGCCGTGAGCGAAGATATGCAAGGTATGGCGGGCCTCGTGACTGATATCCTCACCCGCAGCCTTTGTTCCCTAGTGGCTCGCGCTGTAATGGGCCTTGAGCAAGTCAAAACCGAAATCGTTCTCGTAATCGCGCCACACCGAGTGGATGTGATTTCCTTGGTCCTGCGTGCAATCCAGCTCAATCAGGAAGCCAGGCGTTTGTATGCGGTAATAGTGCAGGCCACCGCGTTCGACTGCGCCAGTCCAAGCGAAGAAAGTAGAGTCCTTGGACTGCTTCCGCGCCAGTTCCATGCGCTTTTCCGCCATCCGCTGCGGCACGTTCGAAGCGTACAGCTCGACGATGGTCATCAGCTTGTCGTACTGTGCGCCGGTCATCTTAGCTGCGGAGAGGCCGTTCGGTTGGCCCTTGAGAGCAGCCTTGCGGGAGGCGCCGGTGATGATGTCCTTCAGCGCTGTCTTATCCACCACAGCCACGTCTTGCTGAGCCTTGTCGAGCGATTCAATCATGTCGTAGCCGTAGTCGTCTTCCAACGCGAGGACCCGGAGTCCCTTACGGGGTCCGATGCGGATTTCGGCCGGGTTGGAACCGAAGAACGACGGCGAGTCGGAGACCTTTCCGTCAACGATCGTGTAGTTCTGCGCCAGGTGATGACCTTCGATGCGATAACCCCACGTGCCTTTCGCGGAAGGAGTGCCGAAGATTGTGATGAAGTAATTATCGGGGTCGCGGCGATTAGCTGGCTTGGCGCCTTCGAGTATCAGCAAGACCTGTTCGAGGCTCATAATCTGTTGAGCTTTGATTACACCCTGCTGGCTCAAGCCGGCAGCCAGCAGCGCCGTCGCCAGTTCACGCTGAAAGGGCTGCATGGCACCGAAGGGCATGCCCTTGCGCAGTTCGCGGTCGCCCGGCTTATAGTTCGCTCCGGTCGGCACAAAATGCCAGCTAAGGCGTTCGTCATCGTCGAAGGCGTAGGATACCTTTGCCTTCTGGTCGGGCCAGAGTGAATTCAGGAACGCGTTGGCTGCGTCGGCCATCACGGAAGAGGGCTCGGCGCGCTTATATGCGGCGGTCAAAAGAAGGGCGGCGACGCCGACAGCACCCGCCCGGAACCAGACGTGCTTCATAGGGGAATTCTACACCACCATTGGAGAAGCAGGTGATGACGAATTGGATTCCGAAGGGCACTTCTCAATGGCAAGGGCCGCTCCGCCCACTACACTTCCTCTACCCTGCGTACGAGTTGCGCATCCGGCCAGACTCCGTACAGCGGACGGCGGGTGAGGCTTTTTCGTTGTTCTCCGTGCTCAAATGAGTTCGCCCGGCTCGAACAACTGGGGACTTAGGCCGCCCGATTTTTCTGACTCCCTTTATTGTGGGAGCCACGCCACCGGGCGGCCGGACGGCGGCCCAGAGTCCCGTGTGTCTACGAAGGCTGTATGGCTATGGAGCTGGGGGAAGCTATCGCATAACGCATGGCTTGAGCTTATTACAAGGACGATTCGTTGTGAAAGTGAAGGGAGCAAGACCGTCACCCGAAGCGCGCCGAGCGTGCCAAGCTGCGCAGATTTATGGCGCCACAGGTTCGTAGGCGCAATGTGTCGGGCTTTCTCTCCCAGGCGTGCGTTCAGAAGTTGGGGCCTACCGCTCGTTCCGAGAAGCCGGACCACGGAACGCACGTGCATAGCCTCGCGAAATAGCATCACCGCCCCGGCTCTCCGGTCTCCCTGCTTCTGGCAAGAGGCTTTTCTACTTTTGTCGTTCCTACTTCCCGTACCGCGCCTCACCCGGCGCAACACGGCGCGCCTGTAGCGCCACCGCCATATTCGATGGGCTTTCGGGACTCCGTCGACTACTGATCTCATCACCCGGCGAGCGCGCGATTTGAGTCGTGGCCAATCGGGAGTTAGATCGGATCAGGAACGTCAATTCGGCCGGAGCACCTGAGGCGTGTGCGGAGCGTGGTGCCAAGCGGCCATCACGTGTGCCAGACGGACGGGACGAGCTTTCAGCCAGATTTTCAGCCACATAATTTTGCAGTAAGATTGGGAATCAGAGGAGGCCCGATGAATCGCCGCAAATTCATGAGCGCCGCCGCATATGGCGGCATCGCGATGGAAAACATCGCGCGCGCCGCAACCACGTCCAGCTCCGAGCAGGCCCTGCCGGTCACAAACCCGCGTAGCACCTCGGGCGATCCGGTCGAGCCGAACTGGGACGAGCGGCTGACCCTCACTGTCGGTCCGAGGAACGCGGATCTGGCCGGCTCGAATGAAAAGGTGATCCAGGCGGCCGTCGACTCCATCGCGCGCTGGGGTGGCGGCACGGTGAAAGTCCTCCCCGGCGTCTACCATTTCCGGAACGCCGTCTATCTGCAGAGCAAGGTGCGGATCCTGGGCAGCGGCGCCGACTCCGTGATTGTCAAGGCGCCTTCAGTGACTGCTACGCTGGCGCAGGATTCCGACTGGTTCGATCAGGAGATCACTTTCGCGGATGCCAAAGGCCTTCAGATCGGCGACGGAATCTGCATCCGCGCCAAAAATCCTTCGACCGGCGGGGCGGAAGTCGTGAAACGGACGCTGGTGGCGCGCAGCGGATCGCGCTTCAAACTCGATACCGCCCTGCGCAAGAATATCTGGTTGATGGGCAAGCCCACCGTGTCGACTCTGTTCCCCCTCTTCAGCGGCGAGAACATCGCCGACGTGACCATCGAAAACATCACGCTCGACGGCAACAAGGCGAACAACGAGAATCTCGACGGCAACTACGCGGGCTGTATCTGGATGCAGGATTGCAGCCGCATTAGGTTTCGCAGAGTGGTCGCGCACAGCTACAACGGTGATGGCATAAGCTGGCAGATCTGTCACGACGTGGTGGCCGAATACTGTCATAGCCACGACCATACCGGCTATGGCATGCATCCCGGCTCGGGGTCGCAGCGTTCGGTGGTTCGCGGCAATCGCCTGACCGGCAACAATCTCGGCCTGTTTCTCTGCTGGGGAGTGAAGTGGGCAGTCGCGGAAAAGAACTACATTGAGGGGAATCGCCGCTTCGGAGTTTCCATCGGGCACCACGACACGGACAACATGATTCGGGACAACGACATTCGCGCGAGCGGCGAGGCCGCCGTGCTATTCCGCAAGGAGCGGGAAGCGGGGTTCCAAGGCCACCGCAATCGCATTGAGAAGAACCGTATTCATGGCATCGTCGACGAGAAGGGGATCGGAATCGATATTCAGGGCGAGACGAATTCAATCCGTATCGAAGGTAATGAGATTCGTGAGAGCCAAGCGCCGGCGCGTCGCGTCGGCATCCGCATCGGCAAGGACGCCGGCGAGATCACAATTGCCGCCAACCGTATCGAAGGCTTCGCCGAAACCGTGCTCGATTTGCGTAAGCAATCATGAAAACAGCGCTTCTTCTTGGAGCGATTCGCGCAGACCCAACGAGACGATGCTGACAAAACAGACATGAGCCCTTGCGCTCATCCCCGAGTTGCTCTCGCCAGCTACCGTTTCGCTTCAGAATCGCTCCACCAGAGCCGCCCCTATTAGTCGGCGGCATCAACATCAGAAGTTGACCATTACGGGTCCATTGAGCCACTTCAAAAACGGCTGATAAGATGGCAGGAATGACCACCCAGACGGTCCCGCTGAGAGAATCGAACATTCTGCGCGCCTAACTCCGACGCTTTTCGCGAGTCCGCGCTGGGCCTCAATCCCGGTCGAACGAGGCTTCAGTGATTACCTTCGTGGTCGGCGTGCGGCACGTCAAAGTTCTTTCTTTGCGACAACACCTCCCGGGTATTTGTACTGGCGTGTTCTTGGGCATATCGCCAAGCTGTGAGCCAGAGGGTATATTCCATAAGATTCAGAGACGCGCCCCCAAGTGCTTCTACAACGCCCAGCGAATACGTTAAATTCAATGTGTCCAGATAATGGCCGAGACCGTCATGTAATCTAAGTCCGTGAAGCCACCATCTGCACTGGCGCCGCTGTCGCCCCGTTGCTTGAATTAAACTGTCATTCGGAGGGCGTTTGAATCCCAGGATCGAGGAACGCGAGGTCCGTGGCCCTGAGCCGCCTGGCTCGATGGTACGATCGCAACTCGAGCGCATTTTGGGCAGTGAAATCTTTCTCCGCTCGGAGCGGCTGAGCGGGTTCCTGCGATTCGTTGTTGAACGGACTCTCGACGGACAGGGCGGCTCCCTTAAAGAACAGATTCTCGGTTCAGAGCTCTACGGCAAGGGCCCGGAGTTCGATGGCTCGGCCGACCCCATCGTCCGCGTGGACGCACGCCGTCTTCGAGACAAGCTACGCGAGTACTATAGCCAGTTCCCTCGCGACCCGATCGTAATTTCGGTACTGAAGGGAAGCTACGTCCCCGTATTTCAGGCCAATGACGTTCTCCTGGACACCACGGCTCCGGCGCAGTCCACAAATGTGAATCAGGCGCGAGGGCTGCACTGGCGTTGGCTGGCAGCGTCCATCGGTGTTGCCGCTGTTCTCGTCGTGATCGGCGTCGCGCGTTTGATGTGGCGCGGAAGGTCGCAACAGGCGAGTCGTGCCGTTCTGATTACTTCCTTTCCCGGCAACAAGGTCGCGCCCGCGATTTCTCCAGATGGCCGGTTTCTGGCCTTTTCATCGAAGGGGCCTGAAAATAGCGGCGCGGCGGACATTTGGATCAAGAGTATAGAGACAGGCGCGCTGCGGCGCCTCACAGAGACGGCCCAACTCACGGAAACATCACCCGCATGGTCACCGAATGGTCAGCAGATCGCTTTCGTACGCATCGGCCAAGGTGTTTTTGTCATCCCGTCGTCCGGGGGCATCGAGCGCAAAATCTCCAAGTCGGGAACCTATATGGATTGGATGCCCGACGGCAAATCGGTTCTCATCCGCGATCGTGACCGTGACGGACCGTATGGGATTTACCAGGTTTTTGTGGACAGCCTCGAGCGGCGATGTTTGACGCAGCCGCTCGTGGGAGACGGGGACTGGAGATTCAGCGTCTCACCCGATGGATCCCAGCTCGCTTTTATTCGCATCGAGCACCCGGGCAGCGGTGATCTTTGCGTCATTCCAACGCAAGGAGGAGAACCCCGCCGCATTACTAACTGGAATGGAGAGATCAGCGGTGTCGTCTGGGCGCCCGATGGCCGTGACCTGATTTTTTCCAAAGGCGGCATCTGGCGCATTTCTGCAACGCTCGGTGTGCCAGGACGGGGCGCCCCGCTGCCGGGGATATCAGATCCGGCAACCAATTTGTCCATTTCGCGTCCCCAGGCCGGACGTGCGGGGCGGCTGGCTTTTCAGACATACCGGCGCGACCTGAGTTTTCGAATCATCGACTTGACAGCACCATTGGTGGACGGCGCCTTCCGCGCAGTACCGTTCGCCGCATCCAAAGGCCTCGAAGCCCCGGGGCCGTTCTCGCCTGATGGCCGCACCTTCGCGTTTGTCGCGGGGCAACCAGCGCAACTCTGGATCTCTAATATCGAAGGCACTCGTGTCCGTCAGGTAACCGGAGATGTTCTCGAGCCATCACCAGGTTCGTGGTCTCCGGACGGCATGAGGATCGTGTATTCGGCGACTCTGGATGGTAATACCGACGTTTTCGTTGTGGATGTAGGGGGTGGCCGGGCAAAGCGATTAACCCTTGAACCTTCCATCGACGGAGCCGCGTCATGGTCCCGCGATGGCCGCTGGATCTACTTCTCGTCCACGCGCGCTGGCGCAGTGCCGGATGTCTGGCGAATCCCCGCTGAAGGAGGTTCGGCCGTGCGAATCACTTATCACGGTGGTATGCAGGCGCGGGAATCTCCAGATGGGAAATTTCTGTACTATCTCGACCGTCCTGCGTCAGCAAGTGGCACGATGGCGATCGCCAGGTTGATGAAAGTGCCTGCGAATGGAGGTTCTGAGACAGAAGTGCTTAGCGGATTGACTCCGCTGCAATGGTCACTGGCGGAGACGGGTATCTATTTTCTGTCGCACGGGAAGGACTTCGATGCCATCGACCGTTATACGTTTCAAGATGGACAAGTCTCCCGTCTCGGAAGGCTGGCGGCACCAATGGGTGCTTTCGGAGGGCAATTGAGCGTGTCTCCGGATGGCCGCTGGGCTCTTGTGCCGCTCGGTCGTGGGCAAGCCGATATCATGCTCGTCGATAACTTCCGCTGAGCGAGTCGGATATGCGTCTCCTCCTGCTAATGCTTTGCGCCATCGTCACCATCCGGAGTCAACCGGCGCTATCACGGCTGGAAGGAATCGTCGAGGATCCGTCCGGCGCCGCGGTAACAAAGGCTGCAATCACGGCAGAGAATCAGCAGACAGGCCTTCGCACCACAGTGCTAAGCGATGATCGGGGGCTCTATGTTTTTCCATCTTTGCCGCCGGGCGACTACACGCTTACAGCCGCTGCGCCCGGATTTCAGACAGCAAAACTGACCGGCCTTGTGTTGAATGTAAGCACGACGGTTACGGCCCCTGTCCGACTCGCCCTAGGCGCGATGACAGAAACGATCGACGTAGAAGCCAGGGAAACTGCAGTCCAACTTGCGGATGCGCAGGGAGGCGGTATTGCCGCGCGGCGCGATATCGACGTACTGCCGCAGCAAGAGCGGAATCCCATGAAGCTGGCCATATTTCAGCCCGGCGTGCAGGTGATGGCCGGCAGTGTAGGACTCTCGTCCGTCAACGGATCGCGCCGGGGCAGCAACGAGGTCAAGCTGGACGGAATAGACATATCTGAGCCGATCTCACCGGCTTTGGGTTTCTCCACACCGTTGCCGGATGACCTGGTTCAAGAGTTCCGCGTTATCACCTATTCGGCAAAAGCCGAGTACGGCCGGAATAGTGGAGGTCAGATCGAGATCGTCAGCCGGTCTGGAACCAACCAACTGCACGGCAGCGTTTTTGATTACTTTAGGAACACGGCTCTGAACGCAAATGATTTTTTCAATAATGCTACTCCCGGCGGCATACCCCGGCCGAAGCTTGATTACAATGCCTTCGGGGCAACACTTGGAGGTCCTGTGCGGAAGGATAACACGTTCTTTTTCGGCAGTTATCAAGGACACCGCGAGAAACAGGAGACGAGCAGGAACTCGCTGGTTTTGACCAGTACGGCCAAATCGGGAGTATTTCGCTGGGTTCCCCCCGGCAGCCAGGCCATCCAATCATTCGATATCGTGCGCAACGATCCACGGCATCTAGGGATTGATCCGCTGATAGCCGAGACGCTCCGGCTACTTCCCCTTCCCAACAATTTCGATGCCGGCAGCGACGGTCTGAACACCGGGAACTACCGCTTCAACAGTCCGGCGTTTAGCGATCGTGACACCCTTCTGCTTCGCTTCGATCACAAGTTGAAGAATTCGGTGAATCTGTTCTTCCGCGCAAGTACACTTCGCGAAGATTCTGTCGATGTGATCAATGGCGGCGATCCGCCGTTTCCGGGGCAACCGGCCGGCCTGCTCAAGCCGCGCTCCAACGGATTTTCACTTGGCGGCGACTGGAGCTTATCACCCAGCACAACGAACAGCTTTCGTGTGGGTCGCTCGTTCATATCCCTGGAGATGACCAGACCAGCACGATTAGCAGGGCCCATGCTATCCGCAACGGTGTGGACGAACCCGCTCAATCCGCAGTTCCCTCACCGGGTTAGCTCAGCGATCTATGAATTCACGAACCACTTGAGTCACGTTTTCTACGGCCATACATTCAAGGCAGGTGGTGGCGTTCGTTTGCTACAGACCGAAAACGTTGGAGGGTTGAGTGTTGATGCCACTTACCCCAATATTTTGCTGAATAACGACAACGGCAATACTCCGTCGCCGACAATCGGCCCGTCGGGTAACGGCCTGATCTCTGGCGCAGATCGTCAGCAGTTCGAGAATCTGTACAACCATCTCCTGGGGCGAATTTCGAGCGTTCAACAGACCTTCTACAACGATTTGAAACAGTTTTTTCCTGCGGGCAATACGCGCGTTCTTAACTACCGGACTCACGAATATCATCTCTTTTTCCAGGATGACTGGAGAGTGCGGCGAAATCTTACGCTCAATCTGGGCCTGCGATATGAATTCAACGGGGTTCCGTTCGAGAGAGACGGATTGAAAGGAACTGTTGACAAGGCGGCACAGGTCAGCCGGTCCAGTCAGCTTTCGGACCTGACCGTAGTCGCCGCCTCCCGCTGGTACAACAACGACTGGAACAACTTTGCACCTCGTTTCGGTCTGGTGTGGGATCCAAAGGGTCAGGGCAAAACGGCCATTCGCGCCAGTTATGGCATTTACTATGACGCATTGATTGGCAACACCTTCACCTTTGTAGGCAACAATACTCCCGGATTTTCAGAAACGCCTCCGGTGTTTCCGAATGCGCCACCCGGCTTGGATTGGCGGCTTAGCGACGGGTTACCTACGATTCCCAGACCGGAAACACCGACGCTCCGGCTGCCGCTGAACCGTGGTCAGAATATAGCGCTGTTCAGCCCCAATCTCCGAACCGGTTATGTGCATGGCTATAGCCTCTCGATACAACGTGAGCTCGGCCGGAATACCGTATTGGATGTGGCATATGTGGGCAAGCGCGCAGTCAAGCTGTTCATGCAGGTGAATGTGAATCAACGAAGGATCGAGGGAGACTTTCTAGATTCGTTCCGTGAATTGCAGGCTCTCCGCTCCCGAGGTGCTGCTGTGCCGGCCAGCAATACGTTGGTGCGCCTTTTCGGATCGCCGCAAGATGCCGTGTTGGCGATCGGCGCAGGCGTCATCGATCGCGGACAGGCAGGTTCTGCCGCGGACACCGTGGATCGGAACTACTACCAGCGCTATGCCCAGGCAGGGCTTTCGGACTTTTACATTCGAAACTTTCCCCAATACAATTTTGTTTACCAGGGGACGAACGAAGGCCGGAGTTACTACGATTCTCTCCAACTCAGCCTCAGACGCCAAGCGGGTAACGCGCGATTTGCCGTTAACTACACGTGGAGCAAATCTATCGATAACGGTACGACCTCCGGTGGCGGTTTTGAATACTACAATATCGACAACTTCAATCTGCGCCTGAATCGCGCGCGCTCAGACTTCGACCGCGCCCATGTGCTCATCGGTTCTGGAACCTATGCGCTTCCCTTTGGAAGAAGTCGACGGCAACCTGGCGCCGGTTGGCGACGCTGGGTAGATGCGTTGGCAGGCGGTTGGGATTTGGGCGTGATTTCGATCTGGGAGAGCGGAACGGTTTTCTTCGTCCGGAGTGGTGTGCAGACGGCCGGGACATCAGCACCAACGCTGGCCAACTTTACGGGCGACCGCACCATCGGCGCAGTCGACAGACGCGGCGACGGAGTATATTGGTTCAGCCCTGTACAACTGGCCAGATTCTCCCCTCCTGCGGCAGGAGAGATCGGCAATTCGGGACGCAACGCATTCAGAGGGCCGCGGCTCTTCAATACCGATCTCACCATTTCGAAGCGCTTGCGCATCACGGAGAAGCACTCAGTCCTGTTTCGCGCCGAGGCATACAATTTGTTCAATAATGTCAACTTCGCCGGGTGCAAACCTCTCGACACCTGCCACTCTGGGCAAGGTCAGCTCGACCGTGCGCGGCCAGCCAGGAGCACCGCTGGGCGAGCCATTCGGCGGTCCACGAGTGCTCCAATTAGCGGTTCGATGGGCATTCTGAGCCATTATGATGGCGCCCATCGGCGCCAGGGCGAAGCTCGCTTCGGCCGCCAATATCAGCACGTAGCTCACGGGCACTTCGTGGTGCCGCGGCTTACGACGGTTCCGTCGCACTTGAGCGGCGTCCCTAGCGTGGCGCCGGCCAGGTTCGCGCGCACACCGAAGCGCAAATCTATATCCGCATCACGGTTCCCCTGCACTACCGATGCGTTCGGCGGATTCGCACCGAATGTGACCGTCCCGGCCCCATCTGCCAGAATGCCGATTCCGTTGTTCTCCGCACGGATGCCGCCGATCGAAAGTATCGACGATTCGATGCCTAGGTTCAGACCAACGGCGTTTCCCTGCAGATCAAACCTGCCTCCGCCGAGGTTGACGATCGAGGCAAACCCTGCGAGATTGACGCCGCTTCCACCGTTGTTTTGCGCCACGATCTGTTGAAAGAGCGGCCCTGCAAATCCGAAATACACGAGTGGTCCAATCACCATTTGACCGCCTCCGATGAACAGGCCGTCACCGCCATTGTCATTCACCACAACGCGGTGCCCCGATACGAAACCGGGCGGACCGATGGAGCAGCCGGAAAGGGAAATGCCGTTGCGCCTGTTGCCGCTGACCGGGAAACCGCCGTATCTGCCAGCCTCTCTGGCGTTAGGAGCATTCAGGAAGTACGTGACAGTGAGATCGTCATTGACGCGCGGCTGTGGGTTCGGCCCAATGTTGACCGGAACCGCCGTCTGCGCCAGCAAGCCCGGCTCCAACCAAAAAAGCCAGTAGGCACGCTTGTCCGGCACTCATAGCGTCACCTCCATGCTGCGCCGATATCGCCTTCGTGGATTGGAGCGGTGGTGTCATTGAACCCGAATTCTCTGGCCAGTCAGACTGCCCTGCAGCGGGAAGATGACATTGCCACCCGGACCAGCGAGCTGACCGCTGAACTGCCCCGATACTCGATCCGTCTTTGGATCCAGGGTCAGCGTCAGATTAGGCGTCATGACGCCGGTAAGGGTCGCGTCCGACATGAACCAGAGCGTCAGGAAGGTGAGGGCAAACGTATTGTGCCCAGTTCGTTTCCAGGCTCCATGGGCCCCGCCTTCTGTTCCGACCTGCGGCAAGAAAGTCCCATCACCCTGTGCCGTACCGATGAACGTGCCCTCCTTCGAGAAGGTACCCAATGCCAGGAATTGTGCCGGAAACGGCAACACGCGGTTCAGGCTGATCAGCCAGGAACCGGCGATGTCGTTTGAATCCACCGTCGAGATTTGTTGCGCCTCGGCGGAAGTGGCCACGAGGGACATAAACAGAAATGCCAACACCGGGCAAAACCTCCGGAGCGTATGTGAATCGATCAATCGCATGGAATTCACCTCCATGGCGAGCTTCGGATGAAAGCGTGACGGGAACAATGGGCAACTCCTGCCAAGGTCGCGTTGGCGGCATTTGGCCGAGGATGACACGCCTGATCTACAATGGTTCGCACAACCCAGGAGATGTTCATGCCCAACGGAGGAAGCAATACCCCCCCGCAATCCGGAGCAACCCGCGCCTGACGATCGCCTGGACGCCTGGAAGGAAATTGGCGCCTATCTCAAGCGTAGCGTCCGTACGGTTACCCGTTGGGAGCAGGAGCAGGGTCTGCCGGTGCATCGGCACAAGACCGGAGCCGTCTATGCCTGCAAGCCGGAAATCGACGCATGGTGGGCGGCCCACCGGAAACAGATCCAAGCCCAAACTGAAAACGAGCCGGTGGTCGCATTGCCAGAGCCGAAATCCCACTCTTTGTGGATAGTGTTCTCGGTAGGAATAGCGGCTTCAGGCATCGTAGCAGCGCTCGGCTGGTTTGCGTTCCGGCCTTCGTCACGCCCGATTGCGAAGCCGATCCCGCTGACCGCTTATCCTGAAATTGAAGGCCCGCCAAGCTTTTCCCCTGATGGTAACCAAGTGGCGTTCGATCGGAAAGGCGATATCTGGGTCAAGGCGGTGGATGGCGAGGGCCTTCGCAACATCACGGACACGTCGAACGCTGAAGAGCGTTTCCCCGCCTGGTCGCCTGACGGCCGCTGGATCGCGTACATAAGAAATCGCATTGAGATCCTGGTCAGTACTCCGCTCGGTGGCACGACAAGCCGGATCGCCGGCATCAAGTCACCGCCTTGGGGTGGAACTCTGGCGTGGACTCCTGACAGCAAGTCTCTTGTAATTAGTGAAATGCCTTCGGACGACGACAAAATCCAGGCACACCTGGAGCGGGTTTCGATTGAAACCGGCGAAAAAAGGCGGATCACTTCTCCACCAGGCCCGGGCATAGGCCATTTCTGGCCTGCCGTTTCGCCCGACGGCCGGAATCTCGCATTCGCCCAGTTTCCACAGGATTCCTTCGCCAACATTTACATTCAGCCGCTGGCCGGAGGCGTCCCGCGAGGAATTACCCACGATAACGCGAATATCAAGGGGCTCTCCTGGACGCCTGATGGACGAGAGGTGGTTTTCGCATCGGATCGCGACGGAGTCTTTCGTCTGTGGCGAATTCGAGCGCAATCCGCTGCGCAGGCGCCTGCGCAAATCATCGAAAGCGGG
>Ga0070741_10014603_pt1 | contig 13545 bp, 1 predicted proteins | sample Coa_R1_4_FD_66440 | JGI IMG/M metagenome (GOLD analysis project Ga0070741, IMG submission 66440) | Surface soil microbial communities from Centralia Pennsylvania, which are recovering from an underground coalmine fire - Coalmine... | ecosystem: Environmental > Terrestrial > Soil > Unclassified ... | reverse complement strand
TCGCACGGGGATTGGCCGCTCATCGAGTGGCTCGGCACCGACGCCAACCCGCTGCACGACGGCGACATCGAGATCGTCCAGCCGACCCTGTTCGCCATCCAGGTCGCCCTGGCGGCGCTCTGGCGGTCCTGGGGCATCGAGCCGGCGGCTATCATCGGCCACAGCATGGGCGAGGTAGCCGCCGCGCACATCGCTGGCGCGCTGACGCTGGACGACGCCGCCAGGATCATCTGTCGTCGCAGTCGCCTGCTCCGCCAGGTGCGAGGGCAGGGTGCGATGGCAGTGGTCGGTCTGCCGCTTGAGCAAACCCGCAGCGCCCTGCGTGGTCACGAGGACCGGCTCTCGGTTGCCGTCAGCAACAGCCCGCGGTCGACGGTGGTGTCGGGCGAGGCGGCGGCCCTCGAGACGGTGCTGGCGCGGGTCCGCCAGGACAACGTGTTCTGCCGGCTGGTCAAGGTGGACGTCGCCTCGCACAGCCCGCAGATGGACCCGCTGCTTGCTCCTCTCGCGAGCATGCTGACCGGGCTGCAGCCTCGTCCTGCCGACGTGCCCCTGTACTCGACCGTCACCGGCGAGCTGATCGTCGGCGACCAGGCTACCGAAGTGCTCACCGCGGACTACTGGGTGCGCAACCTGCGCCAGCCGGTCCTCTTCGCCGACGCCGTTCAGCGTGCGGCGGAGGATGGGCGGACCGTGTTCATCGAATTGAGCCCCCATCCCATCCTGCTCTCGTCGATCGACGAAACCCTGGCCCACGCTGGCAAACGCGGGCGCTCCCTGCCATCCGCGCGGCGCGAAGAGCCTGAGCAGGCAGTGATATTGAGCTCGCTTGGCAGCCTGTACACGCTGGGCTACCCCATCGATTGGCAGCGTCTTTATCCGCACGGTGGTCGCTTCGTCCGCCTGCCGTCCTATCCGTGGCAGCGGAAGCGATACTGGCTCGACAAGCCCGCCGCCGGCGCGGGCGCGGCTGCGGGAGGCAGTGGCCCAAGCGTCGGGCACCCACTTCTCGGCCGGCGGCTGCCCGCCCTGGCCCATCTCCCGGGGAGCCAGTTCTGGCAGGCGGCGCCCGACCCGCGGTTGCTGCCGTACCTCGCCGACCAGCACCGCGACGGTGTCGCGGTGGCACCCGGCGCCGTCTTCGTCGCCATGGCACTGGCCGCGGCCGAGGACGCGTTCGAACGGGGCGTTCCCACTCTGACCGAGCTGGCGATCTGCGAACCACTGGTGATACCGGAGAGCGCCGCGACCGGCGAACCGAGCGGACTCACACTGCAGCTCATCCTGACTACTGAGACGCACGACGCGGCCTCGTTCCAGGTCTTCGGGCGCAGCTCCGAGAACGGCCCCTGGACGCTGCACGCCAGCGGGAGGCTCGGCGCCGCGACCAGGACGGCCGCTGCGCCGCCGGAGCGGTTTGCCCTCGCTGAGATTCAAGCGCGCTGCCGCGCCAGCAGCACGGCTGCAGCCTGGTACGAGCGCCTCGCCGAGCGCGGCCTCGCCACCGGCCCGAGCCTGCGCGGATTGTCGGCGCTCTGGCTCGGCGCCGGCGAGGCGCTGGCACGGCTGGCGCTCCCGGCTGGAATGGCAGGCTCGGATGCCCCGGACGGCAAGGACAATCGCCTCCAGCCGGTTCTGCTGGAAGCCGGTCTGCAGCTTCTCGTGGCGGCGCTTGATTCCTCGTGCCCCGACGAGCCGCGAGAGGTCGCCTGCTTGACGGGATTCGACCGGTTGCGGGTGCTGGGGCCGGTCGGTGGCGAGCTGTGGGGCTACGCGCGGGCGAGAGACAGCCGACAGGACGAACAGGTCGGAGACGTCTACCTGCTCGACGAGGCAGGGCAGGTGGTCGTCGAGGTCCTGGGGGCGCGCCTCCAGGCGCCCGGCGAGGCCCTGATGCGCAAGCTACTGGAGGCGCGGACCGGCCGCCACCTGTACGAGGTCGCCTGGCAGGAGCAGCCGCCAAGGCGTGGTCCGATAGCGCCTGCCGAGAACCAGCCTGGTAGCTGGCTCATCTTCGCCGATGAGGGCGGCGTTGCGACCGCTCTCGCGCAGTCCCTCGCCGCTCGCGGGCAGTACCCGATTCTAGTGTCGCCCGGCGAAGCGTACAGCCGCCTGGCCGCGGACCGCTTCGTCCTCAACCCCGCTCGCCCCGACGACATGCGGCAGCTTCTCGACGAGGCCCTGGACCCAGGCCGTCCGCCCTGCCGCAGCGTCGTCCACCTCTGGAGCTTGCAAGAAGGGGAAGCCGAGGGCCTGACGGGGCAAGACCTGCGGGACCGGCAGGCGCTGGCCTGCGGCAGTACCCTGCACCTCGTGCAAGCCCTGGCCAGGGCGACGTGGCCGGCGCCCCCGCGCCTCTGGCTGGTCACGCGCGGGGCGGTCGCGGTAGGGGCGGAACCGGGGCGCCCGGCGCCCGAGCAGGCTCCCCTGTGGGGGCTGGGCCGCGTCGTCGCCGTCGAGCACCCCGAGCTCTGGGGCGGGCTGATCGATCTCTCACCGGAGCCCCACACGGACGACGCCTCCACGCTGCTGTCCGCGATCTGGGAGCCTGACGGCGAGGACCAGGTGGCTTGGCGGGGCGAGCGACGATACGTCGCCCGCCTGGTGCGCGCGCCGGCGCGGCCTGTTGCCGCGGAGCCCACGCCGATTCGCGCCGACGGGACCTACCTGATCACCGGCGGCTACGGCGGCCTGGGCCTGGAGTTCGCCCGCTGGCTCGCCGCCCATGGGGCGCGCCACCTGGCGCTGTTGGGACGCCGAGGCCCTGGCGCCGACGCCAGCGACGCCCTCCGCGCGCTAGAGCAGGCCGGTGTGCGGGTCGTGGCGCTGCGCGGCGACGTCGCGGATGCGGCCTTCTTGCGAGCGGCGCTGGCCGAGCTGGGCCGGAGCATGCCCCCGCTGCGCGGTGTCTTCCACGCCGCCGGCGTCCTCGACGACGCGCCGCTGCTGAGACAGGACTGGCCCGCCTTCGAGCGCGTGATGGCCGCCAAGGTCCAGGGCGCCTGGGACCTGCACACCCTGACGCGGGACCTACCGCTCGAGCACTTCGTGCTGTTCTCCTCGGTCACGGCGCTGCTCGGTACCCCGGGCCAGGGCAACTACGCGGCAGCAAATGCGTTCCTGGACGCCCTGGCGCATTACCGCCGCGGCCTGGGGCTGCCGGCGCTGAGCATCAACTGGGGGCCGTGGGCCGACGTGGGCCTGGCCGCCCAGGGCCGCCGCGCCGAGCTACTCAGCCAGCGCGGCATCGAGTCGCTCGTGCCCGAGCAGGGCATGGCGGCCTGGGAGCTGGCCGCTCGCCGCGGGACGGCTCAGGTCGGCGTGTTCCCCGTGCAGTGGGCGACTCATCTGCGACAGCTCCCGCGGGGAGCCGAGACATCGTTCCTCGCCGCGCTCGCCGACGAGCTGGAGCCGGCCGACGCAGGCACCGCGGCTTCCCCGGCCGGAGCCGAGCTAGTCCAACGACTGGCCGAGGCCAGCCCGGACGAGCGCCTGGCGCTGCTGGCGGACCACGTCCAGGCCCAGGTTCGCGCCATCCTGGGCTTCGACCCGGATACCCGGGTCGGCCTGGAGCAGGGGTTCTTCCAACTGGGGCTCGACTCGCTCATGGCGGTCGAGCTGAAGAATCGCCTCCAGGCCAGCGTGGGGCGACCGCTCGTCTCCACGCTGGTGTTCGACTACCCGACGATCGCGGCACTTTCCGCTTACCTCCTCGACGAGCTGTTCGCGCGGCAGGAAGCGTCGGCGGACGCGGCAGATGACTCGACCAACGGAGCGTGCTCCGACGAGCTAGCGCTCGAGATCGAGGGCCTGTCGCGGAGCGAGCTGAAGGCGCTACTCGAAGCAGAGCTGCAAGCTACCGGTGGGGGGAGCTTCTCGTGAGCGTGAATCCAGAGCAGCTCGACGACCTGGACCAGTTGAAGCGCGCGCTCGTTGCCCTGAGAGGCATGCGCGCCCGCGTCGACGCGCTGGAGCAGGCGCGCACCGAGCCGATTGCGATCATCGGCATCGGCTGCCGCCTGCCCGGCGACGCGAATACGCCAGCGCGGTTCTGGAAGCTACTGTGTGAGGGGGTCGACGCGATCGGCGAGGTCCCGGCAGACCGCTGGGACGCCAATGCCTTCTACGATCCCGACCCGAACGTGCCGGGCAAGATGCCCAGCAAGTACGGCGGGTTCATCCGCGACGTCGATCAGTTCGACCCGCACTTCTTCGGGATCTCCCCGCGAGAAGCAGCCAGGATGGACCCCCAGCAGCGGATCGTGCTGGAGGTAGCCTGGGAGGCCCTGGAGGATGCCGGCGTGGTCCCGGCAGGGCTGGCCGGCAGCAAGACCGGCGTCTTCATCGGGATCGGGCTGAACGACTACGGCCGCCTGCAGGTGCCAGAGCAGACGCAGGACCCCACTCTCATCGACACCTACACGATCTCGGGCAACGCTCTCTGCATCACGGCCAACCGCCTCTCCTACCTGCTCGATCTTCGTGGCCCGAGCGTGGCGGTCGACACCGCCTGCTCGTCCTCGCTGGTCGCGGTTCACCTCGCCTGCCAAAGCCTGCGGAGCGGTGATTCCGCCCTGGCCCTGGCCGGCGGGGTGAACCTGATGCTCGCGGCAGCGACCCCCATCAGCCTGGCCAAGTTCCTGGCTCCCGACGGGCGCTGCAAGGCGTTCGACGCCCGCGCCGATGGTTACGTCCGCGCCGAAGGGGCCGCGGTGATCGTCCTCAAGCCGCTGTCCCGCGCGCTAGCCGACGGCGATCCGGTCTATGCGGTCATCCGCGGCAGCGCCGTCAACCAGGACGGGTTCAGCAGCGGCCTCACGGTGCCGAACGGCGTCGCGCAGCAGGCGATGCTGCGGGAAGCGCTCGCCAATGCGGGTAAGGAGCCGCAGCAGATCGATTACGTCGAGACGCACGGTACGGGGACCTCGCTGGGCGACCCGATCGAGGCGAATGCCCTCGGCTCGGTGCTCGGCGCGAATCGCCAGCCGGGCGAGGAGTGCCTCATCGGCTCGGTCAAGACGAATATCGGGCACCTGGAGGCGGCGGCTGGCATAGCAGGGCTCGTCAAAGTCGCCCTGGCGCTCAAGCACGGGCAGATCCCGCCGAGCCTGCACTTCGAGACCCCCAACCCCCACATCGCGTTCGGCAACCTCGGGTTGCGGGTGGCCCACACCCTGACCTCGTGGCCGAGGCGCGACCGGCCGTCGCTCGCGGGCGTCAGCTCGTTCGGCTTCGGCGGCACGAACGCGCACGTGATCCTGGAGGCACCGCCACCAGCAGCGGAGCTACCGCCCGCAACCGTCGAGCGACCGGCCCACGTCCTGACGCTGTCGGCGAAGACCGATGCGGCGCTGCGGGAGCTGGCCGCGCGGTACGCGGCGCAGCTCGCGGGTGATCCCCACGCCGCCGTGGGCGACGTCGCCTACAGCGCGAACACCGGCCGCGCCCAATTCCCCGAGCGCCTGGCCGTCGTCGCAGAGACGACCGACCAGTTGCGCGAGCGGCTAGCACTGGCGGCGAACGGAGAGTCGGGTCCCGGGGTCCAGCGCGGCCGTGTCGAGCGGCAGACCCATCCCAGAATCGCTTTCCTGTTCACTGGCCAGGGCGCGCAGCACGCCGCGATGGCTCAGCAGCTCTACGCCACCCAGCCCACCTTCCGCGCCGCGCTCGACCAGTGCGATGCCGTGCTGCGTCCCCATCTCCCGCGGCCGTTACTGGAGGTGCTGTATCCGCGGGACCCGGCCGACGCCGAGCTGATCCACCGTACCGGCTACACGCAGCCGGCGCTGTTCGCCCTGGAGTACGCCCTGGCCGAGCTGTGGCGGAGCTGGGGCGTGGAGCCGAGCGCTGTGCTGGGACACAGCGTCGGGGAGTACGCCGCGGCCTGCGTGGCCGGGGTCTTCTCCCTGGAAGACGGGCTGCGGCTGATCGCTGCGCGCGGGCGGCTGATGGAGGCCCTGCCGCCCGGGGGGGCGATGGCCGCCGTGCGAGCGTCGCCGGCCGAGGCCGAGGCTGCCATCGCGCCGTATGCGAACGACGTCTCGCTGGCCGCCGTGAACGGTCCCCAGAGCGTCGTGCTCGCGGGCGCGGAGGTAGCGCTGACGGCGGTGCTGAACCGCCTCGCGGCCGATGGGGTGAAGAGCCAGCGACTGTCGGTCAGCCATGCCTTCCACTCGCCGCTCCTGGAGCCAATACTCGGAGCGCTCCAAGAGGAAGCGGCCAGGGTCGCCTGTGCGCCGCCGCGCCTGCGCCTGGTGGCGAACGTGACGGGGCAGCCGTGGCCGGCGGGCGAGGCGCCCGACGCGGCGTACTGGCGGCAGCAGGCGCGACGACCGGTGCGCTTCCACGCCGGGCTGGAGGCGCTGTGGGAGCAGGGCTACCGGCTGTTCGTGGAGATGGGGCCGCGGCCGACGCTGGTGGGGCTGGCGCAGGAGGCGCTGGCCGAGGCGGGAGACGGGGTCTGGCTGCCGTCGCTGCGGCCGGGGCGGGACGACTGGGCGCAGATGCTGGACAGCCTGAGCGCCCTGTACGTGCACGGCGTGCCGATCGACTGGGCCGGGTTCGACTGCGACTACCCCCGCCGCCGCGTTGCCCTGCCCACCTACCCCTTCCAGCGCCAGCACTACTGGTTCGGGCACGCCGAGCAGCAGGGCGCGCGCCCGCAGACGGCGGGGCGTGCCAACCGGCTCCATCCGCTGCTCGGCGGTCGGCTCCGCTCGCGGGCGCTGAGCGGCGTGGTGTTCGAGTCATGCCTCGGCCCCGACTCGCCGCCGTACCTGACCGACCATCGCGTGTATGGCGCGGCCGTCCTGCCGGCCACCGCGTACGTCGAGATGGCCCTGGCCGCTGCCAGGGCGGCGGGTGGGGGTGGGGACCCACAGCTCGGGGAGCTCGTCATCCAGCAAGCGCTCGTGCTCCCCGAGGATGCCGACTGCAACGTTCAAGTCGAGCTGCACCGCCGGGACGACGAAACCGTTGGCTTCGCCACCGTCAGCGAGCGTCCCGCGACCAGCTCCGGACTCGATCGGGCGCTGGGAGACGCCGAGCCCGCGTGGCAGGTCCACGCCACCGGGTCCTTGCGGATCAGCCCGCCTGGACCGGAAGGGCGTCCGGGCGGCCCGCCGGCGGATGCCAACCCCGGCCTATTGGTAGCGGCACAGGCCCGCTGTCAGGAGGCTCTGTCCATTCCGCAGTTCTACGAAGCGCTCGGCGACCGGGGACTCAACTACGGCCCGGCGTTCCGCACGCTGGAGCAGCTCTGGCGGGGCGAGGGAGAGGCGATCGGCCGGATCCGCCTGCCGGACGAGCTGCGGCCGGCAGCAGCCAGCTATCGACTCCATCCCGTCCTCTTGGACGGCTGCCTGCAGGTTGCCGCGGCGCTGTTCCCGCCGCGATCGGCGGGTGAGGCGGTCGTCTACCTGCCGCTCAGCCTGGGCCGCGTCCGCCTGCACGACCGCCTTGGCCCCGAGGTCTGGAGCCACTTCGCGCTTCAGGCCGGGCACGGACCCGACCGCCCAATGCTGAAGGGCTGCCTGCGCCTGTTCGATCCGAGCGGGCGGGTGGTGGCCGAAGTAGACGACATCCAGCTCAAGCGGGCGACACCAGCCGCCCTGCACCTGGCCGTTCAGCCCGCCAGCGTCGTCCCCGACGATCCGTACGCCGACTGGTGTTACGAGATCGCCTGGGAGCAGCAGCCGCGGGCGGCGACGCCTCGATCGCTACCGGCCGGTGGGGCAGGCCGCTGGCTCATTCTCGCCGACGGCACGGGAGTAGGCGCCGCGCTGGCGCGCCGCCTGGAGGCCGAGGGAGCGGGCTGTACGCTCGTTCGCCTGGCCACCGACGACGAAGCGCCAGCCGCCGACGGCCACCAGCTCACGCCCGTGGACCCCGGTCGCGTCGGGTGCCTCCTCGCCGATGCTCTCGACGACGGCCGGGGCGCCTACCGGGGGATCGTCCACCTGTGGAGCCTCGACCTCCAGGCGCACGCCGCCGCGGCGCCTGGCCCCACCGACGCCCAGCGGCTCACCTGCGGCAGCGTGCTGAGTCTCGTCCAGGCCCTCAGTATGGCAGCTCGCGAGCCTTCGGATGCTGCCGGCGCACCGCGGCTGTGGCTCGTGACGCGGGGGGCGCAGCCCGTGCTCGAAGGGGCGGCGCCGGACCCGCTCCAGGCCCCACTCTGGGGCCTCGGCCGCGTGATCGCCCGCGAGCACCCAGAGCTGAGCTGTGTGTGCATCGACCTCGATCCCGCGGATGAAGCCGGCCTGGCCGCTGATCTGTTCGACGAGGTCTGGCTGGACGACCGAGAGACCGAGGTGGCGCTCCGCGGCGGCGACCGCTACGTCGCTCGGCTGGTGCGCAAGCCGGGTCTCGCGGCGCCGGCTCCGCCGGTGCCCGGCGCCGACGCCCAGCCGTGGCGGCTCGCGATCGACGAGCCGGGCGTGCTCGACAACCTGACCCTCCGCCCCGCCACCCGCCAGGCGCCGGGCCCAGGCGAGGTCGAAATTCGGGTCCACGCCACGGGGCTGAACTTCCGCGACGTGCTCAGCGCGTTAGGGATGTACCCCGGCGACGCCGGTCCCCTCGGGCAGGAGGCCGCCGGCAGGGTCGTGGCCGTGGGCGCCGACGTGGACGGCCTGCGCGTCGGCGACGAGGTGATCGCCATCGCCCCGGGGAGCTTCGGCAGCTACGTCACCGTCAACGCCGCTCTCGCGATCCGCAAGCCGCACGGGCTGAGCCTGGCCGAAGCGGCCACCATCCCGATCGCGTTCTCGACCGCGTACTACGCGCTGCACCACCTGGCGCAGCTTCGGGCGGGCGAGCGGGTCCTCATCCACGCCGCGGCGGGCGGGGTCGGTCTGGCCGCGGTGGCGCTGGCCCAGCGGGTCGGTGCGGAGGTGTTCGGCACGGCGGGGAGTCCCGAGAAGCGCGAGTACCTGCGCTCCCTCGGCGTGCAGCACGTGATGGACTCGCGCTCGCTGGCGTTCGCCGACGAGGTCATGGCCCTGACCGCGGGGCAGGGCGTCGACGTCGTCCTGAACTCGCTGGCCGACGAGTTCATCCCCCGGAGCCTGGCGGTGCTCAAGGAGGGTGGCCGGTTCCTGGAGATCGGCAAGCGAGGCATCTGGACCGCGGACCAGGTCGCCCAGCTCGGGCGGCACGTCGCGTACCACCCCATCTACCTGGGCGAGGTGTGTCAGCGCGACCCCGCTCTGATCCAGGCCATCCTGCGGGCGCTGGTGAGCGAGCTCGAGGCCGGCACGCTCCGGCCGCTCCCCTACCAGACCTTCCCGCTCGAGGCGGTGGTAGACGCCTTCCGGCAGATGGCCCAGGCGCGGCACATCGGCAAACTGGTCATCCTGCACCCGGCGGAGCACGGTGCCAGCCGGACGGAGGCACTGCCCGCCACCTTCCGCGCCGATGGCACCTACCTGATCACGGGCGGACTCGGCGGACTCGGGCTGCAAGTAGCGCGACGGATGGTGGAGAGGGGTGCCCGCCATCTCGTTCTGCTCGGACGTAGCGCGCCCTCTGGGAAGACTGCCGAGACCCTGCGCGCGCTCGAGGGGGCGGGCGCTCGAGTCAAGGTCGTCCAGGCCGACGTCGCCTGCGCCGACGCAGTGGAGAGAACACTCGCCGACGTCGCCGCATCGATGCCGCCGCTGCGGGGCGTGGTCCACGCGGCCGGCGTCGTGGACGACGGGGTGCTGCTCCAGCAGGACTGGACGCGCTTCGCTCGCGTGATGGCGCCGAAGATCGACGGGAGCCACCATCTGGATACGCTGACCCGCGGGCTGCCGCTCGACTTCTTCGTGCTGTTCTCGGCGGGTGCCGGGCTGCTCGGCGCACCCGGCCAGGGCAACTATGCGGCGGCCAACGCCTTCCTCGATGCGCTGGCCCACCGCCGGCGGGCCGAGGGGCGGCCGGCCTTGAGCGTCAACTGGGGCCCGTGGAGCGAGGCGGGCATGGCGGCGGCGCTCGACGAGCGGGACCGCCGCCGCCTGGCCGAGCAAGGGGTGGGCAGCATCGAGCCCGAACAGGGGCTGGACGTTCTGGAGCGGCTGCTCCTCGATCGGGCCCCGCAGGTCGCCGTCTTGCCCCTGGACTGGCAGCGCTTCGCCCTCGCTCTACCAGCTACCGTCCGCCCATCCCTCTTCGTGGAGCTAACTGCCGAGCGACCAGCGGAGACCGCCCGCGGGCGCGAGGTCGAACGGTCGCCGACCGTCCTGCAGCGCCTGGCCGCGGCCCCGCCGAGCAAACGGCGGAGCGTGTTGCTCGCCCACGTGCGCGACCAGCTCGGCCGGGTCCTCAATCTCGACGCCGGCCATGCGGTCGATCCCCAGCAGCCGTTGAGCGAGCTAGGGCTCGACTCGCTGATGGCGGTCGAGCTGCGCAACAGCCTCAGCGCATCGCTCGGGCAGGCTCTGCCGGCGAGCCTGCTGTTCGACTATCCCTCGCTGAGCGCCCTGACCGATTACCTGGCGACCGAGGTTCCTCCGCTGGCCGCCATCATCGGGAGCGCGGTCTCTCCACCCGCTGCTACGGATCAGCAGCGTGACGAGCAGGCGAGAGCGATCGCCGCGCTGGAGCAGCTCTCCGAGGACGAGGCGGAGGCGGTACTGCTGGCGGAGCTAGCCCTGGTGACTGGATCGAACCATGAATAGTGCTGCAGAGAGTAGCGGCAGCCTGTCGCCGCTGAAGCGAGCGATCCTGGAGCTACGGGAGCTGCGCGCCCGCCTCGCGGCCGCCGAGCGCGCCGGCTCCGAGCCGATCGCCATCACGGGCCTGGGCCTCCGCTTCCCGGGCGGCGCCACCAGCCCGCAGGCGTTCTGGGAGCTGCTGCGCGACGGCGTGGACGCGATCCGGGAGATTCCGTCGGATCGCTGGGACGTCGAGGCCTACTACGATCCGGACCCGGCCAGTCCGGGCAAGATGTACACCCGCGCCGGCGGCTTCCTGGACCACGTCGACCAGTTCGACCCCCAGTTCTTCGGCATCGCCCCCCGCGAGGCGAACACGATGGACCCCCAGCAGCGCCTGCTGTTGGAGGTGAGCTGGGAAGCCCTCGAGCACGCCGGCCAGGCGCCGGACAAGCTCGCCGGCAGCCAGACGGGCGTGTTCTTCGGCATCTGCAACAACGACTACATGCGCCTGCAGAACCAGGACATCTGCGACATCGACGTCTACTTTGCCACCGGTAACCTGTTCAGCGTGGCGGCCGGGCGGCTGTCGTACCTGCTCGGGCTGCAGGGGCCGAGCCTCGCCGTCGACACGGCGTGCTCGTCGTCGCTGACGGCCGTTCACCTGGCCTGCCAGAGCCTGCGCGGCGGGGAGTGCGACCTCGCCCTGGCCGGCGGCGTCAACCTGATTCTGTCGCCCGAGATGAACGTCGACTTCTCGAAGGCCGGGATGATGGCGCCCGACGGCCGCTGCAAGACGTTCGACCGGGCCGCGGATGGTTACGTTCGCAGCGAGGGATGCGGCGTCGTCGTGCTCAAACGGCTCTCCGACGCGCTAGCGGCCGGGGACCCGATCCTGGCCGTGATCCGCGGCTCAGCCGTCAACCAGGATGGCCGCAGCAGTGGGCTGACCGCGCCGAATGGGCTGGCGCAGGAGGCAGTGATCCGGCGTGCCCTGGCCAATGCCCACGTCGAGCCGCACCAGGTGAGCTACGTCGAGGCGCACGGAACCGGCACGGCGCTGGGCGACCCGATCGAGCTGCGGGCGCTGGGAGCGGCGCTCGGCCCCGGCCGTGCCCCCGACCGGCCGCTGCTGATCGGCTCGGTCAAGACCAACATCGGCCACACGGAGGGCGCGGCCGGCGTGGCCGGGCTGATCAAGACCGTGCTGGCGCTCCAGCACCGCGAGATTCCGGCCCACCTGCACCTGGCGGTGCCGACTCCCCACGTCCCCTGGGATGCGCTGCCGATGGTCGTGCCCACGCAGCGCACGGCGTGGCAGCCGATCGACGGCCGCCGGATCGCCGGGGTCAGCTCCTTCGGCTTCAGCGGGACCAACGCGCACGTCATCCTCGAAGAGGCGCCGGTTCGCCCGCCGCCGTGCCCGGAGCCCGAGCGGCCGGTGCACACGTTGACGCTCTCGGCCAAGACCCCGTCGGCGCTGGCCGCGCTGGCGCAGCGCTACGAGCAGCACCTCGCGGCTCAGCCCGAGCAGGCGCTCGGCGACGTCTGCTTCACCGCCAATGTGGGCCGCGCGCACTTCCCGGAGCGCCTCGCCGTGGCCGCGACGTCGACGGCGCAGTTGCGGGAGCGGCTCAGGGCAGCCGTGAGCCAGGATGAGGCGCCGGGGATCGTCCGCGGCCGGGCCTCGCTGGCTGGCCCACCGGAGGTGGCCTTCCTGTTCACCGGTCAAGGCGCTCAGCGCGCCGGCATGGCGCGGCGCCTGTACGAGACACAGCCGACGTTCCGCCGGGCGCTCGACCGCTGCGCCGACATCCTCGGTCCCCTGCTCGACCGCTCGTTGCTCGAGGTGCTGTTCCCCGGGCCATCGGCGAAGCGGTCCGAGCCGGACGTCATCGCGGCGGATATGGCCTACGCGCAGCCAGCGCAGTTTGCCGTCCAGTACGCCCTGGCCGAGCTATGGCGCTCCTGGGGGGTCGAGCCGATCCTCGTCGCCGGCCACAGTCTGGGCGAGTACGCCGCGGCTTGCGTCGCCGGTGTGTTCAGCCTGGAGGACGGCCTCAAGCTGGTCGCGGCGCGCGGGCGGCTGCTGCAGTCGCTGCCGTCGGCCGGCGCGATGGCGGCCGTCTTCGCCGAGGAGGCGCGCGTCGCCAGCGCCCTGCGTCCGTATAACGGCGCGGTGGCGATCGCCGCCGTGAACGGGCCGCAGAGCGTCGTCGTGTCGGGCCAGGCCGAGGCGGTGCGCGGCGTGGTCGCCGATCTCGGCCTGACGCCCGAGCAGTGGCGCCGCCTCGACGTCCCGGCCGCCTCGCACTCTCCCCTGGTCGAGCCGGTGCTGGACGCCTTCGAGCGAGCGGCGGCGGACGTGACTTACCAGGCGCCGCGGATCGGGCTCGTCTCGACCCTGACCGGCCAGCTCGCGACCGGGGCCGATCTCACCACGCCCGGCTACTGGCGCCGCCACCTGCGCCAGCCCGTGCGCTTCGCCCAGGCGATCGAGACCCTCCACGCGCAAGGCATCGACGTCTTCGTGGAGATCGGGCCGCATCCGACCCTGCTCGGGATGGGGCGGCGCTGCCTGGGCGATGACGTCGGCACCTGGCTGCCCAGCCTGCGCCACGATTGGGACGACTGGGAGCAGATCAGCGAGAGCCTGGCCCACCTGTACGTCCGCGGCGTGCCGGTCGACTGGGCGGGCTTCGACCGCGACTATCCCCGCCGCCGCGTGGCCCTCCCGACCTATCCGTTCGAGCGCCAGCGGTACTGGGCAGCGCCGGCCAGGCGCCCCGTCCCCGCTGCGACTACGCCGGCCTGGGATCGAGCCGTGGCCGCCGCGCGGCGCCAAGCCGACCAGGGACCGCTAGCCCTGAACCTGGCGAGCTACCCCGAGAAGTGGACGTGCTTGAAC
>Ga0070741_10014602_pt1 | contig 13545 bp, 15 predicted proteins | sample Coa_R1_4_FD_66440 | JGI IMG/M metagenome (GOLD analysis project Ga0070741, IMG submission 66440) | Surface soil microbial communities from Centralia Pennsylvania, which are recovering from an underground coalmine fire - Coalmine... | ecosystem: Environmental > Terrestrial > Soil > Unclassified ... | reverse complement strand
CGCTTCGATCGCGTAGTGGCGGAGATCAAACGCAACCACGGAACGCACAGAACACACGGAAACCAATCTTCTTCCGAGAACAAATCCTCTTCTGTGCATTCTGTGGATTCTGTGGTTGCTTTCCCGTACCTCCACGCGGCGAATTCCGCAGCGCTGTTACGCGATTCGCGTGTGTGGTACGACCGCGTGCGTCCTGGGTTGTTGTTGTATGGCCTCGTGCCCCCGCCGCTCGCATCGACGCTGGCGCTCACGCCGATCATGACGTTGAAAAGCCGCGTCGTCGCGGTAAAGGGTGTGCGTCCCGGCGAAGGTGTTGGTTATGGCGCTCGCTTCCGGCTCGAAGAGCCGGCGCGCATCGCGATCGTGCCTGCCGGATACGCCGACGGCTTGGACACGCGGCTCGCAGGCCGCGGCGCGGTACTGATTCGCGGCCGCCGTGCGCCGATCGTCGGCGCCGTCAACATGGACATGATCGCGATCGACGTCACCGGCGTCGACGCCGATACGGGCGACGAGGTCGTGATCATCGGCGCGCAAGGCGACGACCGCATCGACGTCTGCGAAATGGCGGCGCAGATTGGCACCATCCCGTACGAGATCCTATGTCGCATCGGCTCGCGCATCGAGCGCGTCTACGACTAGCAGCGCCAGGACCGCGAGCACGCCGATCGAGACGAGGACATCAACCGCGTAGATCGGCTTCGCGGCGCGCCAGGCGTCCCACGCCACTCGACCGTGACCGTTCAAGACCTGCACGACGAGAAGCGCATAGAGCGGCACGAACCAGATCGGCCGTCGCAGCAGCAACAGCGCGCACGCGAGATTGATCAGGACAAAGGCGACGTGGCGGATCGGTGGGTAGGTCGGAGCATACGCCCGTGCGGCAAACGCCGGAATCAACAGCGCTGAGGCGTGATACAGCGCCGCACCGAAGGTGACGATGGCCGCCACGAACAGCGTCTGCCGACGCATGCACCGACTGTAGCACCGACGACGATGAGATAATCAATCCATTCCGATGGCCAAACGTGCGTCGACGGTGTTCGTGTGCGAGCAGTGCGGGTCGCAGTCGGCGAAGTGGCTCGGCAAGTGTCCCGACTGCAACGCCTGGAATTCGTTCGTCGAGGAACGCGCGCAGGAGAGCGGCGGCGCGCCAGTCGCGTCGCATCGCTACGCCACGCTCGGCAGCGCGCAAACGGCGCGGCTGTACGCGGACGTCGAGCTCGCACACCACGCGCGGCTTACCACGGGTATCGACGAGTTCGACCGCGTGCTCGGCGGCGGCATCGTGCCGGGATCGTTGGTGCTGCTCGGCGGCGAGCCTGGCATCGGCAAGTCCACGCTGCTGCTGCAGGCGGCGGCGAATGTGGCTCGGTCGATCGGTCCGGTGCTGTACAGCTCCGGCGAAGAATCGGAACATCAGATCAAGTCTCGCGGCGAACGGCTCGCGGTCGGCCAGGCGCCTCTGTATCTGCTCGCCGAAACGTGCCTCGAGCGCATTCTCGAAGAAATCGCGCGCGTGAAGCCCGCGTTGATTATCGTCGACTCGGTGCAGACAGTGTTCTCGTTGAAGTTCCAATCGGCGCCCGGCAGCATCGGGCAGGTGCGCGAGGCGGCGACGCAGTTGCTGTTCGCCGCGAAGGGGCTCAACATCCCGACGTTCCTCGTCGGCCACATCACCAAAGAAGGCACCCTCGCCGGACCGAAAGCGCTCGAGCACGTCGTCGACACCGTGCTGTATTTCGAAGGCGAACGCCATCACTCACATCGCGTCGTCCGTGCCGTCAAAAACAGGTTCGGCGCCGTCAGCGAGCTCGGCGTCTTCGAGATGACGTCGACCGGACTGCGCGCCGTTCCCAATCCGTCGAAGATGTTTTTGTCGGAACGTCCGTCGAACGCACCAGGATCGGCGGTGCTGTGTTCGGTCGAAGGCTCGCGTCCGATCCTCGTCGAGGTGCAGGCGCTCGTCAGCTCGAGCACATACGGGACGGCGCGTCGGATGGCGAACGGTATCGATCAACAGCGGCTGCCGCTGCTGCTCGCCGTCCTGGAAAAACGCGCCGGGCTCAACCTGATCGGCGACGACGTGTTCGTCAACGTGGCGGGAGGGATGACGATCGACGAGCCGGCGTCGGACCTCGGCATCCTCGCGGCGATCGCGTCGAGCGTCCGCAACAAGGTCATCCCGCCGACGACCGCGATGTTCGGCGAAGTGGGGCTCGCCGGCGAAGTGCGCGCGATCTCGCAGGCCGGCCTTCGCGTCCGCGAAGCGTCCCAGATGGGATTCCAGCGCTGCATCCTTCCAGAGGCCAATATCGACGCGCGCGAAAAGGCGTCGTGCGAGCTCGTTGGCGTGCGAACAATTGGCGAAGCTCTGGACGCCATCTTTAGTTGAAATTAATCACAATCAATTACAAATGGTGATATAACCGTCGCCGAAGACGCGCCGCCCGGTCTGTTTCATCTCCTTATATATAGGGGCGGCTTTACTGGCGAGGTCGTGTCCCATGGCGTGGTTCGCGCTCGGTCGGATTCTGTTTGTCGCCGCGGTCGCCTATGCGGCGGCCATTCTTCAGCCGCTTCCCCTCGGCCAACCCGCCAACGTCGCGTTCGCGCTCGGGTTGTCCGCACTCGTCGTCCTGTTCGAAAGCCGTCTCCGCGAAACCTCGATCACACGAATTCTGGGCGCGATGATCGGCTGCGCCATCGGGTTGCTCATCGCGCACACGATCGTCACCGGCCTGTTCTGGGCGGACAACGGCGATCGCCGCGTCCAGTTTCTCCACAGCTTCACGCTCATCGTGCTGCCGTATCTCGGCCTGGTGCTCGGCGCGAAGCAGGGCGAATGGCTCGAGCCGTCGCGTTTGCTGAGCCTCTTCCGCGCCACGGGTCCGCAGCGCCGCTACAAGATCCTCGACACCAGCGTGATCATCGACGGCCGGATCGCCGACGTGTGCGAGACCGGGTTCGTCGACGGCACGCTCGTGATTCCGCAGTTTGTCTTGAAGGAACTGCAGCTGGTCGCCGACTCGGGCGATTCGATGAAGCGCAACCGCGGCCGCCGCGGCCTCGACATCCTGCAGAAGATCCAGAAGATGTCCGGCGTCGAGGTCACGATTTCCGACGTCGACTTTCCCGACGTGCGCGAAGTCGATCTGAAGCTGATCGAGCTCGCGCGCACGCTGCAGGGCAAGATCGTCACGAACGATTTCAACCTGAACAAAGTGGCGCAGCTGCGCGGCGTCGAAGTGCTCAACGTCAACGAGCTCGCGAACTCGCTCAAGCCGGTCGTCCTGCCGGGCGAGATCATGAAGGTCTTCATCCTCAAAGAAGGCAAGGAATACAACCAGGGCGTCGCGTACCTGGACGACGGGACGATGGTCGTCGTCGACAACGCGCGCAAGATGATCAGCAAGACGATCGACATCGTCGTCACGTCGGTCCTGCAGACGACGGCCGGCAAGATGATCTTCGGTCGCTACATCGAAGCGGGCATGCCGGCGCCGGCGCCCGTCGCGGTCGCGAACGGTCCGCGCGCCGTCGCCGCCGCGGCGACCCCTCAGCCGCAACAAACATAACGAATGCTGAATGCAAAATGCTGAAGGCCAATTGGCATTTAGCATTTTTCAATTAGCATTTAGAGCGTTGCGCATTCCCCCGTATCACTGGTGGCGAACGGTCTTTTTTCTCATCCCCGCGATCAGCCTTTACACGATCGTTCTGGGGACGGCGTCCATCGTGTCGAGCCTGTTCGATCGCCGGGGGTACTTCGCGCACGACTGCGCGCGCGCGTGGTCGTGGCTGATCCTGAAGACGACCGGCGTGCGCGTCAGCATCGAGGGACTGGATCGCATCGAGCCCGGTAAGACCTACATCTTCGTCTCGAATCACCAGAGCATCTACGACATCCCGGTGATCTTCGCGTCGCTGCCGTATCAGCTGCGGATCATCGCGAAGGAGTCCCTCGCGCGATTTCCGGTCCTCGGCTGGCACCTGAAACGCGGCGGACACCTGTTCGTCGATCGACGCAACCCCGACCGCGCCGGGATCCTGAAGCGCTGGCGCGCGCTCGTGTCCGAAGGCCTCTCGCTGATCATCTTCGCGGAAGGGACGCGCAGCTGGGACGGCCGCGTCGCGCGTTTCAAGGCCGGCAGCTTCCTGTTGGCGATCGAAGCCGGACTCCCGATCGTGCCGCTCTCGGTGATCAACACACGTCAGGTGATGCCGAAAGGCCGCCTCCGCACCGAGCCGGCGAGCGTGCGGCTGATCGTCCACGACCCGATCGTGCCGCCGGCGCTCGACGCACCGACGACGCACGACGCGAAGGCGCTCGCCGACCAGGTCCACGGCGTCGTTGCGACGACCGTCGATACATTGCAGAATGACAAGCAGTGCACGTAACCGCGATCATCGCTGCGGGCGGCCGAGGACAACGGTTCGGCGCCTCGCAGCCTAAACAACTGCTCGATGTCGACGGCGAAGCCATCCTCGCGCGGAGCGTCCGCGCGTTTGCGACGCATCCGTCGGTCAACGAAGTCATCGTCGCGCTGCCGGATGATGTGATGGCGAATCCGCCGGCGTATTTGCGTGCGGATCGCGTGCGGCTGGTTGCCGGCGGCGCGCGGCGCCAGGATTCGGTGACGCAGGGATTCCTCGCCGCGTCAGAGCAGAGCGACGTGATCGTGATTCACGATGCCGCGCGGCCGTTTGCGAGCGCGGATCTCATCGCGCGGACGATCGCCGCGGCGGCGGACTCGGGCGCGGCGGTTGCGGCGCTGGCGTCGCGCGATACGGTGAAGCTGGTGAGTCCGGCTGCGGACGGTCCGGCTCAAGCGGGACACTACGTACGCGAAACGCTCGATCGAGAAACGATCTATCTCGCGCAAACGCCGCAGGCGTTCCGCCGCAACGTGCTGAGCGACGCGCTTGCGTTTACCGATGACGCGACGGATGAAGCCGCATTGGCCGAGCGAGCCGGCTATCACGTGCGCATCGTCCAAGGCGAAGCGACGAACATCAAAATCACGACGCCCGACGATCTGCTGATGGCCGAAGCAATCGCCAATCAATCCGCAATCCGCAATCCGCAATCCGCAATACGCGTTCGCACCGGACGCGCAGGAACCGGATACGACCTGCACCGGCTCGTCGAAGGACGGCCGCTGATCCTCGCGGGCGTCACGATTCCCTCGGACCGCGGTGCGCTGGGACATTCGGACGCCGACGTCGTGTGCCACGCCGTCACCGACGCCATCCTTGGCGCGCTGTCGCTCGGCGACATCGGTCGTCATTTTCCGGACACCGATCCACGGTGGAAGGACGCCAACAGTATCGACCTGCTGACGCGCGCGGTGGCGCTCGTGCACGAGCAGGGCTACGAGATCGGCAACGTCGACGTGACCATCATTCTCGAGCGGCCGAAGATCAAAGATCACATCGCCGCGATGTGCGCGAACCTCGCGCGTGCGCTCGCGGTCGACGTGTCGCGCGTGAGCATCAAAGGCAAAACCAACGAAGGCGTCGACGCCGTCGGTCGCGGGGAGGCGATTGCCGCGCAGGCAATCGCGTTGACCCGTGCGCGTTAGGTTCGCGCCGAGCCCGACCGGGTCGCTGCACGTCGGCAACGCGCGGACGGCGCTCTTCAACTGGCTGCTCGCGCGCGGGCAGGGCGGCACCTTCATCTTCCGCATCGAGGACACCGACGCCGAGCGGTCAACGCGCGAGTCCGAGGCGTCGATCGTCCGCGATCTGCGTTGGCTTGGCCTCGACTGGGACGAAGGTCCGGACATCGGCGGTCCTCGTGGACCGTATCGCCAGTCCGAGCGCTTGCACCTCTATCAGTCGTACGCGACGGAGCTGCTGAACGGCGGTCACGCGTACTTCTGTTTCTGTACCACGGCGCAGCTCGAGGCGGACCGTCAAGAAGCCGTCGCCGCCGGACGTCCCGCGCGCTACGCCGGCACGTGTCGACGGCTGACGCGCGAGCAGGTCGACGCGCGCATCGCGGCCGGCGAGAAACCGGCGATTCGATTCCGCGTCCCCGAACAGCGCGACGTCGTCTTCACCGACCTCGTCCGCGGCGATGTTCGTTTTCACACCGACGTCATCGGCGATCCGGTGATCGTGCGCGGCGACGGCATGCCCGCGTACAACTTCGCCGTCGTCGTCGACGATGCGCTGATGGAGGTGACGCATGTGATCAGGGGAGAGGATCACATCTCGAACACGCCGCGGCAGATTCTGTTGTACGAGGCGCTCGGGTTCACGCCGCCGACGTTCGCGCATCTGGCGCTCGTCATGGGACCGGATCACAGTCCGCTGTCGAAGCGGCACGGCGCCACGTCCGTCAACGAGTTCCGCACGAAAGGCTACTTGCCGGAAGCGCTCTGCAACTACCTCGCGCTGATTGGCTGGTCGCCGGGCAACGACGAGGAGTTGCTGCCGATCGACGAGCTCGCGCGCCGCTTCTCGCTCGAGGACGTCGGGTTGAGCGCCGGTGTGTTCGACGAAGAGAAGCTCGCGTGGGTGAACCGGCACTACCTGAAGATCGCGGATCCGTTGCGGCTGGCGGAACTGGCGGTCCCGTTCTTCCGTGACGCGGGCGTGCCGATGACCGCGACGCCGCTCGGCGTCGAGTTCCTCGCGTCGGCCATGGCGATGGCGAGTGCGTCGGTCGATCGATTGAATCAAGTGCCGGCGCGGTTGTCGTTTCTGTTCGATTTCTCGCCCGAGCGCTCGCTCGAGGACGCACACGTTCGCGAAGAGCTCTCGAGCGACGGCGGGCGTGCGGTCGTCGCCGCGCTCGCCGACGAACTCGCGACGGCGCCGCCGCTGGATCGCGAGCAGTTCCGCGCCGTCGCCAATCGGGTGAAAGCGAAGACGGGACAGAAAGGGAAGGCGCTCTTTCACCCGATCAGGCTGGTGCTGACCGGGCGCGCCGAAGGTCCGGAGCTCGATCTCGCGGTCCCCGCGATCGATCGCGGGGCCTCTCTACCTCCAGGCACCGGCATTCCTCCGATCATCGGCAACCGCGAACGCGCTGCGATGTTCAACGCTCAACTCTCAAGTCTCAACTCTCAACGTTGAGACTTGAGACTTGAGACTTGAGACTTGAGACTTGAAACTTGAAACATGCGAATCTACGGCATTAATCCGGTCGTCGAAGCGCTGCGCGCGGACCGTGTCACGGCGCTCCGGGTGTCGGCGCGCGCGGACGACCGGCTCGCCGAGATCCTGAAGCTGGCCGAACGCAGCGGGATCCCGGTCCGCCGCGCCAACGCGCACGAGCTCGAGCGTTTCGCGCAGGGCGGCGTTCATCAGGGCGTCGTCGCCGACGTGAAGGACCAGGAGCACATCGGCGTCGAGGATCTGATCGTCGGCGCGAGCGGCGCGCCGCTGATCGTCGTCCTCGACGGGATCGAAGATCCGCACAACGTCGGCGCGATCCTGCGGACCGTCGACGCGGCAGGCGGCGACGGCGTCGTGCGGCAATCGCGTCACGCCGCGCGGCTCGACGGCGCGGCCGCGAAGGCGTCGGCGGGGGCGGTGTCGCACGTGAAGATCGCCGAGGTCGTCAACATCGCGCGCGCGTTGGAGTCGCTGAAGGACGCCGGCGTGTGGACGGTCGGCTTCGCGGGCGACGCCGGCAAACGGTACGACGAGATCGACTTCACGCTGCCGACGGCGATCGTGCTCGGCGCCGAGGGGACGGGCCTTCGACGTCTTGTCCGCGAACGCTGCGACTGGCTCGTGAGCGTCCCGATGCGTGGACACGTCCAGAGCCTGAATGTGTCGGTTACGGCCGGAATTGCGCTGTTCGAAGCCCTCCGTCAAAGAAATTCCCACCGCCCCTAAACCGTGTACAATCAAGGGTTGCCGGAAGGCGCGACTACCTGAACAGGCCAGAGACGCGGTCGGGCTTGCACGTGTGGCACAGGACGTGCTAAAGTTCGTCTTTTGTTTTAGCTGGCGTAGCTCAGTCGGTAGAGCAGCTGATTTGTAATCAGCAGGTCGGGGGTTCAAATCCCTTCGCCAGCTCCACGGACTAACAAGGTAAGCGCCCAGAAAACACGCGTTTCCAAATACAGACAGTTGGCGAGGTAGCGAAGCGGTCAAACGCAGCAGACTGTAAATCTGTCGCCCTAGCGGCTTCGAAGGTTCGAGTCCTTCCCTCGCCACCATTTGCGTTCCGGTGGACGGGACTCGGCATTAGGGATTCGGGATTCGACGGAACTCGTGAGCGGCGATTCGTTCGATCGATCAACGAATCCCGAATCCCGAACCCCGAATCCCGACAGCGTAGGAAGAAAAGGCGGGAGTAACTCAGTGGTAGAGTCACAGCCTTCCAAGCTGTTGGTCGCGGGTTCGATCCCCGTCTCCCGCTCCAGCCTTCGCTCGCGACGCGAGCTTCGGCTAGGCAGGCCAGCGAAGGCTGTCTCGCCGAAGCGCGAAGCGCGAAGGCGGACCCAGACAAACCAAGGCTGATGTAGCTCAGTTGGCAGAGCGCGTCCTTGGTAAGGACGAGGTCACCAGTTCAATCCTGGTCATCAGCTCCAGATTGAGATCGAGATAAGCGCGCAGGATTCTTACAAAGACGACGAGGATCGTTGACATGGCCAAAGAAAAATTCGATCGCAGCAAACCACACGTAAACGTCGGCACCATCGGTCACATCGACCACGGCAAGACCACGTTGACCGCCGCCTTGACCAAGGTCGCGGCCGACAAGGGTTGGGCCAAGTTCGTCCCGTACGACGAAGTCGCGAAAGCGTCGGAGTCGCAGGGACGCCGCGACGAGACGAAGATTCTGACGATCGCGACGAGCCACGTCGAATACGGCACCGCGAACCGTCACTACGCGCACGTCGACTGCCCCGGTCACGCCGACTACATCAAGAACATGATCACCGGCGCGGCGCAGATGGACGGCGCGATTCTCGTCGTCTCGGCCGTCGACGGCCCGATGCCGCAGACGCGCGAGCACGTGCTGCTCGCCCGCCAGGTCAACGTGCCGTACATCGTCGTCGCCTTGAACAAGGTTGACGCGATCGACGACCCGGAACTGCTCGACCTCGTCGAACTCGAAGTGCGCGAGCTCCTCAAGACCTACAAGTTCCCGGGCGATGACATCCCGGTGGTGCGTCTGTCGGCGCTCAAGGCGCTGCAGGGCGATCCCGAAGGCGTCGCCGGCGTGATCAAGCTGATGGAAGCGCTCGACAGCTACGTGCCGCTCCCGCAGCGAGACATCGACAAGCCGTTCATGATGCCGATCGAAGACGTCTTCTCGATCTCCGGCCGCGGCACCGTCGTCACCGGCCGTGTGGATCGCGGCAAGGTGAAGGTCGGCGAGGAAATCGAGATCGTCGGGTTCAAGCCGACCGAGAAGAAGGTCGTCACCGGCGTCGAAATGTTCCGCAAGCTGCTTGACGAAGGCGTCGCCGGCGACAACATCGGCGTGCTGCTCCGCGGCGTCGAAAAAGAAGACGTCGAGCGCGGCCAGGTGCTCGCCAAGCCGGGCACCATCAAGCCGCACACGAAGTTCAAGGGCGAGGTCTACATCCTGAACAAGGAAGAGGGCGGCCGTCACACGCCGTTCTTCAACGGCTATCGTCCGCAGTTCTACATCCGCACGACCGACGTCACCGGCACGCTGCACCTGCCGGAAGGTGTCGAGATGGTGATGCCGGGCGACAACACGTCGATCTCGGCGGAGCTGATGTCGCCGGTCGCGCTCGAAAAGGGCGGACGGTTCGCGATCCGCGAAGGCGGCCGCACGGTCGGCTCGGGCACCATCACGGAAATCGTGGAGTAAGTCATGCGGGACATCATCACCCTCGCGTGCCAGGACTGTAAGCGGCGCAATTACAGCACGACGAAGAACAAGAAGAAGACGACGGAGCGGCTCGAAATGTCGAAGTACTGCCGCTTCTGCCGCAAACACACCTCTCATAGAGAGAGCAAGTAGCGGGAAAGCTTGTATTGCGGATTGCGGATTTGGGATTGCGGATTGATTGTCGATTCAATCACTCCATCAATCCGCAATCCTCAATCCTCAATCCGCAATGAGATAGGCCAGTAGCTCAATTGGCAGAGCACCGGTCTCCAAAACCGGGGGTTGGGGGTTCGATTCCCTCCTGGCCTGCCAGGTTCGAAAGTTAGGGGTATGGCGGAAACGACGACTATCGAAACAGTCAGAGAACACGCCGGCTCGCGCTGGGAGCGCGGACGTCTGTTCCTGAGTGAAGTGCGCAACGAGCTGAAGCGCGTCACGTGGCCCGGCTCGAAAGAAGTCTACGCGACGACGATCGTCGTGATCCTGTTCTCGGCGTTCTTCGGTATCTATCTGTTCGCCCTCGATTTCGGATTGCTGAAACTCGTGCAGTGGATCTTCAAGCTGTTCGGCGTGACAGGACCAGTGGCATGACCGACGTCGCGACGAAGAACTGGTACATCGTCCACACCTACTCGGGCTTCGAGAAGAAGGTCGCCGAGTCGCTGCAGGAGCGCGTGCGCGCGTATCAGTTGACCGACGAAATCGGCGAGATCCTGATCCCGACCGAGGACGTCGTCGAGATGCGCTCGGGCAAGAAGGTCGTGACGTCGAAGCGGTTCTTCCCCGGCTACATCCTTGTCGAGATGAACATGTCCGACAACGCGTGGCACGTGGTGAAGAACACGCCGAAGGTCACCGGCTTTGTCGGCGCCGGCGCGAAGCCGACGCCGCTCAGCAAGGACGAAGTCGAACAGATTCTCGAGCAGGTGAAAACCGCCGCCGAGAAGCCGAAGCCGAAATACATGTTCGAGAAGGGCGAGCAGGTGCGCATCAACGAAGGTCCGTTCGCCAGCTTCACCGGCGTCGTCGACGAGGTGAACCTCGAGAAGAACACGCTCAAGGTGATGGTGACGATCTTCGGCCGCTCGACGCCGGTGGAATTGGATTTCTTGCAGGTGGAGAAGATTTGAAGCACGAAGCTCGCGAAGCTCGCGAAGACCACGAAGGCCTTTTCGGTTTTGTGGTTCGTGATCTTCGGGCTCTTCGTGGTCTTCGTGGTTAAGGACAATGGCGAAGAAAGTACAAGCACTCGTGAAGCTCCAGATTGCCGCCGGCAAGGCGACGCCGGCGCCGCCCGTCGGCACCGCGCTCGGTCCGCAGGGCGTCAACATCATGGACTTCTGCAAGAACTTCAACGCGAAGACGGCGAAAGACGAAGGCCTGATCATCCCGGTCGTCGTCACCGTCTACGCGGATCGGTCCTACAGCTTCATCACGAAGACGCCGCCGGCGGCGATTCTCCTGAAGCGCGCGGCGAACATCGCCAAGGGATCGGCGGAGCCGAACAAGAACAAGGTCGGCACCGTGACGGCGAAGCAGGTGGAAGAGATCGCGAAGACGAAGATGCCCGACTTGAACGCGGAATCGCTCGACGCCGCGATCAAGACGGTCCGTGGAACGGCGCGTTCCATGGGATTAGACGTAATCGGTTAACTCGTAAGCGTGGGAGGGCTGCTCGACAGCCCGCTTGAACCACCGAGGTATTCAATGCGAAAGCGCGGTAAGAAATTCGCCGCTGCTCGCGCGCAGGTCGGCGTCGATCGGACCTATTCGATCGAAGAAGCGATCCCGCTCGTGCAGAAGGTGAAGTTCGCGAAGTTCGACGAAACCGTCGACATGTCGCTTCGACTCGGCGTCGATCCGAAGCATGCCGACCAGATGGTGCGCGGCACCGTCGTACTGCCACACGGTCTCGGCAAGAGCAAGCGCGTGCTGGCGATTGCCGGCGGCGAAAAGCAGAAAGAAGCGCAGGAAGCGGGCGCGGATGTCGTCGGCGGCGAAGAGCTCGTCGAGAAGATCCAGGGCGGCTTCATGGACTTCGATGCGGTCGTCGCGACGCCGGACATGATGCGCGCCGTCGGTAAGCTGGGCAAGGTCCTCGGCCCGCGCGGCCTGATGCCGAACCCGAAGACCGGCACCGTCACCACGGAAATCTCGAAAGCGGTGAAGGAAATCAAAGCCGGCAAAGTGGAATTCCGCGTCGACAAGACCGGGATCATCCACGCGCCGCTCGGCAAGATGTCGTTCAACTCGGATGCGCTCGTCGCGAACGCCCACGCGCTCGTCGACAGCATCGTGAAAGCGAAACCGGCCGCGGCGAAGGGCAAGTATCTCAAGAGCGTCACCGTGTCGTCGACGATGGGTCCGGGCGTCCGGATCGATACGACGCACATTGACGTCGCGGTGAAACACTAATGGCAGTCACCAAGGCGGACAAACAGCTCGAGCTCGAACAGCTCGAAGCGGCATTCAAGGGATCCGATTCGGCGATCCTGGTCGACTACAAAGGACTGACCGTCCCGCAGGTGACCGATCTGCGACGCCAGATCCGCGGCGCCAAGGCGAGCTACAAGGTCGTGAAGAACACGATCGCGAAGCGCGCGCTCAAAGGCACGCGCTTCGAGGCGCTCGAGAAGTACTTCGAGGGCACGACGGCTGTCGCGTACACCGCGACGGATCCGGTCGCGCTCGCGAAGACGCTCACGACGTTCGTCAAGACGACGCCGACGCTGACGATCAAGGCGGCGGTGGTGCAGGGCACGGCGGTCGCGCCGGCAGCCGTCAGCGAACTGGCGAACATGCCCGGCAAGCCCGAACTCTACGCGCGACTGCTCGGCACGCTGCAGGCGCCGATGGTGAACCTGGTGCGCGTGCTGAACGCGGTCCCGCAAGACTTCATGAACGTGTTGTCGCAGGTTGAAAAGAAAAAGCAGGCCTAAAGGCCTGCGCTACGAAAGATACGGAAAACGTTTGTAGCGCAGCCCTTCAGGGCTGCCATTAGGAGAGAGCAATGGCCGAAGTGACACAGCAGCAAGTCGTCGACTACATCAAGGGCATCAGCGTGCTCGAGCTCAGCCAGCTCGTGAAGACGCTCGAATCGGAACTCGGCGTCTCCGCGGCGGCAGCGATGCCGGTGTTCGCGGGCGCGATGCCGGGCGCGGGCGGCGGCGGCGCGGCGGCCCCGGCCGAGGAGAAGACCGACTTCACCGTGACGCTGACCGAAGTCGGCGGCAACAAGATCAACGTGATCAAAGTCGTGCGCGAAATCACCGCGCTCGGCCTGAAGGAAGCGAAGGACCTCGTCGAAGGCGCACCGAAGCCGATCAAGGAAGGCGTGCCGAAGGAAGAGGCCGAATCGATCAAGAAGAAGTTCGAAGAGGTCGGAGCCAAGGTCGAAATCAAGTAGTGCGGATTTCGGAATGCGGATTGCGGATTGATTGACGATTCAATCACCGATAAATCCGCATTCCGCAATCCTCGATCCGCATTGTCATTGGCGCCCGGTTTCTTCGAGGTCTAAAACGAATGTATAGCCTTCCCAAAAACGTTTACCGAGAGCGCATCGATTTTTCGAAAATCAAAACCACCGTTCCGATCCCGAACCTGATCGAGATCCAGAAGAAGTCCTACGAACGCTTCCTGCAGATGAACCGTCTGCCGAGCGAGCGCGAGGACGCGGGTCTGCAGTCGGTGTTCAAGTCGGTGTTCCCGAT
>Ga0070741_10014600_pt1 | contig 13546 bp, 12 predicted proteins | sample Coa_R1_4_FD_66440 | JGI IMG/M metagenome (GOLD analysis project Ga0070741, IMG submission 66440) | Surface soil microbial communities from Centralia Pennsylvania, which are recovering from an underground coalmine fire - Coalmine... | ecosystem: Environmental > Terrestrial > Soil > Unclassified ... | reverse complement strand
CGGTCGAGCAGCGGTCCTGAGAGCCGCGCCTGATAGTCGGCGGCGCAGCGGATATTGGGTCCGCGCCGGCAGGCGAAACCGGGGTCGTTGGCGCGGCCGCAGCGGCAAGGATTCATCGCCGCCACCAGCATGAAACGCGCCGGATAGGTCAGTCGGTGATTGGCGCGCGAGATCGCCACTTCACCGGTTTCGAGTGGCTGGCGCAGCGAATCGAGCACCTGCGGCTGGAATTCCGGCAATTCGTCGAGGAACAGGACGCCGTGATGGGCCAGCGAAATCTCGCCAGGCCGCGCACGCAAGCCGCCCCCGACCAGCGCGGCCATGCTCGCGGAATGATGCGGGGCGCGGAACGGGCGGCGGTTGGTCAGCGCGCCTTCGGCGATCTCGCCCGCCACGGAAGACACCATCGACACTTCAAGCAATTCTGCGGGCGTCAGCGGCGGCAGGATCGAGGGCAGCCGCGCCGCCAGCATCGACTTTCCGGCGCCGGGCGGGCCGACCATCAAAAGGTTATGGCCGCCGGCGGCGGCGACTTCGAGCGTGCGCTTGGCGCTTTCCTGACCCTTGATGTCGGCGAGGTCGAGCGGCACGTCGTCCACCTCGCGGATTTTCGGCTGCGGCCGGTTGAGCACCTGCGTGCCCTTGAAATGATTGGCGAGCTGGATCAACGACGCGGCGGCGACGATCCCGATATCCGGGCTGGCCCAGGCGGCTTCCGGACCGCAGGCGAAGGGGCAGATCAATCCTTCGCCGCGCTCGTTGGCGGCAATCGCCGCCGGCAGCACGCCGGCCACCGGCGCGATGGAGCCGTCAAGCCCAAGCTCGCCCAGCACGGTGAAGCCCGAGAGCGCGTCATGCGGAATGGCGCCGATCGCCGCCATCAGCCCGAGCGCGATGGGCAGATCGTAATGGCTGCCTTCCTTGGGCAGGTCGGCGGGGGCGAGATTGATGGTGATGCGGCGCGAGGGCAGCGCCAGGCCGGAGGCGACCAGCGCCGCGCGCACCCGCTCGCGCGCTTCGGAAACGGCCTTGTCCGGCAAGCCGACCACGTTGAAGGCCGGCAGTCCCGGCGCGACCTGCACCTGGACGTCGACCGCCCGGGCCTCTATGCCCTCGAACGCAACGGTGGATACGCGCTGGACCATGCCCGCCGCCCCTGCCTGGGCAACAGACTAGCCGAGCATAGGTAAAACGCAAGAACAATTGGGGAACAGAATGAGCCACCCCGCGGGCTCCGGTACTAAGTCGTGGCCCCGCATGGCCTATTCGGACTGGTCCGACACTTGCGCCACCTTGCATCTGTGGACGCAGATTGTCGGCAAGGCGCGCCTGGTGCTGGCGCCGATGCAGAACCATGGGCAATGGCGGTTTCGGCCGTGCGGCATTTGACGCCTATGCCAATCCGGAGCCGAAAGGGCTTCGCGCAGGCGAAGGTGCCGGGCGCGCGGCTAGCTGCCCCGCTTCTCCTCGATCCGATCCCAGATCATCGCCGCTATGTCCGGTCCACCGAAATTCTTGATCGCGCGGATGCCGGTCGGGGAGGTGACGTTGATCTCGGTGAGATAGCCGCCGATCACGTCGATGCCGACGAAGAGCAGGCCGCGCTCGCGCAGCGCCGGGCCGATGCGCGCGCAAATCTCGCGCTCGCGCGCGGTGAGCTCGGTCGGCTTGGCGGCGCCGCCGCGCACCATATTGGAGCGGATGTCGTCGGCGGCGGGAATGCGGTTGACCGCTCCGGCGAATTCCCCGTCCACCAGGATGATGCGTTTGTCGCCCTCGCGCACCGCGGGCAGGAATTTCTGCGTCACCCAGGCCTCGCGGAACGAGGTGGAGAAGAGATCGTAGAGCGAGCCGAAATTGGCGTCCTCCCGGCGCACCAGGAACACTGCCTCGCCGCCCTTGCCGTAGAGCGGCTTCATCACGATGTCGCCGTGCTCGGCGCGGAAGGCCTTGATCTCGGCGAGGTCGCGGCTGAGCAGCGTCGGCGGCATCAATTTGGAAAATTCGGTGACGAACATCTTTTCCGGCGCGTTGCGCACCGCCGCCGGATCGTTGATCACCAGCGTCTTCGGCTGGATGCGCTCGAGCAGATGCGTCGTGGTGATGTAGTTCAGATCGAAGGGCGGGTCCTGCCGCAGCAGCACGACGTCGAATTCGCTCAATGCCGCGCGCTTGGCTTCACCCAACGTGAAATGATCGCCCTCCACGTCGCGCACTTTCACCGGGCGAAGCGTCGCGAAAATCGTGCCGTCGCGCATCGCCAGCTTATCGGGCGTGTAATAGGACAACGCATGGCCGCGCGCTTGCGCTTCCAGCATCAGCGCGAAGGTGGAATCCCCGCGGATAGCGATCCGCTCGATCGGGTCCATCTGCACGGCGACGTTGAGCGTCATGGGAAATCCGCGAAACCGGGACAGAGCAGAAGCACGTTTAGGCTTCGACTTCAAATGCTGCGGGGATGTGGCGGGGAATACAGCCAGGCGCGACCAGCATGGCGTCGAAGCGCACGTCCTGCACCGACACGTCGGGCCGCAGCGCCAGCCAGGCCTCGGCGGCGGCGGCGATGCGGCGCCGCTGCCGCGGCGTGACGGACTCGGCGGCCTCGTCGAGCGTGGGACGCGCCTTGACCTCCACGAAGATCAACAGGCTTCTTCGCCGCGCCACGATGTCGATCTCGCCGGCGGGGCTGCGCCAGCGCCGCGCCAGGATGCGGAAACCCTTGGCGACGAGAAACGCCGCGGCGCGGCTCTCGGCCGAAAGCCCGAGGCGGAAGGCGACCTGCCGCGCGCTCTGCGGGCCGCTCGCACCCGCCTTGAGCTCGGACGGTTTTCCCCCGCGCGGCATGCTCAGCGTCCTTCGCCTTTGTCTTTTTCCAGCGCCAAGGCGCGCTGATAGATATCACGGCGCGGCAGTCCGGTCGCGTCGGCGACTTCGCTCACCGCGTCCTTCACCGAGCCGCGATCGAGGGCGTGGCGGAGCAGGTCGTCCAGCTCGCCGACTTCCGGCGGCTTCTCCTCGGGCGGCGGCGCGATGACGATGACGATTTCGCCGCGCGGCGCTTCGCCTTTGGCATAATGCGCGGCAAGCGCGGCGAGAGGCCCGCGGCGCACTTCCTCATGCAGCTTGGTCAATTCCCGGCAGATTGCCGCTTCGCGGGGCCCGAGGACTGCCGCAAGATCGGCCAGCGTCGCCGCCAGGCGCGGTCCGGTCTCGAACAGAATGAGCGTCGCCGGAAGGCGCCTGATCTCGGTCAGGCGCGCCCGCCGCGCCGTTTCCTTCGGCGGCAAAAATCCCTCGAAGAAAAACCGGTCCGTCGGCAAGGCGGCGATGGACAACGCGGCCAGGGCGGCGGAAGCGCCGGGCAGGGCGGTGACGGCATGTCCCGCCTCGCGCGCCGCGCGCACCAGCTTGAAGCCGGGATCGGAAACGAGCGGGGTGCCGGCATCGGAGACGAGCGCGATGGATTGGCCGGCCTCGAGCCGCGCCAGAAGTTTGGGGCGCGCCTCCGTCGCATTGTGCTCGTGGTAGGGCGTGAGCGGGGTGCCGATCCCGTAGCGGTCGAGCAGCTTGCGGGTGACGCGGGTGTCCTCACAGGCGATGACGTTGGCGGCCGCCAGCGTTTCCAGCGCGCGCAGGGTGATGTCGCCGAGATTGCCGATGGGCGTCGCGACGATATGAAGCCCCGCCGCCAGGGCCGGAGCCTCGACGGGCTGTCCTGCGATGACATAGCGTCGGGCGGGGTTTTGACGGACGGTCGAAGGGGCCATAAGCCTTAGTTTAACCGCGCCTTTGCGGCGCGTCATGCTTGGGCGGCATGGGGCAGGGCTTGTCGTTTGGTTAACTTTTCGTGGACAAAATGCGTCAAATTCTCGTGGCCTGCTATCGGCGCTGCCGTGCGCCTTTGAGGAGATCGGCCATGCCGCCCCTGTTGCAGCCGTCGCGGCGCGTTTTGCTCGCTGCCGGATTCGGATGCATGGCCGGCCTGCTCGGGGCCTGCTCCGGCGGCTCGCTCGGCGAATTCAACATGCCCTGGCAATCGGCCCCGGCGACGGCGCCGCAGCCTGCGGCGACGCTCGGCAGCGGGCAGGTCAGAGTCGGCTTGATCCTGCCGCTGTCCGCGGGCGGCAATGCCGGCGTGGCGGCGCAGTCGATGAAGAACGCCGCCGACATGGCGCTTGCCGAATTCAACAATCCGAACATTCAGCTTCTGGTGAAAGACGACGGCGGCACCGCCGCCGGCGCGCAACAAGCAGCGCAGCAGGCGCTCGACGAAGGCGCCGAGATCATTCTCGGCCCGCTCTTCGCGCAGTCCGTCGCGGCAGTCGGCCAGGTGGCGCGCGGGCGCGGCAAGCCGGTGATCGCATTCTCCACCGACACCAGCGTCGCCGCGCACGGCATCTATCTCTTGAGCTTCCTGCCCGAGTCCGACGTCGAACGCATCGTCAGCTACGCGATCAATAACGGCAAACGTTCCTTCGTGGCGCTGGTGCCGGACAACGCCTATGGCACGGTCGTGGAAGCGGCGTTCAAGCAAGCGGTCGCGCGCCACCGCGCCCGCATCGTGGCGCTGGAACGCTACCCGCTCGATCAGGCGCAGCGCGCGAGCGCGATCAACGCCGTCGCTCAAGCCGCGCGGCAGGCCGACGCGCTCTTTATTCCCGATGGGCCGGACGCGGCTAATCTTGTCGCCGCCCTGGTCAACGACCAGGTCAACATGAAACGGCTGCAGCTTCTCGGCAGCGGCATCTGGGACGATCCCACCGTGGCGGCAGCGCCCTCGCTGCAAGGCGCTTGGTATCCGGCGCCCGATCCCGCGGGTTTCCGCAGCTTCGCCATGCGCTATCGCGGCCGCTATGGACAGGATCCGGTGCGGACTGCGACGCTCGCCTATGACGCGGTGGCGCTGGTGGCGGCGTTGGTGAAGACGCAAGGCACGCAGGCCTTCTCCGATCAGGTGCTCACCAACAATTCCGGCTTCGCGGGTATCGACGGAATTTTCCGCTTCCGTACCGAAGGCACCAACGACCGCGGCCTTGCGGTCATGCGGCTGACCACCGCCGGCGGCGCGCCGATTTCGCCCGCGCCGCGCTCCTTCGGTTCGGGCACGTGATCACGCCGCCAGATCGGCGACCACGGCGTCGAGCAGCGGAAACCCCGACCGCGTGACGCGCAGGCGCCCGGCGGCAGTGGTTTCCAGCGCGCCTTCCTCGCGCAACAGCGCGATCCGCTTTTGCTCCAGCGGCCGGCCGGCCAGCGCTTCGTAGCGCTTGGGATCGATGCCTTCGGAAAGCCGCAGCCCCATCAGCAGAAATTCATCGGCGCGTTCTTCGCCGGTCAGCGGCTCGTCGGTGATCAGGCCGTGGCCTTGCCTCTCCACCTTCGCGAGCCAGGCCTCCGGCGATTTCTCGGTAGCTGTCGCGTAACGCACATCGCCGATGTCGAGGCGTCCATGCGCGCCGGGGCCGACGCCGGCATATTCATGGCCGCGCCAATAGACGAGATTGTGCCGGCACTCGGCGCCGGAGCGCGCATGATTGGACACTTCGTAAGCCGGCAGCCCGGCGCGTTCGCAAATCTCCTGCGTCACGTCAAAGAGAGCGCGCGCCGTGTCGTCATCAGGCACCACGAGCTTTCCCGCCTTATGCAGCGCGGCAAAGGGCGTGTCCGCCTCGATGGTGAGCTGATACAGCGACAGATGCTCGGCGGCTTCGCTAATGGCGCGCTGCAACTCCTGCGCCCAATCCTCCGGCTTCTGTCTTGGCCGGGCATAGATCAGATCGAAGGAATAGCGATCGAAGATCGAGCGCGCGACAGCTACTGCCGCGAGCGCCTCTTGAGCGCTGTGCAGCCGTCCGAGTTCCTTCAGCGCGGCGTCGTCCAGCGCCTGTACACCGAGCGAAACGCGGTTGACACCGGCGCTGCGGTAGCCGCGAAACCGTGTCGCCTCCACGCTGGTCGGATTGGCCTCCAGCGACACCTCGACATCGGGCGCGATGGACCAGTGCTTGCCGATTGCGTCGAGCAGCGCCTCCACCGTCGCCGGCTGCATCAGCGACGGCGTGCCGCCGCCGAAGAAAATCGTGGAAACGGTGCGTCCGGGAACGCGCGCGGCGGTAGCGGCGATTTCCGCGGCGAAGGCGCGCACAAAGCGCGCTTCGTCGATGCCGGCGTGCCGGACATGGCTGTTGAAATCGCAATAGGGGCATTTCGACAGGCAAAACGGCCAGTGCACATAAACACCGAAGGGCGGGGCTGCGCTATCGCTCAAGGCAGGCCTCCGCCAGCTTGAGAAAGGCGCGGGCGCGGTGCGACAGCCCTTTGCCTTTCGGCGGCAAGCTGTGTTTCTCGTCGGCGCTCATCTCTCCGAAAGTGCGCGTGTGACCGTGCGGCACAAAGATCGGATCGTAGCCGAAGCCCTGCTTGCCCCGCGGCGGCCACACCAGCGCGCCATCGACCCGCGCCTCGAATTCCTCGAGGTGATTGTCCGGCCAGGCGACGCAGAGCGCGCAGACAAAATGCGCGGAACGGTCCGTGGCGCCGCGCTGCTGCAGGAGGTTCTCGATCTTCTTCATCGCGCCCGCAAAATCCTTGTTGGGCCCGGCCCAGCGCGCCGAATGGATGCCGGGCGCGCCGCCGAGCGCATCGACAGCCAAGCCGGAATCGTCGGCGAATGCCGGCGCTCCCGCGGCGGTGGCCGCGGCTTGCGCCTTGATGCGCGCATTCTCGCGAAAGCTTGCGCCGGATTCCTCCGGCTCGGCAAGGCCGAGCTCGCCTGCGGAAACGGCGTCGACGCCATAGGGGGCGAGCAGTTCGCGCAGTTCCCGCAATTTCCCCGGATTGTGGGTGGCGATCACCAGCCGGCCGGTGATGGCGCGATGCGTCACGTCACCGCCATTTTCTGCAAATCGACGAGCTTGCCGACGCCTTTGCGCGCCAGCGCCAAAAGCGCGAGAAACTGCTCCTCGGAAAACGGGATCTTTTCCGCGGTGCCCTGAATTTCCACGATATTGCCGCTTCCGGTCATCACGAAATTGGCGTCGGTGTCGGCTTCCGAATCTTCCGCGTAATCGAGATCGAGCACGGCGACGCCGTTATGCACGCCGCAGGAGATGGCGGCGACATGATCGCGGATGACTTCGCTGCGCAGCATGTCGCGTGCCTTCATCCAGGCGATGCAATCGTACAGCGCCACCCAGCCGCCGGTGATTGCCGCGGTGCGGGTGCCTCCATCGGCTTGAACGACGTCGCAGTCGATAGTGATTTGCCGCTCGCCCAGGGCTTGCAGGTCCACGATCGAGCGCAGCGAACGGCCGATCAGCCGCTGGATTTCCACCGTGCGGCCACTCTGCTTGCCGGCGGAAGCCTCGCGGCGGGTCCGCTCCGAAGTGGCGCGCGGCAACATGCCGTATTCGGCGGTGATCCAGCCGCGGCCCTGGCCCTTGAGCCATGGCGGCAACCGCTCCTCCAAAGAAGCGGTCACCAGCACATGGGTGTCGCCGAACTTCACGAAGCAGGAGCCCTCGGCATATTTCGTGACGCCGCGTTCGAGCGAAACGGCGCGCAGCTCATCCGGCTGCCGGCGGCTTGGCCGCATGTCTTTCTCCTCTGCTTTCGGCGATCCCGCTTTTAGGTGGCGCGGCGGGTTGCGACAAGGGCCGCCTCATCATCATGGCGCGGCTTGCGCTTGGCCGCATGGATGGACAATTTATCGGTCCGGAGGGAAGGTCATTCGATGTCGCACGACGTTCCTATCGGCGCAAGCCAGGTCTTGCTGGCTCAGGTGAACGACCGCTCGCGCGAGATTTTTCGCCAGATCGTGGAAAGCTATCTCGCCACCGGTGAGCCGGTGGGCTCGCGCCAGATTTCGCGCCTGATTCCGATGACCTTATCGCCGGCTTCGGTGCGCAACGTCATGGCCGATCTTGAGCAGCTCGGCCTCGTCTACGCGCCGCATACCTCGGCGGGCCGGCTGCCGACGGAGCTTGGGCTGCGATTTTTTGTCGACGCGCTGATGGAAATCGGCGACATGAGCGCGGACGAGCGCCAGGCCATCGAAGCGCAGGTCGCCGCTGCCGGCTCCAGCAAATCGCTGGAGACCATTCTCACCGAAGCTTCGGCTTTGCTCTCGGGTCTCACCCATTCGGCCGGCGTCGTGCTCACCGCCAAGGCCAATCCGCGACTCAAGCATATCGAATTCGTGCGCCTGGAGCCGGAGCAGGCGTTGGCGGTTCTGGTCGCGGAAGACGGCCAGGTCGAAAATCGCGTGTTGCCGGTGCCGGCCGGCTTGCCGACCTCCGCGCTCGCCGAAGCCGGCAACTTCCTCAATGCGCATATCCGCGGAAAGACGCTGACCGAGGCGAGAATCGATATCGAGCGCGCCCTGGAAGCGAGCAAGGCCGAGCTCGATCAGCTCACGCAGAAAATCGTCGCTGCGGGCCTCGCGAGCTGGTCGGGCGGCGAGCGCGAGGAACGGCGCTTGATCGTGCGCGGCCACGCCAATTTGCTCGACGACCTGAAAGCGCTGGAGGACCTCGAGCGGGTGCGGCTCCTGTTCGACGATTTGGAGACCAAGCGCGGCGTCGCCGATCTCCTGGGGCGCGCAGAACAGGCCGACGGCGTGCGCATTTTTATCGGGTCGGAAAACAAGCTGTTTTCGCTCTCCGGCTCCTCGACCATCATCGCCCCTTACCGCGATGGCGGCGGCCGCGTTGTCGGGGTGATCGGCGTCATCGGGCCGACGCGGCTGAACTATGCGCGCATCATCCCGATGGTGGACTACACCGCCAAGGTGGTGAGCAAGCTGCTCGGCCGCTGACCCGGAACGCTTGATTTTTGGCGACCGAGGCCTGATATGCGGCTTGAGCAATCCTTTGGACTTTGGGCAGGATGTGATGGCGGACCATAGTGCAAACCCGACGCCGGACGCCGAAACCGAGCGCGCTGCCGACGCAGCCGATCCGGCGCAGCAATCCGTGGCGGAGCCGCGCGAGGTCGCGGAACTCAAGGATCGTGTCCTGCGCGCTCTGGCGGAGATGGAAAATCTGCGCCGGCGTACCGAGCGTGAAGTCGCCGACGCGCGTCTTTATGGCATCGCCAGTTTTGCCCGCGACGTGCTCGGCATTTCCGACAATATGCATCGCGCCCTGGAAGCCGCGCGCCAGGAATTGCAGGGCAGCGCCGAGCCCGGCGTGAAGACCTTGCTCGAGGGCGTGGAGCTGATCGAACGCGAATTGCTCAAGGCGCTGGAACGGAACGGAGTCCGGCGCTTCGATCCCAGCGGGGAGAAGTTCGATCCGAACCTACATCAGGCGATGTACGAAGTGCAGGATGACTCGCTGCCGGCCGGGACCGTCGCCCAGGTGATGCAGCCCGGCTACATGATCGGCGAACGCGTTCTGCGGCCGGCGCTTGTCGCGGTGGCCAAGGGCGGCCCCAAAATCCCCGCCGTAAGCCGCGCTTCGTCGCAATCGGCTAATTAAACGTTGAAATCTGCGGAGCCGGCCAGCGGCTGCGCGATTAAAGCGGCGCCCCCCATTGCTGCGCCAAAAGCGCGGGGCCGTGTTTACCGTGCGCGGGAAATTACCCGTTACCGGTCATAATGCGGCGCCCATCGGCGCGGGTATTGCCCTTTTTTATCCGCTCTTTACCGCTTATCGTGACCGCCAGCCTCATCCGAGGCCTGGGGCGTACATGAGTTTAGCTGCAAGCAAGCCCGCGCCGGGGCTGGATGGCCTTTATTCCAAGCTGACGATTGCGGCGCTTGTGTTCTTTGCCGCGCTGGAGACGGCCTATTTCGTGCTCTCCGGGGTCCCTTCGTTTTTCAATCCCTCGCTCGATTTCTTGGGCAACGCCGTCGGGCGCGATTTCATAACGACCTGGATGAGCGGCCGCTCTCTTTTCGGCTACGGACCGGCCTCGCTGTTCGATCATGTGATCTACAACAACGCGCTTCGCGTCATGCTCGGGCCGAATTTCCCCGAACATTTCTGGTCCTACCCGCCGCATCTGCTGCTGTTTACCTGGCCGCTCGGCATGATGCCCTATCTCGCGGCCTACCTTCTTTGGTGCGCGCTCGGCATTGCGCTCTATTCGATCGCGGGCGCGGCGTTTCTGCGCCGCGAACATCTACTCTTTGCCGTCGCCGCACCCGCCGTCGCCGTCTGCGTATTCTTCGGCCAAAACGGATTCTATGCCGCGGCCCTGCTGATCGGCGGTTTTGCCTTGCTCGACCGCTGGCCGCTGCTGGCCGGCGTGCTGTTCGCCATCCTCACGGTAAGGCCGCAATTCGCATTCCTCCTGCCGGTCATGCTGCTGGTCAGCGGGCGCTGGGCGGCGATCCTGTCGGCCATCGTCGTCACCGGCGGTTTGGCCGCCGGCACTTATTATTTCTTCGGTCCCGAGGTCTGGACGGATTTCGTTCATAAGGTGGCGCCGCAGCAGATCTGGCTCCTGCAAAACGGGGACGGCCTGTTGTCCCTGACGGTATCGTCGGTTTTCTTTGCCGCGCGGCTGGTCGGCCTGCCCCTCGACCTCGGTTGGAATTTGCAGGCCGTGGTTTCCTTCGTCGCGCTGGCGGCGGTCATCTGGACCTATCTGCAAAAGCGCGATCCTTTGCTGTCATTCGCACTGCTGGTTACGGCGATATTTCTCGCGAGCCCGTATCTGTTCAATTACGACATGGTGGTGCTCTCCTTCGTGGTCGCGCTAATGCGCCAGCGCGGCGGCAACAGCCTCCTTGATCACATTCTCGGACTTTTGGTGTGGACGTTGCCGGTCAGCATGATGTTGCTCGCCGTGATCCATATTCCGTTGGCGCCGATCGTGCTGCTGGCTTTCGGCGGGCGTCTGCTCTGGAGGCTGGCGCATGAGGCGGAGGATCGCGCCGCGCCGGCCGCCGAACCGTCGATGACCTCCGAAGCGCCGCCGCCTCCAGTGCCTGAATCGGCGGCGCCGGAAGTGACCGCGCCGGAGCCGCGCGTGCTGTAAGGGCAAGACAAGCCGCGTGGCGGGCGGCCTCTGCACGGGAACTCAATTTCTGCGGGGCGGCTTTATCCGGATATTTACCCATTCCGGGCAGGGTGCCGCCATGTTCCAGCGCGCGCTGCACCCGCACGATCTCAACGAGCTTTATACGAAGTGGACCGTGGCCGGCGCGGTTTTTTTCGTCGCGCTCGAAGCCTGCTATTGGTACCTATCGGGCGCGCCGAGCTTTTCCAAGCCATCGGTCGATTTCAACACCTACGCAGTCGGTCGCGACTTCATCAATACCTGGATGGGCGGCCGTTCCGCTTTTGAAGGCGGTCCCGCGGCGTGGTTCGACATGGCGAATTACAACGCCGCCCTGCGCGAGATGCTCGGGTCGTTCTTTCCCGATCATTATTGGTCGTATCCGCCGCACATCTTGCTGTTTATTTGGCCCTTCGGCTTGTTGCCCTACTTCCCGGCTTACCTGCTGTGGTGCGTCCTCGGCGTCGCACTCTATCTGCTGGCCAGCACGCAGCTCGTGCGCCGCAATTATCTTCTTTTTCTCGCCGTCGCGCCCGGCGTCGCCGTCTGCGCATTCTTTGGCCAGAACGGATTTTATACCTCCGCTTTGTTTCTTGGCGGGATGATGCTGCTCGATCGGCGTCCGCTGCTTGCGGGAATCCTGTTCGGCATTCTCACCGTCAAACCGCAGATCGGATATCTCTTGCCCATCGTGCTTCTGCTGACGGGACGCTGGCGGACCATTGCCGCCGCCTGCGCGACCGCCGCTGCTCTCATCGCCGCTACCACGATCTGGTTCGGCGCGGACATCTGGGTCGAATATTTCGAAAAAGTGCTGCCGCAGCAAAAGTGGCTGATCACCGACGGCCGCGGTCTGCTCTTGACCATGGTTTCTTCGGTCTTCTTCGCCAGCCGGCGCATCGAGCTGCCGCAATATATCGGCTGGGCACTGCAGATCGTCGTATCGCTGAGCGTCATCGCCGCCGTGATCTGGACCTATTGGCGAAAGCGCGATCCGCTGCTGTCGCTGGCCTTTCTGGCGACGGCGACGTTTCTGGCAAGCCCTTACATCCTCAATTACGATATGGTCATGCTGGGATGCATGGTGGCCGCCCTGCGCGATCGCGAGGATACGACGGACTTCGATCACTGGCTCGGTCTGGCGGTGTGGTCGCTGCCGGCTTCGATGATGCTGTTCGGCGCCCTGTTCATCCCAATCGCTCCGGTGGTGCTGATCGTCTTCGCCGGCCGGCTGCTCCAGCGCTTGCGGCAAAGCGAGAGGCGCCAGCCGTCCCAGCCGTCGGAACTGGTGCAAATCCTCGGGTCGCTTATTTGCTCGCGCCGTGCCGCCGGCAAAGCCATGGCAGGGCAATAGGCCCGGTGAGTCGCCATCCGGCCTGAATGGGGCCTGCCACCTTGCGGCTTAATCGCGCCCTCCTATATGACCAGAGGCGCCGCAATTTACGCGGCCTAGCGACCACTTGGGGGTCGGTATCGGGGGCTCCGCGGGGGACCGCGGGGAATTTCCATCCGGGCGCCGTGAGGGCCGGGCCGACCTGCCGCAGAGAATGAGGAAAGTCATGGGCAAGGTCATCGGCATTGATCTCGGTACGACCAATTCCTGCGTCGCCGTAATGGAAGGCAAGACGCCAAAAGTCATTGAGAACGCCGAAGGGATGCGCACGACGCCTTCGATTGTCGCCTTCACCGACGACGGGGAGCGCCTCGTCGGCCAGCCCGCCAAGCGCCAGGCGGTCACCAATCCCGAACGGACCATCTTCGCGGTCAAGCGACTGATCGGACGGCGCTACGACGATCCGACCGTCGAAAAGGACAAGAAGCTCGTCCCCTACAAAATCGTCAAAGCCTCCAACGGCGACGCCTGGGTTGAGGTGGACGGCAAGCAATATTCGCCCTCGCAGATTTCCGCCTTCATCTTGCAGAAGATGAAGGAGACGGCCGAAGCCCATCTCGGGCAGAAGGTCGAGCAGGCCGTCATCACAGTCCCCGCCTATTTCAACGACGCCCAGCGCCAGGCTACCAAGGACGCCGGCAAGATCGCCGGGCTCGAAGTGCTGCGCATCATCAACGAGCCGACCGCGGCCGCGCTCGCCTATGGTCTCGACAAGCGCAAGGCCGGCACGATCGCGGTCTATGACCTCGGCGGCGGCACTTTCGACATTTCGATTCTCGAGATCGGCGACGGCGTCTTCGAGGTGAAGTCCACAAACGGCGACACCTTCCTGGGCGGCGAAGATTTTGACATGCGCCTGGTGAATTACCTGGCCGACGAATTCCAGAAGGAACAGGGCATCGACCTGCGCCGCGACAAGCTCGCCTTGCAGCGGCTGAAAGAAGCCGCCGAGAAGGCGAAGATCGAGCTGTCTTCGACGACGCAGACCGAAATCAACCTGCCCTTCATTACCGCCGATGCCAGCGGCCCCAAGCATCTGACGATGAAGCTCACCCGCGCGAAATTCGAGGCGCTGGTCGACGACCTCGTGCAGAAGACGGTGGAGCCCTGCCGGCAGGCCTTGAAGGATGCCGGGCTGACCGCGGC
>Ga0070741_10014599_pt1 | contig 13549 bp, 11 predicted proteins | sample Coa_R1_4_FD_66440 | JGI IMG/M metagenome (GOLD analysis project Ga0070741, IMG submission 66440) | Surface soil microbial communities from Centralia Pennsylvania, which are recovering from an underground coalmine fire - Coalmine... | ecosystem: Environmental > Terrestrial > Soil > Unclassified ... | reverse complement strand
AGCGTGGCCGCAACTGGAGGTTCAACGAATGCCGTTCTGCATCTGCTTGCGATTGCGCACACCGCGGGCGTTCCCTTCGTGATCGACGATTTTGAGCGCGTCAGCTCGCGCGTTCCACTTATTGCAGATCTCAAGCCCGGCGGACGATTCGTCGCTACCGATCTGTTCGAAGCCGGAGGGACGCCACTGGTCGCGCGACGTCTGCTCGATGCAGGCATTCTGAAGCCCGATGCTCTCACTGTTACCGGCAAGACCATTGGTGAAGAGGCGAAGGGTGCAGTCGAAACTCCCGATCAGGAAGTGGTTCGACCCACAGCCCAGCCACTCAAGCCAACCGGCGGCCTGGTCATTCTGAAGGGCAATCTCGCGCCTGAAGGATGCGTAATAAAAGTGGCAGGTCACGAGATTCAGCATCATGCCGGCCCTGCGCGCGTTTTCGACAGCGAAGAGCAAGCCTTTGCCGCGGTTCAAAATGGGAAGATCAAGGCAGGCGATGTGGTCGTCATCCGCTACGAAGGTCCTAAGGGCGGACCGGGCATGCGGGAGATGCTGGCGGTTACAGCAGCAATCGTCGGAGCCGGGCTCGGCGATTCGGTTGCGCTGTTGACAGACGGCCGGTTTTCAGGGGCAACGCATGGACTGATGGCGGGGCATGTTGCGCCCGAAGCCATGGCGGGTGGGCCGATCGCTGCGGTACGCGAAGGCGACCAGATAATCTTTGACATCAAGAAGCGCGAGTTGCGGGTCGAGATTTCCGATTCCGAAATGAAACAGCGATTAGCCTCGTGGAAGGCGCCGCAGCCGCGATATCCATCGGGAGTGATGGCGAAGTACGCGAGCCAGGTTTCATCGGCAGCGCGCGGAGCAGTGACGATCTAAGCAAGGAGCAAGCAAATGAGAACCGGAGCGCAGATTATTTGGGAATGCCTGATCGCCGAAGATGTCAAACACGTCTTCGGATACCCGGGCGGCGCAATCCTTCCGGCATATGATGCGTTGTGCCAGTATCCGCAGATCCATCATGTGCTGGTTCGTCATGAGCAAGGCGCGACACATATGGCAGACGGATACGCTCGCGCGAGTGGACGCGTTGGCGTAGCAATGGCGACCTCAGGTCCGGGCGCCACCAACATGGTGACAGGCATTGCCACGGCGGCAATGGATTCCTCTCCGATCGTGTGCATCACCGGGCAGGTCGGTAGCAAGTTCCTCGGTACGGATGCTTTTCAGGAAACCGACATCACCGGCATCACCCTACCCATCACGAAGCACAACTATCTGGTAAAGCGCGCTGAAGACATTGCGCCCACGCTGCGCGAAGCGTTTTACGTTGCTCGTAGCGGCCGTCCTGGTCCGGTTCTCGTCGATATCACCAAAGACGCGCAGCAGAACTCGTGCGAGTTCGACATGGCGAGCTATCAGCCGCTGCCGGTTGCAGAAGGGAAGTCCCATTCTGGTCCGCAGCAGTACGCCGCTGCGCTCGAGTTGATCAATTCCTCAAAACGGCCCGTTATTCTTGCGGGTCACGGCGTCCTGCTTTCGCATGCATTGGAAGAGCTGCGCGAATTCGCGGAACGAGCAAGTATGCCAGTTGCGATGACGCTGCTCGGAATCGGCGGCTTCCCGGCATCGCATCCGCTGAATCTCGGCATGATGGGCATGCACGGAGAAGCGTGGGTGAATCACGCGATTCAGGAAGCCGATTTGCTCTTGGCTTTCGGCATGCGCTTCGACGATCGCGTCACAGGTACGTTGAAAACTTATGCGCCGAAGGCGAAGAAACTTCACATCGAGATAGATCCGGCTGAGATCAATAAAAACGTTCGCGTAGATGTCGCATTGGTTTCGGATCTTCGTCCGGCATTGCAAAAGTTGCTGCCTAATGTGCAACGCCTCGATCGACAGGCATGGCTGCATTACATCGACGAGCTCAAGGGCGATTCTGCCGTGCGCGACATTCAAAAGATGCCGGACAGTGGCCATCTCTATGCCGCGCACGTAATCCATGATCTCTGGCGCGAGACCAACGGCAATTCCATTGTGGTAACCGACGTGGGTCAGCACCAGATGTGGGAGGCGCAGTATTACAAGCACGAGCAGCCGCGTTCTCTTATTACATCCGGTGGACTCGGGACGATGGGCTTTGCCTTGCCCGCGGCAATCGGCGCGAAGTTCGCACGTCCTGAAGCCGACGTTTGGGTCATCGCAGGCGACGGCGGATTCCAGATGACTATGCCGGAGTTAGCCACCGCAGCTCAGGAAGAACTCGATCTTAATATCGCGGTCATCAACAACGGCTATCTGGGAATGGTTCGCCAGTGGCAAGAGTTCTTCTATGACCGTCGCTATTCTGAGACACCGCTTCTGAGCCCGGACTTCGCCAGATTGGCCGAGGCTTTTGGTCTACGCGGTTTAACGGTGCAGAACCGCGATCAGGTCGTTCCCGCGATTCGCGAGGCGCGTAATCGTCGCGGCACGACTTTGATCAACTTCCTGGTCGAGCAAGAAGATTCTGTTTTCCCGATGGTGCCAAGCGGAGCCGCGTTGGACGAAATGATTCGACGTCCAAGTCCGCTGGTGGAAACGGCGGCTTCGGAGGCGTGAGTATGGTACGCACATTCATCGTCTATGTCGCCGATCATCCGGGCGTGCTGAACCGCGTTTCATCGCTCTTCCGTCGGCGCGGCTACAACATTGAGTCGCTCACGGTCGGGCACACGGACAAGCCGGGCGTCTCACGCATGACGGTGGTTGTCGCCATCGACGAGGTCGGCGCGCCTTTGGTGATGGCGAATCTGTACAAGCTCGCAGAAGTGATGCGCGTGGACGACATCACGAAGGTCCCCGCCGTGCATCGCGAGCTGATGATCGTTAAGGTCGCCAGCCACCCTGCGACGGAATCTGAAGTTTTGCGTGTTCTTGCCTCTGGCGGAGCTCGTGTTTTGGAAACCTCCAACAACTCTGTAGTCGCCGAGGCTACTGGGCCAGAGGACGAGATCAATCGGCTGATCGAATCACTCAGGCCATTTGAAATTCTTGAACTCACTCGCACAGGGCGCGTGGCCATGACCAGCGGCCATGCTCCTGGCTTACGCGCTGTTGCCGCCGCAGGCGAAGAGCAGCGGGGACCATTTTGGAACTTAACCCATTCCGCGGACCTTCCGCGCAATTGTTCTTAGAGAGGAACTTACATGGCGAAAATCTATTACGAGAATTCGGCAGACATTTCCCTGGTCCGCGGGAAGAAAGTAGCCGTCTTTGGTTACGGATCGCAGGGACATGCTCACGCGCTTAATCTCCGCGACAGCGGCGTCGAAGTACGCATCGCACTCGAACCGACCAGCCGCTCGCGCGCGAAGGCACGCGAAGCTGGTTTTGAAGTTCTCACTCCGAGTGAGGCGGCGAAATGGGCTGACGTGCTCGTCATTCTGACGCCTGACACAGTTCAGGCCAAGCTCTACAACGAGGCGATCGCGCCAGCGCTCTCCAGTAGCCACAAGACGCTGCTCTTCGCTCACGGTTTCAACATCCACTTCAAAACCATTAAGCCCCCAGCGAACGTTGACGTAGTAATGATCGCGCCCAAGTCTCCCGGTCATCGCGTGCGCGAAGTGTTTGTCGAAGGCGGAGGGACACCGGGACTTCTTGCCGTTCATCAGGACTCAAGCGGACAAGCGAAGGCGTTCGCGCTTTCTTACGCGAAAGGAATCGGCTGCACCCGCGCCGGAGTCATCGAAACCACATTCGCGGAAGAGACGGAAACGGATTTGTTCGGAGAGCAGGCCGTGCTCTGCGGCGGCGTGAGTGCCCTTATAAAAGCCGGATTTGAAACGCTCGTCGAAGCCGGATACCAGCCGGAAATCGCATATTTCGAGTGCCTGCACGAGCTGAAGCTGATCGTCGATCTCATGTACCGTGGTGGCCTGAACTTCATGCGTTATTCAGTCAGCGATACCGCTGAATACGGCGACTACACTGCCGGCCCGAAGGTGGTCACCAAAGAGACCTACGCGGCACTGCGCAAGCTGCTCTCCGATGTTCGTAGCGGCGAGTTCGCGCGAGAGTGGATCGCGGAGAACGATAAAGGTCGTCCTTGGTTCAACGAGGCGCGCAAGAAGGATCACAATCATCAAATCGAGCAGGTTGGTGAGCGCCTGCGCGCGATGATGCCGTTTGTGAATCCAGTTACCGTCAGCGTGGACCAAACTGAAACTCAGGCTAAGGCGCCGGCATCGGAGCAGCAGAAAGCAAAAGTAGCTGTATAGGTCGGTGCACAGGACACGACGAACTGGGACAAAAATGCCGTCGAAGAGAGAGCCAAGGTGCCGCCTCTCTCTCGCGTTCGGCGGGGTGTCTCCCGCGGCCGGAACATATCGGCGAATCGTGCTTCCGTAGGGCTTTTGCGGGCTATCGCTCCCGCAGCTTGTGATAGGGACTGCGTATAATATCTGATACTCTGCCGTCCTTGTGATGTCCCTATTCTGGTTGCGAGTTGCGGTTGGCCTTTATGGCATCAGCTTGCTCTATGCGCTTATCGCGCTGGTGCGAAGGCGGGAGATCCTTTCGCGAGCGACGCTTCCCGTCACAGTCGTCGCTGTAACGCTTCATTTCGTTGCCCTCGTTGAGGCCTTCGTCGCAGGCAAGATGGTGGCGATGCCGCTGCATCAATCGGAATCTCTGCTTGCATTCCTGATGATGCTCTTGTTCATGGGCGTCTATTACTTGTATCGGACGACCTCTCCCGGGATCGTAGTTTTACCGATTGCCTTCCTGCTGTCACTGTCGGCTGCGTTGGCGCAGGCTGCACCGCAGTTTGGGTCGCCCTTGCTCCGCAGCGGCTGGATTTACACGCACATCATCCTCATCCTCACTGGATACGCGGCGCTGTTCTTCAGCTTCATCGCCAGCCTGCTTTATCTGTTGCATGAGCGCAGTCTGAAGAACAAAAACCTGAACGGGATTGCGGGCAAACTTCCGGCACTCGAGACCATCGACAACATCGGCTACAAGTTGCTGCTGATCGGCTTTCCGTTCATGACGATCGGGCTTATCGCCGGTTCGGTAATCGCACAAGTCCAATACGGATCGCGCTACTTCCTCGATCCCAAAGTGATTCTCAGTCTGCTGATGTGGGGCGTGTACATGCTCATGCTCTACACGCGCTGGAACTCGGGATGGCGCGGCCGGCGTGCCGCCCTCCTGGCCGCGATCGCCTTTGCTGCCGCCTTAAGCGTTTGGGCGGCCAATTACTTTAGCGGCGTTCACAGGTTCGTGGCGCGATGAGACTCCAACTCCTCGGCATCAATCACAAGACCGCTCCCGTGGAAGTGCGAGAGCAGCTTGCGATTCCCGAATGGAAGTTAGAGGAGGCTACCCGCAAGCTTCTGGATCATCCGGATGTAAGCGAATGTGTCGTTTTCTCCACTTGCAACCGTGTGGAACTCGCTGTCTGCTCCGATAAGGGCGCGGACCTCCATGCTTTCTTGCGTAACTACCTGCTCGCGGATGATTCCCAGTTTCGTCCTTATCTCTACGAATTTTGGGAAGACGACGTCGTTCGTCACGTCTTCCGCGTTGCCGCCAGCCTGGATTCGATGGTCGTCGGCGAGCCACAGGTGCTCGGACAGGTAAAACATTCGTACTCAGTTGGAAAGGCAGTCGGATCGATTGCTACCAACTTTGAAGCACTGCTTAGCCGAGCATTTTCCGTTGCTAAGCGCGTGCGCACGGAAACGGCGATCGGAAGCTCGGCAGTATCCGTGGCGTCGGTCGCGGTGGAGCTGGCAAAGAAAATCTTCGGCAGCCTGCAAGGACGCAGCGTTTATCTGGTTGGTGCGGGGAAGATGAGCGAACTCGCGGCGCGACATCTGCACTCGCATGGAGCGGGAGCGATTCTCGTTACGAATCGCACGCATGATCGCGCACAGCGCATGGCAGAAAAAATCGGCGGCAGCGCGATCCATTTCGAACGGCTTTATGAAACCGCCGATCGTGCGGACATTGTGATCTCTTCGACCGGAGCGCCGCACGCGATCTTCCGTCGAGAACATGGCGAGCTCTTCATGCATCGCCGCAAGAATCGGCCCATGTTTTTTATCGATATCGCCGTTCCGCGCGACGTCGATCCGGAAATGGGACAGGTGGACGGTATCTTCACTTACAACATCGATGACCTGCAGCAGATCGTCGAGTCCAACGTAAGCGACCGCGGACGAGAAGCGCAGCGGGCCGAAGCTCTGATCGAGGAGGAAGTCGTCCGCTTCCGCCGGCGCATGCAGAGTCTCGACGCTGTGCCCATCATCCTTGCGCTACAGCAACGCATGGAGCAGATTCGTCAGGCCGAGATTGAGCGGCTTCGGGTGAAACTGGGTCCGCTCACACCGGAGCAGCACAAGGCAATCGAGAATCTCACGCGCAGCATTGTGAACAAAATCCTGCATCCTCCGATCTCCGCACTCAGGACGGCAAGCGGATCGGAAGAGCTGACGGCAACGTCGGAAACACTCCGCGCTCTGTTTGGACTAGAACTTGCCTCGTACACCAATGGCTTCGCTCATGCGCAGGAAAGCTCCAGTTCTTCGGCTCCGACGGAATCAAAGTCTAAGTCCTCTGCGGAGAAATCCGAAACCGATCGTCCCATTCCGAAACTCACCGCAGGTTCCTAGATGGCTCATCTGCGCATCGGTTCCCGCGGTTCGCAACTGGCGTTATGGCAGGCAAACTACATTGCTGATCGACTGCGCGGTTGCGGACACACGGTTCACATCGAAGTCATCAAAACTACTGGTGACAAGATCAGCGACGTTGATCTCGCCAAAGTAGGCACAAAAGGAATGTTCACGAAAGAGATTGAAGAGGCGATGCTCGATAGCCGGATCGATCTCGCGGTGCACAGCCTTAAAGATCTCCCGACGGAGCTTGCACCCGAGTTCGTGATTGCTGCCGTGCCGGAAAGGGAAGATCCGCGCGATGCGTTCCTGTCCAACAACTATTCTCGGGTAGAAGAGCTACCCGCACAAGCGCGGGTTGGCACGAGCAGCTTGCGGCGTCAGGCTCAGTTGCATGCCATGCGCGGCGATCTTGAAGTTATTTCTCTGCGCGGTAATGTGGATACGCGCTTTCGCAAGCTGCAGTCGGGAGAGTTTGATGCCATCATCCTGGCCTCCGCAGGCGTTTCCAGATTGGGACTTACGGATCTCGTCCGTGAGCGCCTCGATCCTGAGCAGATGTGTCCTGCGGCTGGACAGGGGGCATTAGCGATCGAGGCGCGTTCCAATGATTCGGCAAGCATTGCCGCACTGAAGTTTCTCGATCATGCTTCGACGCGAGCTGCCGTCGAGTGTGAGCGAGCGGCTCTGAATGCGCTCGGCGGCGGATGCCAGGTGCCAATCGGCGCATACGCTAGCCATAAAAACGGGAAGCTTACGCTGCAGGCGGTCGTAGCCAGTCCCGACGGCAAAGAGATCGTTCGTGAGCAGCGCTCGGGCTCTGATCCGCAGAAGCTCGGAGTAGATGTCGGTGAGGAGCTGCTCGCACGCGGCGCGAGACGAATTCTCGCATCCGTTTATGGGACCGTGACATCTGTTCCGCAGCAGCCGTAGTATCCTGCGAATTCATGCACGAAAAAAAGAAAGTCACAGATCGTGAATCGCACCGTGTTGCCGAGTTGGTAACCGCTGGTCCCCTTGCGGGAAAACGCATTGTCGTCACGCGCGCGCATAAGCAGGCGGAAGGGCTTTCTTCGCTTCTGCGCGGTTATGGGGCTGAGGTAATCGAAGCTCCGGTGATCGAAATTCGTCCGCCTGATTCGTTTGAGGCACTCGACGAAGCCTTGAACAACATTCTGCAGTATGACTGGCTCATTCTCACCAGCGTGAATGGAGTGGAAGCGCTGTTCTCACGCCTGGAGCCTCTTGGGCTCACCATCGACTCGCTGCAGCATCTCAAGATTGCGGCGATCGGACCGGCGACCGAAGAACGCATTCAGGATCATGGACTCGTCGTGGATCTCGTGCCGCCGCGATACGTGGCCGAAGAAGTCGTACACATGCTGCGGAAGCAAGTGAAAGGCGAACGAGTTTTGCTGCTACGCGCGAAGGTCGCGCGAGATGTCATCCCAGAAGAACTGCGGCACGCGGGGGCGCAGGTGGATGTTGTCGAGGCGTATCAAACGGTCATTCCCGATGGCGCGAAGGAACGACTCCAAGAGATTTTTGCCGACAGTCAGCCGCCGCACGCGATCACATTTACGAGTTCATCAACGGTGAAGAACTTTCTTTCCCTCGTTCTGGGAAGTGATATTCCAGCGAAGCTGGCAAAGACGAAGTTTGCCTCGATCGGCCCGGTTACGTCAGAAACGTTGCGGGAATATGCGTTGCCGGTTCACGTGGAGGCCGATGAATTCACGATGGATGGACTAGCTCAGGCGCTTGTGAGAGAACTGGCTGGATAGACTCCGTGCCACGGGACGGCTCCGCGTTATCTCGTCGACTGTTCTGTCCGGCGTTGTAACCGTTCTTGCCGGCTCTGCGATGCGACTGCCTGGATTTCATTTAGGGAATACGTTGTTCCTCGCCACAAAACTCCGCCATGAATGACGGAACTCACGGCCGAATTGAGCAGTGTGTACACAAACATCAAGGCCGCAATCGGATGGGTGAAGACGTACCAGGGTGAAACGTGGAATCTGCGGGAGACACGAGCATAGAGTAAAACAATCGAGAACAACGCAACTCCGAATCCCAATTTGGAAATTCCTGGAGCGAGGAAAATCCCCAGCCATGGGCCTATGTGATAGATCAAAGCTCCGACACTTGCCAGCACGGCGAGTGGCCAACTGAAGCGCAGCAGGCTGAACATATTCTTCTGTAGATTGCGAACAACGCCGAACGCGCCTTCGGCCCAACGGAGCTCGATCAGACCGGGTCCGCGTACGCAGTCCTGAGTGAAGCCGTGCTCTTTCACAGCTTGTCCGAGCTTTAGGTCGTCGATAACTTCCATCCTGAGCGCCTGATACGTGCCCAGGGTTTCATATGCGCTGCGCCGGATCAGATTGAACGCTCCGGCGCCCACGTGATCCTTAGCTCGGGGATCGCGAACTTTCCACGCGCGCAGCAGAAGGGACGAGGCGAGGCCGAAGAAGCCCAGCATCATCTTTTCTCCTCTCGAGTGCATAATGAGCGTGGGAAAGATCACGAGATGATCGCACTTCGTGAGCTCTGCATAGGTAAGCGTGCGGCGCAGCGCATCCGTTCGAAAGATGATGTCGCCATCGGTGAAGAGAATCCAGTCACTCTCGTTAGCGGCTGCGCCGCGCCACATGGCATTTGTCTTTCCCAGCCATGCGGAAGGAAGCTCCTTGACGTGGATCACATCCAGCTTGCCGGGAAATTCGCGCTGCAGCCGATCCATGATGCTTCCCGTAGCGTCGGTCGAGCGATCATCGACAGCACAGATTTCCAATTCGGGATAATCCTGTGCGAGCAGAGAACGCAGACATTCCTCGATTTTTGCAGCTTCGTTCCTCGCTGGTACGACCACAGATATCGGCGGCTGTTCTCCGCTGAGCACAGGAACCCTGTCCCACTCTGGGCGAGTGAGATCGGCAAGTTTTCCCATGCCATGTACAGCCTCGAGGGAGCGGCGGAGCCAGTCTGCTCCAAGGATGAGTCCGGCCGCGAGCCAGATCCAGCGACTCAAGCGGAGGCTCCCGCGAGATTCGGTTGCTGTTCCGACGAGAGCGGGGGCGCAAAACGCATGCCGATGAACAGAATAATTGCCGAGAGTACCAGCGCGATCAGAGTCACGGAAAAACCTAGCCGCAACGTCGAGCGATCAGAGATTGCGCCGATAATAGTCGGCGATAAGGCATCGCCGAGGAGATGGATGGTAAAGAGATTAACTCCGATGGCGGTCGCGCGAATCGGAGCCGCAACAGAGTTCACGATCGCGGCATTCAGCGGTCCGGTATTGAGAAACAGGAAGAACTCGGCGCCGGCGAGAGAGAGGAAGATCCAGCTGGGATTGCCGTAAAACGCGAATAGCGCTCCAGGAATCGCCAGCAGCATGCTTATGGCAGAGAGGAGATAGTACGCCGCACGAGTGCGCTTCAACCACAGATCCCCGAGCCATCCGCCAACCGCCGTGCCTGCCAGTCCACAGATTACGGTGATGGCTCCGAAGTAGTAATTGGCTTTGTCGAGCGGAATTCCTCGTTCCCGTTCCAGGAATGTTGGCATCCAGGCTGAAATTCCGCCCATAGCGAAGGTCATCATGGCCAAGCCAAGAGTAGCCGTCCAGAATGCCGGGTTGCGCAGCAAACCGTGGAAGGTTGTGCGCTCGACGGTTAACAGACCAGCTTCTTTGGCTCCTCGCGCCGGCTCTGCGCCCGCAAAATAAAATGCGAAGGCCACAAGGAATCCGGGAATGGCACACACGTAGAAAGGCGAGCGCCAGCCGTGCGTTGTGCCCAGCGCGCCGCCGATGATGTATCCCAACGCGGCGCCCACGGGAATGGCGAGATAGAACAGCGCGAGTACGCGCCCGCGGCGCTCTTCCGGGTAAAGATCGGCAATGTACGCGGGCGCGATCAGTGAAAAGGTAGCTTCTCCCACTCCGACGACAGTGTGACGGATCATCAACTCGGTGAAATTGTGAGTAACTGCCGTCAACAGAGTGGCTGCGCTCCAGACAATCGCGCCGATGGTAATGATCATCTTGCGTGACTTGCGGTCAGCGAGAAATCCGATGGCTGGCGCGCAGCACATGTAGAAGACGAAGAACACAGTGGTGAGCGCACCCAGTGCGGTATCCGAGGGATGGAACTCTTGCTTCACCAACGGCTGCACCGCGGGAAGAATGTAGCGATCGATGTAATTCAGGAAGTTCAGCGCGGTGAGCAGACCGAGCACGAGTGCCGGTCGCGGGACACGGTTCATGCGCGGTTTTGTCCGTTGCTGCTTTTGCTCGCCGTCGGACGCGGCCAGCGCGCTTCAACGGTCGTTCCGATACCGCCGCGCGGGCGAAAAACTCCGCGAACCAGCGCCCACTCTGGATCGGCAGCGCGCACCACATCATCCAGAACGCGATTCACGATGTTCTCCTGAAATATCCCGAGATTGCGATAGCAGGTCAGATATTCCTTCAGAGACTTCAGCTCGAGGCAGCGTTCGCGCGGCATATAGCGCAACGTGAGTACGCCGAAATCGGGGAGCCCAGTTTTTGGGCAGACCGAGGTGAATTCAGGAATGTCGATCTCAATCTCGTAAGCAGGAAACTGGTTTGGCCAGGTTTCGATTTCAGGAAAAACGAAGTCGAGCCCCGACTTTGCGTGCTCGGGAGTGTATCTGGGAGTCTGCGGCATTCGTGAATCTATTGTAGCGAGATACATAATGTCATTCCGAACCGTCGGCGTCTGGCGCCGATGAATCTCTAAGGATGACCGAGCGCGCCGTAGTAGAATCTTGAAAGCCCGCCAGTTATACCTCACGGAGAGGTGGCCGAGTGGCTGAAGGCGGCGGTTTGCTAATTCAACCTGCCCGGTTCGTACAAACTGAGCTTCCAGTATTTTGTTTGGTTTAGCAGCATCTCAGTTGCGCCAAAGTACCCCATTTGCAGCCTGGCGTGCAGCAATTGTGCAGCAGTTTCATCGCTCGAACTGCCGATTTCCGATCTTGTCTTTTCAACGACTTAGATTCGGGGTTCAGAAAACTGCCGCCGGCACCGCGATTCAGGATGATTCACCTCACCATTCAGCCTAGCGAGCGACAGATGACATGCAAGTCCAGAGAAAGCACTCTTAATCGGGTTGAAAGCACGCAAACAGAACGCAACCACGTCCTCTAGGGGATCTTCCTGGTGGATTGCGTAATAGTTCCAAAGTGGTACGCGACGAAGTATTAAAGCTAGGCTGATAATCATAAAAATGTTAGCTTGGCCTAGAAGCTTTAAAGACAACTCGGTGCTATTGCTTGTGGCGGGTGATTCCTAGACTTTCGATTCGCGAAACGAGGGTCGTTCGTTTCAAGCCGAGCTTTACTGCCGCCCCTCTCGAGCCACCTACGATCCAATCTGAATCTCGCAGCGCCTGCAGTATCGATTCGCGCTCAATGTCCTCCAACTTACGGCTAGAATACAGCTGCTTACCTGTGAGGCGCTTCTGGATAGTGTGCTCTAGCTCCATCAGCGGTGCCTGCAACGTGCCGTTCGAAGACAGAACAACCGATCGCTCCATGAAGTGCTGCAGCTCGCGCACGTTTCCCGGCCAGTGATAACGGATGAACGTTTCCATTGCCTCTGGCGGGATCGTGTGGATATGCTTGTGCATTCGCTGAGCGTACTTCGCGACATAGTGCCGAACCAGAGCAGGGATGTCATCACCCCGATCGCGCAACGCCGGCATGATGATAGGAAAAACTCTAAGCCGGAAATAGAGGTCCTCCCGGAACTTTCCTCTTTCGATCATGCTCTCCAAGTTGCGGTTGGTGGCGCTGATGATGCGAATATCAACGTGTTGTGTTCGGTTGCTACCCACCCTTTCAAAAGTCTGATCCTGAAGAACCCGTAGCAGTTTCGTCTGCAACTCGAGCGGGACGTCGCCGATCTCATCCAGGAACAATGTTCCTTTATCGGCTACTTCCAATCGCCCTATCCTCTGCGCAACGGCTCCTGTGAAGGCGCCCTTCTCGTGACCAAAGAGCTCGCTTTCCATTAGCGAGGCGGAAATCGCCGTGCAGTCCATTTTGATGAACTTGTGTGAGCGCCGTGGGCTGCCTTCATGAATAGCGCGGGCGATCAGTTCCTTGCCCGTTCCGGTCTCTCCCAGGACAAGAACCGTCGTATCGGCCGGCGCGACAGCCCCAACCTGCTCGAGAACATCTCGTAATGCTTTACTCCTGCCAATGATAGATTCGGATCTTACTTCTGAGCGAAATTCGCTCTTCAATAACGCAAGTGTTTCCATCAACCAGCCTTTCGTCGGACTCGCGGAGTTCGCCAAAGCGGCTAAGTGTTCTTGACGGCCCAGGGAACAGCTTAGACAGTTAGTGCTGCAGGTTTCTGGGCCCAGCAAACATTGGCTCTCTTAAACATAGGAGCACGTAGTAGTTCTCACAATCGGAGCAAGCCCGATTCTCAATGGCAAACTGGATGATTTGTTGGTTCCGATTTTCCGCGAGGTCCCGTCGGTGTTTGTCCTACAGCGGGGGCGTTGGAAGGCCCTGCTGTGGGCAGGCAGGAGTGTTACTCGAGCAGTTTATTGTTGATGACGTAATAGGTAATCTCCGCGTTGGTGCGCATGCCCATTTTTTCGAGGATTCTTGTGCGGTATGTGCTGATCGTCTTCACGCTGCGCGAAAGATGCTGGCTAATTTCACCGACGGTCTTTTCCGATGCGATCAGAAGCATGATCTCGAATTCCCGATCCGAGAGTCGCTCATGCGGTTCTCTGCCGATGTCTCCTTGAACCTCACCTACCAATGACTCCGCAAGCGCAGGACTGACGTACTTGCCTCCTTCGGCAACCCGCGTGATCGCCCGCGTAAGCTCGTCA
>Ga0070741_10014598_pt1 | contig 13550 bp, 12 predicted proteins | sample Coa_R1_4_FD_66440 | JGI IMG/M metagenome (GOLD analysis project Ga0070741, IMG submission 66440) | Surface soil microbial communities from Centralia Pennsylvania, which are recovering from an underground coalmine fire - Coalmine... | ecosystem: Environmental > Terrestrial > Soil > Unclassified ... | reverse complement strand
GTGATGCCGCCGGTGTCGTCGACGAGCACGACCTCCAACGTCGGGTTGTCGCCCCACGGGCGGACGCGCAGCGAACGCACGCGGCCGTGCACGCGGGCGCGGGTGCGATGGCGGACGTCGCCGATCGGTGTGGTGGCCGTCATGCCGCGCCCATGAGCTGGTAGGGCACGAACGTCACGTTGGCGTGCTGCACGCGCGACAGGGCCTTGGCGATCGAGTCGCCCGTGCGGTCGTGCAGCAGCCGGTGCCAGAAGCGGCGGTACTCGCGGCGGGGCACGAGCACCGTGACCTCCGTGTGCCCGTCGACCAGTGCCTCGCTGACGACCTCGAGCACCGAGTGCACGATGCGGCGGTCGGGGCAGTCGACGATCTCGAGCGGGAAGCGAGTGAGACCGAGGCGCAGCCACTCGTTCATCAACCGGTCGGCGCGATCGAGGTCGACGGCGACGTGCACGGCGCGCACCTCGTCCGGCGAGAGGCTGCGGGCGTACTGGATGCCGCGTGCCGCCGACCGGTCGAGCTCGTCGACGAGCAAGAGGACGGCGTGGCGATGGAACACCGGCGCCTCGGCGGCGGCTCGTACGTCGTGGGCGAGCTCGTCCGCCTCCGACTCGTACTGCTTGTTGAGCCGCGTGAGCCCGTAGACCATCACGGGCACGATCACGAGGATCACCCACGCGCCGAGCGGCTGCCCCTTCGGCTTGAACTTCGTGATGATGATGACGATGTCCACCACCGCGGACAGCACCGCGCCCGTGCCGTTGACGAAGAGACCCTTGCGCCAGCCCGTCTCCTTCTTGCGGACGTGGTGGCGGGCCATGCCGGCCTGGCTCATCGTGAAGCTCGTGAACACGCCGACGGCGTAGAGCGGGATGAGGTGGTCGACCTTGGCGCCCGTCACGACGATGAGGACGGCGGCGGCCGCTGCCAACGAGATGATCCCGTTGGAGAACACCAACCGGTGCCCGCGCTTGGTGAGCTGCTTCGGCATGAAGCTGTCACCGGCGTGGAAGCTGGCGAGGCGGGGGAAGTCGGCGAAGCTCGTGTTGGCGGCGAGGACGAGGATGAGCATCGTCCCCGCTTGCAGGCCGAAGAACAGCAGGTGGCCGAGCGGGCCACCGCCGAACACCGCTTTGCCGACCTGCGAGATGACCGTGGGTGTGCCCTCCGCGTAGGGCACGGGGTGCACCTTCGTGCTCAACGCGGACAGCCCGAAGAACAACGTGCCGAGCGTGACGCCCATGATCATCAGCGTGCGGCGGGCATTGAGCCACTCCGGCCGGCGGAACGCGGTGACGCCGTTCGAGATCGCTTCGACGCCGGTCACCGCGGCACCGCCCGACGCGAACGCCTTCAACACGATCCACAGGCCGGCGCCGAAGAACAGGCCGGCGCCCAGCGCGTCGTGGGCGAAGTCGATCTGTCCCGCCGGATCGAGCGCGGCGGGGTGCAACGTGCCCGTCATCCCCTTGTACGCGCCGACGGCGAGGAGCACGAGCATGATGGCGATGAAGAAGTACGTCGGGACGGCGAAGAGCTTCCCGGACTCCTTCACGCCGCGGAGGTTGCCGTAGGCGATCAGGGCGACGAAGGCGAGCGCGATCAGCACGTGGTACGGCGCGAGCGCGGGGATGGCCGACGTCAACGCGTCGGTGCCGGCGGCGGTCGACACCGCGACCGTGAGGATGTAGTCCGTCAGCAACGACACGCCGGCGACCTGCGCGGGCAACAAACCGAAGTTGTCGCGCGTCACCATGTACGCGCCGCCGGCTGTCGGGTACTCCTTGATCGTCTCGCGGTAGGACAGGATCAGGAAGAAGAGGACGACGAGCAGCGCGGTCGTGATCGGCACGACGAGGCTGAACGCGAAGACGCCGACGACCGGGATGAGGACGCGAAGGATCTCCTCGGTCGCGTACGCCGACGACGAGATGCAGTCGGACGAGAAGACGGCGAGCGCCGTGGGGATGCCGAGGCGTTCGTGCTCGAGCTGCTGGGTGTGCAGCGGCGGACCGAGGAGACGGTTCTTCAGCCGGTAGCCCGGGGTCTCCGGCACGTCGACCTTCGGCGCCGGTGGCAGCGGTCGGGGCGGCGCGCCGGGCGCCGGCAGGGCCGGTGGTCGCGGCCCGCCGCCGGGTTCCAGCACCTGTGTCATGGGCACGAGGACACCGCCCCGCTCGTCAAGAACCCGTCAAGACCGCGCCCCCTGTCGTCAAGATCACGTCAAAATCGTCCGGTGGGCACCTCCCGGCGGCCGGCCGGCCGTCTGGGCGCCACCCTCCTCGGGGTGGCGCTCGTCGTGGCGATCAGCGCCGTCCTCGTCCCGTTCCGCGCCCGGACGAGCACCGCGACCGACGCGCTGGCCCTCGTCGTGCCGGTCGTCGTGGCGGCGTGGGCGGGCGGACGCATCGCGGCCGTACTGACGGCGGTCGTCTCCGCCGGAACGCTCGAGGTGGCGTTCCTCCCGCCGTACAACACGTTCAAGATCGATCTCTTCGACGACGCGGTCGCGCTCGTCGTGTTCGTCGCGGTGGCGCTCGCCGTCGGAACGCTCGTCGCGCTCGAGGGCGAACGGCGCATCCTGGCCGAGGAGCGCGCCGCGGAGATCGAGCGGTTGTCGGTGCGGCAACGATCCTTGCTCGAGGAGCAGGCGAAGCTGGCCGCCGAGGCGGCGTACTTCCAGCGGTTGGGTGACGATCGCTCCGCGCTGTTGCGCAGCGTGTCGCACGACCTGCGCACGCCGCTGGTGACGATCCAGGCCGTCACATCAGACCTGCGCGCCGGCGCGCAGTACGACGACGCCGTGCGCGACGAGTTGCTCGATCTCGTCGGCGACGAAGCGGAGCGTCTCGACCGCCTCGTCGCCAACCTGTTGTCGTTGAGTCGCATCGAAGCGGGCTCGCTGGCACCCGAACGGCAGGCGGTGCCCCTCGACGAGCTGATCATCGAGCGCGTGCGCAAGCTCAAGCGCGTGCTGCGCGACGTGCGCGTGCAGGTCGACGTGCCGTTCGCGTTGCCGCTCGCCGACGTGGACTACACGCTCGTCGACCAGGTGCTCACGAACCTGCTCGAGAACGCGGCGCGCCACTCGCCGCCGGGCGGGCTCGTGCGCGTGCGGGCGCGCGCGGAGGGCGACTGGATCGACGTCGCCGTGTCGGACCAGGGTCCGGGGGTGGATCCCGCAGAGCAGGACGCCATCTTCGAGCCGTTCCGGCGAGGTGAGGGGTCGACGTCGAGCGGTGTCGGCCTCGCCATCTGCAAGGCGATCGTCGAGGCGCACGGCGGCGCCATCGCCGTCGGCCGGGCGGACGGCGGCGGCGCGCAGTTCGAGTTCACGTTGCCGGTGAAGACGTGAGCGACACGATCCTCGTCGTCGAGGACACGCCCGCCATCGGTCGCGCGCTGCGGGCGGCGCTCGAGGCGCGCGGCTACCGCGTCGTCGTCGCCATGAACGGTCAGCAGGGGATCGACGCCGCCGCCACGAGCGACCCCGCCGCGGTCATCCTCGACCTCGGCCTGCCCGACATGGACGGTGCCGACGTGTGCAGCCGCATCCGCAGTTGGTCCGACGTCCCCATCATCGTGCTGACGGTCGAGGACAGCGAGGCGCGCAAGGTCACGACGCTCGACGTGGGCGCGGACGACTACGTGACCAAGCCGTTCTCGACTCCCGAGCTGCTGGCGCGGCTGCGGGTGGCGCTGCGCCGGCGGCGCTCGCCCGACGGCACGCCGGCCGAACCCGTGCTGCGCGTCGGCGATCTCGTCGTCGACGTGCCCCACCATCGCGTCGAGGTCGACGGGCGGGAGGTCGAGCTGACACCGAAGGAGTTCGCCTTCCTCGCCCTGCTGGCGCGCCACCCGGGCCGGGTGCTGACCCACCGCGCCATCCTCCAGGAGGTGTGGGGACCCGAGTACGGCAGCGAGACGCAGTACCTGCGCGTGTACGCCAGCCAGTTGCGCAAGAAGCTCGGCGAGGACCCGAGCGCGCCCCGTCTCGTCACCGAGCCGGGCGTCGGGTACCGCCTCGTGGACCGGACGTGACGGCGCACATCCCGTGACGTGACGGGCCGTCGGCGTACCATCCGGTCGTGGCCGACAGGGACGAACGGGAGCTCGACCGGGGACCGCGACCGCAGCTCGTCGGTGCGCTGATCCTCGCGCTGGCGGTCGTCGTGTTCATCGTGCAGAACCGCGACGACGTCACCATCCACTTCCTGTTCTGGGACAAGAAGACGACGGTGTGGCCGGCGCTGCTCGTCACGAGCGTCGTCGCCATCGTGGCCGCCGAGCTGTTCTCCCACGTCCTGCGCCGCCAACGGCGCAGGCACTGACCCCGCGTCAGACGAGGTCGAGGCGGCGGGCGAGATCGCTCTGCAGGGTGCGGCCCGGGTCGACGGCGTGGCGCACGGCGCGCCACTCGTCGAGGCGGGGATACATCTTCGGTAGCAGCTCGGGACGCAGGCGGCTGTCCTTCGCGAGGTAGATGCGGCCGCCGGCGTCGACGACCTCACGGTCGAGGTCGTCGAGCAGCGTGGCCAGCTCGACGCTGTGCGCCACGGGGAGGTCGAGGGCGAGCGTCCACCCGGGGAGCGGGAACGACAGCGGTCCGGGGTTGCCGGGCCCGAAGCGCTTCAGCACGGCGAGGAACGACGGCAGGCCGGCATTGCTCAACGACTCGACGATGCGGCGCAACGTCGCCTCCTCGCCGAACGGCACGACCGACTGCCACTGGAGGAACCCGCGCGGTCCGTACAGGCGGTTCCAGCGGTCGACCATGTCGAGCGGGTGCCAGAACTGGGGGATCGTCTGCAGCTCGTCGCGCCGGCGGGCGGGCGCCTTGCGGAACCAGAACTCGTTGAACAGCCGCACGGTCAGCTTGTTCAACAGCCCGTTGGGGGCGGGTGGCGCGGGCACCAGGCGCGTACCGGGCGGGCGCAGCGGATCGCCCCGCCGCCCCGCGGGGAGTGCGTCGAGCGGCGCGAAGTCGCCACGGGTGAGCACCGAGCGACCCATCGAACGACCGCTCGCCATGAGGTCGATCCACGCGACGGAGTAGTGGTACCGCTCGTCGCCTTCGTCCATGAGCGCCATCACGCTGTCGAGGTCGGGCGCGCGGTCGGTGTCGACGAGCACCAGGCTCGTCTCGATCGCGGGCACCGCGATCGTGGCGTCGAGCACGACACCGGTCAGCCCCATGCCACCCGCGGTCGCCCAGAACAGCTCGGGATCCTGGCCCGGACCGGGGCCGATCTCGACGACGTCGCCGTCGGGCAGCGCCATGCGCAACGAGCGCACGTGGTTGGCGAACGAGCCGTCGCGGTGGTGGTTCTTGCCGTGGATGTCGGCGGCGATGGCGCCGCCCACGGTGACGTACCGCGTGCCCGGGCTCACGGGGACGAAGTAGCCCTGCGGCACGAGACGCGCGATCAGCGTGTCGAGGCTCGTGCCGGCGGGGACGGTGATCGTGCCGTCCTCGACGCGTACCGACGACGCGCCCGTCGCCGTCGTGTCGAGCACCACACCTCCCGCGTTCTGCGCGGCGTCGCCGTAGGCGCGCCCGAGGCCGCGGGCGATCACGCCGCGGCGGTCGTGGTCGACGATCGCCTTCGTGAGCGCGGCGACGTCGGCCGGTTGGCGGACCTCGGCGGCCGTCGGCATGGCGAGGCCCCAGCCGCTCACGAGCCGCCGAGCGGCGCCACCGAAGCCGCTCATCGCGCGTAGATGCCGAGCCCGAACACGACGATCCAGAACACGCCGATCAGCTGGAGGGCGCGATCGGACAGCACGATCTCCTCGGGCGCGGCGCCCTGTCCCTGGTCGACGAGCAGCGCGTAGCGCAACAGGCCGAGCACGAAGGGCAGGATCGAGAGTTGGTAGTACGGCACCGACGTGTGCGCCTGGTGCGCCTTCTCGAACGCCCACAGGCAGTACGCGACGAGCACGGTGCCCGACGACACGCTGCGCACGTAGGCGAGGTAGTCGTCGGAGTACTCGGCGAGCGTGGCGCGCACCGTGTGCGCGTCACGACCGAGGTCCTGCCGTTCCGCGTGGCGCTTGCCGACGACCATGAACAACGATCCGAACGACGCGACGATGAAGAACCAGTCGGAGATGGGGACACCCGTCGCGGCCGCGCCGGCGATGGCGCGCAGCACGAAGCCGGCGGCGACGGCGACGATGTCGACGACGGCAACGTGCTTGAAGAAGTTGGAGTACAGCGTCGTGATGACGACGTAACCCGCGATCGTGACCGCGAGTTGCCATCGCGCCGTGAACGACAGCGCGAACGCGCCGAGCACGAGCACGACGCCGATGGCGCGTGCGAGCGTCACCCCGAGGTCGCCTGCCGCGACGGGGCGCCGCCGCTTCGTCGGGTGGAGCCGGTCTGCTTCGACATCGGCGGCGTCGTTGAGGAAGTACGTGCCGCTCGCCGCGAGGCAGAAGCAGGCGAACGCGATCGACGTGCGGGCGAGCGGCGTGCCGTGCGTCAACACGCCCGCCGCGCCGGGCGCGGCGAACACGAGCACGTTCTTGATCCACTGCTTCGGCCGGGCGGTGACGGCGATGGCACCGAGGAGCGACCGGCGTGGTGGTTCGGCGTCCAGTTCGCGCAGGTCGACCGCTTCCTGGACCATCAGGCCAGCGTACGCAACGGCTGCTCGGGCGAAGAAGCGCGCAGCCGCGCGCTCACCTCGATGCGGAGACCTTGCGCCACAGCGGCCGGGGCAGGTGGCGGAACAGCGTCATGACCCAGCGCAACAGCGACGGCACCCACACGACGTCCTTCCCCGATGCCACGCCGTCGACGATGGCGTCGGCCACGGCATCGGGCGTGGTCGCGAACGGCGCGGGCTCCATGCCCGCCGTCATCTTGGTGCGCACGAACCCGGGCCGCACCACGAGCACGTGCACGCCGGTGCCGGCGAGGCTGTCGGACAGTCCCTGCGCGAACGCGTCCATCGCTGCTTTCGACGCGCCGTACACGAAGTTCGACTTGCGCGCCCGCTCGCCCGCCACCGACGACAGGAACACGAGCGTGCCGTGGCCCTGGCGCTGCAGCAGGCGGGCGGCGGCGAGGCCGCTCGACACGACACCGTCGAAGTTGACGCGCGCCAACTCGGCCGCGGCCGCCGGGTCGGCGTCGAACTGGGCCTGGTCGCCGAGCACGCCGAACGCGACGAGGACGAGGTCGATGTCGCCATCGCGGAAGCACTCGTCGATGACGTCGGCGTGCGACTGGGTCTCGACGGCGTCGAAGGCGACCGTGCGCACCGACGTCGCGCCCGCCTTCTCGAGGGCGGCGATCTCGTCACCGAGGTCGTCGGGGCGGCGGGCGGCGAGCACGACGGTGCGGCACCCGCGCTCGACGAGGCGGCGGGCGGTCGTGAGCCCGATCTCGGACGTGCCGCCGAGCACGAGCACCGACTGCACGGCGCCGAGCGCGTTCTTCATCGTGGGGACCTCGGGGGTCGGGCCGTCACCGGGCCGTGACGACCTGGACGGTGAAGGCGACGAGGATGGCCAGCCCGCACAGCAACGCGGCGATGATCAGCCGGCGGGTGCTCACCGCCCGTGCGAGGGTTCACGGCCCATCGGGTGGCGCACACTAGTCTGATGCCTCTCGCCGGCGGGACAGAGGGGCGACCGGTCCGGGAGGGTCACGACGACGACCGACGACGGACCGGAGGAAGTGCAGCGTGGTGGAGGGCACTCGATGAGCGCGGATCGTCGCTTCCCGCGCCTGTACCGGGCGCTCGTGCCGCACCGCCGAGTGGTCGTCGTCGTCACCGACGTGACGTGCTGGACGTTCTCGCTCGTGGCCGCGACCGTGCTGCGCTACGAGCTCAAGTACAGCAACGTCCACTGGAAGGACCTGCCGAAGATCATCCCGATCCTCGTCCTGATCCAACTGGTGATCGGGACGTACGAGGGGCTCTACGTCGGGCGCTGGAGCTTCGGCAGCTTCGAGGAAGTCGCCGCGCTGGTGCGCTCCATCGTCGTCACGTCCCTGCTCGTGACCGTGATCGACCTCGGCCCGCGGTGGGTGCCGATCACGGCCCCCGTCATCGCCGCCTTCATCGCCATCGTTCTCATGGGCGGCGCCCGGTACGCGTGGCGGCTCTCGCTCGAGCGGCGCCGCCGTCCCGATGCGACGGCGTCCTCGCGCCTGATCGTGTTCGGCGCCGGTGAGGGCGCCAGCCAGGTGATCACGGCGATGCTGCGCAACCCGGACAGCAAGTACTTCCCCGTGGCCATCGTCGACGACGACCCGCGCAAGCAGCAGCTGCGCATCCGCAACGTGCCGGTGCGGGGACGGCGAGACGATCTCGCCGCCATCGCGCAGCAGGAGCAGGCCGACACGATGCTCATCGCCATCCCGAGCGCGGACGGCGCGCTCGTGCGCGAGCTCTCGGAGATCGGCGTGCAGGCCGGGCTCGAGGTGCGGGTGCTGCCACCCGTCGGCGAGCTCCTCGACGGGCGCGTCGGCGAGTCCGACATCCGCGCCCTCACGGAGTCCGACCTCCTCGGCCGGCGCGAGATCGACACCGACGTGCGCGCCATCGCCGGGTACCTCAGCGGGCGGCGCGTGCTCGTGACGGGTGCGGGTGGGTCGATCGGCTCGGAGCTGTGCCGGCAACTCTCGACGTTCGAGCCGGCGTCGCTGGTGATGCTCGATCGCGACGAGTCCGCCCTGCACGCGGTGCAGCTGTCCATCGAAGGACGCGCCATGCTCGACTCACGCGAGCTCGTGGTCGCGGACATCCGCGACCGGGCGCGACTCGAGGCCGTGTTCGCGGAGCACCGTCCCGAGGTCGTGTTCCACGCTGCCGCGCTGAAGCACCTGCCGCTGTTGCAGCTCCATCCCATGGAGGGCGTCAAGACCAACGTGTGGGGCACGCAGCACGTCCTCGACGTGTCGCTCGCCACGGGGGTGACGCGCTTCGTCAACGTGTCGTCGGACAAGGCGGCCGACCCCACGAGCGTGCTCGGCTACACGAAGCGCATCACCGAACGGCTCACGGCGGCGGCGAACGTGCGCAGCGACGGCGACTACCTCAGCGTGCGGTTCGGCAACGTGCTCGGCAGCCGCGGGTCGGTGCTCACCGCGTTCCGCGCCCAGATCGCCGACGGCAAGCCCGTCACGGTGACCCATCCCGATGCGACCCGGTTCTTCATGACGATCGAGGAAGCGGTGCAACTCGTGATCCAGGCGGGCGCCATCGGCCAGGGCGGCGACGTGCTCGTGCTCGACATGGGCGAGCCCGTGCGCATCGTCGACCTCGCCCGCCGCCTCGTCGAGCAGGCGGACGAGCACATCGACATCGTGTTCACCGGGTTGCGTCCCGGCGAGAAGGTGCACGAGGTGCTCGTCGGCCGTGGTGAGGTCGATGCCGCGACGAGCCACGAGCTCATCACCCGCGTCGCGGTCGAGCCGCTCGACCCGCACCGCCTCGGCGTGCTCGACGCGTCGAGCGTGGAGGCCGCGCTCGTGCTCGAGCTGCGCGACCTCGCGTGCGGCGACGACGACGACATCAGGTCGTCGAGCCGGCATACCTCCGACGACTGACCACCCGCCGCAGCCGATCCTCGAAGGCCATGCCGCCCGCCGCCTTGCGACGGAACCAGCGCATGCCGTCGGTCACCTGCACGGGCGAGCGCGCCAGGCGGTACACATCGGTGTGGCCGTACGGGTTCGGCGCCGTGCCCGCGACGGCCGCGGAGCGGAACCTCGCTCGCACCTCCTTCTCCGCGTCGGGTGAACCGACGAGCGCCTTGGGGTAGGCGAAGTGCTGCGCGTCGACGCCGAGCTCGTCGCCGAGGCGCGCCAGTGAGCGGTCGAGCTCGGCGGCCGCCGTCGCGCCGTCGACGCGGTCGAGCAGACGGTGCGCGTGCGTGTGCGAACCGATCGTGACGAGACCGGTGCTGCACGCCTCGGCGAGGGCGGACCACGACACCGGGGCGGCACCGTCGGGATGGCGGACCTGGTCGTCGACGAACTGCGTGGCGACGTACAGCGTGGCCGGCACACCGTGGCGCACGAGGATGGGGAGGGCGACGTCCACGAAGTCGGCGGTGCCGTCGTCGAACGTGACGACGACCGGGGGCAGCGACGAACGATCACGTCGCCCGTCCCCGTGTCCGTCGTCGCCACGCAGCAGCGCCAGCGCGTCGTCGATCGACACGACGCGGTCTCGCAGCTCCGCCATCTGCGCGTCGAACAGGGCCGGTGGCTGGTCGACCGACCCACCCGTCCCCGCTCCCACGCGGTGGTAGAGGAGCACGACGACGCCGTCGGCGGGGCGACGCACGAGATCGGCGAACGAGGCGGCCACCTTCACCGCCTTGCCCGTCATCGCGCGCGCCGTGGCCGCCGGTGCCATCACCTGCAGTCTTGCCCGACGGCACGGGGTGGTCGGCGCGACCACGTACGGTCTGGCCCATGGCCAGTCCAGCAACCGCGCTCGTCACCGGCGGCGCAGGGTTCATCGGCTCGAACCTCGTCGACGCGCTCCTCGCTCGCGGCTACCACGTGCGGGTCTTCGACGACCTGTCCAGCGGGGCGAAGGAACAGGTGGATCCGTCCGCCGAGCTCGTCGTCGGACGGATCGAGGACGCCGATGCCGTGCGGGCCGCCGTCGAGGGCTGCGAGCTGGTGTTCCACCAGGCCGCGCACCGCGCCGTGCTGCGCTCGGTGGAGCATCCCCTCGCCACCGATCATGCGAACACCCACGGCACGCTCGCCGTGCTCGACGCCGCTCGCACGGCAGGCGTGCGTCGTGTCGTGTACGCGTCGTCGTCCAGCGTGTACGGGGGCGCCGAGACACGCCCGACGCCGGAGGACGCACCATTGCTGCCTCGCTCGCCGTACGCCGTGTCGAAGCTCGCGGGCGAGCACTACGCGCGCGTGTTCACCGAGCTGTACGGCCTCGAGACGGTGTCGTTGCGGTACTTCAACGTCTACGGCCCACGGCAGCGCCCGGAGTCGCAGTACGCAGCGGTGATCCCGTTGTTCATCGACGCGCTGCGGACCGGGCGCCCGCCGATCGTCCACGGCGACGGGCGGCAGACGCGCGACTTCACGTACATCTCCGACGTCGTCGCCGCCAACCTCGCCGCCGCCGACGCGCCGCCGTCCGCCACCGGGCGGGCGTACAACATCGCGGGCGGCCACGAGCACTCGTTGCTCGACCTGCTCGCCATCCTCGGGCGGGTGCTCGACGTCGAACCGGTACCCGAGCACACCGATCCTCGCCCGGGCGACGTGCGCCACACGTGTGCCGAGGTGCGCGCCGCCGCCGACAACCTGGACTGGCGGGCGGAGATCGACTTCGAGACCGGTCTCGCGGACACGGTCGCCTGGTTCACGACCCGCTGAGCACCCGGCGGTAGACCGCCTCGAGTTGCCGCGCCGCGCCCACGATGTCGAAGGCCTCGGCGCGCGCCGCCGCTGCCGCGCCCATCGACTGCCGGCGTGCCGGATCCGCCAGCAGCGCGACGATCGCGTCCGCCAGCGCGTCAGGATCTCCTGACGGCACGAGGACGCCCTCGCGTCCCTCGGTGACCACAGAGGGCGCCGCGCCCACTGTGGTCACGACGACGGGCAGCCCCGCCGTCATCGCCTCGAGCAACGCGATCGACAACCCCTCGTGGCGTGACGCGAGCACGAAGACGTCCGCGGCCGCGAGCAACGGCAGCGGATCCTCGACGTGGCCGAGGAACGTGAACGTCGCACCGAGCCCGAGCGACGCCGCCTCGGCCCGCAACTCGTCCGCCAGCGGCCCTTGACCGGCGGCGAGGAAGCGCACGCCCGGCACACGGCGTGCGACCGTGCCGGCGGCGCGCAGCAGGTTCGGGTAGTCCTTCGTCGCCCGCAGGTTGGCGATCGTGACGACGACGGGATCCGCGGCGGCCAGACCCAACGACGCGCGCGCGTCGTCGCGGGCCGGCAGCGAGGCCTGCACCCGCGCGACCGGCACGCCGTGGACGAGCACCTGCACGCGCCGGCGCACCGGCCCGCGCATCGACGCCGCCACCTCGTCCGACACGGCGAGGACAGCGTCGTCGAGCCCGATCGTCATCGCGTTCGCCACGCGCGTCGCCAGCGCGTGTGACGACCACACGTTGTGCTCCGTCGTCACGGTGGCGATCCGTGGTCGCAGCGTGTGCACGAGCGGGCGGGCGACGGCGGCGACGGCAGGGGAGTGGAAGTGCACGACGTCGAACCGGCGGGCGAGCCGCCGCAAGCGCAGGGGCCAGCGCGGGTCGCCCATCCCGCGCCGTCCGGCGAGCAGGTGGGTCGGGACGCCGAGCGCGGCCAACTCCGGCACGAGCTGTTGCTTGCCGGGCAGGACGTACGCCGCCTCGTACGACACCTCGTCCGCAGCGCGAGCACCGGCGACCGACACCAGCAGCCGCTCCGCGCCACCGGGTCCGAGCCCCTTGCTCACCCACAGCACGCGCATCACGGGCGCGGCGCGCTCACGGCTCGCCGGCGGGCGCCACGACGACGAGCGCGAGGAGTCCGAGCGCGAGGACGGGGACGGCCACGACGAGCCCGTCGACGGCGCTCCGGCGATGCTCGTTGAGCGCCGCGCACAGCCCCACGACCGCGGTGTGGAGCACCACGACGGTCGCGGTGTCGAGCCACCCGCGCGGTGCCCTTGCGGCGCGCCCCATCGACGTCCGCAGCCGACGGGCGACCGGCGCGAGCAGGAACACGCCCGCGCATGCCGCGCCCCGCAGCAGCGCGCTGTCCCGGCCGGCGTTGTCCACGAGAGCGATGCCGACGACCGCGAGCGCCCCGGCCGCCGTCCCCCACGGTCCGAGCCGGCACACCGGTGCAATCCACGCGGCGACGGCCACCACGGCGGCAGCGCCGAGGAGCGCGAGCGCGTGCTCCGTGTCGGGCACGGTGGCGTACACGCCGAGCGCGGACACCGCGACGAGCAGCCCGCTGGCGCGCGGCCACGTCCGTCCTTCCTCCCATCCACCGAACGTCGCCAGCGCGGCGGCGACGAACACGAGCAGCACGAGCGCGCCGTTGCCGCGTGTCGTGCCGATCGACGTCGAGCCGCCCGCCACCATCCCGGCCAGCGCACCACCGAGGAGCACGAGACCGCCGAGCGGTGCACCGTTGGCGAGCGCCCGGCCGTTGGCGCGCTCGGATCGTTCGTACACGTACAGCGCGACCGCGATGACGATGGCGGCCACGAACGCGACGCGTGACTCCGTTCGTTGGAACGGGACCTGCAGACCGGAGTCCGACGTGATGTGGCGCGGCTTGGGGCTCACGCGCGCGTGCTGATCTCGTCCGCGTGCTCGTGGACGGCGGCGACGACGGCGACGACGCGGTCGACCTCGTCGAAGGACAGCGCGCCGAACATCGGCAACGACAGGACGCGAGCCGCGGTGCGATCGGTGACGGGCAGCTCCAAAGGTGGCAGCTCCGCGTACGCCTGGTGGTGGTGCACCGGTGGCGAGAAGTACGGCCGCGTGTCGATGCCGTCGGCATCGAGCGCGCGTGCGAGCGCGTCGCGGTCCAGACCGAA
>Ga0070741_10014597_pt1 | contig 13551 bp, 8 predicted proteins | sample Coa_R1_4_FD_66440 | JGI IMG/M metagenome (GOLD analysis project Ga0070741, IMG submission 66440) | Surface soil microbial communities from Centralia Pennsylvania, which are recovering from an underground coalmine fire - Coalmine... | ecosystem: Environmental > Terrestrial > Soil > Unclassified ... | reverse complement strand
ACGGGCCCTGGGCCTGGTCCTTTCCGGGGGCGGCGCCCGGGCCTTCGCTCACCTCGGCGTGATCGAGGAGTTCGAGGGCGCCGGGATCGTCGTCGACAGGGTGGCGGGGACGAGCATGGGCGCCTTCATCGGCGGGATGCTCGCGATGGGGATGGGCGCCGACGAGCTCGACGCCCGCTGCTATGAGGAGTGGGTCCGCCGCTATCCGCTCAACGACTACCGGTTCCCACGCGTCTCCCTGATCCGTGGCGAGCGGGCGACCGCGATGATCGAGCGCACCTTCGGGGGGCGGCGAATCGAGACGCTGCCACTCGACTTCTGCTGCACGAGCTCGGACCTGCTGCACCACGAGCTGGTCGTACACCGAGAGGGCCCGGTGCACGAGGCGGTCGCCGCCAGCATGTGCCTGCCGATGCTCGCCCCCCCGCGAACGGACGACGGGCGCGTCCTCGTCGACGGCGGCGTGCTCAACAACCTGCCGGTGGAGCCGATGGCGATCACCGGCGAGGGGCCGATCGTCTCCGTCGACATCCGCGCCGGCGGCCGCAAGCCCGATGGGGGAAAGTCCGCCGGCGGGAGCAACTCGAGGCCGCCGCGCGTGCCCGGGCTGCTCGAGACGCTCGTCCGCGTGATCCTGCTGGGCAGCAGCGACACCGCGGCGGCCGCCGCCGCGCACAGCGACGTCGTGATCACGCCCGACACGGACGGGGTGGGGCTGCTCGAGTTCCACCAGATCGATGCCGCCCGCGAGGCCGGGCGGGAGGCAGCCCGCGCGGCGCTCGAGCTCGTGCCGAGAGAGCTGGTGGGAGCCTGACCTTGCCCGTCCACGTCCTCACCGACAGCACCTCGTACCTGCCTCGGGAGCTCGCCGCGAACCTGGGGATCGAGGTGCTCTCCCTCTACTACTGCCTCGACGACCACGACTTCAAGCGCGAGCTCGACCTCGACGAGTTGACCTCCTTCTACGACGCCCTGCAGGAGAGCGGGGAGGTGGCCAGGACCTCCCCGCCGTCGGTGGACGACTTCCTCCGAGCCTACGAGCCGCTGCTCGCGGACGGCTCGAGCGTGATCTCCGTTCACATCTCGTCGGGGATGTCCGACACCTGCACGCACGCGCGGCAGGCTGCCGAGCGCCTCGAGGCCGAGGGCAAGGGCGGCGAGCGCGTGCACGTGATCGACTCCGCCGGCGCCGGCGGGAAGACGGGCATCGTCGCGCTCGCGGCCCGCGCCGCGGCCGTCGGGGGGAACGCCGAGGAGGCGGCCGAGCGCGCCCGGGAGGCCCGGCAGGAGACGCAGATGCGAATCCTGCTCAACACCCTCGAGTTCCTGCGCCGCGGCGGGCGGATCGGAACCGCCGCCGCCTGGCTCGGCTCCGCCCTGGACATCAAGCCGATCCTCTCGGTCGAGTCAGAGCTCAAGGGCGTCGAGCGGGTGCGCACTCTCGAGCGCGGCAAGGAGCACCTGATCGAGTTCGCGCGACGGCTCGCCGCCGGCGGCGCAGACGCATGGTTCGTCCAGCACGCCAAGGCGCCGGAGGAGGCGCGGGCCCTCGTCGAGCGGCTCCAGGAGGTCTTCTGGCGTCCCCCCGAGTTCGTCTCCGAGCTCGGGCCCGTAATCGGTACCCACGTCGGACCGGGGTTCGTCGGGGTCGGAGCGATGCCGTCCCGCTTCCTGGACTAGGCGCAGGCGATGTCGGCGACAGCGAATCCCGCCCAGTGCCCGGAGTGCGGCGCGGCCAACCGCGCCAGCGCCAAGTTCTGCGGCAGCTGCGGGCACGCATTCTCGGCGGAGATGCCCTGCCCCTCCTGCGGGACGCTGAACCCGCGCGGCGCACGCTTCTGCGACGAGTGCGGGCAGCCCCTCGAGACCACGCTCGAGCGCCCGGGTCCCGGGCCGCAGCCCTCCACCGAGTCCTTCGGGGGTGGCCGCTACCGCATCGTCCGCTTCCTGGGGGAGGGGGGCCGCAAGCGCGTCTACCTGGCCGAGGACACGCAGCTTCACCGCGAGGTGGCGATCGGCACGTTCAAGGCGGAGGGGGTGGACGACACCGCGCTGGCCCGCGCGAGGCGCGAGGCGGAGGCGATGGCGCGCCTCTCCGATCACCCCAACATCGTTCCGATCTACGACATCGGCGAGGAGAGCGGCGCGCTCTACCTGGTCAGTCAGTACATGGCCGGCGGCGACCTCCAGACCCTGCTGGCCCAGGCCGAGGGCCGGCGGCTGGCGGTGGACGAGGCGGTGCGAATCGGTATCGAGGTCGCCCGGGCGCTCGAGCATGCTCACGAGAACGGGGTGATCCACCGGGACGTGAAGCCGGGCAACGTCTGGCTCGGCCCTGACGGCACCGCGAAGCTCGGGGACTTCGGGCTCGCGATCGCGCTCGACGCCTCCCGGATCACCGCCGAGGGCGCGACCGTGGGAACGGTCGCCTACATGTCGCCCGAGCAGGGCCTGGGCCAGCCGGCCGGGCCGCGCTCGGACCTCTACTCGCTGGGGGCGCTGCTCTACGAGCTGCTCTGCGGCGTGCCGCCCTTCGTCGGCGAGGACGCCGCCTCGGTGATCTCCCAGCACGCGAGCCGCACGCCGATGGGACCGACCTGGCATCGAGAGGACGTGCCTCGGGCGCTGGAGCAGGTCGTGCTCCAGCTGCTCGCCAAGTCCCCGGAGGAGCGCCCGGAGAGCGCCGCCGCCGTCGGCGAGATGCTGGCGGCCGTCTCCGACGCCTCGACCGGGGAGGCGCCTGCCGAGGACGACGCGCTCGAGCGGCTCAGTGGCGGCAGCTTCTTCGGCCGCGAGGCCGAGATGCGGGAGCTGCGCGGCGAGGTCGACGAGGCGATGGCCGGGCGGGGCAGCCTGATGATGGTCGTCGGCGAGGAGGGCATGGGCAAGACCCGCCTCGCCCAGGAGGTGGAGACCTACGCGGAGCTGCGCGGCGCGACCGTCCTCTGGGGGCGCTGCACCGAGCGCTCCGGCGCGCCGGCCTATTGGCCGTGGGTGCAGGCGATCCGCTCGTACGTGCGCACGGTGAACGCCGATGTCCTCCGGGACGAGCTCGGCACCGGCGCCGGCGACATCGCGCAGGTTGTCTCCGAGGTGCGCGAGCAGGTCCCCGACGTCGAGGAGCCCCAGCCCCTCGACCCGGAGGGCGCCCGCTTCAGGCTGTTCGACTCGCTCACCGCCTTCCTGGTCAACATCTCGCGGCGGATCCCGGTAGCGATCTTCCTCGACGACCTCCACCTCGCGGACCGCTCTTCGCTGCTGCTGCTCGAGTTCCTGACCCGGGAGCTGGCCACCGCCCGGATCTTCGTGCTGGGCACCTACCGCGACGCCGACCTCGATCCCGACCACCCGCTGCTCGAGGTGCACGCCTCGCTCAGCCGGGAGCGCAGCTACCGGCGCCTGCGGCTGCGCGGCCTCGGCGAGCGCGAGGTGAAGCAGCTGCTGGAGGAGACCGCTCACCATTCCCTGAACGCCCCGCAGGAGCTGGCCCTCGTCGAGGCCGTCTTCAAGGAGTCGGAGGGCAACCCCTACTTCATCCACGAGATCCTCCGCCACCTGATCGAGAGCGGTGCGCTGTACCGGAGCGGGGACCGCTGGGTGAGCGACGCCAAGCGCGTGGACCAGCTCGGCATCCCGCAGGGGATCCGGGACGCCGTGACGAGGCGGCTCGAGCGCCTCTCGCCGGAATGCCGGGAGACACTGGCCACCGCGGCCGTGATCGGCCGCGAGTTCCGCCTCCCGCAGCTCGAGAGCCTCACCGGATTGGAGGGCGCGACGCTGATGGAGCGGATCCAGGAGGCACTCCGGGCCGCGATCGTCCATCCCGTCGCCGACGAGATCGGCACCTACCAGTTCGCCCACCTGGCGACCCGAGACGCGCTCTATGAGGGCCTCTCCCCGGACCGCCGCGCCGAGCTCCACAAGGCCGTCGGTGAGGCGCTCGAGGAGCTCTATGAGTCCCGCATCGAGGCGCATCTCGGCGAGCTCGCCCATCACTTCGCCGAGGCGGCGCCGGCGGGCACCGCGGCCAAGGCCGCCGACTACTCGTGGTGGGCGGGGGAGCGCGCTTCCCAGCTCTTCGCCTACGAGGAGGCCGTCGCGCACTACCGCAGCGCGCTGGCGCTGTTCGCGGCCGCGGGCGACGACGATCCGACGCGGCGCTGCGAGCTTCTCCTCGCGCTTGGGGACGCCTGCTGGCGCGCCGGCGACTCCTCGCAGGCGACCCAGACCTTCCTGGAGGCGGCCGAGCAGGCCAAGCGCCTCTCCTTGCCGGAGCAGTACGCCCGGGCCGCGCTCGGCTACGGCGGCGGGCCCGGCGGCTTCTCCGTCGCCGACCGCGCCTCGGAGCCCCTGATCGAGCTCCTCCGGGAGGCGCTCGAGCTGCTGCCCGAGCGTGACAGCGTGCTGCGTGTGCGGCTCAAGGCGCGCCTGGCGGTCGAGCTGCACCTCTACTCCGAGGACCTCTCCGAGCCCGACGAGCTCTCCCGGGAGGCCGTCGAGATGGCGGAGCGGATCGGCGACGCGGCGATCCTCCTGCAGGCGATCTACAGCCGCCAGTGGGCGATCATGGGACCCGACGACCTCGATGAGAAGCTGGCCGCCGGTGACGAGGTCCTGAGGCTCGCCCGCGTTCTCGGGGAGCCGGAGATGGAGTTCCACGGCCACCACCTGCGGCTGATCGTCTTCCTGCAGCGCGCCGAGATCGAGCAGGTCGACGCCGAGATCCGCGCCTGCACGCGGATCGCCAAGGACCTCCGCCAGCCGCGCTTCGACTGGCAGGTCGCCGTCTTCCGGGCGATGCGGGCGCTGATGCAGGGCCGGTTCGCCGAGGGCATGCGGCTCGCCGACAGCGCGCTCGCCATCGGGCAGCGCGGAGTCGGCGAGGTCGCGGCGGTGGTCTACGGCGCCCAGGCGTTCTTCGGCCGCTGGGCCGAGGGGAAGCTCTCCGAGCTCCGGGAGGGGGCGGCCGCCTTCGCGGACGCCTACCCGAACTCCGGCTGGCCGGGTGCGTACGCGTTCCTGCTCACCGAGATCGGCGAGGTCGACGAGGCGCGCCGGCGCTTCGAGGCGCTCGCCGCCGACGGCTTCACCCGCATCAGACGCGACTACAACTGGCTCACGGCCATGGCGACGCTCGCCTTCACCTGCCAGGCGCTGGGGGACGCCGCGGCCGGCGAGCGGATCTACGAGCTGCTCACCCCGTACGCCGACGACCTCGTGCCGGTTCTCTCGGGCGCCTCGTCGATGGGCTCGACGCATCTCTTCCTCGGACATGCGGCGGAGGCGGCCGGGCGCCTCGACGACGCGGTTCGCCACTACGAGCTGGCCCTCGAGGCGAACGACCGCGCCGGGAGCACTTACATCACGCCGCGAAACTGTCTGCGCCTCGCCGAGGTCCTGCTCGCCCAGGGTGAGCACGAGCAGGCGATGGTGGTGCTGGAGGGCGGGCTCGAGGAGGCCGCCGCGATGGGCACGCCGGTGGAGGCGGAGAGGCTGATGGCGCTTCGTCTCGAGCAGACCCAGCTGGGTTCGACCGACGTCAGCACCTCGATCGAGCTCGTGGCCCGTTCCGTGGATGAGGACCGTCCCGATCTCCGCTCCGCCGCGGCACCCGACGGAACGGTGACGATCATGTTCTCGGACATCGAGGACTCGACCAAGCTGACCGCGACGCTCGGGGACCGGGAGTGGCTCGACCTGCTCCACGAGCACAACCAGCTGATCCGCGCCTGCCTCCGGCGCCACGAGGGCTTCGAGGTGAAGAGCCGGGGCGACGGTTTCATGCTCGCCTTCTCGAGCGCCAGCCAGGCGCTCGCCTGCGCGATCGACATCCAGCGCGGGCTTCACGAGCGCAACTCCGCCGGCGGCACGCCCCTTCGCGTCCGGATCGGGCTGCACACCGGCGAGGCGCTGCGCGACGAGGCCGACTTCTACGGGACGAACGTCAACCTCGCGGCGCGGATCGGGGACCTCGCCGAGGGCGAGCAGATCCTCGCCTCCTCGGTGGTGCGTGAGCTGGTGGTCGGGCTGCCCGAGTTCGAGTTCGGCGACGAGCGCGAGGTCGAGCTCAAGGGTCTCGGTGGTCGCTACCGCGTCTACGACGTGCGCTGGCTGAGCCCGGTGGCGCAGGAGCAGTAGCCGTCCGCGGTGTAAGTTCCGCGGTGATGGAGGGGTGGAGATGAGCTACTTCGTCACCGGGGGGACCGGCTTCATCGGCCGCAACCTGATCGAGCAGCTGCTCGAGCGCGACGGCACGATCCACGTGCTCGTCCGGGAGGGCTCCCGCGGACGGCTCGAGGAGCTCCGCGGCCGCTGGGGCGCGCCCGAGGACCGGATCGTGCCGGTGATCGGCGACCTCTCGCAGGAGAGGCTCGGCGTGGACCAGCAGGTGATCGACGATCTGCGGGGCAGGATCGACCACTTCTTCCACCTGGCGGCGATCTACGACATGACCGCGGACGCCGAGAGCCAGCGCGTCGCGAACGTCGAGGGGACGCGTCGGGCGGTCGAGCTCGCCGAGGCGCTCGGCGCCGAGCGCTTCCACATGGTCAGCTCCATCGCCGCCGCCGGCCTCTACAAGGGCACCTTCACCGAGGACATGTTCGAGGAGGCCGAGAAGGTCGACAACCACCCGTACTTCCAGACCAAGCACGAGTCGGAGGCGGTCGTCCGCGAGGAGTGCTCGGTCCCCTGGCGGGTCTACCGGCCGGGGATCGTCGTGGGCCACTCGGAGACCGGCGAGATGGACAAGATCGACGGGCCCTACTACTTCTTCAAGCTCCTGCAGCGGGCTCGGAACACGCTGCCGCAGTGGTTCCCGGGGGTCGGCATCGAGGGCCGCCGCATCAACATCGTCCCGGTCGACTTCGTCGCCAAGGCGATGGACCACATCGCGCACCTCGACGGGCTCGACGGGCAGGCGTTCCACCTCACCGATCCGAACCCGCTGACGGCGGGACAGGTGATCAACGTCTTCGCGAAGGCGGCGCACGCGCCCGAGGCCGCGATGCGGATCGACTCGCGGATGTTCGAGTTCATCCCGAAGCAGGTCCGGATCGGGCTGACGATGCTGCCGCCGGTCAAGCGGATCACCGACCAGGTGCTGGCCGACCTCGGCATCCCGCGCTCGGTGCTGGTCTACATCAACTACCCGACCGACTTCGACTCCTCCAAGACACAGCAGGCTCTCGAAGGGACCGGCATATCGGTGCCTCCGCTGGCGAGCTACGCCGAGCGGCTCTGGGACTACTGGGAGCGCAACCTCGATCCCGATCTGTTCAAGGACCGTTCCCTGTCCGGCGCGATCGGCGGGAAGGTCGTGCTGATCACCGGTGCATCCTCGGGGATCGGGAAGGCGACCGCGATCAAGTGCGCCGACGCCGGCGCCGAGGTCCTGCTGGTCGCCCGGACGCCGGAGAAGCTCGAGGAGACCAAGGCCGAGATCGAGGCGGCTGGCGGCACCGCCCACATCCACCAGTGCGATCTCTCCGACATCTCGGACGTCGAGCGGATGGCGAACGAGGTGCTCGAGCAGCACGGACGGGTGGACGTGCTGGTCAACAACGCGGGTCGCTCGATCCGCCGCTCGATCGAGCTCTCCTACGACCGGTTCCACGACTTCGAGCGGACCATGCAGCTCAACTACTTCGGCGCCCTGCGGCTGATCCTCAGCTTGCTGCCGAGCATGCGGAAGCGGACGAAGGGCCGCAAGGGCGGCCACATCATCAACATCAGCTCGATCGGCGTGCAGACCAACACGCCGCGTTTCTCCGCCTACGTGGCCTCGAAGGCGGCGCTCGACGCCTGGTCGCGCTGCGTCGCCTCGGAGGTGATCGACGACGGTGTCCACATCACCACGATCCACATGCCGCTCGTGCGGACGCCGATGATCGCGCCGACCAAGATGTACGACGCCTTCCCGACGATCACCCCGGACGACGCGGCGGAGATGATCACCAACGCGATGATCACGAAGCCGAAGAAGGTCGCTACCCGCCTCGGCAACTTCGGGGAGCTGCTCTACAACCTCGCGCCGAAGGCCTCGGACGCGATCCTCAACACCGCCTACAAGCTGTTCCCTGACTCGAAGGCCGCCAAGGGCAAGGCTGAGGAGGACGGGAAACCCGGCAAGGAGAAGGAGGAGGAGCTCTCGACCGAGGGAGTGGCCTTCGCCTACCTGATGCGCGGCGTGCACTGGTGAGGACGCTGCAAAGCGTCGCCTGCCGTTGTCCTCACTCGATCGTCTCGCTCACGCACGTCTCGAGTGCGCTCGCTTCGCCGATCGAGCTGCGTCCTAGGCAGGCTCGCTTTTCGCGCCCTCATGGGTAGGCGCCGCAAGCACTGGGGCTGGGGGTTCGAGGACCAGCAGCCGGAGCGCGCGCAGGTCGAGGCGATCGCCGGGGCGGTGGCGGACCGGCTCGGCTTCACCGTCGACGAGGTCGAGGAGCCCGTGCCGCTCGAGGCGGTTGAGCTGCGGGAGCCGCGGCTGAAGCCGCCGCAGCGCTTCGCCGAGCTCTTCTCAGACGACCGCTACGACCGGATCGCCCACGCGCAGGGCAAGGCGTACAGGGACGTCGTCCGCGGCTTCCGGGGAGAGTTCCCGAACCCGCCCGACCTGGTCGCGTTCCCGCAGTCCGCCGAGGACGTCGACCTGGTGCTCAACTACTGCGCCGACGAGGACGCCGCGGCGATCCCCTTCGGCGGCGGGACGAGCGTGGTCGGCGGGGTCGAGGCGCGCCTCGGCGATCGCCACCGCGGCGCGGTCAGCATCGACCTCGGCCGCATGAACCGGGTGCTCGACGTGGACGCGGTCTCGAAGGCGGCGCGGATCCAGGCGGGTGCCACCGGGCCGTGGCTCGAGGAGCAGCTGCACGAGCACGGCCTCACCCTCCGGCACTTCCCCCAGTCGTTCGAGTATTCGACGCTCGGCGGCTGGATCGCCACCCGCGCCGGCGGGCACTTCGCCACGCTCTACACGCACATCGACGACCTGGTCGAGTCGATCCGCGCGGTGACGCTCGGCGGCGACTGGGAGAGCCGGCGGCTGCCGGGATCGGGCGCCGGACCCAGCCCGGACCGGATGCTGATCGGCTCGGAGGGGATCCTCGGCGTGATCACGGAGGCCTGGGTGCGGGTGCGGGAGCGGCCGACCCACAAGCTCTCCGCGGGCGTCGGCTTCGACGACTTCGCGGCCGGCGCCGAGGCGGTTCGCGAGATCGCCCAGTCGGGCGTCAACCCGTCGAATTGCCGCCTGCTCGACGCGGTCGAGTCCGCCACGACCTCCGCCGGGCCGCCCGGCAAGGCGCTCCTGGTGCTGGGGGTCGAGTCGGCGCACCACCCGGTCGACGAGCCGATGTCGATCGTGCTCGACGTCGCCCGGGCGCACGGCGGCGAGCCGGGCGAGATCAAGGGCGGAGGGGACCGCCGGGCCAATGACGCCGTCAACACCTGGCGCAGCGCGTTCCTGCAGGCCCCGTACCTGCGGGACTCGCTGATCGCCTGCGGCGTGCTCTCCGACACCTTCGAGACCGCGATCACCTGGGACCGCTTCCCCGACTTCCACGCGGAGGTGATGGAGACCGCGCGGCGGGCCGTGTCCAAGGCGGCGCCCGCCGGCCGGGGCGAGCCGCGGATCAGCTGCCGGTTCACCCACGTCTACCCGGATGGCCCGGCGCCGTACTACACCGTCTTGGCTCCGGCGCGCCGCGGAGACGAGGTCGCCCAGTGGGACGAGATCAAGGCCGCCGTCTCCGAGACCGTGACCGGTGCCGGCGGGACGATCACGCATCACCACGCGGTCGGGCGGGATCACCGGCCCTGGTACGACCTCCAGCGCCCGGATCCGTTCGCGGACGCGATGCGGGCGGCGAAGCGCGAGCTGGACCCAAAGGGCGTGCTGAACCCCGGCGTGCTGATCGATCCCTAGAAGCTCACTACCCTTCCCGTTCGAATGGCCGGGCCCCTGACCGAGGAGCGCTCCGAGCCGCGGGTGGCGCAGATCGCCGCGGACGGCCGGAGCTCGAAACCGCGGCGCGGGCCGCTACGCGCGGCCGTCGTCGCCCTGCGCCCGCAGGAGTGGGTCAAGAACCTGCTCGTCTTCGCCGGGCTGCTCTTCTCCGCGAAGTTCAGGCACCTCGACGCGGTCGTCGACGCGAGCATCACCTTCGCCGCGTTCTGCATGATCTCCTCGGCGGGATACCTCGTGAACGACGCGCACGACGTCGCGGAGGACCGCCAGCATCCGACCAAGCGCTTCCGCCCGATCGCCGCGGGGGAGCTGCCGATCCCGACGGCGATCGGCCTGGCCGTGGTCCTCGCCATCGCGGCCCTCGCCGGGTCGACCGCGCTGGTCAGCCTCGAGGTGGGCGGACTCGTGCTGGCCTATGCGGTCGGCACGACGCTCTACTCCTACGTGCTCAAGCACGAGGTGATCCTCGACGTGATGACCATCGCCGGACTCTTCGTGCTCCGGGTGCTCGCCGGGACCGTCGCGGTGAACGCGGATGCCTCGGCGTTCCTGCTGCTCTGCACCGGGATGGTCGCCCTCTTTCTCGGCTTCACCAAGCGCCGCCAGGAGGCGACCTCGGAGTTGCACTCCGGGACCTCGTCGAGGCCGGTCCTCGAGCACTATTCGATCCCCTTCCTCGACCAGATGGTCGCGATGGTCACCGCGGCGACTGTGATCAGCTACGCGATCTACGCGGTCAACTCGCCGCTGATCGGGTCGAAGATGCTGGCGACGCTGCCGCCCGTGCTCTACGGGATCTTCCGCTACCTCTACCTGATCTACGACCGCAAGGACACGCGCTCAACCGACGCGATCCTGCTCGAGGACTACGGGATGATCGGAGCGGCGGTCACCTGGGTGGCGAGCGTGATCGTCCTGCTCGCGATCTACCACTAGGGCGTCAGGTCGGCGACCAGCTCGGCCGCGGGCCGGACGTCGTCGATCCGCGCGATGCACTCGCCGGCGTAGAGCGGCCCCGCTTCGATCAGGTTCGGCGGCCCATCCGCGGTCGCCGCGGCCGGGCCGAAGAAGGGGCGCCCCGGCCTCTGGGACGCCGCGAGCTTGATCTGAGCCCCGATCGGCACCCGCGAGGCACCGACCGCGGTCAGCCGGTGGAGAGCACGGACCCAGCCCGGGCCGCGGGGGCCGTCGCGCAGCCACCGCTCGGTCGCCGCGTTCGGGACCACCCGGTGCGGCGCCGGCCAACCCATGCCGAAGAGCTCGGTCAGGATCGTCTCCCGTGAGTCGCGCAGCCGCTGCTTGTACGCGGGGTGCGCGCCGCTCTCCTCGCTCATCAGGAACCTCGTGCCGCTGACGACCGCGTCGGCGCCCGCCTCCAGCCGCTCGGCGACCCCGGCCCGGTCGGCGATCCCGCCCGCCGAGAGCACCGGGTAATCCGGTCCGACGGCCGCCCGGACCGCGGCGAGCAGCTCGAGGGAAGGCGTGGTGCCGCGCACGTGGCCGCCGGCCTCGACCCCCTGGGCGATCACGGCGTCGGCTCCGGCCGTCCTCGCGGCGAGCGCCTCCTCGACCGAACCGACCTGATGGATCCAGGGCTTCGAGGTCCGCCGGCGCGGCCGGCCCCAGAAGGTCACCAGGACGTCCGCCTGCTCGGCGACCTCGAAGTGGGCCGGCCGGGCGAGCGGCAGCAGGAGGTTGACCGCGATCGGGTGGCCCGTGAGCCGACGCGCGGCGTCGATCTCATCCCGCAGCTGCGCGGGGCCCAGGATGCCGATCGTGCCGAGCCCGCCGGCCTCCGAGACGGTCGCGGCCAGCTTGGCCCCGGCGAGCCCCCCGCCCATCCCGGCCTGCACGACCGGGCGCTTCACCCCAAGCCGGTCCAGGAGGAGACCCATCGGGCTCAAGTATCCGGGAGCGGCCGCGAGAGCGCCGCCAGGCCGGGACGTTGATCGGACCGAGCGGGCGGCTCTACAGTTGACGCATGAACAGGGGCGAACTCGCGCCGCTCAGGTCTCGTCCGCAGGACATGCGGATCCTGGAGCTGCTCATGGCCGCCGTCTGGGGCTTTCTGATCGGCGGCCTGTTTGCCGACAAGTTCGTCTACTCGCTGCAGGTGATCGGCGCGGGCGTTGCGCTCGGGACCTATGTGGCCACGATCTTCTGGCTGCTCCGATTCAGGGACCGCGACCTCGCCCTGACCGTGGCGATCGGCAGCGCGGTGGGCGCGGTGGCGGGGTTGGGGGTGCTCGGCCTCGATGCGCTCGTCGCCTGACCCGGACTGGCCGAGCAGCCAGGATCGGTAGTGTTATGCGAGGGTGCTCGGAGCGAAGCGAGGAGCAACCCTTTTATCTCTATGGATCTCACGCTGACCGACTCGGAGGCGGCCTTCCGCGACGAGGTCCGCAGCTGGCTCGATCAAAACCACCCGGGACCGGCCCCGGAGGGCGACGACGCCGCCGAGTTCGAGTTCCGCCGCGCCTGGCAGAAGAAGATGCACGAGGCCGGCTGGGCGGGCATCTCCTGGCCCGAGGAGTACGGGGGCCGTGGCGCGACGCTGATCGAGCAGTCGATCTTCAACGAGGAGCTCGCCCGCCAGAAGGTGCCGCTGCCGGCGAACGTGCTCGGCCTGGTGATGGGCGGGCCCGTCGTCATTGCGCACGGCAACGAGGATCAGAAGGAGCGCTACCTCGAGCCGATTCTGTCCGGTGACGAGATCTGGTGCCAGGGCTTCTCCGAGCCCGAGTCCGGGTCGGACCTCGCCTCGCTGAAGACCCGCGCCGTGAAGGTGAACGGGAGCTGGAAGGTGACCGGCCAGAAGGTCTGGACGACCTACGCCCACGAGGCCAAGTGGTGCATGCTGCTGGCCCGCACCGACCAGGACGCCCCGAAGCACAAGGGCATCACCTACTTCATCCTCGACATGGATCAGCCCGGCGTCGAGGTCAGGCCGCTCCGTCAGATCACGGGCGAGGCGGAGTTCAACGAGATCTTCCTCGAGGAGGCCGAGGTCCCGGACGAGAACATCGTCGGCGAGCCCGGCGGCGGCTGGCAGGTCGCGATCACCACGCTCATGTTCGAGCGCGCCGGCCTTGGGGCGGCCGCGGTGATGGGTCTAAAGCGAACGATGGAGGACCTGCTCGCCGAGATCCGGGAGCGCGGGCTCGAGGACGACCCCGTGCTGCGCCAGCGCGTCGCCGACCTGCAGATCGGCATCGAGGCGATGCGGCTCGGCGCCCTCCGCGCTCTCACGCAGACCATGAAGACGGGGATTCCCGGTCCGGAGGGCTCGCTCTCGAAGTGGCAGTGGGCCGACTACAACCAGGCGCTCACCGAGCTGGGCAACGAGGTGCTCGGCCCGGAGGGGATGCGCGTCGGAACCGACTGGAGCTACCGGTTCCTGCGCTCCCGCGCCAACTCGATCGAGGGCGGCACCACCGAGGTGCTCAAGAACATCATTGCGGAGCGCGTGCTCGGCCTACCACGACTGAGATGACCATGAACGTCCTCCGAGCACGCGCGGTAGATGGGTGTTGCGTGCTCGGCCTACCACGACTGAGATGACCATGAACGTCCTCCGAGCACGC
>Ga0070741_10014596_pt1 | contig 13552 bp, 15 predicted proteins | sample Coa_R1_4_FD_66440 | JGI IMG/M metagenome (GOLD analysis project Ga0070741, IMG submission 66440) | Surface soil microbial communities from Centralia Pennsylvania, which are recovering from an underground coalmine fire - Coalmine... | ecosystem: Environmental > Terrestrial > Soil > Unclassified ... | reverse complement strand
CTGGACCGGGTTGAGCGGCGGGTGGAGCGCGCGGGGCAGCGAATTGAATTGACCTCGAAGGAATTCGCATTGTTGGAGTACCTGATGCGCAATGCGGGACGGCGGATTACGCGCGCCATGATTATCGAGCACGTTTGGAACCTGTCGTTCGACACCTCGACGAATGTGGTTGATGTGTACATCAACTATCTTCGTCGAAAAGTTGATCAGGGATTCGGGAAGCCGTTGATCCATACCATCCGCGGGGTAGGGTACGAACTCAGCACGAGGAATGGAGTAAAACCATGAGTCCTGCGCCACACTGCAGCCCCGCTGGGCTGGACGCACAATCGATATCCGATTTGTTTCACGGGTTAAGTCAGCCGCTGACCACGCTACGCTGCTCACTTGAACTGGCGATGATGAAACAGTGCCGCAGTGGTGCTGACCGGGCGCAACTGGAAGCGGCGTTGGCCGACGTGGAGCAGATCACTATCCTGACAGGTAGGCTGCGGGCGATTATTGAGGCGTTTATCGAATGCAGGCCGGACCCGTAGTAATTGTGAGGGTAGCTGATCTCAGTTCAACTAGTTCTGAGTTCGGACGGTTATTAGTTCTCAGTTTCGGCAAATGTTTCCCATTATTACTGGACTTCCTGAAAGTGGGAAAGTTTTGCCGAGTGTAGAAAATCCTAATCTTCTTCTAATTGCCTCCTAAGTTTTCCCGGATCAAATGGGTAACATGACGACCGTACCCATGATCAGCTCGGTCGCGGGAGGAGTTCTAGTTGCGAGTCCGAGCACAAGTCTGCGCGAACAAGTACTGCACAGCTTTTCGGACCGGCAATGTCCGGTGCAGGAAGCTAGCGGCGGCGCCGAGGCGTTGGTCAAGCTGGAAAGCGGGGATTGCCAGCTACTCTACCTTGATCGGCGGCTGCCCGACCTCGATACCGAGGAACTGATTCACATTATTAAGCGACGCTTCCCTGGGATCCAGGTTGTGGTAGTGGACTCCGACGGCGGCTCAGGGCCTCTCGCGGAAAATGAGTTTCGCAGTCCAGAGCAGCTGGCCACCAGCAGTACTCCATCCGAGCAACCGCTGCCCGGCATGGTGGGCGAGAGCCCGGCAATGCGGCGAGTCTACAAGCTGGCCAGACTGGTGGCGCCGAGGACCACGAGTGTTTTGATCCTGGGCGCGAGCGGCACCGGCAAGGAACTGGTGGCGCGCGGCATTCACCAGCTTAGCCCACGTGCAAGCAAGCCATTCGTCGCGGTCAACTGCGCCGCGATCCCGGAAACGCTGCTGGAGTCGGAACTGTTCGGGTTCGTGCGTGGTGCTTTCACCGGCGCCGTGCAGGCACATGCGGGACGCATTCACGCCGCCAACGGCGGGACTCTCTTCCTCGACGAGATCGGCGAGATGCCGCCCGGCATGCAAGCCAAACTGCTGCGCTTCCTGGAGCAGAAAGAAATCCAGCGGCTAGGCGGAACGGAATCCGCGCGCGTCGATGTACGGGTCATCGCGGCCAGTAATGCTGACCTGGGGCGCAAGGCCGAACGCCAGCAATTTCGCGAAGACCTCTATTATCGGCTTTCCGTATTTCCGATTTACCTGCCTGCATTGGCCGATCGTCCGGCCGACATCGGTCCCCTCGCGGAGCATTTTGCAGATTCGCTGGAGGCTGCCATGCACAGTCGATGTCCACGGCTGAGTGCAACCGTACTGCGCATGCTCGAGCAGCACAGTTGGAAAGGAAACGTACGCGAATTACGTCACGTGATCGAGCGGGCGGCAATTTTGGCCGACGGCGCCAGCGTGATTCTGCCCGAACATCTGTACTTCTCGGACAGCGCAGAGGCACTGCGGGAGGGCGTGTCCCGGTCAGCATGAGAAATATCTCACAGACGGTGGCAGGCACATTGCATGGAGACTAGTAGCTCATGTCATCCGCAGCCTGCAATATCAGAGCAACTGTCGCGGCACCGCTTGACGAACGTCTGCTGGCGCGGGCGTTCGCGTCCTTCACCGAAGCTGCGGACTCCCTGGAGCGCTCCTATCGGCAGTTGCAGGCAGAGGTCGGACGGTTGCGACGCGAACTGGAAGAAACCAATCGCGACCTGAATCGCAGCCTGGACGAAAATCGGCGCATCCGAGATCGGCTGGATCGCACACTCGAGGGATTGCCCTGCGGTGTGGTGGTGATCGAAACCGACGGCACGGTGAGCGTGGCGAACCCTGAAGCTGGGCGGCTGCTGCAGATTTTTCCCGGGCAGGATTTGTCTCCCAGTGCCGCCGAACTTCTGGCGAAAGCAGAATATTGTCGAAGCATTGAATTTCATCTTCCCGACGCCACAGTGGAATGGGTTGCCATCCGGCGAGCGCAAACGGAAGCTGGGCGCGGCGCTATATACATCGTCCAGGACATCAGCGAAGCCAAGGGCTTCGAGCAACAGCGGGAAACTCTACAGCGACAAGAAGCGCTGGCCGGAATGTCGGCAACACTGGCGCATGAAATTCGCAATCCCCTGGCCAGTATGGAGCTGTTTGCGGGCCTGCTGGCCGAATCCGAACTCACGGGCGAATGCCGGGGGTGGGTGGAGCAGCTGCAGGCTGGCTTGCGGACGCTGTCTGCGACGGTAAACAACGTCCTGCATTTTCACAGCGCACCCGGTCCGGCGATGAGTGCGGTGGATGCGGGACAATTGCTGCGGTCAGTACATGCGTTCCTCCGGCCGCTGGCGCAGCAAGCGAAGATCAGTCTGCGGCTGAATCAGCAACTCGACGGAGTTCTGATTCCCGCAGATCGCCACAGGACCGCGCAAGTCCTGCTCAATCTGGCGCTGAATGCGATACGCGTCGTGCCGGAAAACGGGGTGCTCGAAATTTCCGGAGAACGGCTCGATGAGGGTGGCAATGTGCGCATCGCGGTTTACGACAACGGCCCTGGCATTCCACCGGAGCATATAACGAAAATTTTTGAGCCGGGGTTCAGTACGCGGGAAGGCAGTCCGGGATTGGGACTAGCTGTCTGCAAGAAGATCATGGACCAACACGGCGGCACAATTCGCGTCAGCAGCAGCGTTGGTGAGGGCACGAAGTTTTGCCTGGAGTTCGCGGGAGCAGGCCAATGAGTCAGGTCCTGGTTGTGGACGATGAAGCCGCGATGCGGAGCGCCTTGCAGGCCAGCTTTGCGCGGCATGGGTGGGCGGTCGATACTGCGGCCGGGGCATCGGAAGCGATTGCGAAGTTCCGCCGGCGACAACATGCATTGGTTGTGACCGATATCCGCATGCCGGACGGAGACGGCTTTTCTGTGATGCGGGAGATTCGATCGCTGGCGCCGCGTACCGCGGTGATCCTCCTGACGGCTTTCGGAAGCGTGCCCGATGCGGTTGCCGCGATAAAGGATGGCGCTTGCGATTACCTGGTCAAGCCGGTCGCGTTTGAGGAACTGGAGCGGGCTGCGCAACGCATTCTCGAGCGGGCGCATGGAACAGATGACGGCCAACTCGTCGGACACTCTGCCGCATTGGTGCACGCCGTCGAACGGGCGCGGCAGGTCGCGGGCAGTGACGCTGACATTCTGATCGAAGCCGAAAGCGGCACTGGAAAAGAGTTGCTGGCGCGCCTCATCCATCGCCTGAGTCCGCGGCGAGACCGGCCGTTCGTGGCGGTCAATTGCGCCGCGTTTCCAGAGAACTTGCTTGAGAGCGAGCTGTTCGGACACACCAAGGGCGCATTCACCGGCGCCAATGCCGCGAAGCCAGGAAAGTTTGAGTTGGCCGATGGTGGAACCTTGCTGCTCGACGAAGTGGGAGAGATGCCGCTGGCGTTGCAACCCAAGTTGCTGCGGGTGTTGCAGGAACGCGAGTTCGACCGCCTGGGTGACACGCGACCCATAAAAGTAGACCTGCGGGTGATCGCCACTACCAACCGTCCGCTCGAGCAGATGACCGCCGACGGGCGTTTTCGCGCCGATCTTTACTATCGCCTCAATGTGATTCCGCTAAGCCTGCCGCCGCTGCGCGAAAGGGCCGAAGACATCCGCGAACTGGCGGAGCATTTTGTCTCTCTTTACACACCCCCGGGCAGTACCAGGAAGCTCACCCAAGAATTCATCGTGCGGCTCGAGCGGCATCGCTGGCCGGGAAACGTACGTGAACTGGCCAACCTGATCCGCCGCGCAGTTGCGTTGTCGAATGGGGACATAGGTGTCGAGGTCTTAGGAGACGACACTCCACCGCAGCTCCCAACCGATCGCCTGCAACCGGGGTTATCCCTGGTCGCGGCGGAAAAGCGTCTGTTCGAGCTGACGCTCGATGCCACCGGCGGGAACCGCTCGCGTGCCGCGGAATTGCTGGGAGTCAGCCTGCGCACGGTGCGCAACAAGATCCGCGACTACGGACTGCCGCCAAGGAGCGATTATGTCCATGATTGATACTGCGCTGACCGAGGCGCTCAGCCGGTTTCTAGACGTCAATGTGTTCCGCCACGGGCTGATCGCGTCCAACCTGGCGAACATCGACACCCCCGGCTATCGCACGCGTGACATCGACTTCCGCAGTGAACTGGAACGCAGCTACGGAGAAATGCAATACGCGAATTTCTCTCCCGCCGATCGCCAGGTCCAAGGCCTGATAGAACGGCCCGATGGAAATAACGTGAGCGTGGAGCGTGAGAGCTTGCTGCTGGCGGAAACGCAGCTCCGCTTTCAAACCGGGATCGAGCTGTTGCGCAAGGAATTTTCCCGGTTGTCGCTGGCGATCAACGAAGGGAGGACGCCATGAACCTGTTCGGGTTGCTGGAGCTGAGCGGCTCGGCGCTGGGAGCGGAACGGCTTCGCGCCGAGGTGGTGGCCAGCAATATGGCCAATGCGGAGACTACGCGCACCGCCGAAGGCGGACCGTACCAGCGGCGACTGGTGGTCTTCCGGGCACAGAGGATGCCGCAATTCGCCATGCTGCTGGGCGGGATGCAGAACCTCGCATCGCGTGGCGTGCGGGTGCAGCAAGTGGTCGCGGACCCGGCGCCGCCGCTCGAACGTTACCAGCCCGGGCATCCAGATGCGGATGCCAAGGGATATGTCGCTTATCCCGCAGTGAATCCGATTGAAGAGATGACCGACCTGCTGGGCGCCATGCGGGCTTACCAGTTGAACGCTGCGGCGGTGCAGTCGGTGAAGATGATGATCCAGCAGTCGCTGCAACTGCTGCGGTGATGTTCACAGGAGCGCATTATGACGAATCCGGTATCCGGGCTGCGCATTCTTCCCGCCGAAACTGACGCGCTCATCACGCCCAAGCAAGAAGGCGAGTTCACCGCGACGCTGCGCAGCGCCATGGACCAGGTCGACCTGCTGCAGAACGCGGCGGAGGAGAAAGTCGCAGGCGTGCTCAATGGCAGCGGTATGGACGTGCACAGCGCGATGATCGCGGTCGAAAAAGCGGACCTGTCATTTCAGCTGATGATGCAGGTGAGAAACAAGATCGTGCAGGCGTATCAGGAGATCTCGCGCATGCAGTTCTGATGCGCGTAGAGGACCGTGGCGGAAGCGAACAAGGCGTTGAACGGCGGCTTCAGTCAGATCGGGCAGATGATCAATGGCCTGAGCACACGGCAGCTGGTGCTGCTCGGGATCGGCGCAGCCGTCGTAGGAATCACGTTGTGGGCATTTGTGACGCTGATCGGGAAACCCAAGTACGCGACGCTTTACTCCGGGTTAAAGCCGGGAGAAGCACAGTCGCTGGGCAGCCGGCTGGCGGCGAAGAACATTGCGTATGAGTTGTCGCCGGACGGAGGCAGCATCCTGGTGCCGGCGGAACAACTGGATCAAAGCCGCTTGGAGACGGCGTCGCAGGGGCTCCCGCGGAACGCGCGTCTGGGGTTTGAATTGTTCGATACGCCGAACTGGGCGGGCTCAGAGTTTACCGACAAGGTGAATTACCAGCGGGCGCTGGAAGGTGAGCTCGAGCGCACCCTGCAGACACTCAGTGAAGTGGGAGGAGTGCGGGTGCACCTGGTGCTGCCGCGCGAATCCTTGTACACGGAGCAGGCGCACGAAGCCAAAGCCGCAGTGATCCTGAAAACCCGCGGCGGGCGGCTGTCCGAATCGGCGCAACTGGCGATCCCACAACTGGTGGCAAGTGCGGTGGATGGATTGCGTCCCGAGAAAGTTACAGTCGTTGATGCGGACAGCAATACTCCGCTGCTGCGGCAGCATGGGCCGGAAGGAAGTGGTGCGGCGTACGGTCTGGATGACGAGCTGGCTAAGACTCTGGTGCGGACTCTGGAGCCGATTGTCGGCGCCGAGCATGTGCGCGCCAGCGTGCATGTGGAGTATGACCTCAGCAGCAGCGAGAACACGGAAGAGATCTACGATCCGAAAGCGACTGCAGCGTTGAGCCAGCAAAAGTCGGAAGAGAGCATGGGAGGCGGCGCTCCCGGCGGAGTTCCGGGCACCGCCAGCAATCTTCCCGGCAAAACGGCAACGACCACAACGCTAGCCAGCGATACGCAATCTTCACGGTCGGAAAGCGCAACCTACGCGGTCAGCAAGAGCGTGCGTCACGTGATGCAGCCGCCCGGACGGCTGAAGCGGATTGCGGCAGCGGTTGTGGTGGATGATGCCGTTGAGACGGTCGAGAAGGAGGGCGCCAAGACAGCTAACCGCCGCAAACGGACAGCGGATGAGATGAAAGAAATTGAGCGGCTGGCGAGCGCAGCCATCGGACTCGACACCCAACGCGGCGACATTCTGGCAGTGCAGAATTTGTCGTTCCAGGAAGCGCCGCCGGTCGAAGCGCCGGAATCCCCCGGAGCGATCGAAGGCGCACGCCGCATGCTCGTGCAATGGTCGGTCCTGCTGCGGTATGCGGCAGTCGGCCTGCTGTTTCTGATCGTGTACTTCCTGATCCTCAATCCAGTCAAGAAACAAGTATTGGCGTCATTCAAACAATTGCCGGCGCGTCCAGGTACCAAGCAAATAAGCCAGGCCGCAGCTGGCGCTGGCGCAATTGCCGCGGCCCCAGTTGAAATCGAGCTTCCTGAAGGAACTGAGGGCGCCCGGCGCGCCAGCGCACTGAAGAAGCAGCTGTCGGAAAAAGTGAAAGCCGAACCGGCGGCCGCGGGACGGCTGGTGCAAGGCTGGATTCGCGAGGGTAGCGCGCAATGAAAGCCGCTGCAAGCAGTGCTCCGGGAGGTTTGCGGAAAGCAGCCATCCTGCTGGTGCTTCTGGGCGAGGAAATTGCCAGCCAGATTTTCCGCGAACTTCCTGACGCCGACGTGCAGCAGCTCACCCAGGAAATTACCGATCTCGATTACGTCGATCCGCAGACCGCCGTGGGCGTACTCGAGGATTATTACAAGCTGGTGATCACCCAGGATTACCTGGCGCAGGGCGGCACCGATTACGCGGAGAAGCTGCTGGTCAAGGCTTTCGGACCGGACGGGGCGCGGCAATTGCTGAGTCAGGTGAACCTGGCGGCGGAGATGAGTGTCAGCAAACTCGACTCCCTGCAGAAAGCTGACCCGCAGCAGTTGGCGAAATTTTTGGAAGGCGAACATCCGCAAACCATTGCTTTGATTCTGGCCCACCTCGATGCCAAGCAGGCGTCGACGTTGCTGATGCGTTTCCCCGAAGAATTGCGGGCTGAGGCGGTAAAACGCCTGGCACAGCTGCGCCAATTCTCTCCGGAAATTGCGGAGAAAGTTTCCATGGCGCTGCACAAACGGCTGGAAGCTTTGGGTGAACAGCATCGCCGCGCTTATGCCGGAGTACAGGGCGTCGCCGACCTGCTGAATCGGCTCGATCCCGTGACCAGCAAGTCGATTCTGGAGGCGATTGAGAAAGACGATCCAAAGCTGGCGCTGGGGATACGCAATTTGATGTTCACGTTCGAAGACTTTCTGGGAGTTCCCGAAGCGGCGATCCGCGAGTTGCTGGCGCAGCTCGACAAAAAAACGCTGGCCATGGCCTTGCGCGGGGCTTCGGAAGAGTTGAAGAGTTATTTCTTCAAAGCTATGTCGTCGCGGGCGGTGGAGATGTTGAAAGAAGACATGGAGGTCCTGGGACCGGTCCGGGCGCGCGAGGTCAACCGCTGCCAGCAGGAGGCGGTGGCAGTGGCGCGCAAGTTGGAGGCGGAGGGCAAGATCAGCCTGGGAGCGGAAACCGAAGATGAGTACGTCGTCTAGTGCGGTGGGCCGGGCAATGGAGACACCGGCGGTTGAGCCATTCACGTATCCGGACGCACCAGGGTCTGCCGGGAGCGTGACGCCGGGGACCCCGGAAAGTTTTTCGCGCGAACAACTGGCCCGCGAAACCGGGCGTAAGGAAGGAGAGGCACGCGTACAAGCGCTGTTTGAGCAAGAATTGGCGAAGCTGCGCGAGGGTATACAGACGGCGATCAGGGATTTCGCGCACGAGCGGGCGGTGTACTACCAGAAAGTTGAAGCTGAGGTAGTGCAACTCGCGCTGAGCATCGCGCGAAAAATCCTGCACCGCGAGGCACAGATCGATCCGCTGTTGCTGGCGGGAATTGTGCGGGTTGCACTGGACAAAATCGAAGGCGGCACCAAGGTGCTGGTGCGCGTCCATCCGCAGCATGCGGCGGAGTGGCGCGGATATTTTGCCCGCTATACGGACCCGCGTGACACTCCCGAGGTAGTGGATGATCCGGGGCTTTCGCCAGAGAAATGTGTAATCGAAACTAATCTAGGCACGACAGAATTAGGCCTCGAAGTCCAGTTGAAAGAAATCGAACAGGGCCTTGCCGACCTTATGGCACAGCGGCCTTCATCATGAGTACGCCCACTCTCCTTTCGCCCTACTTCGCGCGACTGCAGTCATGGTCGGCGATGCGATGGCAGGGACGAGTGACACAAGTGATCGGACAGATGGTCGAGTCGGAAGGGCCGTTCTGCACCGTGGGCGAGTTGTGCCACATCGTAACTGCCAGTGGGCAAGTTTATCCCGGCGAAATCGTCGGATTCCGTGACACGACTGTGCTCTCGATGCCGCTGGAGCGTCCAGCGGGAATTCGTTACGGCGACAAAGTAGTGACGTGGGGAGCGCGTCCGACGCTCCGCGTCAGTGAAGCCCTTTTGGGTAGAGTGATTGATGGAATAGGACAGCCTCTCGATTCGGGCGGCCCCTATTGCGGGCGGGATTCTCAGCCGCTGGATGCGCCCGCACCGCTTCCCTTGCAGCGGAAGAGCATTCGCGAGCCGCTGGGCTGCGGCATTCGTGCGGTCGATGCATTTCTCACCTGCGGCCGCGGACAACGCGTCGGTATCTTCGGCGGAAGCGGAGTCGGAAAAAGCACTCTGATCGGAATGATGGCGCGGCACACGAGCGCGGACACGACGGTGCTGGCGCTGATCGGCGAACGCGGGCGCGAAGTGCGGCACTTCCTCGAAGATGCGCTTGGGGAAGAAGGTCGCAAGCGGGCCGTGGTGGTGGTGTCGACATCAGATCAGTCGCCATTGTTGCGGATCCGTGCTGCGCTGGCGGCTACGACGGTGGCGGAGTACTTTTGCGCGCGCGGCAAGAACGTGCTACTGGTGGTCGATTCCCTGACCCGGCTGGCCATGGCGCAACGCGAAATCGGACTGGCCGCAGGTGAACCGCCCACCGCGAAAGGCTACACTCCGTCAGTATTCACCTTATTGGCGAGGTTGATGGAGCGTGCCGGCAAGTTCAACGGCGGCAGCATCACGGCTTTTTATACGGTGCTGATGGAAGGCGATGATCAGCAGGACCCGCTGGTGGACGGGGCGCGCGCGTTGCTGGACGGCCACGTCGTGCTGGATCGCCGCCTGGCAGCGCAGAACCACTATCCGCCCATCGCCGTTCTCGACAGCATCAGCCGCCTAATGCCTATGGTCTGTTCTACGGAACACCAGGAGAAAGCGCACGCGCTCCGCAAACTGTTGGCCTGCTATTACGCCTCTGAGGACCTGATCCGCATCGGCGCCTATCAGAAAGGCAGCGATCCCGCGCTCGACAAAGCCCTTGCGGTCATGCCGGAGTTGAACCGTTTCCTCGAACAGAAGCCGGATGAAGCTGCGCCATTAACCGAAAATATCACCAAGCTGCTCGCCATCAACTGCTAACGTATGGCCTTTCGCTTTGCACTCGGATCGTTATTGCGGCTGCGCCAGAGTATCGAACACCAGCAGGAACTCCTGCTGCAGAAAGCAACTCAAGCCGTACTGTCGGTTCAACGCGATATAGAAGATGTAGACCGTCGTGTGGCTACCATCCTCACAGCCGAGGCCGACCAACTGGGCTTAGGCGTGACCGCCGCTGAGTTGCAGTTTGCTGAAGTTTGCAGATCGTTGCTGCGGGAATTCCGGTCAGACTTAGAACACGAACTGCGGCGACGGCAAGAGGCCCGGCAGCAGCAGAGCGAACGGTTTCAGGCGGCGCGAAGAGATCGCGAGGTCCTCGAAAGCTTGCGACAACGGCAACTCCAGGTATACCGCGTGCAGGAAAATCGACGAGAGCAGCGCCGAATGGATGATCTGCTATTGCTGCGCCGCGAATTCCAGCGCCATAGCTGATGTCCGGAGCAGCCTTGGTCCTAGTCAAAGTTCCGGGACCGAAGCCGTGATGAGAATCAGGTTGCGGTGTGATTGAGGAGAGCGACGGCCGATACTCTGGCCGCCGCTGTGGGGAGGAGGGCGCATTACCTTACGAAAACTTTTCGAGCTGACAAAGCTATGATCTTGCGGGATCCCGCGTTCCGGTTGCCTTACCACTCGCAAAGCACGCTGCCTTCCAGACCCGCGGGCCCGATCTCCACAGACCTGTGTGAAGCTCTTCGAGTACAGACGAGCGAGTTACGTGCTTATTTGGAAGGAAACTGAGCGGTTGCGTTCGGGAATTTTTACGGTCGTAAATTGAGCCGTCAAGAAATTTTTCAGCAACGTATCGCCTGAGTTGCTCGAACTGTGCGGGATAACGCCCGCGGTCTGTGGTGGGGAGAAGATCACGGATTGTGCTGTTGTCTCCCGGCTGCTTGCGTAATTGCCTCCCCGCCGTCGATACTGGAATCACTCAATTATGAAAACATCTCTTTCTTTTGCGAAACCGGCAGAGGTGGAAACCGAATGTCTGGCCGTGGTCGTCCTCGATCGCGGCGAGAAGGACAAAACCGATGCCACGGTAGACACCAGCGACAAAGCGGTGCGCGACGCCGCAGCAGAAGTCATCGCCAGTGGCGAAGCTTCCGGCAAGATTTTTGAAACCAGCCTGGTTCACCGTCCTGCTGGGCTTAAAGCCAAGCGCCTGCTGCTGATCGGCGGCGGCAAAGCCAAAACTTTTTCCGCCTACGAATTGCGCCGCATGGCTGGAACTGCAGTGCGGTTCCTAAAACCTAAAGGCATCCGGAGCTTCACCTTCCTCGCGCCCGATAACCTTCCCGCAGAGGCCGCGATTAGGGCGGTTGTTGAGGGCGCATTTGTCGGGAACTTCGATCCGGACACCTATAAGAGCGACCGCAAAGATCAGAAGATTGACCAATTGACGGTCGTCGCCACCGGCGATCAGAAGGGCTTACAGCGCGCCATGGACGAAGCACGGATCATGGGCGAATCTCAGAACTTCACCCGCGAACTGGTGAATGAGCCGAGCAACCGCATGACGCCTACCATCCTGGGTGATCGTGCGCGGGAAATGTGCAAGGAGGTTGGCCTAAAATGCGAAGTCTATGGGGCCGACAAGATCAAAGAATTGAAAATGGGCGCCTTCTGGAGCGTCGCCCAGGGTTCCGACGAGCCTCCCGCGCTGATCGTGATGCGCTATGAGCCCGCCGGCGCACCTGAGAAGCCTGTCTTGGGGCTGGTCGGCAAGGGCATTACGTTTGATACCGGCGGCATCTCGATCAAGCCTTCGGATGGCATGGAGAAGATGAAGTACGACATGGCCGGAGGCGCCACCATGATCGGCGCGATGCGCGCCATCGCGCTACTGAAGCCCAAAGTGAAGGTGATTGCGATCGTTTGCGCTACAGAGAACATGCCGTCCGGCCACGCGCAGAAGCCCGGGGATGTGCAGATCGCAATGTCAGGCAAATCAATCGAAATCATCAACACCGATGCTGAAGGGCGGCTGGTGCTGGCTGACGGTCTGCATTACGCCAAACAACTCGGGTGCACGCACCTGATTGATGCCGCCACACTCACCGGCGCAGTCGTGGTGGCGTTGGGTTACGTTAATGCAGGTATCTTCACTAATGACGACCAGATGTATGACCGGTTTCGGCGCGCATTGGAAGCCGCTGGCGAAAAAATGTGGCGCATGCCCCTCGACGAAGAATACAAAGAAAGCATTCGCTCAAACATCGCCGATATCGTCAACTCTGGCGGACGCTGGGGTGGTGCGGTAACGGCCGCGATGTTTCTGAAGGAATTTGCCGAGGATACACCCTGGATGCACCTCGACATTGCCGGTACGGCGTGGATGGAAGACAACAAGGCCTGGATCGCGAAAGGCCCGTCAGGAATAGCCGTTCGTTCGCTGATCGAGTTCGCGAAACAATTCGGCAGCTAAGCCGGAGGCCGGCCGGTGCTGCCAGCATGGCCCCTTTGCTATCATTCCAGCTTCAATGGCGGCAGAACTGCGCATCATTCCTATCCCGCTCGCGGATGAGATCCGCCCCGGCGACTCTCTCGCCCAAAAACTTATCGCGGCGTTAAAGGCAAGTAAAGTCACCCCCAAGGCGGGGGACATTCTCGTCGTTAAGCACAAAATTGTCTCGAAAGCAGAAGGGGCCATGGTTGCCCTCGACAGCATCACTCCCTCGGGCTCCTCGCGCGAATGGGGACGGCGCTACGACTTGGATCCGCGAATTACTGAACTGGCTTTGGCGCAGAGCACACGAATCGTGCGGCGGGAAGCCGGCGTCTTGATCACGGAAACCCGGCATGGATTCGTGTGCGCGAACAGCGGGATTGACGTGTCCAACGTAGACGGGGGTCGGCACGCTTTGATGCTGCCCGAAGATCCCGACCATTCCGCAGGGCTGCTGCATCGCGAGCTGAAAAAACGTCTGCATCTTTCTATTCCGGTCATCATCACTGATACTTTCGGGAGGCCCTGGCGCGAAGGTCTAACCGAGGTCGCGATCGGCGTCGCGGGTATGCAGCCGCTGCACGATGATCGTGGTTTGCAGGATCCGTACGGCTATACTCTGCGGGTGAGCATGGAAGCGGTGGCCGACGAACTGGCGTGCGCCGCCGGCCTGGTCTGCGGCAAGCTATGCCGCACCCCGGCTTGCATCGTGCGCGGATTCCGTTACCGCCCAGGCCGTGGCAGCGGGCGTGATCTACTTCGTCCCGCGTCGAATGACCTGTTCCGCTGAGACAAACTGGAAACTGAAGCGAACCTTTTGCAAGTGGGGAGAATCTGATCCCGGTACGGCCCCAACAGGGCAAGAAAGACGGCCGAACGTGCTTACGAACCTTGAAAACTTCCCTTCCCTCGATTGGTCCGACATTGCTCCGCTAGTGTCACCAAACATCCGCCGTGCGCTCGAATCCGTTCTCGAATCCCAAGACGGCCATGTGCTCACGC
>Ga0070741_10014595_pt1 | contig 13552 bp, 6 predicted proteins | sample Coa_R1_4_FD_66440 | JGI IMG/M metagenome (GOLD analysis project Ga0070741, IMG submission 66440) | Surface soil microbial communities from Centralia Pennsylvania, which are recovering from an underground coalmine fire - Coalmine... | ecosystem: Environmental > Terrestrial > Soil > Unclassified ... | reverse complement strand
TATCTTCGCCACCCTGAGTCGTTAGCGCTGAAACATGTTCGGGTCAATGGGCAGAAGTATGACAATTTCGATGCCGCCAATGGATATATCACGCTTCCCCATGGACCGGTTAAGTTCGAGGTTGAAGCCGAGTACAGGTAGTGGTTTTGATTATTAGTCCACTCAATACTTCGCCACCCATTTTCGACGGAGCTTTGCTCTGGTGGAACAACCCAGGAGGATGCAAGGGTGAGACTAGGATTCTAGCGAGCTTCTTTGAAATGGATCAAATTGGGACTCATAATCAATGAGTCCGCGTGCCAGATGGAAATCTCTCGAACGCGACGCCACTGGGTTGCGAGATTTTCTAAGCAAAGCTTGAGTATGTTGGAGACGTGGCGGTGCATTCTGGACGTTCTCGTCAGTTAGCGATATCCGCGCTGGAAAGAGCAACTTCAGGCTAGATCGTCCAGCACGGTTTTGCGGCGCCAATACCTTGTGTGAACTGATCCTGAAATCACAAAGATAAATGCATCTCGAACGAAGCGTTCTTTCATGGAAGGGAACTGGCGGGAGCGACGGGAGTCGAGCCCCGCTTCCTGCGTGACAGAGCTTCAATCAAGACTGGCCCACGCTATCCGGCCGGCGTCATCATGGCGTTCTTCCCAGCCTTTTGCAAGTCTTCATGTTCGAACGCAGACTGTACTCGGGTGATTTCTGCATCGGAAAGATCTAAACGCCGAGCCTCCTCGCGCCAGGTGGACACGACGCGAGCTACGTCGGCGGCCATAGTTTTAGCTTCGTCAGCTTTGACACTGAAGTATTCAGCGACAGAAAAAGCGAGATCGATCGAAGCAGTGGAGTCGTCCACATCGATGGCCGTGCACAGAATGCGCGGCTTCAAGTCGGTGGGCACTGGGTTCAGATCATATGCGGGCGATAGGAACCAGCCGTTGTCGCCAGCATAAAGAAATCCATGATTCCTCAGATGATCGTCCACGTTCGAGATCAGAACATTGAAGACGATGCGGCGCCAAAGCTGTCTGACATCTTCTCTCGGTCGCGCGCCATAACGACGGACCGCATCCGCAATTTCCATATAACTATGCGTTTCTCGATCAGCAGCGCCCAACAGACTCATGGCAGAGAGGAAAGGGATTCTGGTTTCGGCGCTTCGATCGAATCGCCTCAGTATCAAGACCGGCTTTCCATCGATGCTCTCGATCGACCGATCGGGAACCGGGATTCCTGCTTTTTCAGCTAACCCGAGAGCGAGGCCTTCCCACAGTTCCACTCGCATCGTGTCGCTCTTGTGCGGGAATTTTGCAATGGCGAGGCTCCCATCAATGTGACGCACCGACGCCTTGGGACGGGCGCCACCCAAGGACGAACCGGGCGCCAATAGTAGCCGGATCTCCTCAGCCGTTTCCGCATTCTCCTCGACGTGCTCCGAGGCGAGAAGCAGTTGTCGAAGATGCATCAATGGAGGAACACGGCCTTCTTCACTGGATCGCAGGAATGGGCCGCCGAGCTGCTCGGCGAAGCGCAGAGCCCCCTGCCGACTTTCGTCATCGACCATTAACAGGACGTCGGCTTCGCGCAATGTTCTCGGAGCACGCCCCTCTTTTTCTGCAGCTCTTCGTTCCGCCCGCCCCATGAGCGCACGTCCCCAGCGATCAGGTGAGGAATCGCCAATAGCGCCGAAGAGTGCTCGATCCGCCGTGGTGTGGTATGGCCCCGGTCCGACAGTCAACGCGGGTTCAAGAGAGAACCGATATGGGTTTTTAATCCACTCCTTGTCGTACTCAAAGGCCGCGCTCTCTTGTCGCCCGCGTATACGCGTCCAAAGCCGTCCGACCAGGACTGGCTTGTTCTCTAGATCGACGTACACAAGGATTTCTCGGTCCATTCTTGATCACTCTTTGTCCTGTTTGTTTTTCGGGTTTAGCAATGGAGATCGCAGCCGAATTCGCTTCGGCAGCCGTTCTTCTTCGAGTGCAAGACCAACCTCATCTCTCCTGACATCCGCAATGCCGGCAAGTCGATCGACGAGACCCAGAACAAAGAGGACACTGGCGTAAGCTCCCATGGAAACCCCGGCTTCGCCATGTTCGATTTTGTACAGGGTCATTCTTGTCATCTGCGCCCGTTGGGCGAGAATAGCCATCGGGATTCGGCGGCGAATCCGCGCCTCACGGATGTCTTTCCCGAGCTTCAACAACGCGCGACGCACGGGTAAGGGTAACGACAACAACGGCTGTTTGAGCACAATGTATAATTATGTATACTTTATCAGGTTTTATGTCAACAATATTATACATATCAGTTACCATAAATACCATTGCGAAGCACTAGATCGGGGACGCTCTGCTCAAGCTGGATGACTAATTTACTGGACGCAAAATCCATTAACGTAAATGATTATTTACACAAGCCTCCAGCGTGATAATGACGTGAGTCGAACTGGTCACAGCAACCGACACCATTTCTTCTCACCCGATTTTCCGATCGTTTGCCGTTAATGGTTCGCTCGTCCTCAAATTGCGCACCTTGAACCGGCAAAAAAAAAGGCCAAACTCACGACATGACATCGGGAGTTTGGCAGAGGAGAAGACTATTTATTACTGCGTTGCAACCCTATTTGCATTCTGACTGCCACTGCTCAAATGAGTCTAATCAGTCACTTACGGCAGACGGCGGAATGCACCTATGTTCGAGTTTTGAACACTTGTTTGATTTGCAGACATAGGCGTCAACTCAAGCCATTTTTTCCATGAGTTCCCAAAACACGAATGTGTACGAGGCCATCCGGAACCGGGGAAGAGAATTCGCAGTCTTGCACTATGATCCGGACGCCGGCGGAGGCGTGTACCACTCAAACAAACGGCGCTTCATCTCATCGATTCGACTCTTGAACTCGGGCAGCAAGGCGAGATTCTTCATCTCCTCGGGATCGGAGTCGAGGTCATACAGCTCGGCCAGATCATTAGGGTAATAGCAATACTTGTAGTTGCCGTGACGGACCATGTAGCCGGCGTTTTTCTCGGCGATGCCATAAGCGGCAAAAACTGTTGTGTCGAAGGTGCGACCCGGATCCCTGACGTTCGCGGCAAAGCTTGTCCCGTCCAAACCGCTGGGCATCGGCAGGCCGCAGAGCTCCGCCAATGTGGCGACGCCCTGCACCAGGCTGACCGGTGTTTTGCATCGCGCTGCTTGCGGCGTCAGCCCAGGCACGCGACAAAGAAGCGGCACGCCGACTGAAGGCTCATAAAAAACATACTTGTTCCAGAGCCCGTGGCTTCCGAGCATCTCACCGTGGTCTGACGTATAGAGCACCAGGGTGTCATCTTCGAGATTTAGATTGCGCAAGGCGCGAAGCACCTGTCCCGCGCAATCATCCATCTGAGCCAGCTGCGCGTAGTACATCGCGATTCGGATCTTCGCCTCTTCCGGGTGACGAAGTTCAGGAGTCGCCACCGGCCATTCGATAGAACTGCGAATCGCGCGCGGCACCGTGGACAGATTCACCTTTCCCCAGCTATCCGGCAGCTTCATTTCCGCGGGGTTGAACATGTTCGAGAATCGGGCGGCGGGCGCGAATGGAGGATGTGGCTTAAGGAATGAGCTGATCAGGAAAAATGGGCGCTTCTTCCCGTGCTGTTCGAGGAAGCGCACGGATTCGCGCGCCACAAAGCTCTCAAAGTGGTCCTCCTCCTGGAGGCGCGAGCGGCGGCCGACCGCAATATAGCCCTGCCGATCGTCGTCCGTGCGCAAGCCCGCCCAGGGATCCTGCTTTTCCCAGAGGCTGGGGATCTGCGGCAGTCCCGAGCCGTCATTCGCCTGGCCGAGTTCATCGGCCCAGATTTTCGTTTTGGGACCGAGATATTGGAACCAGTCATTGAAATCCATGTAGTAGTCAAAGCCATGTGTCTGGGCGTCGATGAAATGCATTTTGCCGATCAGCGATGTCATGTAGCCGGCATCATGGAAGTAATGCCCAAGCGTCTTGTGCTCGAAGGGCCAGGGAGTCTGATTGCTCTGCGCCTGGTGATGCTGAGGGTAAAGCCCGGTGAGAAACGATGCGCGCGAAGGCAGGCAGAGCGGATAGGTGCAGTAGGCCTGGTCAAAGCTGACCGCAGTGCGGGCGAATTGGTCGAGATTGGGCGTCCGCGCGACCGCATCGCCCTTGAATCCGAGAGCGGAGGGCGTGTGCTGGTCCGACATCAGGATGAGAACATTCCGGGGTCTTTTGGAGTCTCTGGTATCGGATGGCGGGTTTTCAGTCGCGAAACTGGGAACAGCGGACGCAGGTCCCAAAGTGCCGGCGGTCACTGCTGCCCCGGTCTTCAAGAAATCGCGACGTGAAATCTTTCCCATCAGCCCTCCAGTGCACCCGACGATCGCGTTACGGAGCACTCGCTGTCACTCACTGCGTGCGCTCCGACTCAGCCCGGTAAATCGCACAGTCCTGCCATTCGCGTCGACACATAGCTAACTCAGCGCGATTCTCGAAATCACCGATAAGCTCGTGCGCAGTGTGAAGCGCTGCTCTTCAGCTCTCAGTGGACGGTGCGATGACGTTCGCGCGCCCACGACATCACGTTGGCTGGAGGCCTGCGGTTGCCGAGTTCATTCGCCATGAACCGCATGTAGGGATCGATGTGTTTGAAAAACATCTTGTAGCCGGCGCACAGGTAATTCAGTCCGGGTTCGCCTGATGGAGTCATCACAAACCTGTTTTTCGGACATTCTCCGTTGCAGGCAAAGCGAACCTCGCAGTCGCGACAGTATTGCGGGAGAGAATCGTTCTTCGCGCTGCCGAAGGCTCTCTGTTGCGCCGAGGTCGCCAGCGACCCGAGAGGCGACTCCATGATGTTGCCCAGCCGGTTCTGGGGATCGACGAAGTGATCGCAAGAGTAGAGATCTCCGTTGTGCTCCAGCGCCATCGCCGAACCGCAGGTCCGGCGGAAGATGCAAAGGCTGGAGTCCATGCCCACCCACATTTCGAGAGCAACGTCGAACAACTGCACGAATTGAGCGCCTACATCGTTGCGCACCCACTCGTCGAATACGGCGCACAGGAAACGACCGAAGGCCTCGGGTTCCACCGATCGATCCGAAACAGCGGCGGGTCCATTCTGCGCCCGATCGATCGTGGTCAAGCCGCCGGCTCGCGCTGTGCCCGCGATGCGTTCGACGATCGGTATGAACTGGATGTATCCGCTTCCGTGCCGCTTCAGAAACCGGTACACCTCGAGCGGGTACTGTGAATTTTTGCGATTGACAACCGTCAGGATGTTGAACTCGACGCCATGTCGCTTCAGCACCTCCAGTCCGCGAATTACGCGCCGGAACGTCGGCAGCCCTCCTTTATCCACGCGATACGTGTCGTGAAATCTCTTTGGGCCGTCGATTGAGATTCCGACCAGAAAACGGTTCTCGGCAAGAAAGCGTCCCCATGAATCGTCGAGGAGAACGCCATTGGTCTGCAGTGCGTTTTGAATTTTCTTGCTGTTTGCATGCTTCGCCTGGAGCGCTACCGCGTTTCGAAAGAAGTCGACGCCGAGCAGCGTCGGTTCTCCTCCCTGCCAGGCAAAGGAAATCGTATCGCTCGGCTGTGTTTCGATCTGCTGCCGGATGTAGCTCTCCAGCACATCCGGCGGCATCGACCAGTTCGCGGTGGCGGGATAGAGCGACTCTTTTTCGAGGTAGAAGCAATACTTGCAATTGAGATTGCAAATGGGCCCGGTGGGCTTGGCCATGATATGGAAGCCGGAACAACTCACCAGTAGTCAACCCTCAGTACGTTGCACCCCAAAAAAGAATGTGACCAACCCCACGCGAATGCCTGAACCCACACCTCATCAGAAAACAAACTTCAAAGCGAGCTCCATCTTTCTCGGATCACCGGCGCCGAGAATTTGGCCAAAGGTATTGGTGTTAACCGTCAACCCGGGATCGCTGAGATTGCGATGGTTCAGGGCGTTATACATCTGCCACCGGAACTGCAGATATTTCTTCTCGTCGGACGTGACATAGAAATTTTTCATCAGATTGGTGTCCCACACCTGCTGCCCTGGGCCGGACAAAACGCCAACGCTGGAGTTGCCAAAGGTGGCTTGCGTCGGACAGGAGAAGGCATCGGTGTTGAACCACTCATCCGCGGAAGGATTGGAGATATGCGGGTCGCCGACGACGTTCGGCCGGGCATTGACGCCATTGCCCAGGGTTGCTCCGGGACATTGCAGCGTAAGCGGGTCGCCGGAGATATAGCTATAGATAGTCGCAACCTGCCAGCCTCCCAGCACCGCATCCTCGGCGCGATTCAATTGGCTGCCGTAGCGCCGTCCTTTGCCAAAAGGAAGCTCGTAGATGAAATCGAGGTGGAGGATGTCTCTGTGGTCCCAATCCGTCCGCCCGCGGTTGTAGCCTTTCGGCATCCAGGGGAAAGGCACGCCTCCGTCGGCGATCGCTCCCGCAGTTGCGTTGGCGTACTCTCCAATCGATTTGCCCCAGGTGTTGTTAAAGTCGAAGCTGAATCCGTGACTGAAACGCCGTTGCACCTGTGTGATCAAGGCGTGGTACCAGGAGTTGCCGATATTTTCATACAGATTGATGTTCCCGAATTTGGGCCAGGGAAGCGCTGCCTGCAGGTTGGTATATTTTCCCGGAGGTGCGGTGTTCACGTGATTGAACGCCGGCAGCGAGGTGCCGCGATTGCCGACATAGGACACCGTGACGGCTGAACCAATCAAGGGAACCGCCTTCTCGATGGAGACGTTCCACTCCTGCGTTTTCATTGGCTCAAGGCCGTAAACTGCCGCAGCGACCGAGGGTGCGACAAAGTCGGAGGGCGAAGCTGGGAAAGCCGTTTCCCAGCGCTGATTGGAAGCTTTGGCGAACGACTCCTGCTCCGAGAGCCAGTATGGCGGGCCGATGATTGCCGACCCCGTTACATTCCCGTTAAAGCTGGAAGTGAAAATTCCGTAACCCGCTCGCACCGCGAAGTCGTTCGAGCCGGATGGTCTCCAGGCGATGCCGATCCGAGGCGTCGGAACGCCGTGGCGCTGGGAAAGACCCGGCGAGAAACCTACCTGCGATGCCGGAACCCACAATGCCGAGGTCGCTGCAGCAAGAAAAGGCGCGACCGGCTGGCAGTTCAGGTCCATCACGCCCGCGCTCTCTTCTCCGGCCACAGCCTTACCGATTGCAGGATCAAAGGTCGCGCCGCAGCCGCGCACAAAGGATTTCTGCCACCAGAAGTCGTAGCGAAAGCCGAGGTTCAACGTGAGATTGGGAAGCGCGCGCCAGTCGTCCTCGGCGTAGAACCCGGAATAAGGAGAATGGGCGATGCCGAAATCCGCGAGCGGTACGTTAGCCCGGACCGAATTCACCAATCCCAGCAAGTAGTCGGCAAATCCGTCGCCGGTGTACTGGCCGTTGAAAGCGAACGTCCCCCGTGGATCGGAAGAGGCGTGGTGGACCAGCGTCCGGTTGTCCAGATACTCCGATCCCACTGCGATGGTGTGGCGGCTACGGACCATTTTGAGTCCGGTGCTGAAGTCCAGGACTTCTCTTTTAAACGAAGCGGGAACCTGCGTCTGGTAGCTGAACCCCTGGTAGCCGGTAAACGTCACCGTGGGCAGACCCACGGCACCGCCGAGCAGACTGGATGAAAAACCTTGAATGCCGGCTTCTTCGGTGAGGTTCTCTTTGCCGACCACCGGAGAATTCAGGTCGGACTGAGTATGGATAAAGCCGGCGACAGCGGTGAATAAAGTTGTCGGAGAGATGATCCAGTTGTAGTGGCCGCCGAAATTATGCTGCACGGCATCCTGGGTGCTGAAGACTTTGGGATCGTACCCGTAATTGGTTTGCGTATCCCCGATCCGAATCCATCGCAGCGAAAGCTGATGCGCTGGCGTCAGATTATGGTCCAGCCGGAGTACCAGGTTGCCGTCATCGATGGGCGTGGGAAAAAGGTATTGCCAGCGATTGTTAGGCTGGTTGGGAAGATGAATGTAGGGAAAGAAGAAAGTTGACGCCGGCGAAAACATTGAAGTGGGGATCTGGTTGTTTGGAAACGGCGCTTTGGTGAAAGGGTTGATAAGAGTTTTCTTCAGCGATGAAAAGTCGCCTTTCAAGAACGCAGGATTGATAGTGGCTTGCGTGGCCAGGCCGGAGCTGTGCTGGATGGTTTGCTGAAAGCTGGTGAAGAAGAAAGTCTTGTCCCGAATGATGGGGCCACCAAAGGTAAAGCCGAATTGATTGCGCTTCAGAGTGGCCTTGTCTCCGCTGAAGAATTCGTTGGCATCGAAGGCGTCGTTGCGCAGAAAATCCCACACGCTCCCGTGAAACTGGTTGGTGCCGGAACGGGTGGCCATGATGACCTGCATCGGCTGGCGGCCGTTTTCAGCGCTGAAATTGAAAGTCGCAACCCGGAATTCGCCGACGCTTTCCAGATTCGGGAATGCGAAGCCGGTTTCGGCGCTGGGATCGTTGGCGCTCATCCCATCTACAGAGAATTGAGTGGCGTCCTCATGGATGCCGAAGCCTTCCACCGAATGATCCAGACTGTTGCTGTCGCCCAGCGCGCTCGAGCCCGTGTACATCATGCCCGGGGTCAATCGCACCAGCTCGATTGGGTCGCGGCCGTTGACGGGGAGCTCTTCGATGGTCTTCTGCGCGATGTTTGATTCCACCGACGCTTGCTCGGTCTGCACCACGTCCCCGCCTCCGGTGACCGTCACCTCCTGCCGGGTCGAGCCAACATTCAGGAGCGGCGCCAGCCGTTCCATCTGCCCGACCTGTAGTTCGGTCCGGTTCAGCTGCCAGGTGGAGAAGCCGGGGTGGGAAACGGTGACCGAGTAATAGCCGCGCAGCAGCCCCAACACCTGAAAGTATCCGCTCTGGTTTGTAGTGGCCTTCCACTGAACGCCGGTATCGACGTTAGTGACCACCACCTGAGCGTCTGCAATGACTGCGCCACTGGAATCTTTGACGGTGCCGAGAATCGAACCCTCGGTTCCGGTTTGAGCCCTCACCATGGAACAAGTCCCGAAAAGAAGCAGCGCAAACCCCAAGCTGACCAACTTCTTCATTGCCGTTCCTCCTCACCTCACGTGGTTCCACTGGCGGTTGAGAGCATCGAGCGCGAAGTCTGTGGCGGAAACAACGCTGGACCGGCACACGCTCAGGGGCAAACGGCGCGATACATTGCGACGGGCGGGCAGTTTACCTTTGAGAAATTTCATTCGAGCTCTCTTCGCGCCGGACTTGCGGCGGAATCAGGTTTTCTTTCCGTGTTCGATTAGGCGAACACATTTTCGATAACATATGCGCGCTCGAAATTGTTTCCGCACTGACAGGCAGCTGTCAAGCCAAATTCACTCTCGCTGCCCGCCTGCTTTGTCTTTCGTCTTTGCAGCTCGCAGGAAGTCTCTTTGCTTCGGCTGCCCCGGAGAGGCCACGTGGCACCATTGGCGGAGAACTAGTAAGCGCTTAGAAGCGAAGCTCACGCCGATTCCCCGGTCGAATCGCACTGCATGTTTTTTTACTTCCAGAAAAGGCTGAACAGTAGAACGCTGAGCACAATCAGGGTTATCAACACATACATCCAGTCACGCTCGAAAGCGAAGGCAAAGGCGGAAAACAGCACCCGGGCTACCGGCGTCGCGATCAGCAGCAACAAGCCCAGCTGAATGACGGCGCCCGGCTCGCCTCTTCTGGTTCCGTGCGCAATACCGGCGAGAGTTCGGAGTTGCGCCGGCTCTCCGCGGAAGGTGCTGTAGGTCGGGCTGGAATGACCGGCTCGTCCCAGCAGCAGGCACGCGCCGATGAGCACGATCGCTGCCGATAAAAGCACACCGGTGCGCAGCAGTGAGCCAATGATCGCCTGCGTCTTTTTATCGTCCATAGGAAAGATCCGTCCTTCGCTCATAGCCGACCCACCGCGCCGTTGTAGATCATCTCCACTGCCAGAGCCAGGATCACGGCGGCGAAAACCATGCGCAAGGTTCTGGTTCCGGCTTTCACCAGAATGCGAGCTCCGCTCAACGATCCCGCCAGAACGCCGAGCATCACCGGCATGGTCAGTGCAGGATCAATGTATCCGCGGCTCAGATACAGCCCGGCGCTGGCGGCAGCAGTTACGCCGATCATGAAGTTGCTGGTGGTGGTTGAAACTTTGAAGGGAATTTTCATGGCCTGGTCCATAGCCAGCACTTTCACCGCTCCGGAACCAATGCCAAGCAATCCCGAAAGTATGCCGGCGCCGAACATCAGGCTGAATCCGGCAGGCACGTTTTCTACCGTATACGCCTGGAGTCCCTGGGGTGTCGGATAGGCGCCATTGAGGCGGAGCGACAAAGCCAGGCGGTCGGGCGTATCGGAGATTCGGTGTTCAGGCTGTTTGCGTCCGGAAAGAAACGCGGAATAAATGAGGACCGCGCCGAAAACAATTCCCAGTGCGCCGGGAGAAATCCTGGTCGCGATGTAAGCGCCGGCGATCGCTCCGATGGTGGTGGCAATTTCGAGGAACATGCCAATGCGGATGTTCGAGTAACCTTCGCGAACGTAAGCCGCCGCGGCTCCCGAGGACGTGGCAATCACCGAGACCAGAGAGGCCCCGATCGCATAACGGATGTCGACCCCGAACACCAGTGTCAGAAGGGGAACGATGACGACTCCGCCGCCCATGCCGGTGAGCGCGCCCAGGAGGCCGGCAAAGAAAGATCCGAGCGCTATGAGGAACGTGAAAGAAAGGACGGTTATGTGCATGAAAGGAGCCGTGAGTGGAATCGAGAGTTTTGCAAAGTGGACCCGCGGGCTGTCGTTCCTATTTCGGGAAATGGAAGGCCTCGGGAGCCGGTCGATACACCCGGATCATCCACGGAGGGCGCCTCAGATTCCCCGCGCCGGAAGCCGGCCGCGTCATCTCGAGCCAACGGCGATATTCGGCATGCGCCTTGTTGGTGTCGATGAAGATGTCTCCATATCTCGCGCCCGCTCCCGCTTTGTTGACGGTTACTTTCTGGTGCCAGCAGTGCTGGCCGCTGATCGGATCCGGCTGAACCGGAAAAATCAGGTTCTGGTGCACCCCGGCATCTTCCCAGTGAATTCTGGAAGAGTCCGCATCCTCGCTGGCAAACGGCCGTATGCCGTGGATCTGACGCATCTTCCATTGACCGGGGCTCACCTCGACCAGGTCGACCAGCGCGGTCGACCAGCGTTCGCCTCCGGAATCCTCGCGCAGACGCCAGCGGCCTAGGTGGTGCGAGCACGCGATCACCCCGGGACGGATCGCTTCCGTGATCCAGGCCTTATCGATGAAATAGCCGATCGAGGTCTCGACTTTTACCAGGTCTCCGGTATCGATGCCCAGCCGGCGCGCATCGCTGGCGTGCATCCACACCGGATTCTTGTGCGAGATTTCGTACAGCCACTTGGCGTTGCCGCTGCGGCTGTGCACCAGGGTCGGCAGGCGGAAGGTGGGCAGCAGCAGCATCTCATTGTTGCTGAAATCGATGCGGTCGCGGTGAACATGGCTCTTGATGTATCCCGGGATCGCGTACTCGGGCCAGCGCCAGTCACTCAGGGTTTTCGAGTAGAACTCGAGTTTGCGCGAAGGCGTCGGAAATCCTTGATAACTCCTGCCGTCGATTTCGACCCCGATGGGAGTTCCATTCCGGGAAATCACTCCGCTCGCCGGATCCGTGCTGCTGTCGCGCAACTCGTCCGGCTCGAGTGGCCGTTCGTGAAGCCCGTAGCAATTCTCGTCCACCAGAAAGGCGCCATATTTGCGCATGTACTCGAGCGGGGCGAGGCCTTCGGCCCTTGCCGCCTCGGGCAGGCCCGGCACGCTGTTCTCAAAGATCCAGCGGTAATACTCCTCGATTCTGAGTTTCTCTCCCGAACGGTAGGGCGACTCGAAGTACCTGCGAATCCCGAGCGATCCATCCGGGTCGATGCGCCAGGACAGCTCAATCCAGAACTCGTCTTCTTCCCAAACCTCACCCAATCCCGACATGCGATGAGCTTCGTAGGTGGACTTGAATTTCAGCCCCAGCTTTTCCAGGGCGACGCGAAGCACCGGTTGGCGAAAACCGATCCAGCGCGCGGCATGCGTCTCCTGGCTCATCAGGTCGTGGCGTTCCGAGGCGTGTCCCATGGGCAGCACGTAGTCGGAAAACCACGCTGTTTCGCTCCAGATCGGCGTCAGGCAGGCATGGCACTGGACCTTTTGTTCGTCCTTGAGAACCTCGATCCAGCTCATGCCGTCCGGATTGGTCCAGACCGGGTTGTATACGCGGCTCAAATAAACCGCCAGCTTGCCTCTGCCTTCTTTCAGAAAATGAGGCAGCAGAAAACTCATTTCGAAAAAAGCCAGGGGATACTCGCGCGACCATGACAATTCATTCCACGCGTTGGGAGCAGGAGGCATCATCGGCGGGGTAGGAACGAACTTGTTCCAGCCGCTGGGAGTCGTACCTCCGACGCTTCCGATTGCCCCGGCGAGTACGTTCAGAAATGCGAGCGCACGCGCTACCTGCCAGCCGCCGAGATTGCCCGCGGCCGCGTTGCGCCACACATGAGAAGCGAAAGCCGAACCGGCCCGGCCGATTTCGCGCGCCACTTCGATCACCGTAGAGGCCGGCACGCCGGATTCTTTTTCCGCAAACTCCGGGCTAAATTCCCGGTAATGTTCTTTGAGCACTGCGATGAAGGTCTCGAACCTCTGCGGTTTTTCCGCATGCTCTTCGCTGAGATACTGCTGCCAGTTCACCCAGCGGCGCACAAACTCGCGGTCGTATAGCTCTTCCCGAATCAGGACATTGCACATGGCCAGCAGCACCGCCGCTTCGCTGCCCGGCCATGGCGCAAGCCAGTAATCTGCCTTGCTCGCTGTATTGGAGAGTCGGGTGTCGATCACGCAGATCTTCGCGCCGTCGGCTTTGCCTTCCATGATGCGCTGGGCGTGCGGATTGAAATAATGTCCGGCTTCGAGGTGCGAGCTGAGAAGAAGGATGAAGCGCGCATTGGCGTAATCCGGCGAAGGGCGGTCCAAACCGTGCCAGAACGCGTAGCCGGTGCGCGCTCCGGAGGAACACACGTTGGTGTGGCTGTTGTGGCCGTCGATACCCCAGGCATGCAGGACGCGCTGGTTATAGACGAGTTCATGGCCGGGACGTCCGACGTGGTACATGATTTCGTTCTTGCGTCCGTCTTCGAGCGCAGAGCGTATGCGCGCCCCGAGATCGTCCAGGACCTGATCCCATGTAACCCTCTCCCATTTTCCTTCCCCTCTTTTTCCCGAGCGGCGAAGAGGATAGAGAATGCGCTCCGGATCGTTGACCTGGTTGATGGTCGCCGGCCCCTTGGCGCAGTTGCGTCCGCGGCTGCCGGGATGAGCTGGATTGCCCTCGAATTTGCGAATGCGGCCGGTCTCCTGATCGACGTAGGCGAGCAGTCCGCAGGCAGCCTCGCAGTTGAAACAGACCGTCGGAATCAAGCTGTAGCGCCGGCTGACCTTGCGCGGCCATTGTGCCGGATCATATTCGCTCCAGTCGTCCCA
>Ga0070741_10014594_pt1 | contig 13553 bp, 3 predicted proteins | sample Coa_R1_4_FD_66440 | JGI IMG/M metagenome (GOLD analysis project Ga0070741, IMG submission 66440) | Surface soil microbial communities from Centralia Pennsylvania, which are recovering from an underground coalmine fire - Coalmine... | ecosystem: Environmental > Terrestrial > Soil > Unclassified ... | reverse complement strand
CTGGGTTTCATCGAACAGCCGTGCATTGTCGAGCGCGACACTCATCGAAGACGCGAGGGTTTCGAGCAAGCGCACTTCGGCGGGGTCAAAGGCATTTTCGCGCTCGACGTTCCGCAGTGAAATCGAACCGGTGAGCTTGCCGCCGACAATCAGCGGGACCATCACCATTGATTTTTCGGGTTGCCCGTCCCAGACGGTAATCATCCCCAGTTCACGCGTGCGCTCCTCTAGGTTCTCGTTAATGACGATGGTATGCGGGTCTCGCATGTGACGGCGCGCAAATTCGTGAAACGGTCCGGGCGGGGGATAAATGCGTTGTCCCATGTCATAGACATACCGCCGGATGATTGTCTCCGTGTCGTAATCGAGCTGGGTCAGGAGCATAACCTGCGCGTCAAAGATTTCGCGGATTTTGTCGCCGACCAGATCATAAATTGCCTGAATGTCGAGCTTGGAGGAGAGCGCCTGCTGCACGCTATTGATAATTTCCAGCTCGGCACTGCGCTGTTTGGTTTCTTCAAACAGGCGCGCGTTCTCCAATGCGACGCTCATTGACGACGCCAGGGTTTGCAACAGACGCACGTCCGATGCACTAAAGGCGTTTTCGAGATCCTCATTCTGCAAAGAAATGCCACCGCGCAATACATCGCCTGCAAACAGCGGGACGCCGACGTAGGATTTGACCGTCGGCAGTTCATCCGACCCGCCACTGATACTCCGAAGTATTTCGGAGGGTAGGGCGCGCATCTCATCCAGAGAATTCCAGATTATCGGTTGCCGTGTCTTGATCCAATGCTGTTCGACCGCGCCACCTTGTGGAAAGGGCGGAAGGGACGCGCGTCCTTCTTTACCAAAGACGTAAGGGAACTGAACCATGTTTCCGATGCGTGCGCCGATGACGACGATCTGCGCCTTGAAAATCTCGCGGATTTTGTCGCCGACCAAATCATAAATCGCCTGCATTTCGAGCTGGGAAGACAGACCTTGCTGCACGCTGTTGATAATTTCCAATTCGGCGCTGCGCTGCTTGGTCTCGTTAAAGAGCCGAACGTTCTCGATGGCGATGGCGGCTTGGTCGGCAAAGGTCTTGAGTAGTTGAATCTGCTTTTCGGAGAGAGGTCGTACTTTATCGCGCCAAACATAAATCGCGCCGATGGCTTTGCCTTCGCGCAGTAAGGGTGTGGCAAGAGTGGTGCGTTGACCATACCTGTCTTGATACGCTTTCGAGCCGGGGAATTCATTATTGACGGCAACGGCGAGGTCGTCCACATGAACCGTTTTGCGGTCGAGCACGGCGCGACCGGCGACCATATCGTGGCGGAGTGGGATGCGGGTGCCCTGTTCCGGTGCGGCGAGCGAGCCGACTGCGGCGGCAACGCGCAGCGCGTCTCCATCCACCTGAAAGATGATGACATCCTCCACTTCGCACAAGCGCGCGGCGTGCTGGACAACCACGTCGAGCACGGGCTGAATGTCGCTGGGCGACGCGGCGATGACGCGGAGAATATCGCTGGTCGCGGTTTGTTGTTCGAGCGATTCGCTGATTTCGCGGTTGCGGTTTTGTAGTTCGTCAAAGAGGCGGGCGTTTTGCAGCGCGACGCCCATCGAAGCAGCAAGGGTGTTCAGGAGATTCAGGTGTGATTCGGTAAAGGCATTTTCGTGCGCCGAGGCGAGCGTGATGACGCCGATGACTTGATCGCCGCTCAAAATCGGCACGCCGAGGAACGATTGGTCCACCTGCGTACCAGGCAGGGTAAAGCTGTCAAATTCGGCCATCCGCAGTTCCATGTCGTGATTGATCATCAACGGCTGGCGCGTGCGGACGATATGCGCGGTGAACCCGCGTCCAAATGGGATGGGCGCGGTATGAATCCGTTCGCCGTTCTGGATGGAGTAGGGGAAGGAAACGAGATTGTTCTGGTAATCAATGAGGCGAATATCGAGGTCTTCGGAGGCAATCACGCGGCGAATCTCTTCGCCCACTAATTCAATAATCGCTTGAAAATCGAGCTTGGAGGCGAGACCTTGCTGGACGCTGTTGATGAGCGCGAGTTCGGCGGCGCGTTGGTCGGTCTCTTTCAAGAGGCGATTGGTCTCATCGAACAGGCGCGCATTTTCGAGCGCGACGCTCATCGAAGAGGCGAGCGTTTGCAGGAGACGTACGTCCGATTCTCCAAAGACGTTCTCGGCATCACTTTGCAGGGACAGCTTGCCTTTGACTTGGTCGCCAATGATCAGCGGAACAAAGACTCCAGACCGCGTGGGTTCGGTGCCAGAAAAAGTGCCTACACCGTATGCCTCAAACTCGGCGGCGGTGCGAACCAATACAGGCTGTCGGGTACGAAGCAGCTCCCGTGTGATGTTGCCATAGCGGTAGGGTTCGGCAGTAAATCGTTCGCCATTGTCTAGCCCATAGTGAACGTATGCCAGCTCGGTATGTGGGTCAAACGTTTCGAGCGTCACTGAAGGCGCGTGAAACACCTCGCGGATTTTTTCACCGACGAGATCATAGATGCCCTGCATATCGAGTTTGGAGGCCAGCCCCTGCTGAACACTGTTGATGATGGCGAGTTCGGCGGCACGCTGCTCGCTTTGCTTGAGGAGCTCATTGCTGGCAGCATAGAGACGCGCATTTTGTATTGCAATCGCCGCCTGCCGCGCCATGCCAAGCAGGAAATTCAAATCCTCATTTGTAAACAATTCGCGGGATTGCTGTTGCCGCCAGACGGTGAGCGCGCCAATCACACGGTCTTGCAGGATGAGCGGCGCAACCATGAGCTGTTCGCCTTCGGATTCGGTCTGTGTGCCTGGAATGTGAATCCCGCGCGGGTCTTGAGTCGTATCATGCACCATCTCGGCTTGACCGCTCTGGGCGATGCTGCCGATTATGCCTTCGCCCAGACGGAAGGTTTCGAGCCGAATGGCATCCGCTTCGCTGCCAACGACGGAAATAGGGCGGAGGATTTCCCCAGCGGGTTCGAGCAAAAACACGGCGCTGGTATCCGCTTTCAAGACGCGTTGGGCGTTGATGGCGATGCGTTCCAGCACCATGTTCCAATCGAGCGTGGCGGAAATTTCGCGCCCGATGTCGGTGAGCGCCGCCATTTCGTTGGCGCGGCGTTCCGTTTCGTCAAAGAGCTGGGCGTTTTGCAGGGCTACGCCGAGACTGTTCGCCAGCGTTGTGAGCAAGGTCACAGCGGATTCGCTAAAGGCGTCCTCGTGGTCGAGGTTTTGCAAATCAATGACGCCAATCACCTCGTCGCCCGAGATAATGGGAACGCCGACGTACGATTTGGAAACCTCGCCGCTGCCCAGAACGTGCGCGCCGAGCTCGATACTGCGCTCTACGATATTGCGATTGATGACGAGGGGCTGTCGCGTGCGAATGACGTGAGCGGAAAAGCCGGTAGCGGGATGTGGGGGATCATAGTAGCGCTGCCCGCGTTCGATACCGTAAGGGAAACTAAGTAAATTGGTGGCGGGGTCATACAGATTGATACTCACTACCTGCGCGTCGAAAATCTCTTGAATCTTGTCGCCGACCAGATCAATAATGCTCTGGTAATCGAGGCGCGCGACCAAGCCTTGCTGGACACTGTTGATGAGGGCGAGCTCGGCGATGCGCTGGCGGGTTTCTTCAATTGCCCGCGCGCGTTCGAGCGCGGTGGCAATGTGCTGCGCGACAAAGGTGAGGATTTCCACATCCTCGTCGCTATAGCGTACCCCTTCGGTGTAACTTTGCACCACGACTCCGCCGATGATGCGTTCGCCGCCACCTTCTTCCTTGCTCAAGGCGCGCTTGAGGGGTACCCCCAGCCAATCTTCGGGCATCGAACCAACCATCTCAATATCGCCGTTCTGAATCGCTTCTTGAATCTGCTCTCTGGAAACGTGTCGCGGTTTGCCACTACGGATAAAGTATCCCGTACCGCCTCGAAATTGACTCAAGAGAAGCGGGTCTGGAGCGGTATCCCCGCGCTCATCAGCGAAATAAGGGAAGCTCAAGAGATCCGTTGGCTCGTCATAGATGGCGATGAAAAAGTTTTTGGCGTACATCAATTCGCCGACGATGCGATGCATTTCGGCATAAAATTCTTGCATGTCGGTTACGGCGCTGGCGGCGTCGGCGATGCGATAGAGGGCTGCCTGGATTTGGGTATCACGGGATGTATCGCGCGTCGGCAGTGTTGCGATCTTGCGTGTGCGTCCGTTGCGCGTGGAGGCTTTCGGCGTTGTCGGCTTGGGCTTGATTTTTTTGGTTTCCAATTTTTCGGTTAGTGCTGGTTTACGCTTGGGCATACATTAGTCCGTTCTAGCCTACCTGTCTATCACATTGTATAATTGATATATGGCTATTTCGAAAGATTCAGCGCCTCAAACTGCGCCCATGTCGTCCAAATCGCTTTGGGATGAGTTCTATGCGGGGAGTCAATTCTTTATGCAACAAGGGAACATTTACGAAACGCTCCGTCAATTGGCGCGGCGGTTGGAGCAAGAGCATCTGGATTATGCAATCATCGGCGGCATGGCGTTGGTCTCGCATGGTTATCCCCCGTTTTACGGAAGATGTAGCTATATTGATGACGCCAGAGGGTTTAGCAGCATTTCGGGAACGCTTGCTTGGACGTGGGTATTTACCCTTGTTTCAAGGCGCACAAAAATCCTTTCGGGATACTCGGACGGGCATACGCATTGAAGTTGTTACAACGGGTGATTATCCGGGTGATGGCAAGCCGAAGCCTGTATCGTTTCCAAATCCAAAGGATGCGCGTTTTGAACGTGAAGGCTTGTGGTTGATTACTTTGGAAAAACTAATTGAGCTCAAATTGGCGTCGGGTCTTTCTGCGCCGCACCGCCTCAAAGACCTCTCCGATGTGCAAGACCTCATTATCCGTTTAAATCTCCCGCTTGATTTTCAAAATAAACTTGATCCCAGCGTACGGTCTGAATATCAGCGTCTTTGGGAATCCGCACAATCCGCGCGTGACGAGTAGAGACGTTTTGGCATAACATGCCCGTTCAGAGACGTTACACCGTAACGTCTCTACCGCCAGGGTACGGAATAGACCTTTACGGGATGCGTTTTCCCCTTGAGCGTGACTTTACCTTGCTCTACAACTTTAAATGTGCCGTCGAGGGCGGCGCGGGTGGTTTCGTCAATGAGAATGGGCTGCCCGACGACTTTGGTGTGGGATTCGAGCCGCGCGGCGAGGTTGACGGTATCGCCGACGCAGGTGTAGGTTGCGCGAATTTCTGCGCCCGTAAAGCCTGCAATCACTTGGCCTGACGCAATGCCGATGCCGATTTGGATGGTGCGCTTGTTGGCGGCGCGCTGGGCGCGGTTGAAGGTGTCAATGCGCTCCATCATTTTGAGGGCGGCGCGGACGGCGCGGGCGGGATGGTCGTCGTGGGGCAAGGGCGCGCCAAAAATTGCCATCAAGCCGTCGCCGACAATTTGATTGATGATGCCACCTTCGCTGCCGATGGCTTCCATCACATAGCTGAAATAATTGTTCAAGAGCTCAATGGTTTCGGCGGGCGACTGGGCTTCGGCAATCGTGGTGAAGGAACGAATGTCAGAGAACATGGCGGTCGCGTTGACGTATTTGCCGCCGAGCGCAAAGCCGCGCGCCATTAATTCTTCGACGACTTCTTTTGTCGCAAATTTGCCAAAGAGTTCGCGCTGCTGGTCGCGCAGGCGTTTCTTTTCGAGACTGGAATCAATGCGCGCATTCAGCAGGACGGGATTGAACGGCTTGGGCAAATAATCTTCTGCGCCCAACTCGATGCAGTGTACAACGCTATCTAATTCATCGAGCGCGGAAATCATAATCACGGGAATGTCGCGTGTTGCGGGGTCTGCCTTGAGTGTTTGCAAGACTTCAAAGCCGTTCATTATGGGCATCAAAATATCAAGTAGGATTAAGTCAAATTTATTGGCATTGACGAGGTCTAACGCGGCGCGCCCATTCTCGGCGGCATGGACGATATGCCCCTGCCGTGTGAGACGGTGCATGAGGATGTCGCGGTTAATGGGATTATCGTCCACAATCAAAATTGTGCCGTGCTCGTCGGCGGTAGGTTCGTTCGCGTCCAGCGCCCGAATGCTTTTGACGGCTTGCTCAACCATCGTTCCCGCAGCGGCAGCTTTTTCATCAAAGTCAACGCGTGCCTCGCCAATCAGCATGAAATTGACGATGACATTGATGGCAACGACAAAGTTATCGGCAGCGGTGCGAATCTTTTCGAGATCCGCCACCACTTCCGTTTCTCCCCGCTCGTTCGTCTCTTCCAGCAACAATTCGCAATAGCCTAGCACCGCATCAATCGGCGTACGGAGTTGATACTGCAATTGGGCAGCGACAGTTTCAATATCCACGTCGAGCGCGCCGGACGCAACCCTGTCGTTCGTAAGGATTTCGTTCACTTGCGCGAGCAATGCCTTGCCTGCGATGTAGATTTTTTGGAGGTCAGGCAACAGCCGCTCGTCGCCCCTCGCCGGCGCGTCTTCAATCAAGAGTTCGCAGTACCCGAGGATGGCGTTGATGGGCGTGCGTAGGTCGTGGCGCAGCTTGGCGAGGAGGGCGCGCTGGGCGCGTTGCTCTTCGCTGTCAGGAAGGGAGGTGTCTAGGGGGTTGGCTTGCATTGTTCGCTTTCAGAGCATATTTGAATATTCATCTGCTTTAAGCTTATTTCGCGGTGGGAGGGCGAAGCATTTGCGGCGATGCAATACATCGCACGTTGCTCCGCAACGCAAAAATGCTTCGCCCTACGTATCGGCATTTTTGTTGAGCAGTCCTTCGATTTTGGGCAAGAGGCGTTCGAGGTCAATGGGCTTGGTGTCGTATTCGTCGCAGCCCGCTTCGAGCGCCTTTTCGCGGTCGCCTGCCATCGCGTGGGCGGTGAGGGCGATGATGGGGATGGATTTGGTTTGGGCGTTCGATTTGATGCGGCGGGTCGCTTCCCAGCCGTCAATGCCGGGCAAGCTCATGTCCATGAGAATGAGATCGGGCGCGGTGGATTGCGCCATTTCGACGCCTTGCTCGCCATCGTGCGCCATGGTGATTTCGTAGCCGCGCCGCTGCAAGCGGCGCGAGAGCATATCGCGGTTCATCTCGTTATCTTCGACGAGTAGGATTTTCGACATTTGCTGTTCGTTATACTCCTATTTCATATTTTGAAACCGCGAATCTGCGCGAAGAATAATTGTATGTCATTTCGAGCGCGGCGAGAAATCTCTAACACAGGGCGAGGATTTCGGCGACGAACTTTGTCGCAACTCCGCTTCGAAATGACACACATGACCTTTTTTATTCGCGTGGATTGGCGTAGATTCGTGGTTTCTCATTCCTCATCCTTCATCCCTCCGCAGGTATGAGGGCGCGCACGAGGTCGCGGACTTGTTGGGCGAGTTGTTCGCGGGTGAAGGCACCTTTTTGCAAGATTTTTTCTACATATCCGTTCAGGCGCATACGGTCTTCAGGCGTGAGGTCTTTGGCGGTGACGACGACAATGGGCAAGTTGCGCCATTCAGGATGTTTGCGGAGCTCATTGATAAATTCAAAGCCGTCCATCTCTGGCATGATGAGGTCGAGCAGGATGAGACGCGGCTGGGCGTGTTCCAATTGCGCCAATGCCGCACGCCCGTTCTCGGCTTCGCTGACTTGCCAACTTTCTTTTTCCAACATGCGCCGCAAGATGTCGCGCGTCGTTGCGTCGTCTTCGACGACGAGCACGGGATGATGTTCGTCGCCATTTTTGTAGCGCGCAAGAATGGCGGCGAGGCGTTCACGGTCAATCGGTTTGGTCATATAGTCTGCCGCGCCGAGCGCATAGCCCATGTTCCTGTCGTCGAGAATGGTGAGCATGATGACGGGAATGGACGCGGTTTCGGGGTCAGCTTTGAGCTGGGTCAAGACCGCCCAGCCGTCGAGTCCGGGCATCATTACGTCGAGCGTGATTAAGTCGGGGCGAATCGCTTTGATGAGCCGTAGCCCTTCTTCGCCGCCCGCAGCGGTGAGAACTTGGAAACCTTCGGCGTGGAGTAGGCGTTGGAGCAAATCGCGCGCAGTGGGTTCATCGTCAATCACGACGACTTTTTTCGCGTTGGTCGGAAGCGGCGGGAGCGGGGCCGTCTCGGCGGCTTGCAAATCGGCTTTGGTTTCGCTGACTTCGGCGGGCAGAATGATGGTAAAGGTGCTGCCGACGCCCGGTTCGCTCTCGACGGTAATATCGCCGCCCATCAAGCGGCAAAAACGGCGGCTCAACGCCAAGCCGAGTCCCGTTCCGCCAAAGCGCCGCGCGGTGCTGGCATCTGCTTGGGTGAATTCTTGAAATAGTCTTGCAAGCTGTTCGCCATCCATGCCGATCCCCGTATCGTGTACGGAAAAGGTCAGCACTTGCCACTTGTTGTCTTCATTCTGACCGCTCGCCGCCGATGTTCTTTTTACCTCCAGGTCTATTGTGCCGCGTTCAGTGAATTTGGCGGCATTGCTCAATAGATTAAAGAGACTCTGGCGGACTTTGGTCAAGTCGGCGCGCATGGTGCCTGCGTCGTCGGCGATGTGAATCTGCAGCGTGTTGTTGTTCTTGGCGACAAGCGGTTGGATGACCGCGACGACATCTTCCACCATCTTTTTCACCTCGAACGATTCGAGGTACAGGTCCATTTTGCCCGCTTCGATTTTCGAGAGGTCGAGAATCGCGTTGATAAGGTCGAGGAGGTGCTTGCCCGCGACATTGATGCGCTGCAAATCGGGCATCAGATGCTCTTGTTTGGTGTCAAAGACCTCCTCCATCAACATTTCGCTATAGCCGATAATGGCGTTCAGCGGCGTGCGGAGCTCATGGCTCATGTTGGCGAGGAAGGTGCTCTTGGTGCGGTTCGCCGCTTCTGCCGCTTCGCGCGCTTGCCGCGCTTCGTCGAGTAGATGCAAGCTTTCGTCAAAGAGGCGCGCGTTTTGAATCGCAATGGCGGCTTGACGCGCCAAGCCGACGAGGAAATCCAAATCGCTTTGAACGAACTCGCCGCTCTGCTCGCGGTCGCGCCACAAGACCATGACGCCCGTGACTTGATTCCGCAGAATCAACGGCGCAAAAATAATCGCTTCGTTCGGCTCGTCTTCTTCGGTGCCGGGCAGGTCGCGGGCGCGCGGGTCGTTGAGGGGATCATTGACAATTTCGGCGATGCCGGTTTGGACGATATGCCCTGTGATGCCTTCGCCAATCCGCAAATCATCCTTTTTGTTGATTTCGGCGTATTTGCCGATGGCGACGACAGTGGGCAGCGAGCCGTCCGCTTCGAGCAGGCGAATAGAAACGTCGCGCGCGTTCAACACATTCATGGCGCGCGTGGCAATTTGTTCCAGCACCGTATTGAGGTCGAGCGTGGCAGAAATTTCGCGGCCGATTTCGGTGAGCGCGGTCATTTCGTTGGCGCGGCGCTGCGTTTCATCAAAGAGCTGCGCGTTTTGTAGCGCGACGCTCATCGAAGAAGCAACGGTCGTGAGCAAGCGCACCACCGATTCATCAAAGGCGTTTTCACGGTCGAGGTTTTGCAGACTGATGATGCCAAACACTTGATCGCCGCGCGTAATCGGCACGCCGAGCCACGATTTGGGGGCTTCACCGATGATGACATCGGTCATGCCGAGTTCCGTGCAGCGTTCGGCAAAGTTCGAGTTGATCAAGAGGGCTTGCCGCGTGCGAATGATCTCGGCGCGTAGGGGGTCGGGCGCGGGTTCGGACATGGACGGGTAACGGGCCCCGCGTTCCAATAGATAGAGGTGGTCCATGCGATTCGACGGCGCGTCGTACACACTAATCATCATCGTTTCGGCCTTGAAGATTTCGTGGATTTTGTCGCCGACGAGGTTGATGATGGTTTCAAAATTCAACTGCGACGCGAGACCTTGCTGGACGCTGTTGATGATTGCCAGCTCGGAGGTGCGCTGCTGCGTTTCTGCGAGCAGGCGATTCGTTTCGTCAAAGAGGCGCGCGTTTTGAATGGCAACACCCGCCTGCCGCGCGATGCCGATGAGAAAATCCAAATCGTCTTGACTGAACTCTTCGCCCTGCGTGCCGCGCCAGACCGCGATTGCGCCGCTGACGCGGTTCGCAGTGAACAGGGGCGCGACCATGAGTTTTTCGCCGCGTTCGGTTTCTTTGGTACCGGGGAGATGTACGGTGCGCGGGTCCTGGACGGTGTCCGCAATCGCTTCGGCGACACCGCTCTGGGCAATAGTTCCGATGAGTCCATAACCGAGACGCGGGCGAAAGTCCATGACCTGTTCGGCGTTGTCGCCGACGGCAGAAATCGGGCGCAGGGTTTTCTTGTCTTCGTCGAGCAAGAACACGGCGCTGGTATCGGCTTTCAAGACGGTTTGGGCGTTTTGGGTCACGCGGTCTAAGACGGTGTTCAAATCGAGTGTTGCCGATACTTCGCGTCCGATGTCGCTCAACGCGGCCATTTCGCGGGCGCGTCTCTGGGTTTCATCAAAGAGCCGGGCGTTTTCGAGGGCGACGCTCATGCTGTTGGCGAGCGTCTGGAGGAGCCGCACATCGGATTCGCTGAACGCCTCCTCGCGGTCTACATTTTGGAGCGAGATCGCGCCGCGCACCTGGTCACCGACGACGAGTGGGACAAATACGGCGGACTTTGTTGGTTCGGTGCCTGTGGCGATTCCCGGCGACAGTTCAAGGAGCTCTGCCTGATGCCGAAACAGAAGCGGCTGCCGCGTCGCAATGAGCCGTTTGGCAATCTTGCCATACTCGTACGGCTCGTCATAAAAACGCTTGCCCTTTTCAATTCCGTACCTTGGAATCGCGAGGCCCCTCTGTTGGTCATAGCTGCTAATGCTCAAGCCCTGGGCGTCGAAAATTTCACGAATCTTGTCGCCAACCAAATCGTAAATCGCCTGCATGTCGAGCTTGGAGGCGAGACCGGCTTGAACGCTATTGATAATCGCCAGCTCGGCGGCGCGCTGTTCCGTTTCTTTAAGCAACCGCTGGGTTTCATCGAACAGGCGGGCGTTTTCAAGCGCGACGCTCATGCTGTTTGCCAGTGTTTGCAAGAGGCGTACGTCCGATTCGCTAAAGGCATCTTCGCGGTCAATGTTTTGCAGACTGATATAGCCCTTGACGCCTTCGCTGACGATCAGCGGAACGAACAATAAGGACTTGGGGTTTTCCGTTCCGTCAACAATCGTCATGCCATATTTCGGTATTTCTCGCCCCACGTCTCGGTTGACGAGCACAAGCTGCCGCGTGCGGAGGAGATGACGGTCGAGGTCGTTAAACAATTCCCTAGTGGGTTGATAGCGTTTACCTTTTTCAAAGAGATAGGGAAAGAAGGTGATTTCGGCCGGCACGTCATAGACGCCAATGAGGACGGCTTGCGCGTCGAAAATTTCCTGAATTTTGTCGCCGACAAGATCATAGATGGCTTGCATGTCGAGCTGCGAAGCCAAACCCTGTTGTACGCTGTTAATGATGGCAAGTTCGGCGGCGCGCTGTTCGGTCTCTTTCAAGAGGCGCTGCGTCTCGTTGAACAGGCGGGCATTTTCGAGCGCGACGCTCATAGAGGATGCGAGCGTGGAAAGGAGGCGCATGTCGGACTCGGTAAAGGCGTACTCACGGTCCACGTTTTGGAGGGTGATGAACCCTTTGATTGCTCCGCCGACAATGAGCGGGACGTACACGCCGGATTTGGATCGTTCTGTTCCAGCAATTTCTGGCACTTGATATTCGTCAAATTCGGCGACGGTGCTGATGATCTTGGGCTGCCGTGTGCGAATCATTTCTTTTACGAGGTTGCTGTAGGGAGCGGGTTGGGGATAATGCCGCTGTCCTTTTTCGATGAGGTACTGCGCGGTCGCCATTTCGTTCTCAAGATCGGTGGTAGCGATAATCACCGCCTGCGCGTCGAAAATTTCTTGAATTTTGTCTCCGACGAGGTCGTAGATGGCTCGGATGTCGAGCTGCGAGGCCAAACCCTGTTGCACACTGTTAATAATCGCCAGCTCTGCCGCGCGCTGCTGCTCGGCTTGGAAGAGCCGTTGGGTTTCATCGAACAAGCGCGCGTTTTCAAAGGCGACGCTCAAGCTGTTGGCCAGGGTGGTCAAGAGGCGCAGGTCGGAATCGGTATAGGCGTTTTCATGGTCGAGATTGGCAATGCTGATGACGCCGCGCGCGTCTTCGCCAATTACCAGTGGGACGTAGATAGCGGACTTGGGCATAAATCCGCCGCCGATGGTATCGGAATCAATCTCCGTCGCACGCTGGCGTAAATCGCGGTTAATCATCAAGGGCTGGCGGGTCCGCATGACATACGGTCCAAAGCCGCGTTCGTCGTGCGGAATGGGGTCTTGGGATTGTCGCTGGCCCGCTTCAATCATGTAGGGGTAGTATTCGAGATTGGTCTTGGGGTCGTAGGTCATAATAAAGAGCGCCTGCGCGTCGAACAGGTCGCGGACTTTATCGCCGACCAAATCGAAAATCGCCTGAAGGTCGAGCTGGGACGCCAAGCCTTGCTGGACGCTGTTAATAATCGCCAGTTCCGCCGCGCGCTGCTGCTCCGCTTGAAAAAGGCGCTGGGTTTCATCGAACAGGCGCGCATTTTCGAGGGCGACGCTCATGGAAGACGCGAGGGTTTGCAGCAGCCGTACGTCGGATTCGCTAAAAGCGTTCTCATGGTCAATGTTTTGGAGACTGATGATGCCCGTGACCTGATTCCCAACCATCATTGGGACAAAGAACAGTGACTTGACCACCGCACCCGAGATGATAGGATTCTCGAATTCAATCGCACGCTCAAGGACACTCTCATTGATCAATAAGGGTTGCCGCGTTTGAACGACATGCTTGCGAAAGCCAAAGAGGGGTATCGGCGGGTCGTAAAAGCGTTCGCCTTTTTCAATCGAATAGCGCGGCTCCAAGAGATTGGTCTGGGGGTCGTAGGTGGTAATGTCCACTACCTGCGCGTCGAAAATCTCGCGAATTTTGTCGCCGACGAGATCATAAATCGCCTGCATGTCAAGCTGGGAGGCGAGACCTTGCTGGACGCTGTTGATGATAGCGAGTTCGGCGGCGCGCTGTTCGGTCTCTTTGAGCAAGCGTTGGGTCTGGTCAAAGAGGCGAGCATTTTCGAGCGCAACACCCATACTGCTGGCGACGGTGCTCAAGAGCCGCACCTCCGATTCGCCAAAGGCATACTCGCGGTCATAGTCTTCTAGCGAAATCGCGCCAATGACCTTATCGCTGCCAATGATGGGGACTGTAACAAAGGACTTGCCTTGATCGGTGTCCGGCAGCGTTGGCATTCCGGAGGCGAGCATTTCGGCGGGGGTGTTGAACAGCAAGGGTTGGCGGTCAATCACGAGGCGATGCCAAGTGGTCTGGGTCGGTGGTCGTGGTGGAATGGAAAGCCGCTGCCCATGCTCATATTCATAAAGATAGTGGACGAGATTCTTTTCGGCGTCATACCAACGGATGCCGATGTCGCCGGTGTTGAATACCTCGCGCAGTTTGTCGCCAACGAGATCAACGATTGCCTG
>Ga0070741_10014593_pt1 | contig 13554 bp, 16 predicted proteins | sample Coa_R1_4_FD_66440 | JGI IMG/M metagenome (GOLD analysis project Ga0070741, IMG submission 66440) | Surface soil microbial communities from Centralia Pennsylvania, which are recovering from an underground coalmine fire - Coalmine... | ecosystem: Environmental > Terrestrial > Soil > Unclassified ... | reverse complement strand
GTCCACCGTCAGCGCACCAACCGCGTCGGAAACGAAATTGGTCCGATGGTGATCTCTGGCTGCCAAGACGGCGGCGGCCATGCCAGGGCATCGCGGTCTGCACCGTTGCCCAGCAGGAAATCCCCAGCGTCGCATCTACCGTAGGAATCAGCTTCCAGCCGACCGGGAACGGCCGGCTACAGCATGGTGGCAACCGCCAGCGCCGTTCCCTCGGCAACTCACACTCGCCCGCCATGCGTCGGCAGACGACGCTGGCCGTTACGCTCAGCACGGGATGCGCAGGAAGCGCTCGCGGTGTCCACCGAGGCAGAGTTTTCTGACGCTGACAGCACTATCGCCAAGCATCACCAATAATGCCGTCGGCCCATGACCGGACGCCCCACAGATCCAAGCAGCACCAAAATTACCCCCACCACGACCAAGATGATCCCCAGCGTCCACAGAATATGGATTCCGAGCAGGAACCCAACTACCAGCAACACAATGCCAAGAACGATCACGATGCCTCCCGGGACTCCAGGGGATGGTCCTCGATCAACAATAGAGCACACTCGCTAAGTTGCGCAGCACCACGATCTTGCATTAGCAATCCCGTCGACGAGATCACGCGTTCCCGGCTTCCCCGTCGCTATCGATGTGGTCGGTGCCTTGTGGAGCTCGCGAGGTAGTCAGCGTCGGCATACAGCTGGGCGGTCAGAGCCGAATTGTCTGCGGCATGGTGGTCAGCGACCTCACGCATTTTCGGAGCACCCTCTGATCAGGCTCACTGCCGACAGGATGCCCCGTCGCCTAGCATGCAAGATCCGTGGTCGCTGCGGAGAGGCTGGCTGAGAAGCACCTGACACGCAATCAGATGTTTGGGCAGCCGGCAGACCCCCGGCCAGAGCGAGCTCTCCCTATCTACATCAGTTGATACATCAACGGCTACTGATGACCATGGACGTCCCTGGACATGAACCCAAGGATCAGCCCCGTCCACGGACAAATTGCAGGTCTTGAGGGGGTGTTGCTTCCGACTACGGAACAGAAGGGCCACTGCCATGCTTTCTTGACCGATCAGCATCCACGTGGTGGCGCTCCGGGCCTTGGCCGAATCGTTCCTCGTGGAGGACCTCTTCCAGTGGTACACGGTGGCGCCAGCCGTGGCGTTCCAGGTCAGGGGCGGTGGGCAGGTTGCGGATGGGGCCCAGGCATAGCCAGGCCACCGGGCGCAGCCGGGGTGGGATCTCCAGCAGCTTTCGCAGGAATTCCTCCCGGTAGAAACTGACCCAGCCCACACCGAGGCCCTCGGCGGTCGCGGCCAGCCACAAGTTTTCAATTGCTAGGCATACCGAATAGAGACCGGCGTCGGCGATGGCATGGCGTCCCAGCACTGCGGGAGATCCTCGCTCGGGATCATAGGTCACCACAATGCCCAGGCTGGACTCCAGCACACCCTCGACTTTGATCTTAGAGAAAATCGTCGCCCGGTGGCCGGTAAGCTGCTGTGCGAAGATCGCGCGTTCCCGCTGTACGTGCTCGCGAAATACGCTTCGGGTGCTCACGTCGCGGACGAGCACAAAGTCCCAGGGCTGGCTAAGCCCGACGCTGGGCGCGGCATGCGCAGCATCCAGGATCCGCCGCAGCACGTCGGGAGGCACCGCAGCGCCGGTGAACTGACCCCGGACATCACGCCGATGGTGCACAACCTGATAAAAGCCACCCGCATCCACCCGCACAGTCTTCCCGCCATCACCACACGACCGCCCACCGCGCACCGGACCCCCCAGCGAATCCCTCATCCAGCGCGCTCCACGACGGTCGCGCTGACTACGCCCCAGGCAGTGGCCTCCTCACCGGTGCAAGGTTCAGGTCACAGCACAGCGTCATGACCTCTAGTTGCTGCCACGCGGACTCGGTACTAGGGCGCAAATAGGGCGCAATTGGTCGTAGACAGCCGGACACGACCGGACAGCACCGGATACAACGAAGATCGGCCCATAACCTAGTCGGTGCTGGTCACCGGCCGTTTGTACTGGGTGGCGGGTCAAGGATTCGAACTTTGGAAGGCGTACGCCGACGGATTTACAGTCCGCTCCCATTGGCTGATCGACATAGATGCACGCGCGCAAGCCTGTCGGCGTAACCCCTAACCCCTTTGCTCGGCCTGTGCCTCAGCAACTGCGGACAGCTTTTGTCTTAGGGCTGTATAGGAGGCGGTCGCAACTGACCAGTTCCCCGCCCGATCCTCCAGCGACCGCGGCGAGAAACCGGAGGTGGTTCTAGCATATGGGAACGTGGCTGCTTCTTGTCACCAAAGATCAGCTCAGAGATCGCCAGGAACACTTCTTCCGGCATGGGTATATAATCGATTCTTTCCAGATCTTGCTTTTGTCCAGCTGACTCTACTCTCAGGGTGCCGTATCCGAGTATCTGCCCGAAGAATGGTCGCAAGAAACTCATATCGGTGACCTTGGTGATCGGCATCATGGAGTTTTTGGTCTGAATGACGCCAGTGGTGAGCATAAATCGTTTATCGGTGACGACAAGAATTTCGTGCCACCACTCCAATACCTTCCAGGCCAATCGCACCAACGCCCCCACCGTGGTATACCACAGCAACGACTGCACCAACCACAAGTCGGCTGCCCTGCTGACCAGCAACGACAGCACTAACACCGCGATCAGGATCCCGACCGTCTGCAACAACGCCACCAGCAAGACCGCCCAATGCCGCCGCACCCGAATCACCCGACGTTCCACCGACGGGTTCAGCAAGACATCGTTATGCCGACCGATCATCCTCACACCGCCAGCGCATCGTGACACTCGAGAGCCCGGACCCGAGTGTATGGCACCTCCCATGGCCACGCCGTGAAGAGGCTTCTCGATAACGACAACGACGCTGCTACGTCATCCGTGCCGAGCCGTGTGCCGATGGCTGTCAATGTGCGCATTGTGACGGAGTGGCTCATAATCCTGTTATGGTATGGACGGCGGTGACCCCGAGGTGGGTGGTGCCAGCGCCCGCGGAGGTCATTGATCTGCACTGGTTGGCGTATCGGGTGCATTCTGATATTGGCTCTGCTCGCTGTGCAGGGATCAGTGGCGCGCTGGCGTGGGTGAGTGGTGGATCGGCGGGTCCGGTCACTGGGAGGACAGAAAAGCCGGTCACGGAGGCACTCGCACGGGCTGAGATGTGGGCGGCTATCGCCATAAGTAGTGGGGGGCGACCCAATCTTGAGCGGATCTGTGCTGATCTTGGTGTCAAGTACCGACCGCCGTTAGCTGTCGAGCAGAGCTGGGCCGAGGGGGTCTGGCTTGCGTTGCGTTGGCTGCTGGGCGAACAGGGGGCTGATGCGCCGATGACCCTGCCGCAGCGCAGCCCTGATGGAGCGCTGCTGACCGCCGATGAACTGTACGAGCGGACGCTGGCTTGCGCTCCGTCCCAGTACGACTCACGGGAGCAGCGTCAAGCGCTGCATGCCGTGATTCAGCAGATTGCCCGCAAATCCCACGCGGTCGCTGATCTCATCGAGGACACCAAGCGCCGCCTTTCCGCCGCTTAGCTGTGGTGAGCCCACTGGGCCACGGGGAGGTCAACTCTCTGTGGACCAACGAGCTCACCATGAGACACGGTGCTGTCAGCGCGTTCGTGACGTCACGTTGTGCGTTGCCTCGCCGGTGCGCTCGCGCACCTGGTTGGCCGCTGCGCGGGCGTGATCGGCGACTGTCGAGGCCGCATCGTTGGCGGTTGAGCTGACCGCGTCGAGGGCCTGTTGCGCTGGCTCGCGGAGGTTGTCGGTGACGTCTGCGGCGACCTGTTTGGCTTGCTGTGTCATGGGCTCCAGGCGCTCGCCAAGCCGGTCTTTTGCCTGGTCAACCAGCTTGCGCTCGTAACGGCTTGACTTGATCAATGATGCCGCCAACCAACCGGCACCAAACGCGATCAGCCCGGCTGCCAGCGGGTTGCCCTGGGCGCGGCGCCGCACCGCCTGGGGAGCGGAACTGACCGCATCGGCCGCGCTGGACGCCATCGAGGACACCCGGTCAGCCGTGGCCGAAGCGACTGAGCTTGCCGTGTCACTCACCGTGGACACCGCGTTCCTGGCGGTATTACTGACGGTGGACGCCGCGTCGCTCGTCGTGTCACTCACCGTGGAGACAGCGCTTGTCGCCGTCTCACTCATCGTGGACACCGCGTTCCTAGCCGTGTCACCCACAGTAGACGCGACGTTCCTCGTCGTGTCACTCACCGTGGACACTGCATCCTCCTTAGCACCCATGACCATGTCTTTGACGTTGGTCAGCGTTTGGCGGGCGCGGTTGGTCCGGCGGGCCACGGCGCGTCGCGGGTTGACCTTCTCGGCCAGCGCATTGACATCAGCGCTAAGCACCCGTTGGGTGTGCTCGATTTGGCGGCGGATCTGGTCGGGGTCAGCAGTCATGATGTTCTCCTCCCTACCTGGCCCCGAGGGTGTGCGGGATCTCCTGGAGCGTTTCGATGGTGCGCTGCGGGGCCTGCACACGGCGTAGCTGGTCGCGACCGATCAGATACAGCCCCGCAGTGGCCAGCGCCCACAGCGCAGCAACGGCGAGTGCTGCCCATCGCCAGTCGATCGCCCTGGCCAACGTCAACCACAGCGCAAGGGAGGCAAACAGCAGCATCATCTGACCGGCGAACGCTGCTCCACCAAGTGTGCCGGCGGCCTTACCACTGTGGATGAGCTCCTGCTTGAGTTCGGCGGTGGCCAGCTCGAACTCCTGGCGGATGAGGGTTGACAGGTCACGAGTGACGTCGCCGATCAGCTCACCGACCGACGTGTCGGCAAGGTCAGGTCGCGCGCTTGCTATCGCCGTTGTTGCCGTCGTGCGGGAGATCGAGTGACTCATCGCGCATCACCGCCCCGGGTGGCAGAGTTGATGGTTGCGTCACGAGAGGTCGGGTGTGGCGACATTCCCGGATCGGTCGCGCTTCTTGACGACCGAGTCTGGGGTGCCGAGCCGACTGGTGGTGGTGGGGTCGGTGGCGCCAGATACGTTCTGGAACCTTCCTGCCCCGAACGGTTCTCAGGAGACGTTCTCGGCCGCGCGACTTCTTGGTACGCCGGCGCCGGGCCAGGCCGACTGTCCGCAGCCTCTTCCGGTGGAAGGCCAGTCACCGACCGCGCTGAACTGGTAGGCGGGCACGGTGGTGCGGTGCGCTGCGGTGTCGCATGGGCATCTGATTCCCGTACCGCGTCGACGCCGCTGCTGGTGAGCCGACCGGCGACCACACCTGCCAGTGCCGCGCCGAGTAAAAACACGCCGGGACGACGCCGCGCGAAGCGGCGGGCCTCCTCCACAAGGTCACCCGGCTGCTGATCCTTGAGCCAGGAAGCAAGCTGGTGGAGCGATTCGGCGCCGTGGTCGACCAGTTCACTCACCGGAGCCGACCTGCTGGCATGGGCCATTTCCCGCAATTCGTCGGCAACGGTGGCCAGCCGCAACGCCACTCTCTCCTGCTGGAAGGCGACCTGATCACGCAGTTGCTGACGACCCTGTTCGAGCAACCCCCGAGCCTGGTGTGTGGTCTCCGAGACCACCTGCCTCGCCTCGCCTGCCGCACTGTGCACGACACGGTCCCCGGCTTGTCTTGCTGCCTGACCAACCTGTGCAGCCTCATCAGCTACGAGATCGGTCATAGACATCGAATCCGGGCCGGCTTCCGGCATCCGCGACTGGCTACGAAATTGCTGGGCCACGAATCTCTCCCCACTCCCCGCCGCACTAAGAGGACGGTTACCCCGCAGGGCCATGCCGTAATCATCGTGCGGGGTCCGGCCAGGGGCGTCCGGGTGGCCTGATGACACTACCGGTGCGGACCGTAATCCCGACCCCTGCTGGCGTGCTCGGCCTTGATGCGTTCCTTAAGCACGTCCCTGGTGACCGTTTGCTCCCCTTGGTAAGTATCCGTGGTCAACCGAATCCGTTCCTAAGGACGCGGTGATGGTCATCGCGGTCGTTAATGACGGCCACGATCGGGCCGGTGTCGACCAGGATCACGCGGCCGTGCCAGGTGGCTCGGTGCGCAGAATCTCCTCGCTGCGCTCCGCCAGGTCAGGTTCGGCCGAGAGCGTCCGCAGTTGCTTGGCCAGTCGGTGTGCCTGGTCACCGATCAGACCTGCTTCCAATGCAGCGCGAAGTATCTCGCCAATCGCCGCAACCCGGTCGTCGGGCACGCCATCGAGCAGGCGATGTATTTCGTCCCTGGTGGCCATGACATAAGTATCCCCCGCCTGGACACCCTCCACCTTCAGTGGTGTTAATTGAGCGGAGCGGCTAGCTTCGAAACACGACACGCAGCAGCCGGCGCAACAATCAGCGAGCAGAAAACCAGCAATGCGCATTGACAGTGACATGGCTACTCAGTGATGACGTGACACGAAGAGTTGAAAATTTGCGGACCAATACTGCAGAGTCAACATCATGGATTTCGTCACAACACAGTCCAGGTCCTGGCCGCCAGCAGATCACAGAGCCTTTGCGCAACGGGGTAAGGACCTGTCGTCGTGCCATACGCGTGCCACAAGCCGGGGTCAGTAAGGGCCAATGGTCACTCCTGACCATGGCTACCCGCAGCTCAGAGCCGGGACCAGGGCGCCATTTGAGAGGTTCCCAAGCTCTAGACGCGGGTTCGATTCCCGTCACCCGCTCCATTAGAAAAGCCCAGTTCATCTATGCTGTGCGGCAATGAGTCGTCGCCGGGAACAGTGGTTTCCTCTTCGTTTGTGCCCTCTACGTGCCCTAAGCGGCCATCCTTGCGATGCTGCTCAATAAGCAGACTCAGCCCATCTGCGATCAGTTGGTCGGCCGCATTGGTGACGTGTTGGTAGATCATCGCGGCGTGTGGGCTGTCATGGCCCATCCGGGTCATGAGATCTCGCAGACTGCTGCCTGCCGCCGCTGCGAGGGTATTGCCGGTATGCCACAGGTCGTGAAAGTGCAGATTGGGAACACCAATCGCAGTGACATTCTTTTTCCAATTCGTCGCTGGATTGAAATTGCCGCGTCTCATGGGACCGCCGCGCTGCATTGTGAACACAAGATCGTCTAGATTCGGACCAACGTGCTCGGCGAGATGCCGAGCAAGGTCTGCTTGCAGGGCCTGAGGAACCGTCACTGTCCGACGACCGGCACGGGACTTCGGCGCTCCTCGTATCAAGAGCGCCGCCTACGGTGGCGCCGACACGCTGAGTTGATTGTCCGGCTCTCTTGCCCGCCGGGCCGATCCCGCTTGCTGCGCGCGGCCTGCGGCCGTGCTCGCGCGCGCCGGCCAGCGGGCGCAGCGGTCGACGTAAGCCCAGCCGGCCGCGGTGACGCGGAGCAGGGAGCGACCGTATTGCTGCGTCGTGCTCATCGTGACCCGTCAATCCAACTTCCGTGACGCGGCTGAGTGATTCTTGGGTTCTGTCCTTCCGATCACGTCTGACCAGCGCGGTATCGGGTATGGATGCTCTTGGGGGCACCGGAGGGCGGCCCTTCGTCTTGGCCTGTGTGCCTAAGGCAGCTGGGGGCAGCGGTGCATCACACGATCGAGATCGCGGTCCCAACCGGGGCCACTGAGACTCTGCTGATCGAGCTTGAGGCGCTGAAAGGTGTGCTAGCCCTCTCCGTTGTGCGTGGGGCGTCGGTGAAGCCGGCCGGCGACGTTGTCACAGTGCACGTCCTGAATCGAGAGGTCGACGCTGTGCTGGCGGTTGCAGAAAGGGCCCAGCAATTCGGACCGATGTCGGTAAGCACCGGTGAGCTTCAGAGTCTCATCGATCCCCAAGCCACTCGGGCAATCGACGACGACGTCGACGAGTCACCCTGGGAGGAGTTCGAGCGGGGCCTTCGCCACCACGGTCGGCTGAATCAGAATTACCTGGTGCTGATGGTACTGGGAGCGGCCATCGCAGTAGCCGGACTTCTTTCTAGTCCTGTCCCGCAGGCACTGGCACTGGCCGCGGCCGGCATCATTGCGCCAGCGTTTGAGCCGGTGGCCAAACTGACCCTTGGACTGGTCCGCGGCAGCTGGTACGCCATCAGGCGAGCGCTTGTCGCCGTGGCCGGTGGATATGTGACGTTGGCGCTCGTGGGGGCGCTGGCCTACCTGCTGTTACACCGGCTAGGGGTGGGAGGACCGGAGTCGCTGGCCGCAAGCGAGGGAGTCAAGACAGTGATCGATCCGACCGCCGCGGATTGGTTCATCTCAGCCGGTGGAGCAACCGCCGGCCTGGTGATCATCACTGCCTATCGGCGTGCGGTCCTCGCTGGTGCTCTTATCGCGTTGGCGTTGGTTCCCGCCGCTGTCCTAATCGGTGTGGGCGTGGCCGCGGGACAGGTCGACATGGCACTAGACGCACTGCGCCGGGTGGGACTCGACATGTTCATGGTGATAGTGCTCGGTGGCACGGTCGTCGTGCTCAAACAGCGCTTCATTCACCGCAACCGCCACCCTTTGCCCTAGTCGCACCACAGGGACGGAGTTTGTAGAACACCGTGGGTGTCTGTCCGAAAGCTGGCAAAGATAGGTAGATCGGCCACTCGATTGGCATCCCGTCGCCGCAGAGCAACGCTGGCGGCAAAATGATCATCTGGCACGGCGTGGCCGACCGGCTCATTGTCCCCAGGGCACTATCGACTATCGCTGGCGCGTACAAGCAACAATGGGCGGCGCTAGCGTGACCGACCAGGTCGACCGCGTGTTTTCTGGCCGCTGCAGCCACTGTGTCATAGTCGTGATCTTTGGTTCCTGCGCACATTCGATGCGGTGCGCGAGATCTTGGCTTGCGGTGACCGGGCCCGATTCTGGGCCAGGTGCGCCATCTTGATCGCTTGAGCGTGATGGGGATCATCGCTTGGCGAAGGCGATATTGGCCTGGTTGTGGTACGACAGGCTGTTGCCAGCGCGGATCCCCAGCGGTGGGACGGGCAGCTGGTCGAGGAGGCACTTATGCGAGCGATGGTGTATCGGGGGCCATACAAAGTCCGGGTTGAGAAGAAGGATGTCCCTGCGATTGAGCACCCCAACGACGCGATCGTGCGGGTCACCCTAGCGGCCGTCTGCGGCTCGGACCTGCACCTGTACCACGGGATGATGCCGGACACGCGAGTTGGCCATACCTTCGGCCACGAGTTCATCGGCGTGGTGGAAGAGGTAGGGCCGTCGGTGCAGAACCTTAAGCGCGGCGACCGGGTGATGGTTCCGTTCAACGTCTTTTGCGGGTCGTGTTTTTTCTGCGCCCGGGGCCTTTACTCCAACTGCCACAACGTCAATCCCAACGCCACCGCGGTGGGCGGCATTTACGGCTACTCGCATACCTGCGGGGGCTACGACGGTGGTCAGGCCGAGTTCGTGCGAGTCCCGTTCGCCGACGTCGGGCCCAGCCTCATCCCGGAGTGGATGGACGACGAGGACGCGGTGTTGCTCACTGACGCGCTTCCGACCGGCTACTTCGGGGCGCAGCTGGGTGACATCGTCGAAGGCGACGTCGTGGTGGTGTTCGGCTCCGGACCGGTGGGGCTGTTTGCCGCCAAGTCGGCGTGGTTCATGGGGGCCGGGCGCGTCATTGTCATCGACCACCTGGAGTACCGACTGGACAAGGCGCGGACGTTCGCCCACGCCGAGACGTATAACTTCACCGAGTACGACGACATTGTCGTGCACATGAAAAAGATCACCGACCACCTGGGCGCAGACGTCGCCATTGACGCTGCCGGCGCCGAAGCGGACGGCAACTTTTTGCAGCATGTGACCGGAGCCAAGCTGAAGCTGCAAGGCGGCTCGCCTGTCGCGCTCAACTGGGCGATCGACTCGGTGCGTAAGGGTGGCACCGTGTCGGTGATGGGCGCGTACGGTCCGATCTTCAGCGCGGTGAAGTTCGGCGACGCCTTCAACAAGGGCCTCACCCTGCGGATGAACCAGTGCCCGGTGAAGCGCCAGTGGCCGCGCCTGTTCGAGCACGTGCGCAATGGCTACCTCAAGCCGAGTGACATCGTCACCCACCGCATCCCCCTGGAGCACATCGCCGAGGGTTACTACATGTTCTCGGCGAAGCTTGATGGCTGCATCAAGCCGCTCGTTGTCCCGAACGGTGCCTGAGAAAGAGGAAGGGAAAGGCGACATGGCCTATACGGCAGGCAAGCCTGCTCTTGCGGAATCAAGCGAGGAACTCCGCGCTCGCATCCCCGGTTGGGGCGTCGACCTAGATCCGAAGGACCGCCCGTCGGTGCCGCGGGAGCGGTTCGACCCCAACCTCAGCGGTGCGCACTGGGACTTCCCCGAAAAGCAGCCGGAGAAGTGGCCACGCGAGAGGTCGATCGAGCACAAGTTCCTCACCCCGGTCTTCGGCACGTCCTGCCCGCCGAAGGGCGTGTCCGGAATGATGCGAAAATACGCCTACAGGAGGTTTAGCGAGGGGCGTGCAGCGCACTGGTTGATCCTGGTCGCGGCCGATCGGGTGGACTCGCTGGGAAGTCACCTTCAGTCGTTCCTGACCCTACGCCCGGACAACCCGATCACCGAGACCGGCGTGCTCAGTGAGTTCACCCGCCACGGGATCGCCTCGCGGGTGGGCAAAAAGCGCGCCGACCTCGCCCACCAGCCGCTCGACGTGATCATTGTTGCGGCTCCTTGGGTAGTCGCCGGTGCAGCGGTCTACCGGGTGCTCAAACGTCTGCGCGAGACCATTGGGAGGGCTGGCCGCTACTGAACAACTCCGACCAACCTCCTGCGCCGGGCGAGGACTCGATGACGTCGGATTGAGCTCACACCCATACACGCGCCTCTGGCGGACCTCGCTCCGGGATGGGTCCCAGCGCTGCTCCGGTGCCGAAGGGCGAAGCGGCATCAACTCCTATGCGGAACCATCCCAGGTGCGTATGTCATGTAATTCCCAAGCTCTAGACACGGGTTCGATTCCCGTCACCCGCTCCAATACAAAGGAGCAGCATAAATCCGAGCTTTGTCAGGTTAACATTTATTCCGAATCTGCCAATGCAACTTGTGATTACAGATAACCGGACCGTTATTCCTGTCATCACCGCAGCGATCAGGGAAGCAGAGTTAATGCGGGCACGTGAGCTGGACGCACAATGCCAAAATCACGGCGATCGAGGGTCACGACGGTAATGATGTTCAGCCGTTCGGCCAACGCGATCACCGAGTCGTCCACCGTGCCCAACGGCAGGTCGTCATACTTCTCCACAAGTTCGGTGACCCGGTCAAGATCGACGGACAACGACTCGATCAGCGTGTACCGCCCAGCCCGCACATCGGACAAGAACGCCAACTCCGCGTAGGTTCCCCGATGGCGTTCGAGCATCAGACACACCTCGGTTGCCACCGTGGCGGGAATCAGCAGCGAACCAGGCAGCCGCTCCAGCAGATACGTGCACTCCCGGTGATGGTCATCGCGATCGTTGATGACGGCCACGATCGGTCCGGTGTCGACCAGAATCACGCGGCCGTGCCAGGTGGTTCGGTGCGCAAGATCTCCTCGCTACGCTCCGCCAGGTCAGGTTCGGCCGACAGCGTTCCGGTGAGCAGCTCCTCAAGCGAGCAAGAGTGCTTCACCCGCTTGATAACTGCATGGCCGCGCGGGGTGATCGTGCTGTCCAGCTTCAGTTCTGGGAACGCGGCGTCTAACCCGACCAGGAATGCCAGCGCCACCCCGGACCCTGTTGGATTGCCATTGAGCTGATTGATCTCCGCGTCCATGTCGTAGGGAATAGCGCCGGCGAGCATGCCCTTCATGTTGAGCTCCGGGGCGTAGTGGGGCTGCAGCTGGGCAGCCTAGGATGCCGCCTGCCCACCTTGCGCGTATCCCGACAAACCCACAGGTGACTCCGGCGTGAGCGCGTCGCGGGGATCAAGGCGCTGCCCCGCGCACACCGCGTCAAGACCCGCGTATCCCTCGGGTGGTCCGGCGGAAAGGGACTGCGGCAGCGGCGTACCACCGCCCTCATAGTCCGTGATGACCACAGCGAAGCCTCGAGTCAGGTAGTTGTAGTAGAAGGGAGCTTCGGCATCAATCGCGCGCGGATCCACTGTGGCAAGATCGAAAAATCGTGACGGCGCGCACTGTTTCCCGAGCTCCCGGGTAGCCGGCATGAAGGCGATGAGCGGCCGCGGCCCCTGCCACGGCGCCCGCGGCACCAACAGCACACCGGTTACCGGGACCGGACTCCCGTCGATGTCGATCGACTGGTACATGATCTGGCGTACCGACGCCGTCGGGAAAAGCGGGGATACCAGCTCCCGGCTTTTGATGACATCACCCGGATGACCCTTCAGCTTGCCCTCGGGCAACGCATAAAACCCGCTATCCCCCAGACTCAGCGGCCCGCGCAGCTCAGGCTGCGCTACGGCTGGCCGGGCGTCCGCCACGCCTAAAACCGATCAAAGTGGCCATCGCAGCCACAGCAAGCCAACAAGCCTTCTTCATCCAATCCCCCACCGGCGCTCTTTCGAAAGGTACGTCGATAAGGCGTTCCAGCGACTCAACGAAAGACGACCAACACAGTGACGCCGACCGCACAGGGCCAGGAGGCAAGAAGCCCTCCACTACTGACCAGCAAACCTAAAGGAAGATGCGGCAGGAAACCAGATCATTCACCGCGCCGGCCACAGGTCAACCCTGGTACCAGGGCATCATTTGAGGGTTCCCAAGCTCTAGACGCGGATTCGATTCCTGTCACCCGCTCCGTAATGAGATATCAAACCATGCATCCGGGCCCGGGATGTCGATGACATTCACCAGCGCGCGAAGCAAGCTGGTGCCCAGATCCTCCTTTCCCGGATCACACCCAGTTCGGATCCGGCGGCTACCTACCCAAGAAGGCTTATCCTTGTTTGTTCTTAAATGACCGCCCTGGGGGATCAAGACTCACGCAGCCGCTTTCCGGTGCGACCTCTACAAAAGATCCAATGCACCCAATGGATGAGTATACTTGTATCGGTACGGCAGTATTGTTTACGACCGACCTGGCCAGGGGGAGCACCTCAAGTTGCGTGCACACGGACGATCCAGAACGTATCTCAGATGCTCCCTCGCAACCATCTTCTTGAAAGAAGCAGATTCTGTCGTCCGGGCAGAGATTGACGAACGGAGATTCGGACACGTAGATTGCCCCTTAATTTCTCGTTGTTCTGTTGAAACATTCTCGAGCATGGAGATCCTGAGTGGTGCCAACAAATAGTTCCGGCGTCGGATATTCTGACGACCGCATCAGGACGCTCACCCTGCTGTCTACCGACTATTGAATGGTGCATACTACACCTCCGTCAGCGATCTCAGGCGGAGGACTCGAAGTTGGGACAGGCGAGATTATATTGATCTTGGGTTGGTTGGATCGCAGGGACAGATCGAATAGACAGCCAGCGGCTACGTTCCCTGGCCGCTCAGTATCCACGTCGTGGTGACGACCGCAGGCGTCTTCGGCGTCGCACGGCCTTTGACAGCTGATCACGGTCGGTCGAAACCGTTGCTAACGGCCCTGTCCTGCGTATGTCATGTACAGCAAATTCTCGACCACATTTTCGCAACATCT
>Ga0070741_10014592_pt1 | contig 13554 bp, 13 predicted proteins | sample Coa_R1_4_FD_66440 | JGI IMG/M metagenome (GOLD analysis project Ga0070741, IMG submission 66440) | Surface soil microbial communities from Centralia Pennsylvania, which are recovering from an underground coalmine fire - Coalmine... | ecosystem: Environmental > Terrestrial > Soil > Unclassified ... | reverse complement strand
AGGAACACGAGGATGAAGACCAGGGCGTTGGAGTACACCGGCAGGCGGCTGCCAACCGCCTGCGGGGCGAGAACGAGGCCGGCGACCACGGCGATCCGCCCGGCCCAGGCGACCTTCGGCGCCATCGCCTTGCGCTCGTTGAGCAGCCGCTTCCGGCCGGCTTCCACGAAACGGCCCTTGGGGGTAAACAGGAGGACGGCGAACAGCACGATGAACGGCAGCGACGGCGGGAATCCGGCCAGGTTGGGCACGTCGACCACGTACTTCGTCGCCAGGGCGCCGCCGACGCCGATGACCAGGCCACCGGCGTAGGTGAGGGGCAGGCTGCTGAACCGCCCGATCGCCGCGGCGCCGAACGCCTGCACCACCAGCAGGGTGAGCAGCAGGGCGTCGAGACCCGTTGAGGGAGCCAGCAGGATGCCGGACATGGCGGCGAACATCGAACCGATGATCCAGGACTGGGTCCGCACGCGAGCCGGGCTGGTGCCGGCCAGGTCGAGAAGGTCGGGGTTGTCGACCACGCCCCGCATGGCGACACCGGTCTTCGAGAACTTGAAGAAGGAGTACAGCCCGATGGCCGACACCAGGGCGACGGCCATGGAGATCATCTGGTCGGTCCCGAGGTTCACGCCGGCGAAGCGGTGGGTGTCGACCGGCAGGAACTGCGGGAAGTTGATCGCCGCCGCCCCGAAGATGGCCGTCGCCGTCCCCGACACCATGAGCAGCAGGCCGATGGTGGCCACGATCTTGGCCGATGGAGGTGCGTCGGCCAGCCCCCGGGCGATGCGCTCGGTCAGGACGCCCGCGATCGGTGCCACCACGAGCAGGACGATCAGCGCGGCCAGCGGCCACGGCACGTCGTTGCGGGTGTTGAGCTCGTAGAAGATGTAGGCCGCACCGGCGGCGATGGCGCCGTGGGCGAAGTTGAAGATCCCCGACGTCTTGTAGGTCAGCACCAGACCCATGGCGGCCAGGCCGTAGAGGGACCCGGTGGTCAGCCCGGCGATGACGAAGGGCCAGAAGTCACTCACGACGCACCTCCCGGCAGGCAGACGCCGCAGGGGCGCTTCCCGATCTTCTCGTGGTTGACGGCCGTAGCCACGGCCAGGGCCGGCTTCCCGGTTACGAAGGAGCAGTCGGCCCGGTGGTACCTCGTCATTGCCGGAGCCGACACGAGGTCGGCGACGCCGGTGCCCGCGGCGAGGTCGGATGCCTCTTCCCGCCCGACGATCACGTCGCCAAACAGGCTGAGCCGCCGGCGGCCAATCTCCCGGCGGGCGGACGTCAGGAACAGCACCACGCCGGCGCCGGAGGCGAGGAGGGCCACGGCGGCCACGTTGACCCACGCCACCTGGCGCGAGACCCGCAGCGTGCCCGACGTCCCGACATAGCCGGCGACGAGCCCCACCACCCCGAGCATCAGCAGCGCGGCCAGCAGCAGACGCTGCTTCGGGCTCCAAGGAGAGGAGGCCGTCCCGACCGCCACGGTCGCCGTCATCGGAGCGAGACCTCCTGGGGCACGCCCTGCGCCTCGGACCGGGCCACAGCGGGACCAGCAGGCGCCTGGGGTAGGGTGCCCCCTTCGAGGAGGTGGCGGTCGATGGCGTCGAGCTTGCGCCACTCGTCGCGCAGGTCGGCCGACACCCACAGCAGCGCCCCGAGGCCCAGCAGGAAGAGCCCCGCCATCCCGCCCGACACCACGTAGGGCAGCTGCTTGCCGGTCTCCAGCGTGCCCGACACGCCGACGTAACCGACCACCAGGGCGACAGCCCCGGCGATCACGCACAGCCAGGCCCCGGCCCGGTCCCACTCGTTGCGCAGGTACTTCATGACGTCCACTTGAGTTTCACCCCCATGAGACGGAGGACGGTGCCCCCGAGCAGTGCGACGGTGGCACCGGCCACCAGGATCAGGTAGATGCTGGACGTGTCGACCAGCGCCCTCGGCGTGCCGGAGATCGGTGCGGCCTCCTGCACGGTGTTGCCCGGCGGTGACTCGGCGACGGGAGCAGCCTCCGCCGGGGGCGGCTCCGTCGTGGTTGTGGCGCTGGAGTCATACGACTCCGGACTGCTGCCGCCGGCGTTGCCGGCGCTCGCGGTATCGACCCCGCCGCCCGCCAGGGCCTCCGTGCTGTTCGACGGCGCCGTTCCCGCCGCGGTGGCCGTCGACGCCGGAGGGCTGACCACCGGGGTGTCGGACGGGCCGGTGCCGAGGGAGGGCAGCGCATCGCCGATCGAGGCCGGGCTGCCCGACGCCGTGGCCGACGCCGCCATCTGGCCGAACACGTAGCGGAACACCATCGTCGGGCCGCCGGGCGTGGCCTGCTCCTGGCGAATCACGAGGCCCGGGCTCACCACGCCGTCGGGATTGTCGACCCGGGCCAGGTACTGAACCGTGATCTTGGCCTGGGCCAGCGCCTGGAGGAGCGGGTTGTCCTTCGGGAGCGGCGTGTTCGTGCCGGCCAGGGTGAACCCCTTCTCCGAGAACCCCACCGCCTGGCCGGCGATGGTCACGCCGTTGACCGTGAAGGTGGCCTCGCGGGCCGGCTCGGCCCCTGGCGACCGGGTGACCTTGGCCAGGGCGTCGACCTGAGCGATGCGCAGGACCCCGCCGATGTCGATCAGGTCGGCGGTGCCCGTCGCCGCGGCCGTCACCGTGGCGGAAGCGGCGTCGCGGCCGGCATCGGCGACCGTGACGGTCTTGCCGATCGACGACTTCCCGTCCGCCGAACCGCCGCCGGTCACCGTCGACCCCTTGGACGACTGCTCCCCGCTGGTGGCCGACAGCTCGTAGCCGGGCTGGGCGACCTTCGCCTCCGGCGTCGTCGGGTGGCTGGACGAGACGTAGAACGGGTACGCCGGCGGCGACGGCAGCCCGGTCAGCCCCGCCACGAGGCCCGGGCCGGTGATCGCCAGGTCGCCCGGATAGGGCAGCGAGGCGAAGGCGCGGGAGTTCCCGAGGCCGTCGATGACCGACTGGGACACCGGCCCGCCGCCGTCGACGAAGGTGTCGACCGCGGCGAAGCCCGGCGCCCCGACCGTGACCCGGAAGCCCTCGGCCGACGCCACGCCCTCGTAGGACGACGCCGGGCCCGGCGCCTCCGCCGACTCCGCCACGTTGGCGCTGACTCCGAGCACCACCACGCCCAGCAGACCGGAGGCGGCGGCAAGTCGCAGTGCCCGTGTGTCTCTCGTCCGCGGCCTGTGCGGTCGCATCATGGCTCCCCCCTTGCGTCGTGTGGGACCCACTCAACCCGCACGGGAAGCAAACGTCAGCCGTACCCCCTACTGGCCTTCGGTGGCACCTACGGCAATTCGGCTCCGGCCCTTGACTGCTCTTACGCATTGTGTAAATATTACGCACAGCGTAAATCGGCGGGCCCGTCCAAGGGCCCCAACCAAGGAGAACCCGATGGCCAAGCGCAAGAACACCTTCACCCGTTTCATCTCCGACATCGTCGACAGCACGAAGGACCTCACCGACGACCTGATCGACCGGGCGAAGACCGTCGAGACCAACGCCAAGGACGCGGTGCGGGACGCGGTGGACGACGAGTAGCTCCCGGCCCGTTAGCCGGCATACACAAGGGGAATCGCCATGGCCACCACCTGGAAGTCAGAGGTTCGTAACGGCGTCGTCTCCGTCGGCGACGACCGCTCGACAGCCAGCGAACTGCTTGACCTGCTCCAAGGTCCAGACTGGCGGGGCGATGCCCTGTGCCGTGAGTATCCGGATCTGCACTGGTTCGGCGAGACTCACCGCAGCGTGAAGGCCGCCAAGGCGATCTGCGCAGCCTGCCTCGTCCGCGCCGAGTGCCTCGCCTACGCCCAGGCCGACCCCAGCCTCCAGGGGATCTGGGGCGGCCTGACGGCGCGGGAACGCAACGACCGGCGCCAAACCGCCCCGCTCAAGGGTCAGGCGGTAGGGGCGGCCCAAAGATGAGTAGGGGGTACTGCTGCGGCTCGGGCCGACGCCGTGGTCTCCTCTGAACAGCAGGGCAAAAGGGTGGAGGCGGGACAACGGGCCGCCCGAGGCGGCCAAGGGGGGTGGACACGATGGCGATCGAGTTCTTCGAGACACTGCGGGACGAGGGACTGCGGATCGAGGTCGGAGCGGCGGTGGCTGCCGACCTGGCCACCGAGAACATCGAGTTGTCGACGCCGGATCTCTCCGGGGCCGTGCGCCGATCGATCATCATCCGTCGCGCCGAGCGTCACGGTCTGAGCGCCCAGGTACTGCGAATGGACGAGGTTCGCCTCCCCGACCCTCGGACTGTCGAGTCCCTGGCCGCCTGACCGGTCGTGACCGAGGCCGGTGACGCAGCACCCACGAGCGGTGTGCCGCCCAGGGGTTGGGCATCTAGTAGCGGGCGGCCTCGATGTTGCCGATCAGCGCCCGTACCCGGCTGACGGCCTCGTCGAGGTGCTCCACCGGGAAGCGTTCCTCGTCGACGAGGGCGGCCCAGAGCCTCGCCCAGTGGGGCGGAGCGACCAGAGCGGGCGGCCACGGCTGGCGGGCCCGGCCGGTGAAGATCTCGACGCAGGCCGAACGGGCGTCGGCCAGGTCGGTTTCAGCCAGGAGCTCTTCGAGAAGGATCAGATCGGCCAGGTCGTGGGCCCGGTCGTTGGGCCGTACCCCGTCGAGCTGGTCGGTGCAGGCGTGGAGCTTCTGGGCCACCTGGTATCGGACCGACAGACAGGACACGAACTCAGGGGCGGGCAGCCCGACCGGTTCGAGGGAGACGGCCACGGCGTCCACGCTGGCCAGGGCCTGGCCTTCGGGGGCGGAGACCTCCATCGGCAGCGTCGCGAACGGCTTGCCTTTGAACGCCAGCTTGATCTCGAAGCGGACCGGCGGAACGACGGGGCCGGGTGCGTCGATCCTCCCGAGACGGGTCACCCGCCCGGTGAACCCGTTCCAGGGGGCGGCCACCGCGTCGGCCACCACTCCGGCGGCGTCGTCGAGGACGCCGCGGTAGACCGCGTCGAGATCCTTCGACGTTCGGGCCCGTGCCCCGAAGCGCAGCTCGAGGGCGGCGCCGCCTTTGACCACGAAGCGGTGCCGTCCCTCCTCGTCGCGCTGATTGTCGAGCATGGCGGAGACGACGAGGACGGCCACCCGGCGGCGGAGCCGGCCGGCGGTCACGCCTTCGGCCCCGGCCCACTCCGACAGCCACCGCTCCAGGTGACTGCGGTCCCCAGGCTGGCGGGAGCGGGCCAGGCTCACGCCGACGCCCGATTGGAGGCGGAGCGCTCCCTGGCCCGGACGGCCTCGTCGCGCAGCTGCTCCTCGCCGGCGACGTCGATATCGCCGCGCCGGCGGGCCTCGGTGATGGCCTGTTCGACCAGCCGGGGGTCGATCGCAGTGGCGATCGCCTGGCGGATGGCGACCGCCGGGACGACGACGGGGATGTCGTCGACCACGTCGACGTCGGCCGGGCCGAGCCGGCCGTGGACGACCCGGTAACGTTCCCCTCCGGCTTTGCGGGGCCGGTAGCCGGGCGGGACGATGAGATCGACCCAGCGGGGGTTCACGTCGCACAGCCGGTGGAGGGCGAGCGCGCTGGCCCCACCGACCACCCCCCGCTTCCCGGTCCACAGCACCGCCGCCATCAGCTCGTCGTCCGGGCGGTGCGGGAACGTCGGCAGGCGGTACACGCCATGACCGACCCGCTCCAGGCGGCCGCGGGCGGCCATCTTTCGCAGCTCGACGGGGTCGACCCCGACCCGGCTGGCGTCGGCGGGCGTGACATAGCCCCGCTGCTCCCCGGCTGCCTCGAGCAGACGATCCAACAAACTCACGACCAAAATCGTACCAGAGCGGTACGGTTTTGTCTGGCTGGTATCGTCCGCCGGGCAAAAGCGTACCTCCACGGTACGGTTCTGGCGGCCGATCTCGTCTCCCACCGACGACATCCCGCACCACGGGCGACCGGGTCACCTCATCGCCGAGGAACGACACCGCACGCCCCGCGCCGCTGACCGCCCGAGCGCAGCAGCCACGTTGCTCTTGTGGCAGTTGATGCGATGACCAAGTTGCCGGCCAAGTCCGCGGCCAAGTTGGCGGCCAAGTTCGATCAGGACAATCACGCGGTGAACACCTTCCGACCTCCGGTTGCCGGATTCATCCCGCTGTGCCCGTGCCGGGGAGCGCTGTGCCCGGTTGCCCACGCGTCGGCAACGCCGTTGCCCGGGCCCGGCCGTGCCGGCAACCGGGCCTGTTCAGAGCTGAACGCGCCGAAAAATCGTGCGGTGAGGGGCGCGTTGAGGTTTTCGTTCAGACGCGCGTTGAGGTTTGCGTTGAGGGTCGAGGTGGATCGTCATCGCCAGCAGTCCGCCGGATCGGGAATCCCGATGGGTTCCCGATCCGAGATTTCCCGTCCCGAGAGCCGTTTCGGGAACCTCACCGGGAAGGTGACCGGGAATCCCGTTTTGCATGATCGGCAGGACCGGCGCGTCGCGATTCCCCGACTCGCCCGCCAATCGTTGGTCTGAATCCTTCAGATGGAGGTGGCGCTGGTGGACCGCCCGGAACGCCTGGTGGTGTCAGTCACAGAGGCCGCCGAGATGCTCGGCATCTCGCGGAGCTTGGCATACGAGCTCGCCGCCCGCGGCGAGTTGCCGTCGCGCCGCTTCGGCGGGCGCATCGTCGTGCTGCTCCGACCCCTCCTGCGTCTCCTCGACGGCGAGCCGCCCGCCGCCGCGCCGGAGGCCCCGGGCGGGCTGTCAGCCGTACCGGATCCCCCGGCGAGGGCATCCTGAGATGGACGTCGGCACCCGTCGGGCAGCAGACGCAGCCGCCTCCGGCCTGTCGCTCGTGATCGCTCGGGACGACGCGCGCCAGTCCCGACGCCGCGCCCCCTCACCGGCCACTCCCCCACCCGCACCACTCCAACCGACCCCCACCCCCCACGCTCTCCGACCCCTCCGCCAGCCCATCGCGACCCCGACGCCAACCGACCCCACCGACCCAACCTTCCCGACCTCCACCCCTCAACGAGCGACAGACAGTTGCCAGCCCTCCGGGCAGGCGTTGCCCGGCGTCGCGGCGTTCAGCCGCGAGGCGGGGTCAGGTTGCTGAGGATCACCAAGCTGGCCGACGCCGAATACCTACTTCGGCAAGTTGCCCTGGGGGTCGAGGACTACTACATGGGCTCGGGGGAAGCGCCCGGCGTTTGGCAGGGCGATCTGGCCGACGCGCTCGGTCTGACCGGGGTGGTGGAGGCCGACAAGCTGCGGGCTCTCCTCCTCGGCCGGCACCCGGCGACCGATGCCGAGCTTCTCGCCGGGCACCGAGCCCGCACGGTGACCGCTTACGACGTGACGTTTTCGGCCCCGAAATCGGTATCGCTGCTGTGGGCCTTCGGGTCGCCGCAGGTGGCGTCGGTGGCGTCGATCGCCCACGTCGAGGCCGTGGCCGTGGCCCTCGACTTCCTGGAGCGGCGGGCCGGGGCGACCCGCCAGACGGTCGACGGCGAACGGCAGCGGATCCCAACGGGCGTGGCGGCGGCCACGTTCGTCCATCGCACTTCTCGGGACGGTGATCCGCAGCTGCACAGCCATTGCGTCGTCGTCAACCTGGGGCGCCGCCCGGACGGCTCGTTCGCCGCCCTGGACGCCACCCCGCTGTACGAGTGGGGACGGGCCGCCGGCTCGGTGTACCAGGAAGAGCTCCGCCGCCGCCTCACCCGCCAGCTCGGGATCGAGTGGGGCCCGGACCGCAACGGATGCCGGGAGATGGCGGGATTCGACCCCGGATGGCTGCGGACGTTCTCCAAGCGGACGGTGGCCATCGAGGAATACCTGGGCGGCGCCGGCCCGGAAAACCCCGACCCGGAAATGCGGATGCGGGCGGACGAGGCGGCATCGCTGGCCACTCGGCCCCGCAAGGACGGCTCGCTTACGCCTGAGGTCCTCCGCGAACGCTGGCAGTCGGAAGCGGACGTCGTGGGGATGCCGACCGGTCACGCTCTTGAAGCCCAGGTCTGCGGGCTGACGATTTCCGAGCTGCGGCCCCGGGTGGAGTGGGACGACGTCGTCGACGCTCTCGTCGAACCCGACGAGGGGCTCTGCGCCCGGCAGGCCAGGTTCAACGAAGCCCACGTCGTCGAACGGGTCGCCGCCCTCGGCGCCGGCCGGCTCACCGTCGAGGCCCTCGAGGATTACGCCGCCGCTTTCTTGGACTCGGAGCACGCTGTGCTCCTCGCCGACCGGACCGACCGAACCTCGCCCCGGTACTCGACGGTGAACCACCTGCTCCTCGAAGAGCGGGTCCTCGACCTTCTCGACCAGCTCTCCCAGGCGGCCATCGAGCCCGTCCCGGCGAGGGTCATCGAGGACACCATCACCGCCGAAGCGCCCGGCCTGGGCACCGACCAGGCCAGGGCCGTCCGAGCGCTGTGCTCGTCGCGACAAGCGCTGTGCTCGCTGATCGCCCCGGCCGGGTTCGGCAAGACCACCACCATCCACGCCGCAGCTGTCGCCGCCGGGGCGGCCGGCCATCCCATCGTCGGCCTGGCCGCCACGAACCAGGCCGCCGGCGAGTTGCGCAACGTCGGCATCCCGGCCATCACCATCGCCCGCTTCGCCCTCGACGGCGCCACGCTTCCCACCGGAGTGATCGTGGTGCTCGACGAGGTGTCCCAGGTCGCCACCAGCGACGCCGAGATCGTCCTCGCCGCCGTCGCCACCACTCCCGGCGCCGCCTTGTGGTGCCTGGGCGACCCCCTCCAGGCCCAGGCCGTCCGGGCCGGCGGCCTCGGCGCCGAGCTGGCCCGCCTCGGCGACACCGGCCAGATCCCCGCTCCCGAGCTGACGGAGAACCGTCGCCAACTCGAACCGGGCGAACGCCAGGCCCTCGCCCGCTACCGCGTCGGTCTGGTCGCCACCAGCCAGGCCATCCGTAAGCACCACGGCTGGGAACACGATCTCGGCTCGCCCCTCGCCACCCGGGAAGCCCTGGCCGATGCCGTCGTCGCCGATGTCGCCCGCCACGGCCCGGCCGGAGTCGTGGCCCTCGCCGTCTCCCACGCCGACTGTGAAGACCTTGCCGACCGGGTCCGGAGCCGGCTCCGGGCCGCCGGTCACATCCACGGCCCCGAACTGGCCGGACCGGCCTGGGGTACGGGAGAACGGCTCTACGCCGCCGGCGACCGCCTCCTCGTCCACGGCACCCTCTGGGCCGATGGGCAGCGACTCCACAACGGCACGGTCGTCACGATCACCCGGGTCGGTCCCGGCGGCATCGCTGGTCTCGACCCATACGGCGTCGCGGTGACGCTCCCTGCCGCCTTCATCCAAGGCCACCGGCCCGATGGGAGCCCGAACTGCTCGCACGCCTGGGCGCGTACGGTCGATGGCATCCAGGGCGGCACCTGGCCCCAGGTGCACCTTCTCGGGACTGCGGCCCTGGAACGCTTCACCGGCTACACCGGCCAGAGCCGCTCACGGCACGCCACCCACACCTGGAACGTCTCCCGCCTCCCGGAGATCGACTACGGCGGCGTTCTTGCCGATCAGCGCACCCCCGAGCGGGAAGTCCTCGACGGTCTTCGGCGCCAGCCCGACACCGGCTTCGCCATCCACGACGCCGGTACCCGCAGGCAGCGCCTCCTTGCCGAACAGAAAGAGCTGCGGGCCTTGCTCCACCGCCGGCCGCCGGACCGGCATCCGGCGTTCCGCCAGGCCGAACGAGCACTCGAGTCCGCCAAGAAGGAGCTGCACTGGGCGCAGGACCGCCTTGACCGTGCCGAGCAGCGCCTCGCGCAGTTCGGCCGTCTCTCCCAACTCCGAAGTCACGGCCGGAAAGAAAAGGCCTCCACCGTCGACCACATCGGTCGCTTCACCACCGACGTCCGCCAAGCCGAGGCCAAGATCGCCAGCTGCGAACGGGCCGTCGATGAACTCCGGACCGAACTCCACCGCCCGCTTCAGTGGGACATCGATCACAGGTTCCCGGACTCCCGCCTCCGTACCGTCGACGCCGAACTGGCCGAGCTCAGCCCCTCCCCGCAGCCGCGCCTGTCTTGGGAAGATTCGCTGCTCACGCGAGCCCCCGAGCTCAATCAAGCCCCCTGGCTCGACGTCGCCCGACCGCCCCTTCCCGGTCACGACCACGGCGCCGGAATCGATCTCGGCCTCTGAACGTCGTGTGAAGCCCACCCGACGGCAAGTCGCCGCGGCTCCACGGCGTGGGCTGGCTACTCCGGAGCGGGCTCGTCGAGCAGCCCTGCGAGATACCGGGCCGCTTCCGGCTGCCGACAGCTGGGCGCGGGTGATCGCCTGGTCGCGGCCTGAGGAAATCGAATGGGAATCATGTATCCCACGATCGGGCCTCTGGGCGCCAGAGAGTCACCTCTTCCCCTCGGCTGACCGGATCGATGAACCGGCCGATCTCGGCCAGGACGAGGCTGAGCTGCTCCGGCAACGCGCCGATCCTCGCCCGTTGCCGGTACGTCGCCCATGCCGCTTGTCGGACGGACGCGAGATCCCCGACGGCACCGAGCAATGGCACAAGAGCCGTGCCCCGATGTCGTGTCGTGGATCCGAGAGCCCGGCGGAACTCTGCGCCGCTGATCTGGTGTCGCCGGATCAGCATCCACACGTCGGCGAAGTCACGCTCCCGCGTGTTGGCTGCCCCACGGCGGATCATCGTCTCGATCTTCTCGGCGAGAAGGGTCACCATCGGGTAGGCGACGAGCTCAAAGGACTCGTCGAGGAGGGCTGGGTACGTGACGGTCACCGGAGGCGGGGTCACCGGGTCACCGATGCTCACGTCCAGGCTGAGAATCGTTCGCGCCCGGTCGAGCTCGGCCGGGATCTTCACCCGCACACCGCCGTAGACGTCGTCCTCCCGGATGGCAACCGCGGTCGACCGGTCGACCAGAAACAGCACACCGTCCTCGACCTCGGCTGATGCAACCTCCCGCATCACCGCCCCGATGCTCTCGGTGTCGCCGGCGATCGAACGCCCCAGGAAGTCGATGTCCCTCGTCGGCGCCGGACCTCGAACACTTCGAGGAGCATCCCGCCCTTGAGGATCAGGCGCTCCCGGTGCCTCGACTGCGACAACCGGTAGAGGAACCGCTCGAGCACGAACCGCGTGAGGAGTTCGTCCGTCGGTTCGCCCGAACGTCGGGCCAGGGCCTGGATCGCGAGGTACGTGCGCCCGGCCACGGTCGACCGGGTCGGTCGCTTCATGACAGCAACACGTCGGTGGCCTGCCGCAGAGGGCCACCGACCCTGAGTTCTTGCGCCAGCCGCATCAGCTCCCCCGGCCTCGATCCGGGACGCCCGAGGTAGTCACGCAATGCGCCGTAGGCCAGATCGGTTCCGATCCGGTTGCGGAAGCGGAAGACATCGACGATCGTCCGCTCCCGGCTCGAGATCCAGATCTCCTCACCGTCACCCAGGGCGATCCGTTCCCGCCCCAGATGGAAGGTGGGGGCATCGAAAACGTGGACGCGGGTCGGCGGATAGTCGATCGAGGGCCGGCCGCTCCCCCGGGGGACGGCCAGGTCAACCGCGGCCGGAATCTCGTCGGTCAGGTCCCAGTGGGCCAGCGCCGAAACGAGACAGATCATGCCTCGGGGCGCCCTTCGCGACACCGCCAGGAGGTCGATGCCCGTGACGCCCCCGACGTCGGCGAAGCGGAACAGGCCCCGGGAAAGCTCGACAACCTCCCCGGCGTCCCGCAAGGCGTAGAGGTCGCGCCAGTGCAGACCGGCGGCCCGAGCGTCGCTCGACCGGAAGGTCGGACCGCTCGCCCGCAGGAGCTCCAACGACGACCTCATGGATAAAAGTGTACACACTTCCATACTAAGTGTGCGCACTTTCATCCACGCCCCTGATCAGTCCCCCGTCGAGTCCTCCGGACCGTCGATGAGCCCGGCCAGGTAGGCGGCGGCTTCGGGTTGCCGTCGGCGCAGCCGGGCCGAATAGATGTCGGTCGTCGTACTCGTCCTCCGGTGACCGCTGCGGTCGCTGGCCACGGTCACGGGGAAGCCACCGTCGATCAGCTCGGTGTTCATGAAGTGCCGGAGGTCGGTGATCCGGGTCTCGGCGATCCCGAGCTGCTCGCAGAGCCGCTTGTACCACCGGGCCGTCGTGTGAGGTCGCCAGGGGACGGAGCCGTCGGGCTCCCGAGAGAACACGAAGGCGTCCTTCGGGAGAGGACAACCAACGGACCGGGCAATCGCCTCGAGCCGCTGCCACTGGGCAGCGATCAGCCCCAGCGTCCCGTCGTCGATGTCGATGTAGCGGGCCCGGCCCGTCTTCGTCGTCGGCTTCTCGATCCACCCGCCGGCGCCCTTGACGTAGTTCCGGCGCAGCTCAATGGTGCTCCGGCCGACGTCGACGTCGGTGAAGCGGATGGCGTGCAGCTCGCCCCTCCGGCCGCCGGCGATGGCCGCCAGCCGGATGAACAGCGGGAAGGCCGGCTCGATGTCGGCGGCCGCGGCCAGTAGCTCCCGGACGCCCTCCACCGGAGGTGACTCCGGCTCCCGCTGGGCCACCGGGGGCAACTTGATCTCCGTGCTCGGGTCGTGACGGATCCATCGCCACCGCCGGGCGGCGTGGAACGCCTGGGACAGGACCCAGTGGACGTGGCGGACCGACTTGGGGTTGAGGAACCTGCCGTTTCCCCGGAGCCCCGGGACGCCCTGGGCGTAGAACTCCTCGATGATCTCCGGGTGCTCCTCGAGCCGTCGGAGTGGCTCGTCCCGCAGGGGCCCCAGGTACTTGGCGTAGTTACGGAACGTCTCCTGCGCCGACTGCGACAGGTTCGGAACGTGGACGAGCATCGCCTTGTCGAGGAGCTCGCCGAAGGTCACGGCCGTACCCTGGTGTCGACCGGTGGCCAGCTCGGCCCGGACCCGGTTGAGCTCCTCGTTGACCGATCCGGGTTCCACCGTGAACGACGGTTGCAGGCGCCGTCTGGTCACCGGATCCTTCACGCTCGCCCGGATCCGGATCTTGCTACCCCGGACCTCGATGCTGCCGGAGCCCTTCGGACGCCGCCGAGCTGCGGCCTTGACCTTGGTGGGAGCCGCCCCGTCCTGGAGGAGATGCTCCGGCCGGACGCAGAGGCGGTTCCCGCACCTCTGGCGGACCTCCCCCGTCGGCCAGGAGCCTTCGGTCAGGTACCACGCCACCCGGTGGACGAGCTGAGGCCGGCCGTCGAACTTGACCTGGCCGAAGCCGCGGGGACCGGGCTTGCCTTGCCACTCCCAACAGCCCTCGCCCCGGACAACCCGGCTCCAGAACCGCTCTTCGGGGGACACGAACCTCTCCCGGCCGAGCCGCCCACGCCGGCCGGGGCGGCATAAACGCGAAAGTATAACGCGGGGTATAACGCCGGTATAACGTGCCCAGATGGGCACGTTATACCCGATCGGTTATACCGGCCGGACATGACAAGAGGCCCCCGAAAGGGCCTCTGACCTGCACTTCTTCTGCGTGTCGGAGAGGGGACTTGAACCCCTACGTCCTTGCGGACACTAGGCCCTCAACCTAGCGCGTCTGCCTATTCCGCCACTCCGACATGGCCGCCCCGGGG
>Ga0070741_10014591_pt1 | contig 13554 bp, 9 predicted proteins | sample Coa_R1_4_FD_66440 | JGI IMG/M metagenome (GOLD analysis project Ga0070741, IMG submission 66440) | Surface soil microbial communities from Centralia Pennsylvania, which are recovering from an underground coalmine fire - Coalmine... | ecosystem: Environmental > Terrestrial > Soil > Unclassified ... | reverse complement strand
CGGCGGCGAGGCTGGCACCGGTTTTCCCTGAATACTGAGAAACGCGGCCAGTTGTTCCCACGCAGCCCGAACCGGCTGAGCCCGGAAGGCAATCACTAGGACAAACAGTGTGATGAATCCGTCAATCAGAAGAATGCGGCCGATCGGCAGCGAGACTTTCTTCTTCGGCGGTGGCTCCGCTCCAACCTCCTTCCCGTCGAGAGTAACGTCGGCCCCGGGACCGAGCGAACCGTAATTCTCCGGCGGCTGCACGGACGGATCGGGCGATGACATGGGAAAAGCTTAGGAGAGGACAAAATTGCGGTAAAGTTACCTTCGTGCCTGCCGACCCCGCCAAGACCATCTTCCATGTCGACATGGACGCATTTTTCGTGTCCGTGGAGGAGTTGTTCGATCCCTCGCTGAAGGGCAAGCCGGTGGTGGTGGGCGGCCAGCGCGACGAACGCGGCGTCGTGGCAGCGGCTTCCTATGAGGCCCGCAAATTCGGCGTGCACTCCGCCATGCCCTTGCGCACCGCGGCGAAACTGTGTCCACAGGGAATCTTCGTGGACGGCCGCCCCGAACGCTATCGCGATTACTCGGCCCGCGTTTACCAGATTCTCAAGAATTTTTCCCCGCGCGTGGAGATGATCTCGATCGACGAAGCCTTTCTTGACATGACCGGAACCGAGCGTTTACTCGGCCCCGTGCTGCGCTCGGCCCACAGTCTTCACGACCGCATCAAGTCCGAAACCAAGTTGAACTGCTCGATTGGCATCGGGTCGTCACGCCTCGTGGCGAAGATCTCGTCGGATATGGGGAAGCCGAATGGCATTCTCTGGGTGCCTCAGGGAGCTGAAGCCGCTTTCTTGGCGCCGCTGGCAGTCCGCAAGATGCCGGGTGTGGGAAAGGTCACGGAGCGAGCCTTGCACGATCTGGGCATCCTCACCATCGGTCAACTGGCCGGTTTCGAACTAGCTCTGCTGGAAAACAAATTCGGCAAGTGGGGCATCGCCATGCATGAGAAAGCCCGCGGCCTTGACGCAGGCGGATGGTTTGAAGGCGAGGTGGGCGACGATGACGATGCCAAGTCCATCAGCCACGAACACACGTTCAACCAGGACACCGCCGATCCCGGCAGGCTGCGCAGTACGCTCGCACGCTTGTCGGAGATGGTAGGCCGCCGCGTGCGCGAGCAGGGGTTTTATGCGCGAACCATCCAGTTGAAGCTGCGCTACAGCGATTTCACCACGATCACGCGCGCGCACACGCTGCACACATCAACGCAGCTCGACACCGAGATTTTCGAGTGCATCACTTCACTGTTTGAGACCAACTGGGAAAAGGGCCGGCCCGTACGTCTGCTGGGCGTTCACGTTTCCTCGCTCGAAAAAGAACAGGGGCAGGAAGATCTGCTGCAGGCTCCCCAACAGCGTCGCTGGACGCGGGTGCTTGAGGCCGCCGATCACCTGCGCGATAAATATGGAAATTCTTCGGTCATGCTCGGCGGCGGTATGCCCGCGCGATTTCGCGAGAAAACTCACGAGAATCCTGCCGGACTCCCGGGAAAAGATAAGCGTGAAGAATCCTGAAGGAGCCGATTTGCATCCTCGCGATTACACTGGTGTGTGCTCGTGAAATGTCGTTTCACGACTGATTCCATTTGGCTCACTTCCACATAAATCAACAGGAGGTTGCCGTGAGATTTTTGTTTCACTCCATTGCTGTCGTGCTTTTCTTCGTTGCCATCGGATGTTTGAGCTGCTTCGCCGCCAGCCACTACCAGGTGCTGAACAAATATGTGCTGGGCGGAGATGGCGGCTGGGATTACCTGACTCTTGAGCCCAAGAGCCACCGGTTGTTCATCGCGCGTTCCGATCGCGTCATGGTCGTGGATAGTGAGAAGGGAACTTCGATCGCAGAAATTCCCAAGACCCAGGGCATTCACGGCATCGCCCTGGCGCTCGATGAAGGTCGCGGTTTCACCAGCAATGGGCGTCAGAATACCGTTACAACATTCGATCTGGCGAACCTGAAGGTGCTGCACGAAACCTCGGTCGGCACCCGTCCCGACGCCATTCTCTACGACGATTTTTCCAAACGTGTTTTCACCTTCAACGGCGGCAGCAACGATGCGACCGCTGTCCGTGTCGATGGTGAACAGGTGGCGGGCACGGTCGCGCTCGGCGGACGTCCTGAATTCGGCGTCACCGATGGCCAGGGAAAAATCTATGTCAACCTTGAAGACAAAAGTGAACTGGTGGAGTTCGATCCCAAGACCCTGAAGGTTAATAACCACTGGAAGCTCGCTCCATGCGAAGAGCCGACTGGCCTGGCCCTCGACCGCGAGCATCACCGCCTTTTCGTGGGCTGCGGTAACAAAATGATGGTCGTCGTTAACGGCGACAATGGGAAAGTGATCACCACGCTGCCGATCGGCGAAGGCGTCGATGCCACTCGCTTCGATCCTGAAACCAGGCTGGCGTTCGCTTCCTGCGGCCGCGATGCCGTCTTGACCATCATTCACCAGGATTCACCGGACAAGTACAGCGTGGTGCAGAATGTTTCCACCGAGCGAGGTGCACGCACCATGGACCTGGATCTCGCTACCCACAAGATATATTTGGTGACGGCTAAATTCGGTGCGGCCCCTGCCCCCACCAGCGACAATCCCCGTCCTCGCCCGAGTATTGAGCCCGGCAGTTTTGAATTGCTCGTCGTGGGCCCCAAGTAAGGAGGTTCTGAATTGCGATCAACCCTGCTGACGCTTGTGGTCTCCGGCTTGTGCGCGCTCACTTCGGCCGCGCAGACCTCTGCGCAGAAAAGCTCGCAACCACCGCAGTCGCCCTTCACTCAGCGTCTTCATCACATTTTTGAATCTGAGTGGAATTACGACATGGAGCAGGACCCGGCATTCGCCTCGGAGCTGGGCGACCGCCGCTGGAACATGCGCTGGGAAGACGTGAGCCTGTCGGCCATCCGCTCACGGCAGCAGCACTATGTCGCGCTGCTGGAAGAATTGAAAGACTTCGATCGCGCCCAACTATCGCCCGCCGACCAGCTCAACCTGCAACTGTTCCAAAAAAAGTATGAAGAGCGTCTGCAGTGGTACCGCTTCCATCTTTACCTTGTGCCCGTAAACCAGATGGACGGGATTCAAAGCATCAACCAGCTTTCGGATGCCCTGCCCTTTCAAAGCGCGAAGGATTACGAAGACTGGACCGCGCGCATGAAGGCCTTTCCCGCGTACATGGAGCAAACGATCGCCCTGATGCGCGCGGGCATGCGCGAAAAGATGATGCTGCCCAAGGTCATCATGAGTCGCGTGCTGCCGCAAGTTGACAGCCAGATCGTCACCGATCCCGCCAAGAGCCCGTTTTACGGGCCATTCAAAGAATTTCCCCAATCATTTTCCAGCGAAGACCGGGCGCGTCTGCAGAAGGCTGCGCAGGATGCGGTTCGCACCGACATCATTCCCAGCTTCCAAAAATTTCGCGAATTCTACGAAAAAGAATATCTGCCCGCTTGCTTTGACCAGGTCGGCATCTGGCAGGTGCCGCACGGCGACCAGATTTATGCCTACCTTGTTCGCCGCAGTACCACCACCGATCTCACTCCCGAGCAGATTCACCAGATCGGCCTGAAAGAAGTGGAGCGCATTCACGGCGAGATGCTGCAGGTCATGCAGGAAGTCGGGTTCAAAGGGTCGCTGCAGGATTTTTTCAAGTTCCTCCGCACCGATCCGCAGTTCTATTACAAAGACCCGAAGGATTTGTTCCTAGCCTACGAAGCGCTGGCGAAGAGCGTCGACCCCAAGCTGGTGAATTTGTTCCGCGTATTGCCTCGCATGCCCTACGGAGTGGAGGCCATCCCCGCCGAGACCGCGCCCACGCAAACCACCGCCTATTATCGCCAGGGTGCGGCCGATGGCTCTCGCGCGGGCACCTACTTTGTCAATCTCTATAAGCCGGAAACGCGGCCCAAGTGGGAAATGACGGCCCTGACTCTGCACGAGGCCGTCCCCGGCCATCATTTACAGATCGCGTTGGCCATGGAACTCGGCGAGCTTCCCAAATTCCGCCGCTATGGCGAGTACACCGCCTTCGTCGAGGGCTGGGGCTTCTATGCCGAGTCCTTGGGCGAAGACATCAACATGTATCGCGATCCCTACGCGAAGTTCGGCGAATTGACCTACGACATGTGGCGCGCGGTCAGGCTGGTGGTGGACACCGGGATGCACTCCATGCACTGGGACCGCCAGCGCGCGGTCAATTTCTTTATGCAGAATGCCCCAAAGACCGAGCTCGACATCACCAACGAAATTGACCGTTACATCGCCTGGCCGGGGCAGGCGCTCGCCTGCAAAATCGGCCAGCTCAAGATCAAACAACTTCGCGCGCGGGCAGCCGAAGACCTCGGTCCGGCATTCGATCTCAAGGAATTTCACAATGTAGTGCTGGGTTCCGGGCCGGTTCCCCTCGACATCCTGGACCAACAGGTGGACGCCTGGATCGCAACCCAGCGACCGCGCATGGCCACACGCTGAACGCTCCGCCCCAGCCAATGTTCCCCATCACACGCTCGGGTGATATAGTGGGCGTAAGGACCTCCACTTGAGCCCCTCCGGTCAACCGTACGGGTTGCAGATCGTCGAGAACTGCCTCATTTGTAAGCTCCGTACCGATGGTTTTTTCTGCGACCTGCCCAAGGCCTCGCTGGAAGCATTCGAAAAACTCAAATACTCGGCCGCCTATCCGCAGGGCGCGGTCTTGTTCCTGGAAGCGCAGGAACCGCGCGGCATCTACATGATCTGCTCCGGCCGGGTGAAGCTTTCCACCACCAGCCGTGATGGCAAGACGCTTATCCTGCGCATCGCCAATCCCGGTGAAATTCTGGGCCTGCACGCCACGGTTTCAGGCAAGCCTTACGAACTGACAGCGGAGACTTTGCAACCCTGCCAGTTGAATTTCATCAAGCGCGAGGATTTCCTGCGTTTCCTGAAGGAGCACGGTGACGCGTGTTTGCATGCCGCCGAGCACCTGAGTGCCAATTGTCAGGACGCTTACGAACTGATTCGTACCCTCGGCCTCTCCCATTCTGTATCCGAAAAGCTGGCCCGTCTGCTCTTGGAATGGGCCGGGGAAGGTGAGAACACCAGGGACGGAATTCGCCTGAAGCTGGCCCTCACTCATGAAGAGATCGCGCAATTGATTGGCACTTCGCGCGAAACCGTCACCCGCGCCCTCACCGAATTTCGCAAGAAAAAAATCGCCGAGTTTCATGGCTCCACTCTCCTCATCCGCAATCGCGCCGGGTTGGAGCAGTTGGTCGGCGGTTAAATTCAAGCCTCAGCTGAAACGCTTTCGCCTTCCGTAACCCCACGAAAGTGCCATTCCTCACAATTTCTGTGACCTTGGTTACTTTACGCAATTCTGCACGGCCAATAAGCTCCCTGCATGCCGCTGCAATCATTGTTGCTGTGCCGCAATCAATCCGCACTGCGAGTGCTCGGTTCCGCGCTCGACGAATTGGAAATTGGCAGACATGTTTGTAACGGAGCAGACCAGGCGCTCACCGTTCTGGGAAAGCGGCGGTTTGGTGCGCTGGTGGTTGATCTCGAAATGGAGGGTGCGGCCCACGTGCTTCACACCGCGCGCCACGGCAACGGCGGTCGTAAAGCTGTGCTGTTTGCCATGATTGGCGCCTCCACCAATATCTCCAGAGCCTTCGAACTCGGGGCAAATTTCGTGCTCTATAAACCCTTGACCACCGAACAAACCGTCCGCGCTCTGCGCGCCGGCAAAGGCTTCATGAATGATGAGCGGCGACGCAATCTCCGCCAACCGATCGAGACCGTCGCCTATTTGCGGCAGGATGAAGGTGCGGCGTATCCAGCTATCGTGCTCGACGTCAACCAGGGCGGGTTTGCGGTGCAGACCGCTCAGCCCATGCAAGCCGGACGTGAATTTCGTTTCTGGTTCTGGCTTCCTTCCACCACGATTCTCATCGACGGCTCCGGTACGATTGCCTGGGCCAACAGTTCAGGGAGTGCGGGCGTGCGCTTTACGGGGATTGCCAGTGCATGCACGCGTCAACTCAAGACCTGGCTCGCCAAGCACAGCCCGAAGAAGCGTCCCCTCTCCATGCGGATGCATCAGAATCGCCTGGCCAGTCGGCGCGTGACCGCGTAGCCGCGCCCTCTTTCCTTCAGTATTAACCCACGCCCAAGCCCGCTCCTGACGAGTTCCTATCGTCTCCTCTATAATGGAATTTCTGATCTAAAACTGGGAGTTTTCCTGCAATGATTCGTTTCCTTCAGACCCCTGGCCGCACCAAGCAGATTATTCTGGGAGGCCTGCTTTTACTGATTTGCGCCGCCATGGTGATCACCCTGATCCCAGGCGCTTCGCCCACCAGCTTCGCCGGACGTTCCGACATTGTGGCCACCGTGGGCGATCAGCAGGTTCTTACCTCGGAAGTGCAGTTACAGGCGCGCTCCGTGGCCCGCCAGCAATTTCCCAAGGGCAACATCCCCGACGAAGTCATGCCCTTCCTCAATCAGCGCGTCATTGACGGCCTGATTACGCAGAAGGCCTTGCTGGTCGAAGCCCGTCGCCTGGGCTTGAAAGTGAGCGACCAGGAATTCAGCGATCAGATGAGGCACGACCCCGGCATGGCGGAGTTGTTTCCCGGCGGTAATTTCATCGGGGAACAAGCCTACGAAAACCTGATTCAGGAAAGAACTCAGCTCAGCGTGCCGCGCTTCGAGCAAGCCTACAAAGACCAGTTGTTGCTGATGAAGCTGCGCAATCTCATCACGGGTGGCGTCACCGTCGCGCCCAGCGACATCCAGCAGGAATTTCGCAAGCAGAACACCAAGGTGAAGTTTACCTACGCCGTGCTCTCCTACGACGACATCAAGAAACAGGTTCATCCCACCGAGGCCGAGCTGAAGGCCTTCTACGACCAGCACAAGGCGCAGTACAACAACTCCATCCCGGAAAAGCGCAAAATCCGCTACATCCCCATCGATATTTCCAAGCTGGCGGCGAAGCAGGAAGTCACGCAGCAGGATCTGCAACGCTACTACGACGAACACCGCGATGAATACCGCGTTCCCGAGCAGGTGAATGTTCGCCACATCCTGATCAAGACGCCGGAGGGCCCGGACGGAAAAGTCGATCCGAAAGTGGTTGAGGTAGCGAAAGCAAAAGCTGAGGACGTGGAAAAGCAGCTCAAAGCGGGCGCTGATTTCGCCGAGCTGGCGAAGAAGTACTCCGACGATACGGCGAGCGCCAAAAACGGCGGCTCCTTAGGGTGGATTGGACGCGGGCGCACCGTTCCCGAGTTCGAGCAGGCGGCGTTTTCCCTGCCCAAGGGTGGCACCAGCGGAGTCATCCGCAGCAGTTACGGATTCCATATCATTCACGTGGATGATAAGCAGGCGGCGCAACTGAAGAGCCTGGACCAGGTCAAGTCACAGATTGAGCCCATCATTCGCCAGGAGAAAGTTTCCCGCACGGCAGAGAATCTTGCCACTACCGTGGAAACGGAAGCCCGCACTCAGAGTATGGATAAAGCGGCTGCCGATCATGCTCTTACGGTCGTGACCACCGACTTCGTCAGTAGCACCGATACTCTGCCCGGAGTGGGCACCGCCCCTGATTTCATGAGCGCCGTCTTCAACGCCAATGAGAAGGCGCCCCCCGATCTGGTGACCAGCCAGCAGGGTTATGCAGTTTTCCAGGTGGAGCAGATCAAGCCTCCGTCCACGCCGACGTTCGAACAGATTCGTTCGCAGGTGCAGGAGCAATTCGTCAACGAGCAGGCGCAACAGCTTTTGCAGCAGAAGACGACGGAACTGGCCGATCTGGCGCACTCCGAACACGATCTGAACAAAGCCGCCAAAAAGCTGGGCGCCACCGTTAAGACCAGCGATCTGGTCTCCCCCACGGACCAGGTTCCTGATATCGGATCGCTGACTGGCCAGGCCGCGTCCATTTTCACCATGAACCCCGGCGACATCAGCGCGCCCATCGACAATGGCCACAGCGGTTTTGTCATCAGGATGCTCGACAAGCAGGAGCCCGCGGCGGCCGAGCTCGCCAAAGCCCAAGACCAGATTCGCGACACCTTGCTGCAGCAGAAACGCATGGAAGCCTTCGCCCTGTTCAGCAGCACGGTCCATGACAAACTGGAAAAGGACGGGAAAATCCACATCAATCAGGAGGAGATGAAGCTGCTGACCACGTCTCACGGCGAAGCCGGCAGCTAGCACCTCTCTCCTTAGAATTGCTGCGGAAGACGAACGAATGCCCATGTCCTCTCCACGCGCCACCGGGATTCTCCTGCACCCGACGTCGCTGCCCTCGCGTGGGGGAGTGGGTGATTTTGGACCCGCCGCCTACGAGTTCATCGATTTTCTCGCGGCGGCGCGTCAAAGTCTTTGGCAGATCCTTCCTCTAGGCCCGGTTGGCTACGGGAACTCTCCGTATTCCTCCACCTCGGCGTTCGCCGGAAGTCCACTGCTGATCAGTCTGGAAAGACTTGCGGACCGCGGCTGGTTGTCTCGCGAGAAGGTCGCCGCCCTGCCCGACGGGGTAAGTCCCGTGGAGTACGAACGCGTGACCTCGCAGAAGCTGCCTCTGCTCGTGGAAGCGGCGCAGAAATTCCTGCTGGGCGCCTCCAGCACCGAGCGCTCGCGCTTCGACCAGTTCGTCCGCGAAAATTCCTGGTGGCTGGAAGGTTTTGTCCTGTTCGATACTCTCCGCCAGCACCACAACGCAGAAAGCTGGAACAAGTGGCCGCGCGAACTGGCGCGGCGTGAGCCGTCTGCCCTGGACCATGCCCGTGCGCAATTCGCCGTCGAGATCGACGCTGCCCGCGTCATCCAGTTTTTCTTCTTCGAGCAGTGGCGCGCCATCCGGCAGTATTGCGCCGCCCGCGGAATTCGCATCATCGGTGATGCCGCCATCTTCGTGAACTATGACAGCGCCGACGTGTGGACGCATCCCGACCTCTTCCGCCTGGACGCCAATCTTGAGCCGGAAGTGGTCGCAGGCGTGCCCCCCGATGCCTTCAGCGAGACCGGACAGAGATGGGGTAATCCGCTTTACCGCTGGGATGTGATGAAGTCGCGGGGCTACGAATGGTGGACCCATCGTGTACGCTGGGCCACCCAGACTTGCGACATCATTCGCCTCGACCATTTCCGTGGCTTCGAGAAATACTGGGAAATTCCGGCCGCGGAGCCAACCGCCGTGCACGGCCGCTGGGTGGACGGTCCCAAAGACGATCTCTTCCAGGCTCTGCGCAATGCGCTTGGCGGACTGCCTTTCATCGCGGAAGACCTGGGATACATCACGCCCGAGGTGCACGCCTTGCGCGAGCGCTTGCAGATTCCCGGCATGCGAGTCATGCAGTTCGGGTTCGGCGACCGCGGCGCCCACATCTATCTGCCGCACCGCTTCGATGCCGACACCGTGGTCTACACCGGCACGCACGACAACGACACCATGGTGGGCTGGTGGAATTCTTCAGCCACCGAGCAGGAGCGGCGCGATGTCCGGGCTTACCTGGGGCCGCTCGATGATGGAGTCCACTGGGCGTTCCTTCGGGCGGCGCACGCTTCCGTAGCTCAGATGTGCATCATTCCGCTGCAGGATGTGTTGGGATTGGGAAGCGAAGCCCGGATGAACGTTCCCAGCCGCACTCATGGCAATTGGGGATGGCGTTATCGGGCGGGTGTGTTGGGACGTGATCTGGCGGAAAAGCTCGCGACCCTCGCCGATGTTACTGACCGCTTGCCTGCCGCACAAGCCGCCGCACAGCACCAGTCCGCCGACCAGTTCGCTGCCTAGCCGACAGCCGCCTCTATTGCACCATATCGTCACCGCACGGCTGATACGGAATCGGCGCGCCACTGGCGGCGTGCGTGCCAATCGTGTCATTCATCAAAACGTACTGGCCGTTCTGTAGTACGTAAAGCTTCCACTCCACCCAGCCGTATCCACGCGCCAGCCACAACTCCTCGCGAGCATGGCAATTCGCAAAGTGCTGATCGCAGCTCCAGCGGTAGGTAAGCACGCGTGTGTCAACCGGTCCCATGGGGTTGCCATTTTCGTCGAGCAATCCAAAGTCATGCATTCCCTGGTTCCATACTTGACCAACCACTGTGCCAAGCTGATTGCGGCTGACGATGTTGCACGACATCTTGGAAACGAAGCGCGTATCCGTGTTCGTCACCGAGGCTACCCGTTGCCCCGGAGATCCGATCGGAATGCAGCGCGGCGCCAGCTTGACGGGATTTACGAATTCTTTGATGTCGGAGGGATCGTGCCATCCATCGGCGCCATTCTCCGTGATGAAGTCATAAATATAGTCGTGGTCGTACAGCTTCTCATCGAGCGGCCATCCCTGACGGTTTTTTACGAAATACATCCTTCCCGGACGAAGATAGAAAGATTTGTAGTCGTGATTGCCCTCGAAGTGGAACGACATGTCCGATGGCATCATCCAGCTAACCATGTCTTCCGTCCCTGCCGGACAGGTGAACGGCGGCGGCGGTGGATTATCCGGAGGCGGGTCTTGCGCCGGTGGCGGCGTAACCGCCGGTGGTGTAACCACGGCCTGCCCGCCCGTCGGCGCTGGCGTCACCAGGTTCTGTTGCATGGAAGCCGGCCCGTGTGCGCCCGCCGAACCGCATGCTGCCAGGATTAATGCGAGAGAAAGGATGATCGATGCCTGAACCAGCCGTGTGTGTAGCATTCCTGCGCCTCCCCAAGCTTGCTCAGAGCTGCCGTGTAGAGGCACTACGGGATGGCGATCAGATCAAGATCCCGCGATCTTGCGAATGCCCCGCGAAGGCGCTGACACACACCCGCGCACGTCACGGCTAAACCTGAGTTGTTCCGTGAGTCACAAATACTTTTTGTGCGAACAAACCAACAGATACCGACAGGCCCAGTACCATTGGCCGCGGGCAGAAGGCGCTTGGAAGAAGCGCGGCCTCGACCAAAATTGAAACGGTGGAGTGTGCGCAGAGTAGTACTAGGGTAGGACTACGGCCATAGAGTTAAGGCCCTAAGGCACGCGGCTATTGTCCCTGATTAACTTCTTTGGTACGGGGAGCAAGGCACATTAAATTTCCTTATGGGAAGGAAGGGATGACCCGATGATCCGATAGGCGGCGATCCGCCGATCCGATCATCCGATGTCACGATGTCCCGATCACCGAGGGCACGATCACGCGCGGGTGCCCCATCCTTTCGCGTTCTTTGCGAAAGGGTGGGCGGGGTGCCCCAGGTTCGCGCCCTGCTTTGGGGCGCTAACCTGGGTTGAGAAAGATCCCTTTTGATTTTTCGATTCCCCGATTACCCGATGGCCCCATCACCCAATCACGCGCGGGTGCCCCATCCTTTCGCGTTCTTTGCGAAAGGGTGGGCAATCACGAATTCATCTTTGTAAAGGGTGGGCCGTCGGGGGCTGCGTGTAGAGCAGCGCTTTAGCCGTGCGTTCGGCTTAGCTTACGACGGGGCTTTAGCCCCTGCGATTCACCTATGCCGCTTCCAACACCGACAAGATATTTCCCGCCGGATCTTTGAACCACGCAATGGTCGGCCCATTCCCCCGGGAAATCCCCCGCGCGTCCGTCTTCAGGCTAGGTTCGTCATACACTTCAAATCGCACGCCGCGTCCACTCAGTTCCTCCACCGCTTTCTCTACGCTCTCCACGGGAAAATTCAGCACCGTAAATGTTGCCGGCTGGTGATTCTTTTTCGGGTACATCAGGGCTTTCGTGCCCCCGGACAGAGGCACCACCAGCGTGCCTTCCGGGCCGCTGGATACTTCCAGCCCCAGCGTCTTGCCATAGAATTCCTTCGCTTTGTGAATATCATTCACGGAAAAACTGCTGAATGCCTTGCTTGGGTTGAGCATGGATACCCTCCTGGCTTTTTTGCTGCTTTCTTTCTGCTGCCTTCTTTTTGCTGCCTTCACTTGGATGCGCCATCGCAGCCCAGGGCGCGTCGGATCCGCAAGCCTCTAGGCTCTTCATCCTGAGCGCAGCAGAGGACCTGCTTTTGTTTTTTTTATGGCCCGATGTCCCGATCGCCCCATGGCCGGGTCCCCCATCGCTTCGCGCTCTTTCCGAAAGGGTGGGCATGCGGATTCATCTTGCGAAGAGCGCCGCATCAAGCGCTTGCCGAAAACTCCTGATTTTGGGTGGAGCAGCGCTTTAGCGCTGCGTTCGATCGTTCTCACGACGGGCTTTTGCGCCTGGGGTAAGCCCCTGAGTTACATTCGCCTGATTTTCAGGGAAGATTCGTATCAGGGCACGGCTTCAGCCGTGCCGCCGAGACTCAGTCGATAAGGCTTTAGCCCCTGAGGCACGACGGACAGTCAAGCTCAACAAGAACCTGCTTTTGGGTGGAGCACCGCTTCAGCGGTGCATTCATCTGCCCCAAACCCGAGGCGCTTTAGCCCATGAGGCACGACAGACAGTCAAGCTCAACAAGAATCTGCTTTTGGGTGGAGCACCGCTTCAGCCGTGCATTCATCTGCCCCAAACCCGAGGGGCTTTAGCCCCTGAGGCACGACAGACAGTCAAGCTCAACAAGAATCTGCTTTTGGGTGGAGCACCGCTTCAGCCGTGCATTCATCTGCCCCAAACCCGAGGGGCTTCAGCCCCTGAGGTACGTACGGAGTTCGACCTCAGAAGCCCGTCTGAGCGCGGTCGAAGGACGCTGCACACCGGTCCCAAAAACCTGCCTGCAGCCGCTGAGGCTCGTCGCCTCATCCTGAGCGCAGCGAGGTGCCCCATCCTTTCGCGCGGGGTGCCCCATCCCTTCGCGTTCTTTGCGAAAGGGTGGGCGGTCGGGAAGCCTTTCTGGTCCGGCTCGAAAAACACCGGAAGGCTAATGAACGCAGCACCCGCCTCCTCGAATCGGTTCAAAATGACAAGATCGTCGTGGAGAGCACGACAAGAACCTATTACAGCAATGCTTCTTGTGCTTTTAACCTGTAGTGTAATACCGCAGGGATAATGGAGGCTCGTGATGAGCGCGGAATCGAGCATCGAATGGACCGATTCGACGTGGAATCCGGTGCGAGGTTGTACGAAGATATGCCCAGCAACATGGGAACTTTGTCTATCGGTACAAACAAGTTGGATGAAGGCGACCGTTTGGAAGAAGACTTTACCGCCACACCGGACTTGGCCGCCGGAGCGATAAGCGAACTCTTCAACGCTATGCGGTCAAAGTTTGGAAAAATTCCAGCAATACGAACAATCGGGCCACGCAACATTAGCAGAAAATGCGACTTGATAACTTCTTGGTTTTTCACTCCGAATCGATGGCACCAAAAAATAGCGTGTGTCGTCCAACGAAATGGTGAAGGGCGAATGCAGGTTGGAACAGTGTGGGAGGATGGGCAAACCTCCGATCAATCGATCATTGTTCCCGAGTTTCCCCCTGAATATTAGGTAGACATTGATGGCTTGGCCCGCCAAGTCCAGTTTTAGAGTGGAATTCTTCGGAAGCCCCTTACCACATTCTCGCGTGACCTACTTCCTTG